>Ga0180438_10000520_pt1 | contig 74939 bp, 58 predicted proteins | sample SS_ome_12_FD_132455 | JGI IMG/M metagenome (GOLD analysis project Ga0180438, IMG submission 132455) | Hypersaline lake sediment archaeal communities from the Salton Sea, California, USA - SS_3_D_2 metaG | ecosystem: Environmental > Aquatic > Non-marine Saline and Alkaline > Hypersaline >...
GGGAAGCCGCGTCTTATCCAGCCGCTTCTCAATCCGTCGCCGCCGAGCCGCCAATCGCTGCGCCCGTTGCTTGCGGGCCTTACCATTCGCTCCCTGCCGACGCTTGCCACCCGCCCGCCGCTGCTGTACGTTGACGTTCACTCGAAAACCTCCGTGTGTTTGGGTCGATGGAATGTTTTCACTACCATTAAACCCGCAAAAACGCCGGAAGTTTTCGAGTTTTTTTGCCCTCACCCGCCAATCGCGAGCAGGGCATTCGCTGGTTTAACGACTAGTTGACTTTCACGATGCGGTCCTTCTTCGATTTGGGGGTTCGGGCAGGCGCCGGGACATCGGGGCGGGGAGCCGCGTCCTCTTCCGCCGGATCGGGAGGCGCCTCCGCAACCACCTCCGGCCTCGCTCCCTCGGCGTGAGCGGGTTCGCCGGCGTCGCCGCGGGCTGGACCGCCAATCGGGTCGGGGCCGGGCGGCCGTTCAGGCGGGGCGGGGCCGCCGCCGCCATCCCTTGGCGCCGGGCCGCCATTCCTCTGCAGCTCGCGGTGCGAGCCGAGCGCAACCTTCACCTCCGTGGCGAACACCTTGTTCTCCGCCACTTGAACGCCCTTGATTTGGATGCGGTCGCCCGGCTGCGCGCCCGCCAGGTTCGCCAGATGGACATCCACGACGGCGTCCTCGGCGATGATCGCCTCCAGCCTGCCGCTGGGAATCGCCACCGTCACCCGCTCTCCGCGGACCTTGATCAACTTGCCACAGATCACGTATTTGCCGGGACCCTGATACGCGCCGATGACCTGGTCCAGTCCGCCGCCCGCCGGCTGTCCGACGTCGTTTAGAAAGCCGAAGTTCGTCTGCGCAGCCGGCGTGAAGACGGTAAGCCTGGTGATTGCGCCGGTGATTCTTTGCTTACGGTCTCCCTCGACATCCGCCTCGAACTGGACGAACATTCCGGGCCGCAGTCCCGTACGATCGCCCGAGCCCGTCGCCTCGAAGGTCGGTTCGGGAATGCCTCGATACTGGATACCGTGATGAAGGCGGCGGGCGGTGATTTCGGCCAAGAACCGTTCGCCGGTGTCCGACGCGACGGCGATCCCCTGCGGCGTGAGTTGCAGGATGCGGCCGCCGCCCTCGAATTCTTGTGGCGCCTGGCCGGGGGCCTTACCGGCGCCGCATGCCAGAACGCCCGCGGTAAACAGCGTAACCCATATACCGACGCTCATCGGAGAATTACGCAAGACGCGGCTTGTCCGTTCGCGCAGGCAAAGGCCCTTTCCATCGGTTATGATTCGGGGAGCGGGTCCCATGCCAGATTACCTTTCCCGTGCGAAAGCCCGATTCGCTTCACGAACCGCCCCGTTATTCTGCCACCGCCATGACCGCCTCGCCAAGCCCCGCCGCAACGGAACGACTCACGATTCGCCACTTCGCCCGGATGAAGCGCGACGGCCGGAAGATCGCGATGCTCACGGCATACGACTTTCCGACCGCGCGGATTCTCGACGAGGCGGGCGTTGACTGCCTGCTCGTGGGCGACACCGTCGGCATGGTGGTGCAGGGGCATGACAACACGCTGCCGGTCACGCTCGATCAGATGATTTACCACACCGAGATGGTCGCCCGCGCGGCGCGGCGGGCCCTCGTTGTGATGGACTTGCCCTTCGGTTCATACCAGGCGGGCATGGATGATGCGATAAAGGCCGGCGTGCGGGCCCTGAAAGAGACCCGCGCCCAGGCGATCAAGCTCGAAGGCGGACAGGCGCAGGCGGAGTTGATCGCCCGGTATATGGACGCGGGTATCCCCGTCATGGCCCATGTGGGACTGCGGCCGCAAAGCGTGCACCAACTGGGCGGGTACCGCAAGCAGCGGAACCGGGAGCGGCTCCTGCGAGACGCAACCTCCCTGGCGGCGGCGGGCGCGTTCGCGGTGGTGCTCGAGTGCATCCCGGCCGAAATCGCCCGGGAGATCACCGCGGCGGTCTCCATTCCCACCATCGGCATCGGCGCCGGCCCACACTGCGACGGCCAGGTGCTGGTCCTCCACGACATCCTCGGCTACGACGCCGGCCACACCCCGAGCTTTGTCAAGGTCTTCGGACAAGCGGCCCAAGAAACAGCGAGCGCGGCACGGCAATTCGCCGAGGAAGTGCGGGCAGGAACATTCCCACAACCGTAACCCGCCGCGTAAGCAAGGCGATTCTCACGGCGGCCCGGTTTCTGGGAGCGCGGCTGCGCATCAGCGGCGGGTGGGCGCGTTCGATGGCTCCGCCAGTACCTCGTCGAACAGCTCCGCGTACCGCCTCGCGACCTCCCGCCGATGGAATTGGGCAAGCCAGGCGGGGTCAATCGTGGCGGTCAACTGATCTGCCTGCCACTGCTTGACGAGGCTGATGAGAGAACGGGCGATCGGCTCGGGGTCGTGAATTCCGTGGATCGGACCAACATTCGCCTGCTTGAGCAGCCACTCATCCCCACCCCCCGGAGGCACGACACCAAGAATCGGCCGCCCCGCCGCGAGGTACTCGTAGACCTTGCCCGAGATCACGTCCGCGCCCGAGCCCTCGATGGTTTGCAGAAGCAGCAGCACGTCGGAATCCTGCATCATTTTGCGACTGGTTTCGACATCGACCGGCGGGACCGCCTCCACGATCGCGCGGCCGCGGTAGTCCTGCAGCCGCTCTTTGTGGATGCCCTGGTCGCCCACGAAGCGAACGAGCAGATACGCGGCCTCCTCGGGCGCCTGACGCTCCAGGATATCCAGTGCTTTAAGCACCACGCCGGGATCGCGGTAGCTGTAAAGGGTGCCGGTGAATGTCACCACGAGCCTGTCTTGTCTTACGCGGGTCGCCGGCGTGGATTGCGTGTCGAAACCGTTGAGTATGAAACGCAGCTTCTCCGCATACTGCGGATAGGCGGCGGCGACGTTATCCCGCATCTGCGGGCTGGTGTACACCATGCGGGCCGCCTGTCGCAGGATGTGCGGCTCCGACGCCTGGTGCTCCGCCTTCTGTTCGGGCGTTCGGCAGTTCCACAACGCACCGTAAGACCAGGGATCTCGCACGTCCCCTATGAATGGCAGGCCACTCGCGCGGGCGGCCGCGGCCCCAACCGTCACCGCGACAAAGGGCGGGCCCGTGGCGACCACGAGTTGACAGCGATACCGCTGTATGGCGGATATCGCGGAGAAACGCAACCGACAATAATCCGCCCGGACATGCGGCCCGCCAATGAAGAAGCGTTTGGCCATGCCGACGAGCAAGTCACGCGCCAGGGAGAACGACACCCAACGGGACCCTGCGACCTCAATGGCCTCCCCGCCGCCGCGACCGTATTCGACCTGCCCCGGAAATCCGCGATGGATGGCGACGCTCGAGGGGAGCGTATCGAGAATCCCCTCCTCGATCCGTTGCTGCGTGGCCAGTCTGCCCGGTGGGGGAACGTCGTTTGCAGCCACCGCGACATCGTACCCATGCTCCGGCAAGTACCTCGCCAGCGCGATGGGACGAAGCGTTCCCGGCTCGGCGACCGGGGCGAACTGGTTCGAAATAAGAAGAACGGCCGGCATTAGCGAATTCCTCTTGCAGCGTCCGCCGCGACGAGTAGCATAAGCGAATCTTCGTGTTCATTTCTTGAGTGAGGGATGACGTTGTAGCTGCCCGCCGAACGCCGTGCAAGGTCCCAGCGTCGCACGGCCGCTCCCCACGCGAGGACCGCGGCTGCCCCGGCCCTCACCGCAGCGCCCGTCTTGGCGCGAAGGCCGCGGAAGTCGCCGCAGAGCGGAGCGCTAAAGAGGGGGCTAGCTTTTCCGAGGGGCCAAGAACAGAATCGGTGGGGCCTAGGCGCCCCCTGCGCGAAGCGTTTGCCATTGATTGAATCACTTTTAGGCGCCCTTGCGGCGCTGGACGATCGTGAAGATGAATGCACTCGAATTCGAGGAGTACTTCCGGGCGTTCGATTTTGGAGGCAGCAACAACTACGCCCAGAAAGCGTTACCGCGGCTTGCCGCAGATTTCGCGTTGCTTGATCAACATCTTCCACGTTTTTCCGGCGGCGCGGTTCTGGATATGGGCGCTGCCCGGGGTACTGGGTTTCCACTTTTCGCCGCCTTGAAAAGGTTTGATGAAATCTGGGGCGCGGAGTATAGCGGAGAGCCGACGGAGATCGTGATTGCCAGTCCCCGTGAGCGAATTGCTGGCAAACGCATAGTATGTAATATCGAGAAGGATGACGTCCCGTTGCCGGATGGCGCCGTGGATTTCGTGTGCTTGACGGAAGTGATCGAACACCTGCTTTACGATCCAATGTGGGCTTTGTTGGAGGCCAATCGCGTGCTGAAGTCCAGTGGACATATCTTTGTCACAACCCCCAATTTGAACGCTGCAAGCGCCTTCTCCAAACAACTGGCGGGGAGGAATCCGAACCTGTTCACGCCATACCGCAGCGCGAATTCCATTTATGAGCGGCACAACCGGGAATACACCATCGATGAATTGAAGCTTCTGCTTGGCAAGGCCGGATTCCAGATGCAGCATGTCGCGACCCATCCCCCTCCGCCACTCAAGCTCAGCTTCGCGATCAAGACGCTTCGCAGGCTTGCGGGGCTGCCCGCCCGGAGTGACGAGCTCGGCGATTTCATGCAAGTGCTGGCGAAGAAAGTTGTGGATGTTGATAGGGAAGCAATGCAGGTGACCGACCGCTTTCCCGCGCCCGTATATTTCGTTTCCCCGAATTTCGACGGGAATTGGTGGGCGTGACGTTAGCCGCGGCCGTCACGCCTTCAGCTACGCAAGAGACCATCCATGCGAATAGCAATCGTGCTCGGGGCATTCAATGCAGGGGGGGTGCAAACCTTTGTTCTGCGGCTGGCGAGGTATCTACGGAATCGCGGAAATGAGCTTGAGTTCATCCTGGTTGAGAATCGCGGCGTTTGGTTTGACGATGTGGTAAAGGAGTTCCCCGTTCATTTTCTCGATCCGCAACAGTCGTTCACGAATTGGTCGTTCGCACATAAGGTGGGGGGGTTTCTCGCCGGACAAAAGTACGAAGTTGTCCTGTTGAATCATGTCCGATTCGCTCAGGCCGCGCTCAGTTACCTGGACAAAGCGACCGTGGTGATACCCGTGATTCATAACGACGTCCCGAACATCTACCGAGTCGCCTGCGGAAATCCGGAGCAATGGAACTGTATTGTCTCCGACGGCGACAAGGTTTGGGAGACGTCCCGGAAACAATACACCTCGAAGCCGAACGTGCTTATTTATTACGGCGTAGATTTGCCGACTAAGGAAGCAGACCGGCCGGCCCCGGGGGGGAATGCACCGCTCAAGCTGCTGTTTTCCGGCGCGATCGAGCACGACCGAAAGGGTTGTCTCGACCTGGCGCCAATCGTCAAGCATTGTCTTGACATGGGGTTTGATGTGCGGATTGATGTCGTCGGCGACGGTCCGGATCGAGGCCGACTCGAAAGCCGCTTTCGCGACGAAGGTATTGCTGACGTGGCGAGTTTCCTGGGCATCCTTGCCTCAAGCGAGAATTACCATGCCTTCCTTTCCCACCATGTTTTGGTGATGCCTTCGCGGTGGGAGGGTTTTCCCATTACGCCTCTGGAAGCGCAAGCCTGCGGCTGTGTTCCCATCGCCACGCATCTGCCCGGCATTACGGATGCCGGCATCGTGGACGGGGTGACCGGTTTCCTTCTGCCGCTGGGCGATACCGAGGCGTTTGCCCGGCGAATCGCGGAGCTTGCGAACGATCCGGTCCAATGGGCGGAAATGAGCCGGGCGGGCCAGCAGCATGTGCGTGAACGTTTTTCGGTCGAAGTCATGGGGAGGCAGTATCTGGAACTGTTCGAAGATGTGCGCCGCGGCAAGTACGATTCCCGCGCCGGCAGGCGTCGATTCGGGCGGATCGACCACGAAATGCTTGCCTGGCGGGATTACTTGCCCCACGGCTGGCTTGGCGATCTACTCCACAAGCCCGTGCAATGGGCCAGCCGATGGATGCGACGCAGCCGGTCTGCGTCATAGCGATCCCGTTCACGCGGATGGACATCCGCGCCGGCAGAATGGCGCGACGCGCAGGATGCCGCACGACCCGCACATTCGGCATCCGTTTTGAACGAAGCGCGACCGCGAGCAAGGATCGGGCATGTTGGCTGGGATGGCGCTGCGTTAAGATTCAGAGGATAGCTTTGCGTAGGGGCAATCGTCCCGCCGCCTGCTACCCTCGGCGCCCCTCACAGGCTCCACCCGCACGGCCAATTCCGGCGGGTCAGGCTATACTTCGTTTACATTCGATATGCCCAGGGTCTCCGTAATAACGCCGCTGTACAACAAGGGGCGACACGTTCGCCGCACCATCGACTCCATCCTTGCGCAGTCGATGGAGGATTTCGAATTGATCGTCGTGGACGATGGCTCGACGGATGACGGGCCGGACATCGTTCGTTCCTACGAAGATCCGAGGATTCGCCTGTTTTCGCAGGAGAACCAGGGTCCGGGCGCGGCGAGGAACAATGGCATGGCGAAGAGTTCCGCCCCCTTCGTGGCGCCGCTCGATGCGGATGATGAGTGGCGTACGGAGTTCCTGGAAAGGATGCTCGAGCCGCTCGAGAAGCATCCCGAGTGCGCGGCGTCGTTCTGCGTGTATAGTATGGACTCAGGGAAGGGGGAGAACAGCAGGCCATCTTGGGACGCCGCCAAGATCACGCCCGGCATTTGGCGGCTTTCACCCGAAGCCACGGGCGAACAGGTCGCCGCGGCCGCCCGAGCCACCCAGACCGGCGCCAACGTCTTTCGCAAGGATGTTTTCTTGCGCCTCGGCGGATATTTTTCACGAGATCGATGTCGATACGGGGAAGACAACTTTATCCGTTTGCTGTTGTTGCTGAACCACCCCGTTTACTTCCATCCCGAAATTCTCATGCAGTATTGCGTGACGGCGTCTGAAGCGGCGCCGCGGATTTGGGTCAAACTGCCGCCGCTGGAGCCATCGATGGCCCACCCCGAACTGCTCCGCGATGCCTGCCCGCCGGAATACGCCGCGTGTCTCGAGCGTTATCTTTCCTATCGTGCCCTGGAAACCGCGGTCCGCTATTCTGTGGCGGGTAATGTCGGGCTGGTCTGGTCACTGATGCGACGTTTTCCGGGGATGAAGGAGCTCGGCGGCGAGTACTACCGGGCTTGGCGGAGAATCGCGTATCGGCTTTGCCGGTCGCCCGTATGGAAGGCCCGGCAGGTGTTTCGGCTTCTGCGGGCTCGGTTTTGCAGCGGCGGGCCGCCTGCCGATTCGTAGAAAAAGGGAGCGATGGAATGCGGATCGCAATACTGACCAACGATTTCCCGCCCAACATCGGCGGCCTCGCAAGCCACGTAGTCGAACTGGCCCAAGAGCTGCGCCGCCAAGATCACAACGTCCAGGTGTGGGGGTACCTGCAAAGTGGCGAGCCGCTGAGCGAACCGCCGGGCCTGCCCGTTTGCGAGCTTGGTCGCCCCGAACGCGCGGGCAACGCCTGGTCCGCGGCCCGGCATTACGCCCGGGTGATCCGCGAGCGAATCGACGCGTTTTCTCCGGACATCATCCATTGCCACACGATGGCGCCGTTGAGCCTGGCGATGCGTTGGCTGCCCTCGCAGAATTACCGTCGGATCTTCACCAACCATACGAGCGGCTATCTGAAACTGATCCAAACGTGGCGAGGGCGGTGGAAGGCAAAAATCTTCTGTAGTTGGTTCGACGGCCTGCTCGCCCCCAGCGTAGAACTGCGAGAAAAGTCTTCGCTGCTTTGGATCCCCCGCGACCGGCAACGCTACATTTCGAACGCGGTGGACGCCGAGGTATTTCGTCCCGGCGACCAAGCGGCCGCACGGACCCGTCTGAAGCTGCCGTTGGACCGCCGCATTCTTCTTTCGACACGCCGGTTCGTGCCCAAGAACGGCGTCCGCTACCTCGCGGAGGCGCTGCCGCAGGTGGTCAAAACGGCGCCGGATGTTCTTTGTGTTTTTTGTGGTAATGATGTCGGACCGGAAGAGCAGGCCGTGCGGGAAATCATTGACACCAAAGGACTTGCGAATCATGTTCGTTTCGAGGGGAGCGTGCCCAACAGCGAGATTCCGACCTACTTGCACGCGAGCGATCTCGTTGTCTTGCCGTCGCTCATGGAGGCCACCAGCATTTCGGGATTGGAGGCCATGAGCTGCGGGAAGCCGTTGGTTGGCACGCGGGTCGGCGGAATACCCTATATTATTGAAGAGGGGGTAACCGGCAGGTTGGTCGAACCGGGTGACGCGGGCTCGCTTGCGGCCGCAGTGGTGGATGTACTGGGAGACCCCTCCTTCGAGCGGTTTGGGGTGTCGGCCCGAGAGCGGATCGAACGGGAATTCACATGGCCAGTCATTACGGAGAAGACCGTCGGGTTTTACCGGTCGATGCTCGAAAAGCCGCCGATCCGGCGCCTATTTGACGGCCGATGATCACATTCCGCCCGCCAAAGAAGGCATCGGCAAATAGAAGAGGCGGCTCGCCACTCGCAGAGGTGGCGCTGGGATACTGCAGTGATCGCACTCATCGTAACGTTGCTCGCCATTTGCCTGCTGCTGTACGGGCTTTACAGGCCGCAGCACATGATCCTGGCGTACATCGTATCCTTGGGCTGGATCCCGTGGTCGGTAGGACGGGATATTCTCGGCCCGATGGATCTTGACGACTTGCTCCTGCTGGGCGCCGGCGTTGTTGCGCTGCTGGGCTCTGGGGGACGTTCGGCGGCAGGGCCCAACCCGCTACAGCCGTTCCTGGTGCTCTATTGGGTCGGGACGCTGATCGGAAATGCCGTTGGGGTCGTGATGGCGCCGGGGCATGTGGAATTCATCTTGCGGCAGATGTTCAAGGACTTCGGAACCCTCGCCTTCTTCCTGCTTCTGCCCCTCTACTTTCGCGACAAACGGGAGATGCACGCGCTGGGCTATGCGTTGCTTGCCGGGGGAATCGGTATCGTCGCGACGGTGACATTGCAGTATTTCTTTCCCGAAAGCGCACTGGCTCAATCGTGGCAAACGAAGACCGTCCTTGGTGACATAGAACGTTCACGTATCGCGGGAGTCGCCAATGAGACCTACAATGCCGGCGCCGTTCTGATTGGTCTGGCGAGTCTACTGATCAGTTTTCTTCTGTTCCGCAATCTCTTCCTGAAGTTGATCGCCGCGCCGGGCCTTGCAGCGGTCGCTTGGGCGGTGGCGGCGGGACAATCCCGGGCTACGTACCTGGGCGTGGGCATCGTGGTGCTCGGATCGAGCATCGGAGCCGCGATGATCACGCGGGCTCGCCGGGGGCTGCTTGGCGCCATTACCATCATTGCCTTGACCGTGGTGCTGGGATTATCGACCGCCTTCACGCAGCGATTGCTTTATCGCGTGGAGGGGGCAAGCTTCGAGCAAAGCCGGATGATCGTGATACGGCGGTATTTCGCCGAACTTTCGGAGTTCGCGCTAACGGGCTGCGGCTTCTTTTACCAAACAATAACAACAAGGGCTACCGCTCATAACGCCTACCTTGAGGCCCTTTTCGATGGCGGGCTGATTAGCTTTTTCGCGTTTTGCGGCCTTTGGTATCCGGTGTTGACCTCGCTGAAATACATCCGCCGCTGGCAGGGAATGGACCTGGCCACCTTCAGCTTCGGATACGCGGCATTCTGGGCGAGCATCGCATTTCTTATCACAAGCTTCTTTCTTGGATTTGTGTTTGACAATTACTACCGGGTCGTTTTTTTGCTGTGGCTTTCTTTCGCCACTAGCCCCTATTGGCGGAGCAAACCTGACGAAGGCGTCGCGTTGAGGTATGGCAGAGGAAGAGGCGCTATATGAAGATACTATTTGTTCTTGAGTATGCGCACGCTTATGGCGGGATGCAGCATAGTGTTATTTTGCTCGCCCGAAATTTGGTGAAGCTAGGTGAATCTGTGGGCGTTTTGCTTCCAGCGGAAGGGGTGGCCGCCGCGAAGTATCGGGAGTTGGGCGCCCGCGTGTTTCTCGACCCGCACGGCGAGCCATGGCGTCTTAGCGCGAAAGCACCCTTGGGTTGCTGGCGATCGTGGCGGCGGTTTCAAGGCGCGTTCGTGGATGTCCTCAATGAATTTCAGCCGCACGTTGTCCACTGCAACAACATCACTGCCGCGATCTTCGTCGATTGGTCACTGCCGAGGTCCCACTCGACTCGAAAGCTGTTCACCTACCGTGGTGACCTGCTCAGTGGGATCAGTCGGCGTGTATTGGCTCGCGCCTTGAGGAGGTGCGACGCGGTTACGGTAACGACCGACTTTCAGAAGGATGTCACGGAGCGACGCCTTGGGGTTTCACCCGAGCGGATTGTCAAAATTCCCAACGCAGTGGACAGCCGCTTTTTGAATGCGGAAGCAACTGGGGAGGCGTCCGACGCTGTGGAATGTCCCATCACGGCGACAGGATTGAAGGTGGGCGTTCTAGGATTTCCAAACAAACGGAAAAACCAGGAATTGCTGCTGCGAGCCGCCTATGAAATGCGAAACGAAGACCTCGATGTAACCTTTTTCATCTGCGGGCAGGCAAATATCCCGTCTGACGTGCAATACCTCGACTATCTCGTTCAACTTGCCAGCGAACTCGGCGTCGCCGATGTCGTTCGCTTTCCCGGATACGTCTCCCCCGCTTATGCAGCCATGCGTGCGCTCGATATTGTGGTATCCACGTCACGGCGGGAAGGCTTCGGGCGCACCATCATTGAGGCTTGGGCGATGCGGCGCCCCGTCATCGCCACTCGGTCGGGAGGACCTGAGTGCATTATTGACCATGGGATAAACGGGGAGCTGACGGATCGAGACGACCCGAAGGAATTGGCGGAGCGCCTCACACGGCTGTTGCGGGATCCTGATTTGCGAGCCGCATATGCCGACGCAGGGTATCAAAAGGTCGTAAGCGAGTATCGCGAGGAGGACGTTGCACAGCGGATGGTGGACCTCTACGATGCACTGCTTACAAGGGGTCGGATATGAAAATTGCGACGATCGCCCACAATTTGAGAGTTGCTGGTGGGAGAGTCGTGGGTTTGAATATTGTTTCGGCGATGCCGTCCATCGCGCCCGAGCACGAGTTGCTTTTCGTGGTCCCCGCTGACGCCGGCTACCCGGAGCTCGACCACTTGCCCAACGTTTCGATGCTTTGCTGTCCAGTGGATGGATGGTATTCTCGTTGGCGGTGGGAGAATCGCGTCTTGGATCGAGCGATTAAATCGTTCAAGCCCGACTGGATCTGGGCGTTGGGCAACATCCCGGTTTGCAATCCGCCCTGCCGTCAATCCTTGCTTTTGCACAATCCGCATCGCCTGTACCGTCGGTTGAGCCGGCAAGGCGCGGGGTTCGGTCAGCGGATGATCAAGTGGCTGTCGGATCGCCAGTTGGATCGACGGGCGCTGTTTGTGGATCGGCTTTACTGCCAAACCGAGACGATGCGAAGAAAATCGCACGAAGTGTTGCGGTTCTCGTTGGAAAGGATTGGCCTTTGTCCAAACTCGTTTTCCACCTTCATCCACGAAACGGATCGCTGGCCGGAATCCCTTGAGTCGCTGCGCGGGCGATTCATTCTTTTTGTGTTGACGAAGTACTATATTCACAAGAACCTTGAACGAATCGTCGAAATGTTTGAGGAGTCCCGGAAGGAGTTGGAGGACGTCGTTTGCATCCTACCCATTTCGCCGGATCAGGGTCCTGGCGCTGCGCGGCTGATTGGCAAGATTGCAAGATGGAACTTGCAGGACCAAATCCGTTGCGTGGGCGGCGTCCCGCAGGAGGCTTTGGGGGAGTATTTCGCCGCTGCCGACGTGATGTTTCTTCCCACGCTGCTAGAGTCGTTCTCCGGGACGTACCTCGAGGCTATGACTTTGGGGACGCCAATCGTCACTAGTGACCGAGACTTTGCGAGGGAAATTTGCGGGAACGCCGCAGAATACATCGATCCGCTGTCGACGCGCAGTATGGTCGACGGAATTCTGCGGCTCAAAAATTCGCGCGCACGCCGCGTGGAACTCGTTGAGGCCGGAAGGAAAAGGATCAAGACGTATCTCCGTACCTGGCCCGACATTTTGCGCAACGTGCTGGACCAAGAGGGCATCAGCCACACGTAGAGCCGTTTGATCTCCCGCAACGATGCGGGCGATTGGCGCCGCAGCGCGAACTTCAATCACGACTGGAAGGCCGCGGCTGACATGGGCAGTGGGCCGCGTTGTGTGCCGACCTGAAGGACGCTCAACGCTTCCGAACGCCCAAGCGGTTGATCGCATGTGCTGCCTCGATCACGCGATCCACCATCGCGTCGACGTTAGCATATTCCTTGACGATCCGAAACGATTCGCGACCCATCTCTCTAAGGCGCGTTACGTCGCTAACGGCCAGGTGAATCGCGTCTGCAAGCGATTCTACGGTTAAATCTCTCAACACCCATCCGTTTCCCTTTATAAGATCGTTCTCCGTGCCATCCGCCTCAACGACAATGACTGGAAGTCCAAACGCCATCGCTTCCTGGATCGCCAGCCCGCCCAAGCCGGGCAAAACGAATAGATCCGCCTGCTGAGCGATCCTAGCTAGATCATGGCCTTCCTTGTGACCGCTAAACGTTGTGTTAACTTCCAGTTGACTTGCTAACCGCTCTAACGCGGGTTTGCTGGGACCATCACCGACGACCGTCACCGATATTGGTGTTTTTCTTCGAGTAAGCCGATCTGCGGCCAGCAGCAGCTTGTCTACTCGTTTCTTGTCGACGAGCCTGCCGATGAACAGGATTTGGGGAAGGACGTCAAACCTATCGGGTCGGGGCGCGAGATCGTCGCTCGGGCGGCCTTGGACGGAATTGATGGCGACAAAGACTCGCTCCTTCTCAAAGCCCATCTCATGGTACTGCTGTGCGGCCACGCTCGAGTAGGCGATCATTCCGTCAAACTGGTCCATAAATCTGCGGCGAAACGCTTTTCGTGCGGTTGCCAAACCCTTGGTATACGAGGTTAATCCAAGTCCCCACCCAATGATGCACCGTCCTTGCTTATGCATCCACCTTGAAGCTCTATATGTGTCGACCAATCGCGGGTTGGCCTCAGCGATGAGAATGTCCGGCGAAAATTCTGCAAGGCGCGACAAAAAGCCATGTTGCCATACGCATTGAAGCGCCCCGAAACCCACGTATTTGTTCGCGACTGCACGCGACTTCCCGCTTGGAAGCCGGTCAGCGACCTTGATCGCTTCCGAAAATCGCGGCTGTCCAAAGAGGAGTTCAAAATCCTGGGCCCTTGTCACCAGCGTATCGTACATCGCAACACGATATTTCGCCAAGACGCGCTGGCGCAGCAGAATACGACCTTCGAAAAACTTGCAGGAATCCAAGAATATCTTTCGTCAGTTCGGTCCAAACGAATGAATACGCGGCGTGATTCAACTTCTCAGCCGCACTCCAGATCGCAGCGCGCGGGGCAACGGATGCCAGAAATCGGTCCGCCCCGGTGGTAATGCCCCCTTCAGTATGGTTGGCCCCGCGGTTCAACTTCCGAGATCACCGCCTTGAGCTTTCCGCTGGCCGACCGTTCCAACGCATCTACAAGGCGGAACGTTACCTCCATTTCGCCCCCCGCGCGTCGCTGAAATTCGCGGAGGAGCGAGTCCTTGTCGCTTTTACCGAAACCTTCCGCCGGAACCACGCGAAACTCGACCGCGTTCGCACTCGGCTGGTAAAGCTGGATTTCCTTCGCGTTTTTTGCGTACTCGAATACCTGGTTCATGCCAATCAGCTTCCGACCATCGGGCATGATGACGAAATCCTCCAGTCGTCCATCAATGCTTGCGAAGCCATCCGATTGCCGCCCACATGGACAATCGCCGGCGGATGGCCGCCCGTAGTCGCCAATTTCATAACGGATAAACGGCATCGCCGGGTTGCCCCAACCGGTCAGAATCAGGCGGCGACGATCAAACGCCTCCGTCGGCAGGGTCTCGACGAGGCCACATTCAAAGTCTACATGAAAGAGCCCTTCCGGGCACTTTGCCATGTTCCCGGCAAACTCCCCCATGCCATATTGCTCCGTCACCGGCGCGCGAAATACGCGCCTGACAGCGGCCTCATACTTCGGCAATAGCGCGTCGGAACCGGTCACCACGCAGCGGGGCGGGCTCGTCAACTCGAGCCCGGCGTCTTCCATCAATGAGGTCAGGGCAAACATCGCCGACGGATAGCCGGTGTAAAAGACGAAGTGCTCGCCATTTAGATACGCCACAATGTCGCGCAACGTACGCTTGGAAATGTGGTAGGTGCTCAAATAGACACGATGATTGAAGTAGTCCTTACGCCAGTAAGGGGGCCGTGACTGCGTCTGATCGATTGGCACGCGCGCCCCGAAGGTGAGATGCCGGTCGCCTGGTGTGAGGCCGAAGCGGGCCTTGTGTCTCCACCAAACCGCCCACTGAAACGCAAGACCGTCAGCAGTCAGGTAGACGGTAAGTGGCGTGCCCGTGGTTCCGCTGGTCAAACCTTTGATGAGCCATTTACGATTGACGCGAGTTGACACCATCGCCTCCTGATGCTCCCTGACAAGCGATTTGGTGAGCACCGGGAGCTTCGGCAAGTCGCTAGTGGAGGTAATCGCATCGATATTCACGCCGTGTTCGTCGTACCAGCGGCGATAAAAGGGAACCGTCTGGTACGCGTGGCGCACGGTTTCGACGACCTTGCTGTTTTGATATTCTTCAATCTGCCCCTTGGACCACCACTCCATCTCCTTCAGTCGGGCCAGTTGATCATAGAAGCAGCGATTGTAACGCTTGCGCCGCAGGGACCAACCCGCCAGGCTGAAAATGCCGTTTTGTACGAACACCGGCATTCGGTAGTAGATTTTCTCTGTTAAGCTTCCCGGCATGGCGGCTGATTTTTTGCTCTCTTGAGATCCGTCCAACGGTGGCGCGATGTTTCGCACAGCCCAAGGTGCGGCAGGACAGGGGGAACCGCCCTTCTTATAGCAGGATGCGCAGGCTTTGACAAATCCCACGAGGATGGCCCCGTCAAAACGCACATTCCTCTTTTCGCCGTCGCCTACAAGTTAGTGAGGTGAAAGCGGCGCAAGCACTTGCCACGAGATCGCCCGTAGCGCCATAATGGCTCTGCGTTGGTTTACGGTCCCGGCACACACCTCTGGAGAATGCGAACATGACTCGCCTGCTGATTGCGATTCCCGTGACGCTGCTGCTTGGCGGCGCCATTTCCGCCGTCTCGGCCGAAACCGTCGAGCCCTTCAACGGCAAGAACCTCGACGGCTGGAAGCTCAAGGGTGACAAGGCCGACCGCAGTCATTGGGCGGTCGGCATTGCGACGATGGACGCCGAGAATCCCCGTGAGCTGGCGTTTGAACCGGCCGAGTCCGACGGCCAGTTGGTCAACATTCAGGGCCGCGGCGTGGACATTTACACGGAGCGGAAGTTCGGCGATTGCGTGGTCGAGTTGGAACTTATGGTCCCGCAGCGCTCGAACTCGGGCATCTACCTGATGGGCAACTACGAAATCCAGGTGCTCGACAGCTACGGCAAGGAGCGCATCGGCCCGGGGGACATCGGCGGCATCTACGGGGCGTCGGCGCCGGCCAAGAACGCGGCCAGGCCGCCGGGCGAGTGGCAGAAGTTCGTCATCGATTTCTCAGCCCCCAAGTTCGCGGACGGCCGGAAAGCGGCCAACGCCCGGTTCAACAAGGTCACGCTCAACGGCGAGGTGATCCACGAGAACGTGGAAGTCGAAAAGGTGACCGGCGGCAATATCGGCACGGGCGAACAACCGACCGGGCCGCTGATGTTCCAGGGCGACCACGGCCCGGTGGCGTATCGGAATATCAGGATTACGCCAAAGTAAGATGGCGTCCAGCGTGTTGTACATCCTGCCGAATTCTTTGTTGTAGAAGCCGCTGTCCGAGAGATATTCGTCGAAGCTCCACTTGGCGCAAGGATGGGATAGAGGACGTCGTACCGCGGCGCAAGGTGAGGCGCCCGTCAGCGCGATGATGATGACGCAACCGATGCGCATGGGAAATTCCTTTGGCAATCCGAGTCGGCGGACGGCGTTGGCTGCCCGTGGCCGAAGCGGCTTGCCACCTGGGTTTAGTGGTAGACGTGGCCCGCTTTCGCCGAGGAACGCTGGTCGGTTTACGCGGCCCGATTGGCGCCTTCGAGCGTGGCCTGGTTGAGCTTGTTGTAGAGGGTTTTCAGGCTCACCCCGAGTTCCTCGGCCGCCTTCGGCTTGCTGCCGTTGTAGCGCTCGAGGGCGTCGTAGATGGCCTGCATTTCCAGCTCCTTGAGGCTCATGCCGGCGGCGCCCGGTTTGCCGCCCTTGAGCCGCCGCAGATTGAATCGCCGCGGCAGGTGCTCCGGAAGAATCGGCGGGCCTTCGCTGAGGATCGTGGCGTGCTCGATCACGTTCGCCAGCTCGCGGACATTTCCCGGCCATACGTGTCGCTTGAGTTCCTCGGTCACCTCACCGGAGAAGAACGGCTTCTTCGTCTCGTTCGGGCAGAAGCGTTGGTAAAGGTGGTCGGCGAGGGCCGGGATGTCTTCCAGCCGATCGCGCAGCGGCGGCAGCGGAATCTCAAACGGATTGATGCGGAAGAGCAGGTCCTCGCGGAAGTCCCCCTCCTCGACCATTTGCTCGAGATTGCGGTGTGTGGCGCAGACGACGCGGACGTTCACCTTGCGGGCGTCGTTTTCCCCGACGCGGCGGATTTCCCCGCTTTCCAGGGCCCGCAGCAGTTTGGCTTGCATCGTCTTGGGCAATTCGCCGATTTCGTCAAGAAAGAGGGTTCCGCCGTCGGCCACTTCGAACAGGCCGGTGCGGCTTTCCTCGGCCCCGGTAAAGGCCCCTTTGCGATGGCCAAAGAGTTCGCTCTCGATGAGGTTTTCTGGCAAGGCGCCGCAGTTGATCGTCACGTAGGGTTTGTCCGCGCGGCGGCTGAAATCATGGACCGCCTTGGCGGCCAGCTCCTTGCCGGTCCCGGTCTCGCCGAGAATCAATACCGTAGAATCGGTCGGCGCGACCTTGACGATGAGCCGCTGGGCCGCCTGCATCTTGGCGCCGCCGCCGATTAGCTGGGACTTGCCCTCGACGGTTTTCAGTCGCGATTCCGCCGCTTTCAGCCGATGCTCGAGTTCCCGCCGCCGGGCGAATTTCTCCAGCACGCCGCGGATGTCGGCCAGCCGGCAGGGTTTCGTGAGGTAGTCGAACGCTCCCAGCCGCAGGGCCTGGATCGCGGTTTCCTGCGTGGCCTTGCCGGTAAGGATGATGGCCGCGGTGTCGGGCGCCATCTGTTTGCAGCGGGCAATCACCTCGATGCCCGTGAGTCCCGGCATGTCGATATCGACGAGAATGCAGTCGTAGCTGTTCCGCTCGAGGGCGGCGACGGCGGTCAGGCCATCGGGGCAGACGGTCACTTCGTGCCCCATCCGGCGGAGCCCGCCGCCGATGAGTTCTTGCAGATTTTCTTCGTCGTCCGCGAAGAGAAGGCGGAAGCCGTTAGGCGGCTGTTCGGTGGCGTTGCTCATGGTTCGATTGCGTTAGCGGAAGAGTAACGGTGAGTCGCGAGCCGGTCCCCGGCCCGTCGCTGTGGGGCGTGATGTCGCCCCCGTGGTCGCGGACGATGCCGTAGGTGATGGCCAACCCCAAGCCGGTCCCCTGGCCGTCGCGGCGACGCGTGAAAAAAGGTTCGAAAAGGTGCCGCTTGACGTGCTCCGTCATCCCGCAGCCGTTGTCCGACACGACCAGCCGGGCGTACTCCGCCGACCGCGACAACTCGACCAGCACGCGGCCGCCGCAGTCGAGGCTATCGAGCCCATTGGTCACCAGGTTCAAAACGACTTGCCGGAACTCCTGGGCGCTGACCTCGGCGATGATCGGCCCCGGCGCCTGAAAATGCACTTCCTTTTGCCGGTACTTGCCCAGGTGCCGGACCATCCCGATGACCGATTCGACCAGTTCCGTCAAGTCGCACTCGTGGCGTTCGATGTCGCCCATCCGGGAAAAGTCGAGCAGCCGCTCGGTGATGCCTTTGCAGCGGAAGGCTTCCTCGCCGATCATCTTGAGATAACGGCGGATTTCATCGGCCTCCGGCGCCGCGGGAAAGCCCGTGTCGAGCTGGTCTTCCACCGACTCGGCGCACAGGGCGATCGACGCAAGGGGGTTGTTGATCTCGTGGGCCACGCCGGCCGCCAGAAAGCCGACGCTGGCCATCCGCTCGCTGAAGACGACTTCCTTCGTCCGTTGCCGGACCTGCTCATCCAGGTCGTCGCGGATCGTCTGGAACCGCTCGGTCATGTCGTTGAGGGCATTGGCCAGATGGGCCATTTCGTCGTGTGTGTTCAGCCGAATGCGATATTCGAAGTCGCCCGCCGCGACTTCGCGCGAGCCGCGAATCACCGCCCGCAGCGGGCGGAAAATCCACATCCACGAAATCGATACCAGGGCGATCAGCAGCAGCATCGCCGCCCCGCTGCTGGCCCATGTCAGCACAATCCAGGCCCGGTACTGCGTGCGGACGCTGTTGGCAAAGTCACTCATGCGGGCATGCAAGAACCCGGGGAGTTCCCGCGATTGCTGTTGCAGCTTTTCCAGTTCCTCGGCCAGCATTTGGCTGTGCAGGTTGGGAGGGAGCCCGGCGGGAGCGCGGAGTTCCTGGATCAGCCGCAGCGACGTCTGGATTTCGGCGAGCTTCTCGCGTTCGCGGTGGAAATCACCCAGCGAATGGTCGGCGGGCTCGACCGACTCGAGTTGGGCTTCGTATTCGCTGACCGTGTTGGTGACTTCGGTCAGCTTGATGTCGAATTGCTGCCGGAGCAGGCCAACCTCCAGCGGTTCTTCATTGGTGGCGCCACGGATGTCCTCGCTAAGCTGGCGGGAAAGACTGGCGATCAGCCGCAGGTCGCTCACCTGCTGGGCAAGCTGCATGCTGGCGGGCAGTTCGGCCGCCCGCTGCGAAATACTGCGGGCCAGACCACGATACGCGTACACCCCCTGCACACTGACGATGGTCAGCGCCAGAAACGCGATGATGAGCAAGGCCACCAAAAACGCGATCTTGTGGCGGATGGCGAGACGCATGCGGGGAGCAGGGGGAGGGGCGTGGTGTCAGGCGTGAGGAATGCGGCGTGAGCCGCGAGTTGGCCCGCGGCCGTAGCCGCGGAACGAGGCTTAGCTGGAAGGCCCGTCGTCGTCGTCGCTGTTGGCCAGGATCGTCGGAATGGCAAAGGCGGTGACGACGACACCGGCCACCACCCAGGGGTTGGTCAACCAGTACAGCGGTCCATCCGGGCAAACCTGGCCCAGCGCCACCGGGTCCTTGTTTACCAACAGCACGCCGGCGGTCGCATGGGGCGGCGCCACGTCGCCCGACCAGAGTCGGTATACGCCGACGGCGCCGGTGGACCCGATCCGATAAACTCCGCCGCGGACGCTTTGAAACTGGAATCGCCCCTCCTGATTGGTCACGGTTTGGGCGACGAGCGTCTCGCCTTGCGCCAGCGCCACCGGCTCGCCCACGCGGACGGCGCCGGCTTGATCGGTCACTTGCCCCCCCAAGACCCCGCCGGCGCCGAGCCGCACGTCCTTGATTTCCGTCGGCGTGGGAGCGGCCGACGAGAGGCGAGGCGTGAGCATTCCCCCGCAGGCGATCAGCGCCAGCAAAAACTGCAGCGATTTAAGCATCTGTCTGTTCCTTCCATCGTTGTGCGAATCGCGGTGAAACCAGAGACGACGGGTTAGCCGGGTCGCGGCGCGGGAAGACCCCGCGCCCACCCGACCGCGGGCGGCAGAGTGTACCGCCCCTGGCAAGAAGGAAGCAAGTGAGAAACGGGCCGCCCTCCCAAATGCCGCGACTGCTGGTCGCGGCCTTATAGAACCCGACGCAGCAGCCACAGCCCCACCGCGCAGATCAACCCGTTGGCCAGCCACACGGAGTACGGCGGGAAGGCCCCGTCCTTGGCCCGGTCCACCCCCAGCGCCAGAAGCGGGTAATAGATGAGGAGGATCGGCAAAAAGCATACGAAAAAGGTGGAAACGTAGTCCTGGCTCCTCATGCGGATGGCCAGCGGGCAGCCCACCAGCACAAAAAAGAAGCAGCTAAACCCGTTGGCCCAGCGGCGCCATGACTCGGTCCGCAAGCGGTTCAGGCGGGTTTGGGCGGCCGCCACCTGCCGCCGCCGGGGCGACCAGGCGGGTTCGGTAAGCCGCTCGAACTCTCCGCCCAAGAGAAGAAACGCGGCCTCGGCGGCGTTGGTCTGCCCCAGCCGTTCGATTTCCGCGTGCTGGCGGGCGATTTCCCGCGGCAAATCGCCCAGCCCCACCTGGGAAGGGGACTTGTCGCCGCCGCCGCCAAAGGCCGCCGGTAGCGGCACGCGGTGGACCAGCGTATCCGGAAAATCGAGCGATCCCCTCTCGCCCATTTCCACCCGCCCGTTGTGCAGCGTCACCTCCAAGGCCTGGCCTTCAAGGTCGCAGCGGAGTTCGGCCTCTTGCGCTACCAGGGTGATCGGGGCGCCGCTGGCGGCGTCGTGGGCGGCGACCATCGGGCGAATCAGGCGGCGTCCCTGTACGTCTTTCACGTTGATCGAGAACCGACTGGAGCTGTACGACCGGTGGCGGCTGAGCACCCCATACACGATCTCTTCGACCGATTCGACGACTACCCGCTGGGCCCCGCGGCGTCCCCAGGTGACCGCTACGTCATTGAGCCAAACGGCCGCCAGGCTCACCAGCAACGCCAAGACGAACCCTGGCGCGATGACCCGCCAGGGCGACACGCCGGCGGCCGTCAGCGCCATCAGTTCGCCCGACGCCGCCACCCGCCCGTAGACGAGGCAGGCGGCAAACAGCATCGCCCCCGGCGCGGCGAAACGCAGCGCGTTGGGCGCAAGATACGGCAGTAGTTTCAGCAGGGGTCCGGGGCCCAGCCCCTGCCGCAAGGCCTCCTGCGCCACGCCAACCACCAGCATCACCAGGGTGAGGGCCAGCAGCGTCCCCGCGAACAGCTTCAGCAGTTCGAACAGGATGTGCCGGGGAATGCGGTTCATGGGGCAACCATACCGGCAAACCCCGCGTCGAAGTAAGAGCAGTCCGGCCGAACCGCGGAGTAGACCCGGCGCATGAAAGACCCCACGATCCAGGGACCGCGGGGTTTCGTGGCTGTCGTTATCTTCGCGCTGGGGGCAAAGCGAAACGGCTTAGCTCGAGGGTCCGTCGTCGTCGTCGGTATTGGCGATGATCGCCGGCACGGCGATGGCGGCGGCGATGATGCCGCCCATCACCCAGGGGTTCGATAGCCAGTACATGAAATGCCCCGGATAGTGATGGAAATTGCCGAGGGCAACCTGATCGCCGTGGACCAATAGCACCCCGGACGTGGCATGGGGCGGCGCCGCGTCGCCCGACCAGAGGCGATACACGCCGACCGTCCCGGTGGACCCGACCTGGTAGACCCCACCGCGGACGCTTGGAAACTGGAATCGCCCCTCCTGATTGGTCACGGTTTGGGCGACGAGCGTCTCCCCTTGAGCCAGCGCCACCGGCTCGCCCACGCGGACGGCGCCGGCTTGATCGGTCACCTGTCCCACCAAGGCCCCGTCGGCGCCGAGCCGCACGTCCTTGATTTCCACGGGCGCGGGAGCGGCCGCCGTGGAGAGGCGAGGTGTGAGCATTCCCCCGCAAGCGATAAGTGCAAGCGAAAACTGGAGCGCTTTGAGCATCGGTCTTGTCCTTCTTCCTATGAGTCGTTGGTGAACAGGTTCGCAGCGCAGTTTGGCGGAATGGCGATTTGCGCCCGTCCAGGTCTTCCGTGCAACCTGCCGCTGGACCCCCACGCGGGCGTCGGCAATTCTCGTTCTACCGTATCGGTTGTCGCGGAGGGGAACTCTAGCCCAGTTCTCGGATTTGCTCAAGATTGAACCATCCCGCAATACACGCATTTTGGGAGGAATGGGCGCTATGGCGTCCGCCGCCAGTGTTCGCGAAACAGCGCATCGGCGTCATCGTCAAATGCCTTAAGACGCTGGGAGATCGGCGTGATCGGTCGCTGCCGCCCAAGGTCGTCGATCATCTCCACCAGGGCGGTTCGCGCCGGCTCTGGCCCGTGCAACAGCAGGTGGGTCCACGCCCAGGCAAACCGATATTCCCTATCCCCCATGTCGGCGGCGGTCCGAAGCGACTCCAGCTTTTCTAGCGTGACGTGTTGATGCAAAAACAAGTTCATTCGCAGTCGCCGCAAATGGCTGTGGCCGTTGTAGCGTTCGGACGGAGCCCGTTCGAAGTATTCCGCCAACCCCTCATCCAGCCACAAGGGCACGGCGGGCAACGCCGAGTGCAGCAACGCATGCGTGGTCTCGTGCCGCAAATCGACCCGAAAATCCCGGTCCGCCACCGCAAACACCATTCCCGGCCCGCGGCCCTTGATGTACAGGGCCGGCCGCTGCGGGGCGTCCGGAAACCATCGTTGCAGGTAACGCCGGTAGTTGTGGTCGGTGGAGAAAAAGAAGAAATAAACACGATCACCCGGCAGAGGGAGATTCGTGGCCTTGGCGAGGGAATCGCGGAGCGAGACAATCTCGCCGACGATCGATTCGGCCGCGGTGTCGCCAACCGGGAAGTCCGCGTGCAGCAAGAACGGGCCGACGGTCCGCTCCCAGGGCCAGGAGCGGGGACGGTCCTGCTGGGCGTAAAGACGCCCCCCTGCGCCAAACAGGCAACCCAGCAGGCAACCCAGCGAAGCCAGCCGGGCCGCCCAGCGGCGTTGCGATTCGTTCAATCCGGTCACGCGGCCTTCCTTTTCCAGAACCAGCGGAACGAGCCGGTTTTTCGCAGTCGGGCGGTTGCGTCCACCTCCTCGCCGTTGGCGACGCGGCGGGGGTTCTCGCTGAAGAGGGATTCGGCCGTTTCCCAGGACGTAAGCTCGGCCGTACGGGCAAATGCGGCGGAAAGCAGCGGCCGGCGGGCCCGCACGGCATGGGCGTCGGTGGCCACGAAATGGACGAGCCCCTCGCCGAGCATCGTTTCACACAAGACCTGCGATTTATGGCCAAACGCCCCCAGCAGGCTGCCGGCGGTGATCTGCATCAAGCAGCCCTGCTCGACCAAGGGCGCCAGGAGCTGCGGTTGCCGCAACAGCCCTTGATTGCGTTCGGGATGGGAGAGGATACCCGCCAAACCCGCTCCGGCGAGTTGGCGAAGCACCGGCTGCAGCGGAATGTACGTTTCGTGCGGGAGCTCCAGCAGCACATGGCGCCGCCGATCCGCCAGGCTGAGCACACTTCCCGCCACCAGCCCGGACGCCATCTCGGGCTCAATCCGCACATCGGCGCCGGGGAGGACGGTCAACGGGATATCGCGGGCCGCGAGGAGGTCTTGCAGCTCGCAGGCCAACGCACGGATCGTGTCACCATCGTTATGGGCGTAGCTTCCCAGTTGGTGGGGCGTGGCGACGATGGCGGCAATGCCGTCACCCACCGCCATTTCCGCCATTTCCAAGGATTCCTGCCATGACCTGGCGCCGTCGTCGATCCCGGGAAGGAGATGGCAATGGATGTCGGTGAAGGGTGGAAAGGTGGGCATGGGACGACCGCGCTTGAGGAAAACCGAAACGGGTACGGCGGAAGTGCGCAAGGCAAATCACCCCCGGTTGGGGCGGGCGAAAGAGAGTATTCGGAACGCGCTGCGGCGGTCAAGGACGAAAAAGAAAGCCCCTGCGGCGACAAAAGATATTGCCGCCAGGCGCGCCACGCGGTACGATTTTTCTGTTCTCTCCGCCCTGCATAAGGATCGCTCAAGATGAGAAGTGACTTTCGTTTGTCGGCCAGCAGACCATCCTTCCTCGGTCGGTTGCTGGTCGCCGCGTCGGTTGTCGCCCTGGCCGCGTTGGCGGTCTCCCCCCGAGGCGTGCAAGCGGACCCCGACGCCCCGCGCACCCCCGATCGGCAGGTTACCCTGGCCATCAACACATTGCTCAAGCACGAGCATCTCTCGCGGCGCGACCTGGACGACGAGATTTCTCAGCGCGGCCTGGTCGAGTTTCTCAAGATGCTCGATCCCTGGAAGGTCTACTTCTATCAGTCCGATGTCGACGAATTCATGAAACACAAGACGGAACTGGACGACCAGGTCCGCCGCGGCGATCTCTCCTACGGCTACCACATCTTCAAACGATTTCTCGAGCGCGTCGATGAGCGGGTGGCCACCGCCGAAGAACTGCTGGCGGGAAAATTCGATTTCACCAGGGATGAGGAACTGATCACCGACGCCGATGAGGCGGTCTACCCGGCCAATCCCGCCGAAGCCAAGGACCGCTGGCGGAAGCGGCTGAAGTATGACCTGTTGGTCCTCAAGGCGGAAGAAGAGGAGGAATCGGCGGAGGAAGCCGTCGACCGTCTCAAGCGCCGCTATCGGAACTACGCCAGGCGGATGCACCAGACGGATGAGGACGAGCTGATGGAGATGTATATCACGGCGATGACCTCGAGCTACGACCCGCACACCACCTACATGTCTCCCAGCACGCTCGAGAACTTCAACATTCAGATGGGGCTGAAGCTGGAGGGCATCGGCGCCGCGCTGCAGGTCGATGACGGCTATACCGTGGTGAACAAGATCATCCCCGGCGGCGCCGCCGACAAGGAGGGCTCGCTCGAACACGAAGACCGGATCGTCAGCGTCGGCCAGGACGAGGACGGCGAGATGGTGGACGTGGTCGATATGAAGCTCTCCGACGTCGTCAAGCTCATCCGCGGCCCGGCCGGCACCATCGTCCGCCTCGGCGTGAAAAAGCCGGGCGGAACCGATCTGAAAACGGTCAAGATCACCCGGGCCAAGATCGAACTGAAAGATAGCGAAGCCCGCGGCGTCGTTCTCGAAGCCGGCAAGAAGCCGGGCAGCGGGCCATTCAAGGTCGGCGTGATCAATCTGCCCAGTTTTTACATGGACATGGACGCCGCCCGCGACGGCCTGACCAATTTCAAGAGCACCTCGCGGGACGTGCAGAAGATTCTCGAGGACTTCCGTGGCAAGGGCGTGGACGCCGTGGTGCTGGACCTACGCCGTAACGGCGGCGGCAGCCTGACCGAGGCGATCAAACTGACGGGCCTGTTCATCGACCGCGGACCGGTCGTGCAAGTGAAGAACAGCGAAGGCCGCATCCAGCATTACGACGACCTCGACAGCGGCATGGCCTGGGATGGCCCGCTGGTCGTGCTCACCAGCAAGCTCTCCGCCAGCGCCAGCGAGATTCTGGCCGGCGCCATTCAGGACTACCGCCGCGGCCTGGTCGTCGGCGACGCCACGACCCACGGCAAGGGCACCGTACAAAGTCTGATGGACATCGGCTCGCGGCTGTTCCGCGTGCCGCATCCGCCCAACCTCGGGGCCCTGAAGATCACCATGCAGCAGTTCTACCGCCCCAGCGGCGACAGCACGCAGAAGCGCGGCGTACTGCCCGACATCGTCCTGCCGGCTCTCACCAGCCACATGGACATCGGCGAGTCGGACCTCGATTACGCCATCGACTTCGACCGCGTGCCCAAGACCGCGTTCGACGATGCGAATCTCGTCACCGGGGAAATAATCCGCACGCTGACGAACAACTCGAAGGAGCGAATCGGCGCTTCCGAGGACTTCAGCAAGCTCTTGGCGAAAATCGTCCGCTACCGCGAACAAAAGGCCCGCAAGCGGGTCCCGCTCAACGAACAGAAGTTCATGGAACGAAGGAAGGAATTCGACGCCGACAAGGAGGAGGAAAAGACGCTGCTGGATGAGGAAAACGGTGACAAGGAGAGCAAGGTGGTCGATCGCGACTACTACTTCGAAGAGGTCCTCAGCATCACGGCCGACTACCTCCGGCTGCTCGAAGAAAGCAAGCTGGCGGTGCGGCGGCGCTAGGCGTTCGCTCTGGGAAGGAACGTCCGTTCGCGAAGCGAATGGCGACTATTTGCGCAGCAGCCACGGCACAAAACCCGCCAGGCTGAAGATCGCCGTCAGGGCCAGGCACACCGCCCACGGCCAATCGCCGATTTGCCGATAAACACTCGGGCGGTTGTCGAGAACCGGCTCGGCCAGAATCACCGCTTCTTGCCGTTTGGGCGCCCGCTTGACGATGCGGCCACTGCCGTCGATCCAGGCGGAGATGCCGGTGTTGGCGGCGATCACCATCGGCTTGTGCTGCTCCACGGCCCGAAACTGCCCGCACATCAGTTGGTAGTCGAGCATCGCCGAGCCGTAGAACCAGCCGTCGTTGCTTTGGTTGACGAGGACGTCGGGCTCCTCTGTGCGGGCGATGAGCGTGTTGACTTGCCGGTTGACCAGATGCGGCACGGTGTTTTCGTAGCAGATCGTCGGCGCCACGCGGGCCACATCCGCGTCGTTCAACGTCCACCGGATGGCGAACGACCGGGGCCCATCCCCGATCGACATGCCCCGCGGCAGCGGCGTCAAGTCATAGAGCCAGGGAAAGACATCGCCGAAGGGCAGCGCCTCGCCGAACATCACGGGATGGACCTTGTCGTAGCGGCCGAGAATCTGCGGCCCGCGGAGTCCATTCACCGACACCAGGAAGACCGTGTTGAAATGCTCCATATGATATCCCCGGAGCAGCAGCGCGTAGCCGCACAGCAGCACCGGGGCGCCGGGGGTGTTTCCCTCGGGTTTCGAGGCGAGCATGGCGTGGTACAGGAACGCTTCGTTTCGCTCGTCCGCGTAGCCCCGCAAATCGTCGATCTTTTCCTCGAACTCCGGTGGGGGCTTCGCGCCTTCGGCAAGTTCGACGTAGGGCCAGCCGAACATCGACTCGGGCCAGACCACCAGATCGAGCGGGCCGTGCTCGCGATGGGCCTTCTTTGTCAGCTCCAAGCATTTCTCGAAGGTTCCGACCGTCTGGTCTTCTTCGCCGAAGGTCGTATCGCGGGAGCTTTGGATGAGCGCGATCCGCAGTGACGGCTCGGCGTCGGCTTCCAGGGCGGTGGAGAGTCGCCAGTAGCCGTAGCCGATCGTTCCGCCGAGGACGAGAATCGCGGCGACCACCGGCCACCAGACAAACCGCTGGTTCGAGGGCGCCGACTCGACGCGAGGCAGTAGCGGGGCCATTCGGGCCGAACTCGCCGCGACCAGCACGACCACAAAGCTCACCGCGTAGGCGCCGCCGAGGTCCGCCAACTGGATCAGCGGCGGATAGGCGGCCAGCGGATGCGAGATCAGCGCCATCGAGATCCCGGTAAGGATGTGCCCTCGGGCCAGTTCCAACCCCACCCACACGACCGGCGCCGCGACCATGATCGGAATCCGCAGTCGCGTGTTCGCCGCCCGGGTGAGCCACACGAACGCCAGCGGATAGAGCGCCAAATACGCCGCCAAGAACGGCCAACCGATGGTCGTGGCGATATGCGAATGCCGCACGCCCTCGAACATCAGCAGCATGAGCAGAAAGGCGGTGAAATAAACGGCCCCATACGCCTTCCATCCGCGCCGCTGGTGGTCTTGCGCAATGTAAATCCACGGCGCCGGCGCCACGAACGCCAGCGGCCACCACGAAAGCGGCGGAAACGCGGCGTAATGCAAGAGGCACGCGAGAAGCGAAAGAAAAAACGTGCTGGTCAGCAGACGGACGACCCCCGGCCGGCGTGGGGTTGCGCCCGAGCCGCCGGTCGCCGCCAGGCCAACGTCCCGTTTAGCCGGCGAAAACACGTCCCGTTTAGCCGCCGAAGAAACGTCACGTTTAGCCGGCGACGGAACGTCGCCGACGCCGGCGTCATCCGGCGGTGTTTCCACCGGCTCGAATACATCTCGCGGTTCGTCCATGCATCACCCGTGTTGAACCCGGCGGTGAGGGGCGTGTGACCGTATCAAGACGCGCTGGCCCGTTTGAAATCGGGTCTCGACGCGAGCGACCCGTATTTCCTGGACCATGCTTTCCGATCGCCATGATATCGCAATCGCCCCCGGTGGCCCAAGCCGAACCCACCGCTATCGCCGAAGTCGGCAAGCCGGCGCCGCCGTTTGCGTTGGCCGCCGCGGTCCCTTGCCACCAGAACTGCCCGCGTTTCTAATCCGTTGTCCCGCTTTGTCGATTCTGAAGGATCCCTGATGGAACAATACCACCAACTTGCCGTTTCGCGCGTTGAGGATTTGATTTTTGGCGTCAGCCCGCGGCCACTGACGCTGCCGGGTGGCCTGGTGATTGGGCGCGGCGTGGTCTATCCGGAAATCAATTTTACGCTACCGCCGATGAGCATCTCGGCGGACACCATGCCGGAGGTCCGCAAAGAATACACGCAAATGATCGAAGGGGTCTGCGCCCGGGCCGTTGCCCTTCAGGTTCCCGGCCTGGTGGTGGAGTTCGAACTGCTGCCGGACTTGACTCTCACGCCGCAGTGGGGCGAGGAGATCACGGAAATCCTCCGAAAGACGTTGGACCGTTTCGCCCAAAGCGACGGCCTGAAAAGCGCGTTGCGGGTCACGCCGAACGACATTCGGGAATTCGAGCGCCCGCCGCGGATGCGCAGCGGCCCGCATTGGGACAACATGACCCAAAGCTTTGAACGGTGCGCACGGGCCGGGGCTGACATGCTCTCCATCGAATCGACGGGGGGCAAAGAGACGCACGATGACGCGCTGCTTTACGGCGACCTGACGAGCGCGGTGTTATCCCTGGGCGTCATGGGATGCCGCGATATGGCCCACCTGTGGGATATGATTGTGGACGTCGCCGGGCGGACGCATACGACGCCGGCCGGTGACACCGCCTGTGGCTTCGGCAATACGGCGATGACGCTGGCGGAAATGCGGCACATTCCGCGGGTTTGGGCGGCGGTGATTCGTGTCATGACGGTTCCCCGCAGCCTCGTCGCCTTCGAGCGCGGCGCCGTGGGGCCCAGCAAAGACTGCGCCTACGAAGGGCCGTATCTCAAGGCGATCACCGGCTATCCCATTTCCCTGGAAGGCGCCGAGGCGGCGTGCGCCCATTCTTCGCCGGTGGGCAATATTGCCAAGGCGACGGCCGACCTGTGGAGCAACGAATCGGTGCAGAACGTCAAGCTGCTCGGTGGCATGGCCCCTACCGTGTCGCTGGAGCAGCTTGCGTACGCAACGCGACTGATGAACACGGCCACCGCCAGCGGGACGCAAGGCGCCGTGACCTTGCGCGACTGGTTCGTCGAATCCGACTCACGCCTGGACCCTCAAGCGTTCGTGCTGCGTCCCGACGTCGTCATCCGCCTGGCGGGAGAAATCATCCGCGAGACAACCGGCTACCAGCGGACGCGCCGTGCGGCGCTATGCACGCTCGAAGCGTTGCGAAGCGCCGCCGCAGAAGGCCGGTTTGACTTGCCGCCCAGCGAAGCCGCCTGGCTGGACCGGCTCTCACGGCAGGCGGACGCCCTGCCGGAAGACGAACACGCATTCATCGAGACGGCGCTGCCGGCCATCGACGCCGGGAAGGTTCGGCTGGAAGAGTACGATCTGGCCTAATTGGCCTTGCGGGGCATGGATTAGTGGACCAACTCCGGTACGGCCTCTCGATCCATTTCGATCCGCAGCACCTTGTAGCCCGCCTTCTCGACATCCCGCACCGCGGAGGCGACGGCCTGGTCGAGCGATTTGGCCTGACGGTCGAAGATGATCTCGACGCCGCCGGCACAGCCTCGAACCGTGCCGTCCGTCGCGTCAACTTCGCCCATCGCGTCGGCGATGTCCATCATTTCGTCATCTTTGGGCACAGGCATGTCAAGTACCACGCAGAATTCATAAACATCCATTGGTTGCTCGCTGTTGCTTAGGGGCCCGGACATCGATCTACCGTCTTTCGGATATGATCGGCATGTCGGTCAGGAACGCGTGGTGTGGAATATACGTTGAGGCGGCACTCGCGATGACCGTGAGCGCACCATATTGTACCCCACGCATGGGCTCGCGGGCCAGATTTCTTGATCGTCCAGCCGTGGTCCTCGGCATATTGGAGGGCTTTGCGGATTTCCTTGTTGGGATGGTTGGGCATCGTTTTCCCGGATCGTATCGCTGGTTCGCAGATACTAAGATATGGGAACGCATCGCCGTCCACCGAACTGCAATTCTGCCGTGACCATGATACCCCACCCGCCAGCCGCGGCCCACGTCGGAACGATTGCCGCCCAGGTCGGCCGGCCGGCGCCGGCGTTTGCGTTGCCCGCGGCGCATGCCGACGGTGATGTCGAGGAAATCGCGCTGGCCGACTACGCCGGCAAGTGGCTGGCGTTGGCGTTCTATCCCCGCGACTTCTCGTTTGTCTGCCCGACGGAGCTAACGGCGCTTAGCGCGGTGATGCCTGCTTTCGAGAAGCGGAACTGTCGCGTTCTCGGCGTGAGCATCGACTCCATTCAGTCCCATCTCGAGTGGCTTACCACGACGCCCGAAGACGGAGGCGTGGGGCCGCTGCGGTTTCCGCTGGCGGCCGACGTCGACGGGGCCGTCTGCCGGTCCTACGGGGTGTGGGATGACACGGCCGGGCTGCCCAACCGGGGGCTCTTCCTCATCGACGGCGAAGGCGTAATTCGCTACGCAGTCATCCATTCCCTTGGTGTGGGCCGCAACGTCGACGAGACGCTGCGGGTGCTCGATGCGCTCATAAGTGGCGGGTTGTGTCCGGCGAGTTGGACCCGAGCCGACGGCACGCTCGACGTGGCCAGCTTGCTCAAGCCGCGACGGGTGCTGGGGCATTTTCGCATTGAGCAGGAACTGGGCCGCGGGGGCTTCGGCGTGTTGCTGAAGGCCTGGGACCTGCGGCTTGAGAGGAGCGTGGCGCTGAAGGTGCTCGCCGTCGATGCGGAGGTGAACCAGCAGCGCCTGCTGGCGGAAGCCCGCGCGGCGGCGGGGATCTCGCACCCGAACGTGTGCGCGATTCACTCCGTGGAAGAAATCGACGGCCTGCCGGTGATTGTGATGGAGCACATCGACGGCGATCCGCTTTTCGACGTGTTGGCCCGGCGGCGTCTGGCCGAAGAGTTCGGCGCCATCGCCCCGCGGCTGGCGGTGGGCCTGGCGGCCGCCCACGCCTGCGGCATCACGCACGGCGATCTCAAACCCGCGAATATCTTGCTGCACGGCGAGCGGGGACCGGTCATCATCGATTTTGGTCTGGCGCGGGTCGCGGGAAAAGCCGCTCGGGGCGCAGCCGAAGCGAATCCCCCTTCCGATTCCGATGCGCGATCGGCGTCGGCCCGTTTAGCGGCGCACGACCTGGAGCAGACCATCGACTTCAGCGAACCCGCGGCCACCATCGACTTCAGCGAACCCGCGGCCACCATCGACCAGCGGGCTGCGTCCCAAGACCGTCGCCGCGGCCTCTCCGGCACGCCGGCCTACATGTCCCCCGAGCAGGCCCGCGGGGAAGAGCCGACCGCCGCCAGCGATGTCTTTTCGCTCGGGCTGATCTTTGCGGAAATGCTCACCGGCAAGGCGTGGTTTGCCGGGGCGCCAATCGCAAAGATTCTCAGCGCCGTTGAGCGACCGGACCTCGGGGAAGAGATCACAAAGGGAATCCCCGAAGAATACCGCCCGATATTGGCCGACATGCTGGCGTTCCCCCCGGGCCTGCGGCCCACCGCGGCCGAGGTAGCGGGGCGGTTTGCGTAGGGAAAGCCTTTACTCCAGTCCGGCCAGCGCGGCTTCGACCGCCGTAAGTTGCTCTTTGAACTGCGCGAGCGACTCGCGTTCTTTTTTCACAACCTCCGCCGGGGCCTTGCTGACGAATTTCTCGTTCGCCAGTTTCTTCTCCTTGCCTTGGATGAGGCCGGCGAGTTTGCCCTTTTCCTTTTCCAGCCGGGCCCGTTCCGCGTCTTCGTCGATGAAGTTCTTCATATCGACGAAGATCTCCATCCCCGGTAACGAAAGGTGGGCCTGTTGGCGAAATCCCTCAACATCCGGCCCGATGCCGAGCGGGCGGGATTGGGACATGCCGAAAAAGTAGTCGGCCAGCGGTCGCAGCCGAGTGGCCACGGCGGCGTCGCAGCGGATAACGAACTCGACCGTCTCCCGCGGGGGAATGTTCTGTTTGCTGCGGAGGTCGCGGACCGCTTTGAGCGTGCTTTGGAACAGGGCGAATTGCGTTTCGATATCGGCGTCAATCCGCGCGTCGTTGGCTTCCGGCCACGCGGCGATCATGACGCTTTCCGCCGCCGCTCGCGGCGAAGTCAACCCGCGCTCCGGCGCAACCTGGCCCAGCAGCGTCCATATCTCCTCCGCAATAAACGGGATCATCGGCGAGAGCAGCCGCACCAGCGCATCGAGCGTATGGGCCAGAACCCGTTGGGCGGCGGCCCTCTGCGATGCATCGCTTAGCCGGGCCTTGAGCATCTCCACGAAGAAACTGCAAAACTCGTCCCACGCAAAGTCGTACAGCGTGCGGGCGGCGTCCGCGTAGCGGTAATGCTCCAAGGCCGCGGTCGTCTCCTGGGTGACGGTCGCGAGCCGACTGAGAATCCAGCGGTCCTCAACGGTGAGCTCGCCATCTGCGACCGGCCCCGGTGTGTAGCCCTCCAAATGGATCAGCGAAAACCGCGCGGCGTTCCACAACTTGTTGCAGAAGTTGCGGGCCAGCTCAAAGCGTTCGCTGACGACCGGGCCCTTGGGCAGGGCCTTGTCCTCTTCCGTCCTGGCCCATTGCGTACTGAACGGTTTGCCGCACTGCGGGCAGTCGATCCGCGGCAGCTCGCGGTTCTTCTTCGTCTGGTCGATCAGCGTCTCGCAAGCCGGGCACTCGAACTGGACCGGCATTCGCACGTCCTGGCTCTCCGTGCAGATGTAATTGATGGCGAACCGCAGGGCGTCCGGGCCGAACTTGTCGATCACGTCGAGCGGATCGACCCCGTTGCCCTTGCTCTTGCTCATCGTCTCGCCGTAGCCGTCGAGGATTTTGGGGTGGATGAAAACCTCGCGAAACGGGACCCGGTCATTTTCCTCCGGAAGGTGGGCCATGTTGTTCAGCCCCATCAGCACCATCCGCGCGACCCATAGCGTGATGATGTCGCGGCTGGTGATGAGTGTGCTCGTGGGATAGTAGTAGGCGAGGTCCGGGTTTTTCTCGGGGTCGGTCTCCGGCCAGCCGAGCGTCGAATGCGGCCAGAGGGCGGAGCTGAACCAGGTGTCTAGGACGTCGTCGTCTTGGGCATATCCATTTCTTTCGAGCTTGGCTTCGATTTCAGGATGGGCGGGCCCTACGCATATGTGGTGATATTGAATTCCCGTCTGTTCGTCTGTGCGTGAATGTACCGAGACGTGTTCTCGCTCGTCGTCGGATAGTATTCCAACCACGGTCTCGCCGGCATAACCCTTACTGTCCGGATTGAGGACATGAATGTCTCGCGAAACGGGTATCACGTCGATCTGCTTCGTCCAAACCGGGATGCGGTGCCCCCACCACAACTGCCGGCCGATACACCAGTCCCGCTTTTCCGAGAGCCAATCGAGATAGCCCTTCGCGTATCGGGGCGGAAGGATCTTCACGCGACCGTCGGTGACGGCCTCCATCGCCGACTGGGCGAGATCGTCCATCCTGACGAACCATTGATCGGCGAGATACGGCTCGATGGGCGTCTTGCTGCGGTCGCTGTGGGCGAGGTCGATTTCGCGGTCCTCGATCTCGCCGAGCAAGCCTTGCGCATCGAGGTCCTCGACGACCTTCGCCCGCGCCGCCTTGATCGTCAGCCCCATGTACGGCCCGGCGTTTTCATTGAGCGTGCCGTCGGGATTCAAGATGTTGATCATCGGCAAATTACAGCGCAGGCCGACCTCGTAGTCGTTCGGATCGTGGGCGGGCGTGATCTTGACGCAGCCGCTGCCCAGTTCCGGCTTGGCCCAGGGATCGGCGATCAGCGGGATTTCTCGTTCCAGCAGCGGCAGCGTCACCTTGCGGCCGGCTTTCGCCATGTCGCGGAGTCGTTCGAGCTGCGGCAGCGTCTCCTTCTCGCGCCACTTGATGTTTTCAAGCTGTTCTTCGATGGCCGGCTTCTCTTTGGCCGGCGCCGCCTCGAGCCGCGCGGCAAGCTCCGCTTCCATCTTTTTCAGGGCCCCGGCCGGGTCGGGATGAACGGCGACGGCGGTGTCGCCGAGCATCGTCTCCGGCCGCGTGGTGGCGATGGTAACGTGTGCCGGTTCGCCCGGCTGCGGATTGATCACCGGGTAGCGGAAATGCCAGAAGTGCCCCTGGACCGGGTCGTGAAAGACTTCGTCGTCGCTGACGGCGGTTTGCAGGAAGGTATCCCAATTGACGAGTCGTTTCCCGCGATAGATGAGGTTCTTTTGAAACAGATCGAAAAAGGTTTGCCGGACCGCCCGGGCGCAAACGTCGTCCAGCGTGAACCGGGTCCGCCGCCAATCGCAGCTACAGCCCATCCGTTTGAGTTGGCCGAGAATGCGGGCTTCGTAGGCGTCCTTCCATTGCCAGATGCGGCGAACGAGCTCTTCGCGGCCGAGGTCGTGCCGGGTCCTGCCTTCCTCTTCCTTCAGACGCCGCTCGACAACCGCCTGCGTGGCGATGCCGGCATGGTCGGTCCCAGGCATCCATAGCGTGTTGAAGCCCCGCATCCGTTTGTAACGGACGAGGGTATCCTGCAGGGTGTTGTTCAGGGCGTGGCCGAGATGAAGCGCGCCGGTGACGTTGGGCGGGGGGATGACGATGGTAAACGGCGGCCGGGACGGATCGGGGTCGCTGTGAAAATACCCCCGCTCTTCCCAGCGGGCGTAAATGCGGTCCGCGGCCGAGGCGTGGTCAAAGCGGTTGGGCAGGTTCGTGAAGTCGGGCATCCTGTCAATCCTGTTGATCCTGTCAAAACTCACCCCAGCAAATATTCGATCGAATCGGCCAGGGCGATGTAGCTGGCCTCGATGATGTTTTCGCTCACGCCGACGGTGCCCCAGACTTCGCGGCCGTCGGTGCTTTCGATCAGAACCAGGATTTTGGCCGCGGTGCCGGCTTCGCTGTTGACCACGCGGACCTTGTAATCGATCAGCCGCATCCGGCTCAGCGCCGGGAACTTGGGCGTGAGGGCTTTGCGGAGCGCCGCATCGAGGGCGTTGACCGGGCCGTCCCCTTCCGCCACCTCGTGCAGCGTCTCGCCACCGACGCGGAGTTTGACGGTCGCCTCGGTCAGCAACTCGTCGCCGCCGTTGTGGAGGACGTTTTCTACGTCGACGTGGTACTTCACCCGCTGAAAATGAGGTTCAAAGGTGCCCACGGTTCGCTTCACCAGGAGATGAAACGAGGCCTCGGCTGCTTCGAACTGATAACCGAAATTCTCGAGCTGGACGACCCGTTGAAGGATCTTGGCCATGACCGCCTGGTCGTCCTGGATGTTGTGCTTGAGCGAAAGGGCCGCGATGTTGCTGCGGCCGGAAAGTTCGCTGACCAGGATCCGCCGCTCGTTCCCGACGGCCGCCGGGTCGATGTGTTCGTACGTGCTCGAGGCCTTGGCCACGGCATGCACGTGCATCCCGCCTTTGTGGGCGAAGGCGCTGCTGCCGACGAATGGTTGGTTGTTTCGCAGGCTCATGTTGGCGGTTTCGTACACGAAGCGGGAAAGACCGGTGAGATGCTCGCAGCCGTTTCCACCAAGGACCTCGCAACCGTCTTTCTTAAGGCCAAGGTTGGCGACGACGTTGATTAAATCGGCGTTGCCGCAGCGTTCTCCGATGCCGTTGATGGTGCCCTGCACGTGCGTGGCGCCGGCCGCCACGGCCGAAAGGCTGTTGGCGGTCGCCAGGTCGCTGTCGTTGTGGCAGTGGATGCCGACCGTGCAGTGGTAACTGCCCAGGCCACCTATCGCCCAGGCCACGCGGTCGGCGATGTGCTCGGGGAGGGAGCCGCCGTTGGTGTCGCAAAGAATGACGACCTCGGCCCCGGCGCCGGCAGCCGCTTGAATCGTTTGCAGGGCGTAGTCGGGGCTGGCTTTGGCGCCGTCGAAGAAATGCTCCGCGTCGTAGAAGACCCGCCGGCCGGCGCCGACGAAATGCTGGACCGTCTCGGCGATCATCGCGAGGTTTTCTTCCAGCGAAACGCCCAGCACCGTCGTCACATGAAAATCCCAGGTCTTGCCGACAATGGTGACCACCGGCGCCTCGCTGTCCATCAGCGATTTGAGCCCCGGATCCTCCTCCGCCGCCATCCCCCGCCGCCGGGTCATGCCGAATGCGCAGACCTTCGCATGGGAGAGCCCGAGCTGGTTGACGCGGCGAAAGAACTCGGCGTCCTTCGGGTTGCTGGCCGGGTACCCGCCTTCGATGAAGTCGAACTTCAGTTCATCGAGCCGTTGGGCGATTTGCAGCTTATCGACCAACGAAAAACTCACGCCCTCGCCCTGGGCGCCATCGCGCAGCGTGGTGTCGTAGATGTCGATCTTGGTCATGGAACGGTGCGCTAAGTGCTTAATACGGAATACTGAATGCGGAATGCTGAATGCTGCGCGAGGAACTCAGGCTGGCATGCGGTGGCGCTGGAAGTCTCGCGGGGAAGGGAAACCCGATATTGTCGCCCGTTGAGCGTTCTGGTGAAAGACCGGTGGGTTGCCCGCGGGCAGCGGCCTCAAGGGCCGCCCATCGCCTTCGCCACGATATCGCGATCGAAATAGTTGATCGACATCCCGGCGTCCACGACGATCTTCTGGGCGGTAATCCCGCTGGAGCGCGGGCTTAACAGGAAGACGGCGGCGGCGGCGGCTTCGTCCGTGGTCACGGCCTGCCGCCGCGGGATCACCTGCTCGGCGTAGAGATACGAATCGACGTAGCCGGGAATCCCGGCGGAAGCCGAGGTTTTCAACAGACCCGGCGCCACCGCGTTGAACCGCACTCGCGAGAACCGGCTGAACGACTTGGTGAGAAACGCCAGCGAGGAATCGAGGGCGGCCTTGACCGGGGCCATGAAGCCGTAGCTCTCGCTCGCCATCCGCGTGGTGCTGATGGAAACGGTAACGACCGACGCATCGGTCTCAAGTCGCTCCTTGAGGGCGTTGCAGACGGCGATGAGCGAAAAGCACGAGGCGTCCACCGCATTGAGAAATTGATTGCGGGTCGTCTCGTGGAATGGTTTGACGCCGTCCGCGTACTCTGCGTGGGCGATGCTGTGGACCAGGCCCTGAAAGCGGACGTCCCGTTTCGCAAGATCGCCTGCCAGACGCTCGATCTCGGCGTCGTTCGTCACGTCGCACACAAACACCTCGCGGCCGGCCAGCAGCTTTGCGAGCTGCTCCCGCATCTCTTGCGACCGCACGACGTGCCACACCTCGGCGCCGGCTTCCTCGAGATGCTTCGCCACATGCCAGGCGACGCTCTTACGATTGGCCACCCCCATGACCAGAAAGCGTTTGCCGGCAAGCTGGAGATAGTCGGACACAGAGCACTCCGCGGAAGCTGCAAGGAACGATCGCTCACAGCTTACGGCTTAAGGCGCCCCGCTCATAGCTCCCCATCAGTCCCACCACCAGGCGTCCCAGGCGAGGTCCTTCGGCGACTTCGCCTGCTGGGCCGTCGCGGTGAGCTGGCCGCCGGTCTCGGCGCCCAGGGCCGGGCCCAAAACCAGTTCCAACGGCCGGGCCGCCACGCCGCCGCTGACCGCCAAGAGCACCTTCCGGTCGCCGATCACCTTGGCGTTGGCGACCGTCTCGACCGTCTTCGCCGCCGGATACTTCGCGACGGCGTAACACTCGTCGCTGAGCAGGTGGCTCATCGTCCAGCCTGCCTGGTCGGCCAGGCCGTGCTCGCGGATGGCCAACGCGACCACCGCCAGGTCGAAGATGTTCTCCATCTCGGCGTAGATCGGATACTTGGCCGCCAATTCGCCGTAGTGCGCGGTGAACTTGTGGGCAAACTCGGCGTTCACCTCTTCTGCTTTTCCGGTGTGCACCCGTTCGCCCTCGGCGGTGAGCCGTTCGTTCTCGCTTTGGACCTGGGCCCGCCACTCGCCGGACGCCGCCGCCAGGGCGAACGCCGTGCGGTCGGCCGTCGCCGCCAGCGGGTCTTTCTTCAGTGTGAACCACCACCGCAAGACCGAAACGCTGCCGGGGTCCTTGCCCGACTTAGCGAGCAGCGAGAGATAATCCTCCACGCCCAGCACCGACGGCTTGATGCCCAGGCCGACGAGTTTCATGTGGTAGTCGGCCTCGACGATGACGCGGGCCACGCGGGTGTCCGGCGCGACGCCGTACACGGTGATGTCCTGCTGGCCCATTTTCTCGCGGACGTTGCGGACCCAGCGGGGCCGCTCGCCCGGCGCCAGCGAACGCCTGGCAGTCTCGTTGAGATACTGCTGCGTGGCGGCGAGACTCTCTTTGCGAGGCGTGATCGAGCACCCGAACCGGCCGTCCGCTTTGGCGGCGCAACGCAGCAGCACGGCGAGATCGTCGAGGGACAACACGGGTCGCGCTGTGGTAACGCCGACGCGGCGGCCCTCATCGCCCGCCGTAACATCCTCGGCGGGCCCGGCAATGACGATGTCGCCCGTCTCTTCGTAGAAAAAGAGGTAACGGACCTCGGTCAGGCCCGCGAGCGTTCGCATGGTTTCCGTGGGGGGTTGGTTGAGGGCCCAGCGGCGCTGAAGATGCCTTTCGAGCCGCGGCAGCGAAACCATCCGCAGGGGGCTGGCCCGGCGGGGGTTGCCGGTGGAGGCTTCGACGGGGCCTCGGCGGGCCGCGTCTTTCGCCAGCCGCAGAGCCGCCGTGAGGGCCGGGTCGTCGAGGGGCCGCATCAACCCGGAGGGATCGACCGCGACGCCGCCTTCGAACCCGTCGATGGCGCCGGGACCGCCGATGTCGTCCCAGGTGGTCGGAGCAATGGTCGATTTGATCAGATCAATCAGGGGATCGAAATCGGCCATCCCGGCCCCGCCCCCGGCGCCGTCGTCGCCGGGCGCCCCGGGCATACCGGGGAACCCCGGCATATTGAACAAGTTGGCGCCAAAGCCGACCCGTCCGCCGGCGGACCGGATACTCGCGGCGGTTTGTCCCCGCAGCGAATCGTCGGCGATCTGCGTCATGGCGCGGGCGGCGGCGGCCCGGTCCCGCGGGGCCAGGTGGTTGGCGATTTGGACGAAGGCGGCGTCGCGATGCTGGGCCGGGGCGGCCTCGGCCTCGGCCAGGGCCGCGGGGACTTCTCCCGCCGCCAGACGTGCGGCGACATCCGCCGCAACCCCGTCGCCGGCCTGACCGTTCGCGAAGGAAACGAGAACGAGCCCAAAAACCACCAAGGTGAGCCCACCGCGCCAAACCCCAAGCCGCAGGCGCCGGAAACCACGTTTAACCCCAAGCCGCAGGCGCCGGGGTCCGTCAAGTCGCATTCCCATCATTCTCTCCGTCGGTCGAAAAGGGGCGAACGGCAAACGCGGGAAATGGCCCGGTGATTCCTCGCCGCCCCGCACGAGGAACGTTTCGCAACGGGCGGCGGGGATTATTCCCCAACAATCTCGACGCGTAAGCAAGGGACCGAGCTTATTCGGCATGACACCGTGCGGATGCTCTCGCTTCCGCTTAGTCGAAGGCCAGCAACGGCGTGAACCCCGCCTGAGTGAAGTGGCGGTCGGGCGTGAACGCTTCCTGAATTCCGTTATCTTCCATAACAACAAAGCTGACGCAATCGACCAGGCCCCACGTCTTGTCGGGGCGGTTGTGATACAGATCAACGCCGCGGAGCATCAAATCCCGACTTACCTGAGCGACGTCAGCCATCTCACTGCTGATCAGCCGGAGTAGCGATTCCCGGAACGTCTTGCGTAGCACCGTGCGAGCCATGCCATTGCCTGTTTCAGCAATGATCCAGTCCGTGAGCACGACCTTCGTACGCCGCGACGCGAGTCGCCCCCAAACGCGTTTCGCCTCGTCATGCAGCGGTTCCGTCGCGTTAAGCAATGCGAGCCAACCGGCGGTGTCGAGAAAGACTTCATGGGGCATCGCTGTCGGTCACCTTTGGATGTCCGTACAAGTAATGATCGATGTTGACCGCCAGATCGGGGATGCCCGTATCCATCGCCAACTCGGCCATCCGCCAGATCGGATCGATTTCGTCATCCGCGTCTTTGGGGGTGGCGTCAGTGTCGGGGGACTCGCTCGATTCCGACAAGATCTCGACCGTGACCTTTGCGCCCTCGGGAAGATGAACTCCCGGCGGCGCCACAATCACACCGTCTTTCACAACTCCCTCAAAAAACATTTCGCGTCTCCTCGACTGCTTTGAGACACCTTCGTGACCGAGGCGGCGGCGCCAAGTCGATAGGCATTATACCGACCGCCAATCCGCGATCACACCGCGTCATCACCCCTGCCCCATCATCCGTGGCCGGTACGCCCACAGCCCCAGCGCCGGGTTGCGGATGAAGTAGATCCGCTCGCCGGCCACGTCGTTCCAACCGTCTTGGAGCCTGGCGGGATCATACCGGGTGGCGGTTTCTTCGTAATCGGCGTATTGATATCCAACCCCTTCGATCTCCTCCCGCGTCAGCTTGCCTGGGGCGTAGGTGATGGTGAAGCGGCCTTCCGACGACCCGTGGATGAGGTGGGCCGCCGCCGACAAATTGTTGCGCAGGTCTTCGTTTTCTTCCACAAACTGCATCACTTCCGGGGTCGTGCGGTAGCCGTACTTGCGAATGAGCTTGTCGATCTCGGCATCCTCGCCGAATTCCTCGACCGCCGGCGCGAGCACGACCAGTTCCCCGCCGGTGGCGATCGCCATGCGGGACCGATAGACGGACTTGTTGCCCAGCCAGGTGCTCTGGAACTCTTCGGGATCGAGATACGCGACCACCTTCCGCGGCTCCTCGTCGAGCAGTTCTACGTTCACTTGCACGCACAACTCGGCCGCCAGAAAAAAACACTCCGGATCGTCGCCGATGTAGACGCCGCGAATCGCCTGCGAGCCGTCCTCGCGGGCCGCGATTACCGTTTGGATGTAAACCACCGGCAAATCGCGGCAGAACAACTCCTCGGCCTTGTTGAGGATGCGGCGGAGGGGGTTGTCGGCGCGGCCCATCATCCGCTCCATGCCGTACACGGCGCCGATGTAGTGGCTCTCGTTGATGCCGGCCACACCGCCCGTCCCCACGAAGATGTTCTTGTTGTAGTTGGCCATGCCGATGACCTCGTGCGGCACTACCTGCCCAATACTGAGGATCAAATCGTGCCCGCCCTTCCACAGCAGCTTGTTGAGCTGCGCAGGCCACGGCTTGTCCCAAATGCCCTCGGTCACATCTTTCACATAATCAGCCGGAACTTCGCCGATGGTCACAACGTCTTCCCGCCACTTGTGAGGACGGATGAGGGCCTTCGGCAACGTGGGGAACATCCGATCGAGCTGCCAATCGGGCATCGGCTTATGCGTGCCCAGGGCCGGCATCACATCGGTCAGTTTCTCCTGGTAGTAGTCGTAAACCAGACACGTGATCGGCCCCGCCTGGCTGTTGGTCCGCGTGAAGTCGGGCGGCACGGCCAAGACTTTCTCGCGTGGCCCCAACTTTTCCAGGGCGGAGAAGACAATCTCTTGGAGTTCGTCGGGGCGAATATCGGTCGTGGGGGCGCCTTGTGCGTGGTAGAGCATTGGAGGTGAGCGGATAGCGCTCAGCGCGCAGAGGGGAGGGGCAGAACGGAAAGTCGCTCGCCGCAAGCCACGGCTTCGCGGTTGGCCGCGACGGAAACACAATCTATCCGTAAGGTAACGATGAAAGGGCGCATTCGCCAGTCCGTCCGACCGGCTACCGTGTCGTCGGACGATGACCGAAAACGACACCCGACGCATTCGGCCTTCCAATCAATGCCTCGTGAAGGAAAAAGCCGTTCCGCACCGGCAGAATCCGCATACCCCCGTCGCTCGCTGTAATCCCGCGTTTGCCGCAATTTATGCAGCGTGCCCCGGCTGGGGTTCGATCAAGACGGTGACACTCCGTCGAAACGCGGTCCTCCTCGTATTGGCATGAGGAAAGCCTTGCCCACCAAGCCGACCATCACCGCCGCCATCATCATGCAAAATGCCCAAGCCGCCCTGGCGCCCGCGGTGCGGTACTGGCTGGAGGTTTTGCCGGAACTTTCGTCCGGCTTCGAAGTGCTGATCGTCGATCAGGACTCGACCGACGGCGCCGAGGAGGTGGCCGCGGAACTCGTCCGGGATTATCCGCAAGTGCGGTATGTCCGGACGGCGGCTCGGGGGCCGGGCAGTCTTTCGCAGCGACGGCTGCTGGACCTGGCCTTGGGCGAGTTGGTGCTGTGGCTGGATGGACCGGCCAGGCCCTCGTTTCAATTGCTGCGACAGGTTTCGCAGCGCGGCCGGACGATCCGCGCCGATGCCGCCGAGCCGGCCGGATTGCGGGGCGCCGCCCGGCGGCTGAAAAACTGGATGCAGCGACTTAGGGACGAAGAACCGCTCGAGCAGGTCGCGGACGGCGTTGCTTTAACGGTGCGGACGCCGCAGTCGAGAAGCCACCGCCTGGGCACGTAGTCGACGGCGGTTGACGATTCGGGGCGACCGTCTGATACTTTTCTATAGCGCCGGTTCCGACGCAATCGCAAGCCACTACATGGGCTTTACGGGAGTCGCTGAAAATGCCTTCCCCCTTCCCCGGCATGAATCCGTTCCTGGAACACCCCAGTGTTTGGCAAGACTTCCATCAGCGGTTGGTCACCCACATCAGCGAGTCACTGGGCGGACGTGTGGGGAATCGCTACTTCATCAAGATCGAGCAGCATATTTTCCTGCACGAATTGTCGGCCGCCGAGCGAAGGCTTGCCGGGCGAGGAGATGTCATTGCCGTGCATGGCGGGAACGGCGGCGCGTCCTGGGCCGCGAACTCCGGCGGCGGTGTCGCCGTGATGGAGGCCCCCGTCTTGGGCGAAGTTGCCGAGGCGGTCGCCGAAGAACGGTCCGCCTATCTCGAAATTCTGGATATCGAAAGCCGCGAAGTCGTCACGGTGATCGAAGTTCTCAGCCCGGCCAACAAATCGCGGGTTGCGGACCGAGAACAATACCTCGCCAAGCGGCGCTGCATTCTCAATAGCTATACACATCTCGTCGAAATCGATTTGCTGCGCGGCGGCCCGCGGGCGCCGGTCACCAATCTGCCTCCGTGCGATTACTGCGTGCTCGTGAGCCGGCGCGAGACGCGGCCGAAGGTGGGCCTTTGGCCGATCGGCCTCCGCGAGCCGTTGCCGGTCATCCCGGTTCCGCTGCTCGCCCCGGACCCGGATGTTCCGCTCGATTTGATGGCGGTGCTCCGCCGGGTCTACGATGCGGCCGGCTACCATCGCTACATCTACCGCCACCAGCCGGCACCGGAACTGAACGCCGAAGACAGGGCATGGGCGGCGGAACTGGCCTCGCAGGCTCTGACCTGAGGCTGGCCCCAACCTGAGATGGCACGATTGCGATTTGTAATCGTTATGGTTATGCTGGCAACCATGGAAACTTGCCAGATGATCCTGCCGAAGAGCGCCGCCATTGTGGTCGTGATCGCCTTCATGGCGGCGGCGGTTCTTGCCTCCGCGGCGCCCGCGCAACAACCGGTCGCCGCGGCCCAGCCGTGTCCACCGGGGTTCCAGTCGATCATGCCCGATGAGCAGTTGCGCGGCTGGCAAGGGGCCTTTGCGAATCCGACGACCGTTCATCGCATCGGCCGATTGCGGATGAATCGCCTGCAGCGGCTGGCCGACGCCGACATGCTCGTTCATTGGGACGTACAGAACGGAATCCTGCGGCACGACGGCCGCGGCAAGAACATCGCCACCGTCTGTGAATTTCGCAACTTTGAACTCTTGCTGGAATATCAACTTACCCCCGGCGCCGATACCGGCGTATTCCTCCGTGGGGCGCCGCAGGTGCAGATATGGGACGCCACGGCCGGACGCGCGGGGGAAGGGATCGGCAGCGGCGGGCTCCATCACAATCGACGGCATCCCTCGAAACCGACCGCCCTCGCAGATCGCCCCCCAGGCGAGTGGAACGAACTGCTCATTCGCATGCAGGATGACGCGGTCACCGTCGTTCTCAATGGCGTAACGGTGACGGATCGCGTTCCCTTGGAGAACCACTGGGCGCCGGGCGAGCGGCTTCCGGCGTCCGGCCCGATCGAGCTGCAAGGGGGCGGGGGAGCGGTCAGCTTTCGCAACATTTGCCTGCGAGGGTTGCCCGACGAATAGGCGGCGAGACAACGCGCGCGACCGGGATTTGCGCCCGGAACCAAATCTCGATATCCGGAATGCTGGTTTTGTGGCGGCGCCGCTGCCCCCATTTCGGAAGGAATTCTTCACCAAAACGTCACCTTCTCGCGATTTGCTGGGCTGGAATACCTAACAATGATGGAAGACAAGCCGACCGCAAATCTGTATGATTACGTTTTTCGGTGACAAGTTATTGTCACCGTCGCACGGATAATGATTGGCATTTCGCAGTCGCCACTCTCTCCTCAGGCCGCGTGAAGGCGTCTGGGGGCGTTGCTGAGAACGCCACAATCATCCTTGCGAACGCTGAAGGAACCTCTGGGGACGGGAGGGGCCGCCGCGGGCCGCGCGGCTCACACAACCATGAGCGCCAAGCTTCTGATCGCCGATCACCGTCCCATCATCCAGCATGGACTGGTGGGCGCCATTGGCCGCAAACATATCGAGATCGTCGGCCAGCCGTTTGACCGGGCCAGCACCCTGAAGCTCGCCAAGGCCAAGAAGCCGGACGTGATCCTGCTCGGCGATTTGGCGGACGGCGACCCGATGCGATCCTTGCGGCTTATCAAAACCCGAGTGGGCGACACGCCGGTGGTCGTGTGCCTGACCGACAGCAATCGGACGTACTTCATCCGTTCGTACGCGCTCGGCGCCGCGGGATTCGTCACCCTGGACGACGGGGCCGAGGCCATTCTCAACACGGCCCTGGCGGCGGCCCGCAACCAGTCGAGCTGGGATCGGGCGGAAATCGATTCGTTTCTGTCAACGCCGTCGGAGCCGGTCGACAGCCCCATCCACATTACGCCCCGCGAACGGCAGGTCATTCGCCTGCTGTCGTACGGGCTGCCCAATCGGGAGATCGGGTTGCTGCTGAAGATCAGCATCGAGACGGTGAAAGAACACGTCGCGAGCATTCGCTTCAAGCTGTCGGTGGACGACCGGACCCAGGCGGCCGTATGGGCGATTCAGCACGGCCTGGACTGACCCGCCGGCGAGGACGGATTGTCGCGTTTCGCAGGGCGGGGCAAGGACGCGGCCTTTCTGTTATCATGGTCGTCCGTGGCGGCGTTCGTTTGCAGCGCGAAAGACGACCCTTTGCCCCTTTCCACCTTGGAGATGATCACCGATGAAATGTCCGTGCGCCCTGGGCTTCTCCGCTGTCACGCTGTGGCTCGCTTCGGTCGCTTCGCTCGCGGCCGAAGAGGCCAATCCGAAGTGGATCACCTATACGGGCGAGCGCGGGTCGGGGGTGGGCAAGCACGTGCTGCTGATCGCCGGCGATGAGGAATACCGAAGCGAAGAAGCCTGCCCGGCCCTGGCGAAGATACTGGCGGTTCGCCACGGTTTCACCTGCACGGTCCTTTTCTCGCTCGACCCGCAGACCGGCGAGATCGACCCGAACAACCAACAGAACATTCCGGGCCTGGAAAAACTGAAAGACGCCGACCTGATGATCATCGCCACCCGGTTCCGCAACTTGCCCGCCGAGGACATGCGGCATATCGACGACTATCTCAAGGCGGGCAAGCCGGTCATCGGCCTGCGGACCGCGACGCACGCCTTCAACATCAAGGACAAGAACCACCCCTTCGCCCACTACGATTGGCGGAGTAAGGAGTGGCCCGGCGGGTTCGGCCAGCAGGCGCTGGGCGAAACGTGGGTCGCGCACCATGGCCACCACAAGTTCGAGAGCACGCGGGGCGTGATTGCCGACCGGGCGAAGGACCATCCCATTGTTCGCGGGTGCGAAGACATCTGGGGTCCCAGCGATGTGTACACGGTGAAAAACCTGACCGACGACGCGACGGTTCTCGTGTACGGGCAGGTGCTTACGGGCATGAAGCCGGCCGACGAGCCGCTGGACGGGCCCAAAAACGATCCCATGATGCCAGTCGCGTGGATCAAGCCGTATCAGTTGCCGGGCGGCAAAGAGGGGACGGCCTTCTGCACCACGATGGGCGCCGCCATCGACCTGAAAAGCGAGGGACTGCGGCGGCTGATCGTCAACGCCGCGTACTATCTGACGGGCCTGGACGACCAAATCCCCCAGCGGGCCGACGTGGTGCCGGTGGGCCAATTCGATCCGTCGTTTTACGGATTTGGGGGGTTCCAAGAGGGGATGAAGCCGAGCGATTTTGCGTTGGGGGAATAGGCTCGTCGTTGTTTAACCGCAAGCCGCAGGCGCCGCGCATGTCGAATCGCGTCCCGTCGCCTACGGCTCGGGGTTAAACGAATCGCTGGTTCCCTGGCTCGGCCAGGGAACAAGTTGATTCATGGCGCCAGCAGGTATCGATTGGCGATTTGAATGCCGCTCATCAGGGCGCCGACGACGCCGACGTAGCCCTGATCGTTGCCGCAGATGTAGAGGTTTTCAAACGGCGTGCGGCCGTCGAGGCGCTTCGTCGGGCTGCCGTACACCGCGCCGTTGTGCTTGCCGGTAAACCGCTCGACCGTGAGCGGCGTGAACATATCGACATCCACCACCCGGCCGCGGACATCCGGGGTGAACCGCACCGCCGACTCCATCAGCCGGTTGTACCACCGATTCTTGGCCCGCTGATACGCGTCGGGGTCGAGGGACTTCCAGCGGTCGAAATTGGCGATGGCCGTCAGGCGATACATGCCGCGCGCCGCGTCAAGCCGCCGGGTATCACCGGTGTACGCGAAGTTCTCCGGGCAGCAGATCACGCCCGTCCGCGGGTCGCACAGGTCGTCGCACTTGCGCCACGTCATCTGTGGAGAATCATTAAAAAAGACGATGGTCCGCTGGTGGCCGAGGTCGGCAAGCGGCGTATCGAGCACGGAGATCGCCTCGACGAACGACATCTGCCCGAAGTCGGCCTCGTTCTCCGTTTTCGTTCCGGCCAGTCGCAGCGTTTCGGGCCAGCCGGCGGAAGAAACGACGACGCGGCCTGCGAGCATTTCGCCGTTTTCCAGTTCCACACCGGTGGCCCGCGGGCCGTTAAGCGTGATCCGCTTCACGCCCCGCCGGAGCATCAGTTCGCCGCCGAGACCTCGAAATTTTTTCACCAGGATTTTTAGCAGCGGCCGCACGCCGCGCAAGGGGCGGGCGAAGCCCTCCAAGAAAATGCTGCGGAAGAGGATGCAGAACTGGCCCCAGTGCATGTCGTTCTCGCACGCGCAGCCGTACCACATGGTCGGGCACAGCAGCATCTCGACCAATTTCTGATCGGTGAGGTATTGGCCGAGCACGCGACGCGCGGACAGATGGTAAATGTCTTCGACCAGGTCGTCGTAATCGACCAGCCCCGCCACCAACCGGCGATAGCGGTCGATCTGCCGCGGAAAAACGCGGGCGACTTCGCTCTCCAAGAGCCGCCGGTCGTTGCTGAACCGCAGCGTGGCGCCGGGGAACATGATCGCCGACTCCCGCTGCGGGCACAGGGCCAGGTCGTCCCACTTAAGCCGCAGTTGCCGCAGCACGCGGGGAAGGGGCGCCTTCTTCGGTCCCCGCGGGGCGAAGTTGGTCACCGCATGCAGGCCGACATCGTAGTTCCGGCCCCGCAACCGGTAAAAAGAATTGAGCCCGCCGATGGTCGTGTGCCGCTCGAGAATGCACACGCGCTTCTCATACTGGGCGAGGCGGATGCCCGCGGCCAGCCCCGACATCCCGGCGCCGATAATGATTGCGTCGTACATGGAGAAGACATGGACCGAAAAAAACTCCCAACCTCCTGTGCGTCATGTTCGCCATCGGCTTCCCGCGCCGAGGCGCGACGGGAAAAGCTGACGGCTGAAAGCTGATAGCCGGGCCGCCAGGCCCGCTAGACCCCGGCCATCTTGGGCGTCAGGTACGCCACGGTGCTATCCATGCTTGCGAGTTGGCCGTAGTCTTCTTCGGGAATCTGCACGCGGTGGCGCTTGCGGAGTTCCATCACGATATCGAGAAAATCCATGCTGTCGAGTTCCAACTGATCGCGGAACGCGACATCGTCCTTCAGCCCCGAAAGGTCCTCGTCGGGGGCGATGTCGGAAAGGATGTCGAGAATTTCTTCACGTATTTTTTCAGGGGTCAACGTCCGGCTCCTTACGAAATCTGTCACTTGTGAACCACGGATGAACATCGATGGGCCCAGCGCGGCCTTCGGCCGCAACCAAAAGGAACCACCGATGGACACGGATGAACGCGGATTTCTTAATAAGACGTGTCTTGCCTCCGAGTTATCTGCGTCTATCGGCGTTTATCTGCGGTTCAATATCTTGGGCGCCCTCGAAAAACCCGCATTGCTGGAAACACCGGCGCTATTGGAATACCCACAAGTCATCGGTGTTCATCCGTGTCTATCCGTGGTTCAAATTTTCTCGATCACGACCGCCGAATTGATTCCCAGCATACCGAAGGAATTATTGACGATGTAGCGGACGGCGCCGAGTTCCTGCGGCTGATTGGCGACCAGGCCGGGGATCTCGCAGTCGGGGTCCACGTGGTCGAGGTTGATCGACGCATGGCACACGCCGTCGTCGAACGCCGGAAGATTGCCGGCCAGTTCCAACGCTCCCGCGGCGCCCATGCAGTGGCCGATAAAGCTTTTCGTATTGTTGAAGCGCGTCTTCTCGCAGTCGTCGAAGACCGTCCGCAGGGCAATCGCCTCCTGGATGTCGCCGGCGCTGGTGCCCGTAGCGTGGCTGCTGACGATGTCCACATCCTCGGCGTTGATTCGCGCCCGCTTAAGGGCCAGGTTCATGCACTGGGCTTGCCGCTCGGCGTTGGGGAGGACGAAGTCGGTGGCGTCGGTATTGATGGCGTAGCCGATCAGTTCGCCATAGATTTTCGCGTCGCGGGCCTTGGCTTCCGAGAGCCGCTGAAGGACGAAAATACAGCCCCCTTCCGAGACGACGATCCCGTTGCGGTCGACGTCGAACGGCCGCGAGGCCTTGGTCGGGTCGTCGTGCGTGGCCAGCGCCCCCTGGCTGTGGAAGCTGGCGAAAATGCCGAAGGTGTGGATGCTCTCGCTCACCCCGCCGGCGATCGCGACGTCGCACTGATCGAGGAGAAGCTGCTGGGCGCCCTGGATGAGCCCCGCGTTGCCGGCGGCGCAGGCGGCGCCGATGGTGTAGTGGGGACCGATGATCCCCATATTCAGCGCGATCTCGCCGGCCGGGTTGTTGGCGACGGTTCGCGGGTTGTGGTGGTGCGACCAGTACTGGGTGTCGTAGTCGTATCCCTTGATTTCGAAGATTTCGTTCTCGGTCTCGACGTTGCCGTGCTCCGTCACGCCGATGTAGATGCCGATCCGGGAGGGATCGAGCTTGTCGATTTCCAGCCCCGAGTCGTTCATCGCCTCGTGGGAGCAGTAGATTCCCACGCTGCCGCTGCGGGTGCCCCGGCGCCCGTCGCGACGGGACTGATACCGCGTCACCTCGAAATCGCACACGCCGGCCAGCGTCTTGCCGAAGTAGCGGGTCTCGAACGGCTGCACGCCGGAGACCCCACGGAGCAGCTTGTCCCGGTAGTCGGCGTAGCTGTTGGCGTTGGGGGCCGTCAGGCCGATGCCCGTAATGACAATCCGCTGGGATTCGGGCCGGTGTGTTTCAAGCGGGGCGATCATCTCGTTAGCCCCCGGCTCTGCCGGGGGAGGTCTGGGATCGATGCGTCGTCCCGGGTTGGTCCCCGGGCAAAGCCCGAGGCTAACCGGAAAAGCACGCTACTTTGGCTGGCAAACTTCGCAAGACCCCTGAGCGTATCGAAAGGCGGCGGGGCTGACAAGCGGCGGGTAGGCCGGCGCCTCCCACCGCTCACGGCTTAAGCGCCACGCCCTGCGTGGTGCTCCGCACGTAAATCACGCCGTCCGCAATCATCGGGGTGCTCCAGCACTTGCCCTCGATGACGTCCGCCTCGCCAAGCTTGACATATTGCTTGGGGTTGGCCTGAACCAACGTTAGCGTCCCGTAATCCGCGAGGACGAGCAACCGGTTCTCGCCGGTCAAGATCAGGTTCCCCTGGCCAAAGCCCGGCTCTTCCCACTGGATTTCGCCCGTGCGGAGGTCCACGCATTTGAGGGGGTTTTTGCCGTATTTCTTGAAGTCGTAGATGCCGTAGAGAAATCCATCGACACAGACAGGCGTGCTCCAATGGTTGGCGAGCAGCTTATTGCCCGGCGCGCGCCAGAGTTCTTCCACCTCCAAGCCGCCGGACGCCGTGGCGGTCACGCGGCACGCCGCGGCCCCCACGTCGTACCCGGCCGAGCAATAGACGATGTTGTTCCACACCACCGGCGAAGCCGCCGTCGAGACGTTGAACGGGAACGGAAAATGCCACAACTCCTCGCCGTTTTCCGGGTCGATGGCGACGATGCCGCGATGCATCATGAAGATGGCTTGGGGCTTGCCCGCGATGATCGCGCCCACGGGGGTGGCGTGGGTAATGGTGTCGTCGCCGGCCTTCCAGTGGAGTTTGCCCGTAGCGGCGTCGAAGGAAAGGTACGTCTGCCCCTTTCCGCCGCCGGCCACCAGAATGGCGTCGCGGTACCGCAGAGGGCTGGCGGCGTTTTGCCAGTGAATCACCTTGCCGCCGAATTCCCCGACCAGGTCGCGGGTCCAGAGTAGCCGGCCGTTGGCGGCGTCGATGGCCCACAGCTTGAGATGGGCATCGAGGATGAAGAGCCGGCCATCGGCATAGGTCGGCGTGGCGCGGGGTCCGTCGCCGCCGCGGTTGCTGCCCGCGCCCGAGTCGCCGCCGCCGTCATACTCGGCCTTCCCCAATGCCAGCGACCAACGCATATGGCTCGTTTTCTGGTCGTGGGCCAGGCACACTTCCCGGTCTTCGCCGTCGAGCGATTTGGCCACCACGGTGTAGACATTGCCGCCGCCGCTGACGAAGGAACTGAAACCGCATTCGCAGGAGAACTGCCAAATCTGTCGGTCCTTGATCTGGGCGAAGTTTTCCGCCGGAACGGTCTCCGGCGTGGTGCGGTTGAGGTGCGGCCCGTGAATGTGCGGCCAATCGGCGGCGCTGGCCGTGGTGGGCCTTGGCGTCGCCACAGCGAGCCACAAGAAGGCACAGAGGCGAAGGGCTATTTCCAGCGATCGCTGCATGGCGGGAAATCCGTGGCGGGAGCATGGTGGGAAAACGGGGCGAGCAGCCCCATTCTAGGTGGCGCCGCCGGAATTGCAACGGATTTCGACGCTGGCCGTGGAGCCCTTACGGATAAATCACCCGCCAGCGATTGGGGAACAGAATGCCCCGCCGCAGCACGACCGGCGTGTACACGGGAGAATACGTGACGACCGGGGAATACGTCTGGACCACCGGCGAATACGTTCGCACGACCGGCGAGTACGAGGTAAATACCGGCGAATAGACGCTCACGACCGGGGAGTACGAAGTAACCACCGGCGAATACGTGTTCACCACCGGAGAGTACGAAGTAACGACCGGCGAGTAGCTGACGATGGGCGAGTAGGCCGTGACCGTCGGCGTGTAGCTTCCGCTGCTCACATAGCTGGAGGATGTGTCCAGCGGCTTCCACGTGGTCCGCTCGGCGACGTCCAGGCGACGGAGGATCGACCGCCGGCCGTCGTCGATGTCTTCGTAGGAGTCCCCGATCGGCTTGGCCGTTTCCGTCCGCTCTTCGACGGGCCGCGGCCCGATGATTACCTTCTGGCGATAATCGGGGCCGGTGATGTTCCAACTTCTCGTCGTTTCGAAGCCAACCAGTTCCGTGGTGAGCCGGCCCACCGGGGTTTCGAACCGCCGCACGCTGCGGGCCGGAATGAAGAAGTCGTCGCCGTTGATCCGCATCGTGTAGCCGGCGGTCAGCTCGTTCTCGACGACGAGTTCGCCGGTGCGGGTGAGGGCGGTTTCCACGGCGTCGTCCACCCGCCGCTTCACTTCGCGCACAATGGAGGGCTCGTTGAAGTCGGGCTTGAGCAGCGGCTCGCGGGGCTGAAAGCCCGTTTCCGTCTCCACCACCACGGCGTCGAGGGGTTGCTCGTGCCGGTCGAGGCGCTGGGTGTGCTGATCGAGCCGCCGTTTGAGTTCGGCGAACGCTTCTTTCAAGTCCGGGTCTTCGGATGCGGTGGCGCCGTTTTGCGCCGGCTTGGCGACTTCGACCGCGACCTCGGGAAGCGTCGCTTCGCTGCGGCCGCCGTCCGCGGCCAATTCCCGATCGGCCATCGTCCGCTGAAGGCTCGCCTCCACCGCGGCGTCCAGGTCGCTCTTCTTGACCATCTCGGAATTGAGCTGGTTGATGGCGTCGGTCATCCGCTGCAGGTGGCCGGTGATGTCGTCCATGCGCTGCTCGATCCGCTGCGTATCGGCCGGAGTCGGTTCCTGGCCGGTCAGCGGCGCCGCCGCGAACGCCAGGGCGAGAGAAACCCCAAAAACCCACGTGGTCCAGACAAAGTGGCGAGCCATCAGTTCACCCTCGAAATCGCGTTGGCGGAAACGTAACCTCGCAGCGATGCGCTGCATTGCCATAACCCTTAAGCGTACGCGCGCCGGGGACCGGTCGTCAACCACTCTACGACGCCCAGTTGGGTGGGTGGCGCCACCCTGAGCCCGTAGGGGCGGTGGGCGTGGGAAGCGGAAGGTGGCGCCGTTGAAGAAGTTGGTGGGAGAAGATGGGTAGAATAAGGAATGGTCGCCGGCGCGAAAAACGCGATCAGTCCAGTCCTGGGCCGACGTAGCGCGGCCCGTCGGGCAGGGACGCCTACCCGCGACAAAACGCACTCAAGGCGTCTACCATGAACGCGGTGGGCCGGTTTTTCTCACGCAAAGTCCGCGCCAAACACGAAAGATCGCCCTGGACTTGCTCGGTTACGTCTTGATTCCAACTTGAGAATGGAAAGATGCGAATCATTCACAAGTTACTGCTCGCAACGCTCCTTCCAGCCCTGTTGATCTGGACCGTAGGGCTCTACGCGACGAGTGTTGGGCAGCGCAGCCTCCGAGAAGCGATCGAGGCCACGTCCCTGGCGCGGGCGCGTTCCGTGATGGACGAAATCGACCGGATCGTGCAAACCCGGATCGCGGACTGGAAGGCCTATGCCCGCAGCGAACTCGTTCAGGAAACGCTTGCCCGGTCGAATGAGGAACTGACGGCGATGGGCGAGGCGCAGGAGACGATCGACCAGCGGGATCGGCGCTGGCAGGCGACCCCGGCGCGCGAATCGACGGAGCTGATGGAATCGTTGATGGAGAACCGGCTGGCCCGTGACCTTCGCGTTCGGCTCGAGAAGCTCAACGAGGGTTCCGGCCATGTCATTTTCGGCGAGGTGTTCTTTACGAACCGTTACGGGGCGAACGCAGCCCAGACGAACCGCACCTCCGACTACCGGCAGGATGACGAGGACTGGTGGCGCCGGGCCTTCGACGACGGCGTGTATGTGAGCGATGTGATTTTCGACGATAGCGCCGGGATCTACTCGGTGGAGATTTGCTTGCGCGTCGCCGCTGACGACGGCGACGTGTTGGGCGTCATGAAGGCCGTGATGAATATCCAGGAAGTGCTCAGCGTGATTGACAGCCGATCCAAGAAATACGGGCCAGGGGAACGCCTGATGTTGTTCACCAGAAACGGCCGCATTATCCGTGTCGGCAACGAAGAAACCGAGCCCATGGCGGAGAGCCTGCCCTATCTCGACGAAATCGAGCTGGGCGCCGAATCGCTGGAAACGGCTTTCCGGCGCAAGGACGGGGCGACGGGCGAAGCGTATCTATGCGCGGCCGCGCTATCGCAGGGCCACGGCGACTTTCGGGGGCTGGGTTGGGGCGTGCTCGACGAGCGGCGGGCCTCGCAGGTCCTTGCCCCGGTGAATCGGCTGCGGCGGCACATCACGTGGCTTTCACTGGCCGCCACAATCATCGCCGTGCTGATCGGTGGCACGATCGCCTTGCCGCTGGCTCGACGTGTCCGCCGCCTGAGCGAGGCGACCGACGCCATCGGCCGGGGCAGGCTCGACACGACGGTCGCGGTGAGAGGAAGCGACGAGATCGCGCAGCTCGCCGAACATTTCAATCGTATGAGCGGCCGGCTGCGGCGCCTCACGCGAGAGCTGCTCGCCGCAAGGGATGAAGCCCAGGAAGCGAGCAATGCAAAGAGCGCTTTCTTGGCCAACATGAGCCATGAAATCCGCACGCCCATGAACGGCGTGATCGGCATGACGGAACTGCTGCTGGACACCAACCTCACGAGCGAACAGCGCGAGTACCAGCTACTCGTCCACAGTTCCGCCTACGCGCTGCTCGCGCTGATCAACGACATCCTCGACTTTTCCAAGATCGAAGCGGGCAAGTTGGAGCTTGAGAAGGAGCCGTTTCCATTGCGGGATACGCTCGGCTCGACGTTGCACACACTGGCGGCCCGTGCTGCGGAGAAGGGAGTGGAACTGGCCGCGCACATCACGGCCGACGTGCCCGACGATCTGCTCGGCGACGCGGGCCGACTGCGGCAAATCATCGTCAATCTGGTCGGCAACGCCATCAAGTTCACCGACGAAGGCGAAATCGTGGTGAAGGTCACGCCCACCACCGGATCCGACGACTCGGTGAAGCTTCAATTCACGGTCCGCGACACCGGCGTGGGAATTTCGCCCGAGCAGCAGGCGAGGATTTTTGATGCCTTCACCCAGGCCGACGCATCGACCACGCGGCGGTACGGCGGCACCGGGTTGGGTCTTGCCATCACGTCGCAGTTGGTGCGGCTGATGGGCGGTGAGATAGGGGTGGAAAGCGAGCCCGGTCAGGGAAGCACGTTCTTCTTCACGGTCACGTTCGGCGCCGCCCCGCTCCAGCCCGAACGCAAAACGGCCGAACTCGCCACGCTCTTTGAATTGCCGGTGCTCGTGGTGGATGATAACCGCACGAATCGGATCGTCTGCGCGGAGATGCTTGCCAATTGGGGCATGAGGGCCACCGCCGTGGAAAACGCACAAGAGGCGCTGCGTGAATTCGACCGGGCCGTGAAAGGGAACGAGCCGTACAGACTGGCGCTTATCGACGTGATGATGCCCGACGTCGATGGCTTTGAATTGGTCCGCCGGTTGAGAGAGCGGCCGGAAATCGACCGGACGGCGATGATCATGCTCACGTCCGCCAACCGCCCCGAGGACAAGCGACTGGCAACCCAATTGGGCGTCTCACGTTGCTTGACCAAGCCGGTCACGCAGTCGTTGCTGCTCAACGCCATCGCGAACACATTGGGCGTGGCCCGAGCCGACGAAACCGTCGAGGAAAGGCTGACCGCCGGTCGCTCCGAGGATTTTACGCCAAAGAGGATTCTCCTGGCCGAGGATGGCGCGGTGAATCGCAAAGTGGCCGTTGATCTGCTCAGGAAGCGCGGCCATCACGTCACGGCGGTGGCGAACGGCCGGCTTGCGGTCGAGGCCCTCGGCGCCGGCGATTTCGACCTGATCTTAATGGACGTTCAGATGCCCGTGCTCGACGGCTTCGCCGCCACCGCCGAAATCCGAAGGCTCGAGGCGGAGTCGGGCAATCACACGCTGATCATCGCGATGACGGCGCACGCCATGAAGGGCGACCGCGAACACTGCATTCAGGCCGGCATGGACGACTACGTATCGAAGCCGCTGCACCCCCAGAAGTTGTTCGAAGCGGTGGAGAGGGCGGCGCCGGCGGGTGGGGAACCACGGCAAGCGAACGCTCCGCCCCTCCCCACGACCGGCCCTTCGACCGACGCCGCCCCGCATTCCCGAAGCGGCCCGCCGGTATTTGATTACAACGCGGCGCTGAAGAATGTCGGCGGCGGTAGTGAGGCGCTACGAGAAATGGTAGCGTTGTTCTTGGAGGAAGCACCCAAGCAGTTGGCCGAGATCGAAAAGGCGCACGCCGCGGACGATTGCGAGGCGGTGATGCGCGCCGCGCACACGCTCAAGGGATCGGTTTCGCTGTTCGCCGCCGAGTCGGCGACCGCGGCCGCGCGTCGCCTCGAGCGGATGGCCCGCAACGGCCAACTCGACGAGTTTTCGACGGCCTGGGAAGACTTGAAACGTCACGTTGGCAAGCTGGTCGAGGAATTCGAAACGTTTGACGCTGGCGAATCGTTCGTTTAACCGCAAGCCGCAGGCGCCGCGCGTTGCGGCGTACGTGCCCGTCGCCTGCGGCTCGGGGTTAAACGAATGTTCGACGCCGCCCACTTGCGTCCGGAGCAGCGCCATGAAAATCCTCATTGCTGAAGACAATCCGCTGTGGCGAAACGTCCTCTCGCAAAACGTCCGGGCGTGGGGGCATGAACCGGTTCTCGCCGAAGATGGCGATCAGGCATGGGATATCCTGCGGCGAGACGATTCGCCGCGACTGGCCGTGCTCGATTGGCAGATGCCGGGGGTTGACGGCATCGAACTGTGCCGCCGCGTCAAGCGCGATTCGAATCATCCGTTCACCTTTGTCATCATGCTCACCAGCCGCGACGCCAAGGAGGATATGGTCGCGGGACTCGACGCCGGCGCCGACGAATACCTCACCAAACCGATCGACCTGGCGGTCTTGGAGCGCCGCCTCCGGGCGGCCGAGCGGATTGTCAAGCTCGTGCCTCCCCAGGAATGGGCCGTTCCCCGCATTGACGGCTACGACGTCAAGGAGATGCTCGGCAAGGGCGTGTTCGCCACGGTTTGGGAAGCGCAGCGGCACGCGACGGGCGAAAACGTGGCGCTAAAGGTCATCCGCGTAGACCTCGCGACGGACGACGTATTCGGCCGCTTCGCCCGTGAAGTCGAGATCATGAAGCGACTCGACCACCCCAACATCGCAAGAATCTACGACAGCCATGTTGACAAGAAGCTTGGCTACTATTCCATGGAGCTTCTGCGGGGGGGCACGTTCGAGCGGTACGTGAACGAGACGAAACCGAATCCGGGGGTGGTGATCCACCTGGTCGCCAAGGTGTGCATGGCACTCGACCACGCCCATCGGCAAGGAGTTATCCACCGGGACTTGAAACCCTCGAACATCATGATGACCGAGCAGGGCGAGCCGAAACTGGTCGATTTCGGCCTGGCCCGTTCGCTGTTCAAAACCAGCAGCGAAGAATCGGCCGTCTGCTCGATGGACGGGAGCGTGATCGGCACCCCCTTATTCATGTCGCCCGAGCAGGCCCGCGGCGAAAACGATACGCTGGACGGCCGCGCCGACGTGTACGCGCTGGGAATCATTCTGTACGTGATGCTCGTCCGCAAGCATCCGCACAAGGTCAATTATCAGGATCGTTGGGAAACGGTCCGCCAGATCGCAGAAGGACACCCCCGCCGACCCAGCGACCTCCGTCCGGGATTCAACCAGGACCTGGAACGGGTCATGATGAAGGCGCTGGCCGAAGACCGGGAGAACCGGTACGCATCGGCCCGCGACTTTGGAAGCAGTCTTCGGCAATTCCTCAAAGACTACAAACGCGCCCAGCAGGAGGGCGCGCCATAGGCGGCCGGGACGGCGGATTCGCGCGGGCAGTGCGTGGCCGTCGCGGCGGGATGAAACAGCAGGCGAAATGGACGCCTTTTGGGAGAGAAGCATGAAGACACGAATAGCCGCGGCATGTTGCATCTTGGGAATGGTCGGCGCGGCATACTCCGCAACCCCGGACATCAACAGCGCCAGGCTTGCGGACCAGGCCCGCGCCGACCAGGTGCGAGATTTGAAGTGGGGGATGTTCATCTGTTGGTCGTTCAGCACGTTTGCGGGCCAGGAATGGACTCCGACTCGCGACAAAGACGCCTCCTTTTTCAACGCCACCGCCTGCGATACCGACCAATGGTGTCAAACGGCGAAGGACGCCGAAATGGGATACATCCTGTTCCTGGCCAAACACCATGACGGTTTTTGCCTGCGGGACACGACGACGACGTGAAGACCCTCAAACAAGTGGGAAAAATGATACGGGCAGGAAGCCCCGCCGAATGAAGCCACGGGGCGGGGGGAGATTGGCTTCACCGCGGCGGGGCCGTTTCCCGGTCCGTCTCAAGAGACGATCTCTGGGCGGTGGCGCTCTTTGCGTTCAGCAGCAGGAAATCGAATTTTTCCCTATTTCCATTTCCAATGCGGCGAGGGCTCGTATGCTTCTTCCATGTGCCGCTTCATCTGCGCAACAACGTCGGGGTGGTCGGCCGCCACGTCGTCTTGTTCGCCGATGTCGGTAGAAATGCGGTAGAGCCGGACCGGCCTGCCGACCGGCTGCTGCACCGCCTTCCATTGCCCCGAGCGAACCGCCTGGCCGCCGCCTTGTTCGTAGAATGCCCAGTAAAGATACTCGTGCCGTCGTTGTTCTCGTGGTTCGCCAAGCAGCGTGGGGACGATCGAAACGCCGTCGATGTCCTCCGGCACGAGCTTCTGCGCCACGGGTCCCGCGAGTTCCGCTACCGTCGGCAGGATGTCCTGAAAGCAACCGATGAAGTCGCTTTCACTGCCCGCCTTGATCTTGCCCGGCCAATGGGCGATCAGCGGCACGCGGATGCCGCCGTCGTGTAGCGACCGCTTGATGCCGCGAAGCGGGCCGTTCGAGTTTTGAAAGTCCGGATTGTTTCCGCCCTCGGCATGGGGTCCGTTGTCACTGGTGAAGAAGACGAGGGTGTTATCCGCCACGCCAAGTTCTTCCAGGAGCTTCATCAGTTTGCCCACGCCGTCGTCCATCCGCGTGATCATCGCGGCGTGGCCCTTTTGCGGCGCCGGCCAGTCTTTCTCGGCGTAGGGGCCAAGGTCGGGGACCTCCATTCCCTCCCGGCCCGCCTCGTTGTTCGCATGGGGAAGCGTGAGAGACGCGTACAGGAAAAAGGGCTTGTCGGCCTTCGTCGATTGCTCAACGAACTTCAGGGCTTCGCCCATGATCAGATCGTGGCTGTAGACCTTTCTCACGCTTGCATGGCCGGCGCCTTCTGCCTGGCCTCGACGCTCATTGGGAACCACGTTGGGCAGCCGTACCCGAGTCTCGTTGCGGATGAGAAACGTGGGATAGTAGTTGTGGGCATGGGTCTGGCTCAAGTAGCCGAAGAAGAAATCGAAACCCTGCCGGGTGGGCGCCCCTGCATCGCCCTCGTAGCCGAGCCCCCACTTGCCGGTCTGCCCCGTTTGGTAGCCGGCCGCCTTGAGGCACTCGGCCATCGTGACGTCGCCGGGTCGCAGATGCAGCGACCCGTTGCCGCGGATATACGCATGGCCGGTGTGATAGCCGGTCATCAGCACGCAGCGGGAAGGAGCGCACACGGTGCTGCCGGCGTAGAACTGCGTAAACCGCATTCCCTCGCGGGCCAGCTTGTCGATATTGGGCGTGAGAATCCGCTCCTGCCCGTAACAACCGAGGTCCCCGTATCCGAGGTCGTCGGCCATTATGAACACGATGTTTGGCGCCGTAAGATTTGCAGCGGTTTCTTCGCATCGGGCAGCCTGGATGGCCATTGCGCAGAATGCGGCCGCCAGGGCCAGCGTCGCCATCCCCGTTCGCGACAGGTTTTGTGAAAAGGGCGTGGCGAATGCGCGGCGGCGATGTCGGTTGGTCATGGGTTGCTCCATGTCAGGCTAGATGTCGCCCATTGCGTGAAGCGGTTTCGGCGACGCGACTGCGCAGTATGAGGCGGGCGCCGGCCAACGTCAACATCGACAGCGGACACCGGAGCCGCTTGCGTCGCGCGGAAGCTGTTGGTGTGATGGAGGCTACGGGGGGGGTTGGAATGGGGCCTTCCCCGCGCCGCCGCTCGCCGCTCAGCCCCCGCAAGCATTCCGAGCGACAACGCAACCGGTTCAATCGCGATAGCCGTTCGACCGCCCAACCGAAGGTGGGCGCCGTCGGCTATCGCCGGAACCACCCATCCTACGCGCGCTTTCCATGACTTTCCGGCCGATAGCCCCACGCCTCGAGCTGGGTGCCAGCTTGACTTGCGCCAATCGCTCCCGCCCAGAGTCCAGAGGCGCCACGAACGAACCTTCGTGCTCGCTCAACCACCAACCGCCGTTTGCCACCCCCCCGGTCTGACGAAGCAGGGATGTTGGCCGGACTTTCGTTGGTGGTCGGACGGCTACGCGGTGAACGCTCCGACCGGTAAAAAATGGCGCATGCGCCAAATGCCTGATTGAACAGATCGTCGCGGCTCTCCGAAGTATCCCAGTTCACGTTCCGAAGGCCCACCTTGCGAAGCGCTCCACACAGCGTTCGGGGCGTCCAGAAGGATACATGATCCACGGTGTGATACATTGACCACATTCCGCCACTGAGACGAGCCATATAGGAGGCCGCATTCGGCGTGAGCAGGTACAACAAACCTCCCGGTCGCAACGCGGTGGCCGCTGACGCCAGCTCCTCTAAAGGATCAGGAACATGCTCGATCACGTGGCCGTACAGCACTACATCCGCCCACCCGTGCAACTGTGGAAATTCACGGAGACGGCCTTGATAGACTCCATCTTCAAGCAAGCGACGCAGATGATCGGCGAGGAACTGCGACATCTCAACCGCCGCGGTCTGCAGACCCATCTCGCGCGCCGCGAGCAGGTACTCGCCGCTACCGGGCCCGACTTCGATAATGTTCTGTACCGGTCGCCCTGCCCGATTGACAATCGACTGCAACGCCCGTGCCCGACCTTCGAGATGGCCGTGCTTCGCTCGTCGTACCGTCAGGAAGTCCTCGCCGGTTGCTTTTCGGTTCAACTCGGGGGCGTCGAGCGCGAAATGAATCTTGTAGGAGAAGCCGCACGCTGAGCAAGTGACGATCCGGTAGAGCCGGTTACGAAATAGGGTATCGACGCTGGCGACCCGACCACAAAGAGGGCATGCTTGACTCCGCTTGCACATCGACTTCACGCGTCCTTTTCGCCCGGAGCAATCAAGAGATGCCCGCCATGCACAGGGAACGTCGAATCGCTCAGTTCCGAGTTTCATGGAATGCCAATGGGCGTTCCATTTTGAGCCCCGACGTGGCCTCTGTCAATAATTCGCACGGATACCGGTCCGATCCGCCGTGGCCGCCCGGACCCAGCGGTTGCGGACAAGGTCATTGTCCAGCACGAGTGTAAGGAAGGAAACGGCGCCGGCGTCTTCTGGCTTCCCGCTTCAGTCGGCCCAGCGGTATCGCAGTATGCACCACAGGGCGTTCAGACCATCCCGCACCCCGATCTTCTTGCCCTCGCCGAAATCGCGGGCGTTGTAGCGGATCGGGCGTTCGACGATGCGGCGGCCGCGGCGGGCAAGCTTGGCGGTGACCTCCGGCTCGAAGCCGAAACGATCTTGCCGGAGCGGCAAATCGCGGATCACTTCCGTGCGAAAGGCCTTGTAGCAGGTCTCCATGTCGGTCAGCCGGTAGCCGGTCAAGAGATTGGAGGCAATCGTGAGAGTCCGGTTGCCAAGGCGGTGAAGGAGCGAAGAGTTCCGGGCGGTCTCGCCGTTTAGAAACCGCGACCCGTACACCACGTCGGCCTCGCCGGTCACCAGCGGCTCGATGACGCCGAGCAAATCGGCGGGGTCGTACTCGAGGTCGGCGTCTTGCACCACGACGACGTCGCCGGTCGCGTGCTGAAAGCCGGTCCGCAGCGCGGCCCCCTTGCCTTCGTTTTGCGGCTTGAGCAGGACGGTGACGTTGGGAAGTTCCGCAAGTTCATGCAGCGCCGCGCGGGTGCCGTCTCTGCTGCCGTCGTCCACGATGATCAACTCCAGCGGCGCGGGCATCCGCAGCACGCGGGTGACGATGGGCCGAATGGTAGCTTCTTCGTTGTAAACCGGCATCACGACCGACAGCTTGAAGCCTTCCGGCAATGCGAAATCGCGTTCCACCGGCTGGTACTCGCGGTCTTCGGCGATCAGTTCGGCCATCAGGGCGTCGAGTCGGTCGAGGGTCTCGCTGGCCCGCCGGGCGGCGTCGGCCGCGGAAGGGGGGAGCGTCCGGGAGTCAGGAGCGACCGCAAGCGGCCGCTTCAACATGGCATCAGTGTAACCGTTCATGGGGATTGCTCTTAAGGGTCTTGTCGCCGTTCACCGATCGTCGCCGCTTACTCTGCGAACAGGCGTCGCCGAGCGGAGCGAAACGCGACGATGTTCCGGCGGCGGCGGCAGGTCTTCCACCCGCCGCGGCAGCGCGGGCCAGTGGACGTAGCCGGCTTGCTCGCCGCCGCTGAGCTGACGGTCTTCCGGCGCGATGTAATGCGGGCTCTCGGGATCGCCGTACTTGTCGGTTCGAGCCCAAAGTTCGGCCAGGCTGTCGCGGTAAAGCAGCGTCCAGGCCTCGCCGGCCTCGCGAATGACCCTTAGCGAGTGCGGCTGCCCGCGGCTGATGAGCACGAAGTCCGGCTCGCCGATCTTTAGCACGCGGTCGGGTTGCGGCGGCGGGGAATTGGGCGAGCGATGCCGCTCGATTTCCGGGCCGGCGCCGAGGACGAAATCGAAATGGGCGTCGATCAACTCCTGCGGATAGCACGTGCGGAAGCGGCCGTCGCAGCCGACCTTCATCCCCGGCTGCTCGGCATGCGGCGTGCCGAAGGCCATGATCATGTACTGGGCCCAGTTGAACATCACGTGCGTGCGGCCCTCGGTCAGCCCGTGGTCGGCCATGTATTGCAGGGCGGAAACGGGAAAATCCTTTCGTTCGACCCGCATCGCGCTTACCCGGTCGTACAGGCGATACGAAAGCACGCTGAGCACGAGAAACAGCCCGCAACCAAACGCGGGCTTAAGCCACCAGGCGGGGCGAGCGTTTGCCGCTCGCGGCCTGACCGTTTCTTGCGCAGCGCGATTCAGTCTCCGCCTCGCCTGCAAGAACACACTCTCCAAATGCCGCGGCAAAAACACGCCCACCGCGATCGCGAAGAACGGAATGTGCCGCTGATGTTCGATCGCCTGCCATAGCGTGGCCGCGAGAATGACCAGGTGGGTGAAGTCGCGCGGGCGGCGGCTAAACAGCAGTGTCAGCCCGGTCACGCTCACCAGCAGCACGAATGGCCAGAAGTGGACGTCGCCCACCGCGATCGGATGCCACTCGGTGATCTCCGGACGCGGCTGCCCCAGCGACTCGATCAGCCACGCGTGCAGGCGATAGCTGTACGGGTTGAGAAGCGTGGCGCACAGGGCCGCGGCGCCGGCCACGGCCAGCCGCAGCATGGCGCCGCTGGCGTCCTTCCCGCCGCGGACCAGCAAAAACTCGATCGCCCGGCAACCGCAATACGTCAGAAAAACCGCCAGGCCCGCGACAAACGCCCCGTGCGAATTCGCCCAAAGAAAAAACAGCGGAACCGCCCACCACAGCCGCGTCAGGCGCCGGGCGTCGAAGCGGTCGCGAGTTGGCACGTGAAGGGTAAGCCGCGGGCGGCCGGACGCGTCCCGCCGGCGGGCCAGTCCCGGCAGGCGCCAACGGCCTTCCCACCCGCGGAAGCTCCACGTCAAGAGGACCAGCATCAGCGTGTAGCCGGTGTAGGAAGCCAACTGCGGCCGCGCGGCCCAGTGGTAAGTGAGATTGACGGCGACCAACAGGCTCAGGCCGCAAAGGGTAAACATGCCAACGCCGCGGCGGTGGGCCAGCCAAGCCAGGATTCCGAGCAAAAACAGCCCGAGCAGCATTTTCGCCGCCAGCAACCCCTGCCCGCCGATCGCGTTGGCCCCAACGGCAAGCGCCAACTCGCTGAGGTTCTCGTGATTGATCCAGCGGTAGCCGGGCGGCGTAGTGAAGGCGTAGGTGGTGGTCGCTTCCAATCCGTCCCGCAGGGCGTCGTTGCCATACTGCACGTGCCCCCACAGGTCGGGGTCGGCGGCGTTGACCGACAGCGCGAGCGCGCAGGTCATCCCAATCGCCAGGCACAGGCCGCGGAGGAACCACGTGCCCAGCGGGTTTGGGATGGGATCGTTTTGCGTCGCACCTGACGTGGTCGCGTCAAACGAAGCCGGACTGACGTACGGGCTTTCGGTCGGCATGGATATTCCGAGATTCTGGGTTATGACGGTTGCCGAAGTCGGGCGCGGCCACGCGCGCGATCCACCAATGGAAACATAGGACACGGAGGGGAAGGTTGAGTGCGGAGTGCGGAGGATGGAATGGCGTGAGTCCGCAGGGGGTCGGGAGTCTTTTTCGGCCAAACGCGTTCTCAATGGGATTGCCGGGTGGACCGAAAAAGACTCCCGACCCCTTCCCGCCCTGAATCGTGCAACGCCATTTGGTTCCCGTCCTGGGGCTTCGAACCTTGCTTACGATCAGAGCGTATCAATCTTGCCCTCTGCTCCGCTCGTGACGTCCGCGCGGGCTGGTGGCGTGGAAAGAGTCGGGTAAGCGGCGCCGTGGCTTGACGGAAAGTTGGGGGCGGCGAGCCGATCTTGCCGAAGTCTCTCTTGTGAAGTGCGCCGGACTGCCCCTGCGCGCCGCCGCTTCGCGAATGGAATCTCCTCCGGGCATGGACGCGCCTCGCCTGGCCGCTTGCCGCCAGGCCAACCCGGCCCTTAGCGATGCGTCCATGTCCGCCCCGGCCAGAAGCCTCAAACTCGATATCGCCGCCCTGGCGCTGTTTGCCGGCGTGGTGTTCTACGGCCTTGCGCTGGCGACGTACGATCCGGCCGATCCGGTAGGGGAACTCCTCTGGCCGGCGAGTCTGCTCTATACGCCCGACGTCTCCGTTTATCCCCAAACCATTGAAGTGACCAACGCCTGCGGCCGGCTGGGAGCGGCCCTGGCCGATATTTCTTACGTCGGGCTTGGTTGGGGCGTCTGGTACTTGTTGCTCTCGCTCGCTGGCGTGGACGCCCTGCTTTTGATGCGGCGGGAAATCGACACCCCGGCCCTGCGGCTGGCCGGTTGGCTGCTCACGCTCGCGGCGACTACCACCTTTCTCACCATCTTTGCCGCGGAATGGGGGCCGGGACCGGTGATCGGCGCCGGCGGTTTCCTGGGGGCGCTTTGCTTTGCAGGGCTTTCAACGCATTTCGCAATCGTCGGCAGCGTGATCCTGGCCGGCGCCGTGCTGGCGGCCGGCGTGTTGCTCGCGACCGATTACGTCGTCTTCACCGCCACGCTCGCGATGATCAAGTCGCTAGGCGGAGCGGTCCTCTCTGCCGGCGCGTTTGTGCTGGCCCGGCGGCCGAGGTCGCTGCCGCGGTTGCCGCGACTGCGATCGCGGACGGACGGCGCATTCCCCCCGCCCGTGGGAGCGGGGTCGGGGGTGGGGGATGACGCGCCCGTTTCTATCCGTATCCACGGCCGCGACGTCGAGTCGCTCGACGACGCATGGAACGAGGACGAAGACGCCGGCGAGTTTGACGAAAGCGATGACATGGAAGAGGCCGCAAGCGGCGGCTTCTTCTCGCGGCTCCGTCGCCGCTTCACGTCGAACGGCGTAGCCGGCGCCCACCCCGCCGACCACGAAATCGACGACGATGACGACGGCGTCGAGAGGTCGTTGGAAGAGGAACTGGACGAAGCCGCTGAATCCCCGCTGACCGACTACGAACTCCCCACGCTCGACATCCTGCTCGACCGGGCCGACGTCCGCCATGACGTGCAGGAAAAGGACGCCCGACGAAAGGCCAAAATCCTGGAAAAGACGTTCCAGGACTTCGGCTTCAACGTCCGGGTCGTCGGTATCGAAACCGGCCCGGTCATCGGCATGTATGAAGTCGAGCTGGAGGCAGGGCTGCGGCTTTCGAAAATCACCAGTCTGGCGGACGATCTGGCCATCGCGCTGCGGGTGCCGAGCGTCCGCATCGTGGCGCCCATCCCCGGCAAGAACACGGTCGGCATCGAGATTCCCAACAAGGAACGGCAGCTCGTCCGCCTTCGCGAGATCATCGAAGAGTCGGAAGACCGCGCCGCCAAGATGAAAATTCCGATCTTCCTCGGCCGCGACGTCAGCGGCGGGCCCTTGGCCGTGGACCTCGCGTCGCTGCCGCACCTGCTCATTGCAGGCCGCACCGGCACCGGCAAGAGCGTGTGCCTAAACGCGATCATCAGCTCCATCCTGATGACCCGCCGGCCCGACGAAGTGCGGCTTTTGATGATCGACCCCAAGATGGTCGAACTCTCCGGCTACAAAACGCTGCCGCACCTGATGCACCCGGTCGTCACCGACATGAAACGGGCCGAGGCGATTCTGGCCTGGGCCGTCGAGAAGATGGAGCAGCGGTACGAACTGCTCGCCAAGGCCGGCGTGCGGCACGTGACCAGCTACAACAAGCTCAGTGAAGAAGAACTGCTGAGGCGAATTCAGCCGGAAGACGACGAGGCGGTGAGCATCCCGCGGAACCTGCCGTTTATCGTGATCGTCGCCGACGAAATGGCCGACCTGATGATGACGGCCGGCAAGGACGTCGAGCAGCACATCATCCGCCTCGCCCAGAAGAGCCGGGCCGTCGGCATTCACCTTATTCTCGCCACACAGAAGCCGACGGTGGACGTCATCACGGGCCTGATCAAAAGCAACCTGCCGGCCCGTATCGCCTTCCAGGTCGCCAGCCGTACCGACAGCCGCGTGGTGCTCGACGAAATGGGCGCCGACAAGCTGCTGGGCAACGGCGATTTGCTCTTCCTCTGGCCGGGGACGAGCAACCTCCTTCGCGGGCAGGGCGCCTACCTTTCCGACGACGAGATCAACGCGATAGTCGGGGCGTGCAGCACCGGCGAGCAGCACTTCGTGCACGAACTGGTCAATCTCAAGGTCGATGACGAGCAGGAAACGCCGCAACCGGGCGGACTGAAAAAACGCGATGATCTTTATGAAGCCGCCGTCGATGTCGTCGTACACGAGGGCCGTGGCAGCGTCTCGCTCATCCAGCGGGCGCTCGCCATCGGCTACGGCCGGGCAGCCCGCATGATCGACTTCATGGCCGAAGACGGCATTGTCGGCCAGTACAATGGCAGCAACGCGCGGGAGGTACTCATCAGCGTGTCGGAGTGGGAGGCGATGCAAGGGGCAGAGGCGATGCAAGAGGCGGGAGGGGATGAAGAAGCGCCTGCGGCGGAGACGGAGTCTGGAGATTGGAGTTTGGAAGCCACGGGCACGGGTTCAGCGACCGTCCGAAAACCCACCCGTAAGAGCGTGACGCCCTCCAAACTTCGGACCGTAGAATCTCCAGCCTCCAGCCTCCAAACTCCAAACTCCAAACGGCTCGACGCTGCCGAAGAGCCCGGTCCCGCAAAAAAGCCCCGCCGCATCGGTCGCATCGTTCCCACTCGGGACGAACGCAACGAAATCGACGAAGATATCTCCGACGTCATCGCCCCCCGGCCGTCCATCTTCGCCGGCGGTGAGGATGAAGAGGAAAAACCCGTCGTGACGGAGACGGCCGCAACGACGGGCGACGAGGAAACGGACAAAAGCCGAAAAGAAGAGACCTCGGACCCCAATCTCCAATCACCAGTTTCCGTGGAAGAGGCGGAAGAAGAATGGGAAGAGGACGGGACCGAAGGGGCGTCAGAAGATGCGGACGAGACGGAACCCGAGTGGGATGAAGCATCGGACGAGGACGAGGAGTGGGGCGACGAGGAATGGGAAGAGGAGGACGAAGAGGAATCGCTGGAAGAAGAAAAGTACCAGTACGAAGAATCGGCGTAGCGTAGCGTTTTGCTCCGCGAAACACCGCCGGGGTCGGGGGTCGCGTGTCGTTGTGGATGTCGATCCGCCGCACCGTATCATCGGCACGCGAGTCCCGACCCCATCGCACCCGGAATTCCGGACCGGCGCCCTACGGGGGGCCAGCTCTTCTCGCGGCCGGGCGCTCGGGCATTGCTGCCTTTTCCCGCGCGAGAAGCCCATTGACGCCGTCCAGTGGTATCTCCCGTCGCCTGCGGCTCGGGGCTAAACGACACTGGGGCTATGCTCCTGTTCAAATGGCGCCCCCGTCGCCTGCGGCTCGGGGTTAAACGATACTGGGGTCATGCTCCTGTTCAAGAAGAAATTCCTGGCCGCCATCCGTTCCCGCGAGAAGACGCAGACGGTGCGGATTTGGCGGGCCTGCCGGATGCGGGCCGGGCAGCGGAGCTATATTCCCGGCGTGGGCTACATCCGCATCACGGCCGTCGATCACGCGCCGCTTGCGGAACTGACGGAGGAGGACGCCCGGCTCGACGGTTTTTCGAGTCGGGCCGACCTGGTGGCCGAGATCGAACGCATCTATCCCCAGGGTTTGTCGGACGGCGCCAGGCCCTATCGGATTCGATTCGAGGTCTTCGACGAAGCGACGCAGCGGCGAATGCGCGGGGAGCGATCGTCGCCCCCCAAGCCGCCGGCGCGGGAATCGCGGCTGCGCCGCGAGCGGCCCGAGGATACCGACGACGCCACGCACGCCCTCGTCTATTGGCGGGACTACCGCCGCAACTGGGAGCGCCGCCATGACGCTGACCGCCGCTGGCATTGGCATTCCAATGCCCGCATCCTGGCGGAACTGACGGCGGGGGACCGTGTGTGGTTCGTCGCGCCGGGGGCGGCGGTCGAGCGAATGCCGCGGCACGCCGGATTCCTGGTCGCCATCTGGGAGGTCCAAATGGTCACGCCGAACCCCGACGACGATCTTGCGTATCCTGCCGCCGACTACGCCCACCGCCTGGTCGCCAACCCGGACGCCTCATACCTCCTCGACGAGCCGATCGGCATCGACGCCCTGCTTCGCCGGCCCGAGAGCGACACGCGGCTGCACATCGGCCGCGTGCTGCAAGGCCCGCGGCGGTTGCGGCGGGAAGTGGTGGAGCGGCTGATGGCGCTCATGCGGGATACGTTAAAACCCTGCGCTGCGGGTTCCGCGCACCCTGCGAGCACGCTGAGGGAGTACTGAGGGAGTAGAAAAGGACAGGCATTATTGTGGAGCGGCCGGAGATGGGTTATCCTTGAGCCGTTGGTTGGTCAGCGGGGCCCGTTTTCTTGCTGCGGCACGCGGGAGTTGGGCGAGCGTGCAGTCGGCGCGGTAGAAGGTGGCGGCCGGGGCCGGCGTGGGTTGCTTTCGCAGTGTCGCTGTGTGGGCTTCGCTTGCGCCGTGCCCACTTGCCTTATGCCGCGTCCGCTTCGCTCAAGACACGGTCGCTTCGCTCAGGCCGCGGTCGGTTGAGGCGAGCTTGGGGGTTTCGGGGCCGTGATGAGGTTGTCGAGATGATGGGCGCCGCGACGCCTGGCCAGGTCTCGCAGGCGGACCTGGTCGGCGGCAAAGTAACTCCCGAGCAACCGTCCCCGGGCAAACAGTTTTTCGATCCGCCAGTTCCAATGCTCCACGCTCGTGCCCAGTCGCTGCAAAATGCCCGCCACGGCCCGCGGAACCCGGGCCTTGCCCTTTCGCCGCAAACGGCTGGTGTAGTCGACCAGCAGCAGATAGTTACCCAGCGAGAAACCGGGCAACATGCCTTCGCGGGCTTTCGCCTGCTTGGCCTTGCCGTGATCCGTTTCCCGCCGGCTGCTCCGTCGGTCATCGAGGGGGCACAGCCAATGATCCTGTTCGAAATCGCCCGCCGCCTTGCTGCCAGACACGCTGCTCACCGCCGCCGCCTTCAATTCACCGAGCTTGCCCTTGGCCTTGGCATGTCGTACCCGCTGGCGGATCGAGGTGTGCGGGCTCGTTTCCGGAGTCGCGGCGAGGCCGGCGGCGACAGGGTTCAGATCGATGTAGGCGCAAGTGGCCAGGAGGGCTTCTTCGTCCAAAATCGCAATCGATTTATACCGGCTTTCCCAGAAGGTTCCTTTGCAGTCGTCCTCTTTATTGGCCAACCTGGCGAGGGGTTCTTTAAGACTTTTCATGAACCAGCCGAGGTCGGCGAGCCGCTCCCGGTAGCGGGCGACGGTGGCTTCGTTCTTGAGCTGCTCGTCGATCCAGGCTTGAGCGGCCGTTTCGTCCTCCTGATCGAGTGCTCGGGGCGGGTAGATGGCGAGCCAGCGGTGGAGGACTTCTTCGTCCGACCAGGCCTTGGCTTCGTCGGGATCGAGCCGCACGAGCACATGCAGGTGGTTGCCCATCACGGCGAACCCGCACACGGAGACCGCGAAGCTGCCGGAGAGCTTTTCGAGCCGGTTTTCGATCCACTGCCTGCGGTGTTCGTACCCCTGCCCACACAAAAACGCCCGCCGAACGCAGCGGGAAATGCAGTGGTAGTAACGGGTTACGGCAACATCAACCAGTTGGCCGCGGGGCATGGTCATGGGAAACGAATCTCCAAAATGGCCGGTTGGGCGCCAGGTTGCGTGGCACAGCTTGCTAAAACGTATCCGATTGCCGATGCTTCGTCAAGAGGATAATGCCTGTCCTTTTCTTCACTTTTTCTTCACTCAGGCGCCGCAGCAAGAGGATAATGCCTGTCCTTTTCTTCAATTCGCGGAAGAGGCGATCTCCAATCTTCGCTACGAGCGATTCCACCATCCGCATCCGCGAGTCCAGCGCAAGATGGAAGCCTTGTTGCTGAAGAGCGACGGCCTGCCACACCATCAGATTACTCGAATCCTGGGTATCTCGGAGAATACGCTCCGTCAATACTTGCGCGAGTACAAGGAAGGCGGCGTCGAGGGGCTGAAGACGCTTCGTTTCCACAAGCCGCAGAGCGAGTTGGCCGAGCACCGCCAATCGCTGGAGACCTATTTCGAGAAACATCCGCCTGCGACCGTGAACGAAGCCGTGGCCAAGATCGAAGAACTCACCGGCATCCGCCGAGGTCCGACGCAAGCAAGAGGATAAAAGAGGATAATGCCTGTCCTTTTCTTCTCCCTTACCGTTGCAATCCAGAGCGGCCGCTTCCGAACCCCCTTCGGGATTGGCCAACAAGCGCTAAACCTTCGCGGCAAGGATGCCGCGACCAACCCGGCAGGATGCCCTCCACCACTGACGAACGCCAGCCAAGACAAATTCCAATTGCCGGTGAACCAGGACAGCTCAGCACAGCGAATAGCAAGTCACGGACGTGGCAGCCTATTCGCTCGCCGTCTTGCCATCTTGCTTCGAATGCTTGATAAGATCAACCGCTTTTTGGGCCAGCCGCGTAAGGCGCGGCCCGCCAGCGGTTTGCGCTTGCGATAATGCGGGCAATGCGGCCTGCGCCGCTGGCCCGATTTGGCCGAGGGCCCAGGCGGCCCGCTCGCGGGCGCTTACCGCGGGATGCCCCATCAGACACCTGGCCAAAGCTGAAACAACCGCCGGGTCCTCCGCGGCGCGTCCCCCCAGCCGGCCGAGCAAGGTGGCGGCCCAGTACGCGATATCAGGCGAGGGATCGTCGAGCAACCTCGCGAGCGTCCCGGCGTGGTCCGCGGTGGGCGGGCCCATCCCTTCCAGTGCTGCGTTGGCCCATTGCACGACGCGTCGGTCTTCATCCTTTACCGCTTCCACCAGCGGGGGCGCGAAGGCGGCGGCGTCATCCCCCGCCTGGCAGAGCGCTTCCGCAGCGGCGGCCCGAGTGTCGGCCTCGGGGGATTTCAGTTGGGCGATCAGCCGGGTGAATTCGGCGTTAATGACGTTACCTTCGTTCGAATCATCTACGGAAACATGCGCAACGCCCGGTGGTGGTGGTGGTGGAAATTCCATGTCGAATCTATCGTCAGCGCTTGACACGTGTGATACAACTAAGTGGAGGGCCGTTCTTAAGCCTTTATTATCCTGGCTGGGCGCCGCGTTTACCACCGCCCACGGCGCGCTACGGGCAAGGGAGCCATCGAGACGTGATACGCGATTTGGAGAGTCGGGGCTCGAAGGCGGATCCATCGAGAACCACCGCCGTCGCGGAGGCGGACCCGCAGGAAGCGGCCAACGTGGCCCATCCGCCGGACACCGCCAACCGGCGGCTCCTGCGGCATCTGCTGAAGCAGGACGCAGAAGAGTTGCCAGGCCAGCCCCGCGTCGAAGACCGCCACAACGCCAACGCCACAGTCGACGTCGGATCGCTCAACCTGGCGTACGTGGAAGAGCAGCTCGAGCGTTTCTGCCGCGACCGCTCAAGCGTGGGGGAGGAGTGGCAAGCCTACTTCGACCAGTTGACCAACGGCGCCGGGGCGCCGCCCTGCGGGCCGTTGGGCCCCAGTTTTTCCCGGCCCAGCATCTTTCGCCCGCCCACGGCGGAAACCGGCATTTCCGGCGAAGCGCTCCGCATCGCCCGGTTACAGGAGCGGGTGGACTTGCTCATCCGCAACTACCGGGTGCGGGGACACAACGTCGCAAAGATCGACCCGCTGGGCCTGCCCCGCCCGCCGATGCCGGAACTCGATCCCGGGTTCTACGGCTTCACCGAGGAAGATCTCGACCGTGTCGTCTCGACCAGCACCATCCGCGGCGGCGACGTGCAGACGCTGCGGGACATCATCCATCGGTTCGAATCGACCTATTGCGGGGCGATCGGCGCCCAATTCATGCACATCGACGATCTAACGGCCCGCGACTGGCTGCAAAATCGGCTGGAAAACGCCGAGCATCGGCTGAAGCTGACCCGCGAGCAGCAAATCCGCATTCTGACGAAGCTTTCCGACGCCGTGATCTTCGAGGAGTTCGTGCGGCGGAACTACGTCGGCGCCAAGACGTTCTCCCTCGAGGGCGCCGAGAGCCTGATCCCGCTGCTCGACACCGCCATCGAAAAGCTGATCAGCCAGGGCATCCGCGAGATCGTCATGGGGATGTCGCACCGCGGGCGGCTCAACGTGCTGGCCAACATTGTCGGCAAGAGCTATTTCGAAATCTTCCGTGAATTCGAGGACCTGGACTACGAAGATCTGAGTAACCGCGGCGACGTGAAGTACCACCTCGGCTACCACAACTACACCCGCAGCAGCGGCGGCGAGGAGGCGCACATCTCGCTCAGTTTCAATCCCAGCCACCTGGAGTTCGTCGGCCCGGTGACGCTGGGGCGGCTCCGCGGCAAGCAGGACCGTTTTGGCGACAGCCGCCGCGAGGTGGGGGCCTGCATTCTTATCCACGGCGACGCCGCCTTCGCCGGCGAGGGCATCGTGCAGGAGACGCTCAATTTCAGCCAGCTTCCCGGGTACCGCACCGGCGGCACGATTCACGTGATCGTCAATAACCAAATCGGATTCACCACCTCACCCGGCGAAGGCCGCTCCAGCGGCTACGCCAGCGACGTGGCGAAGATGCTGCAAATCCCCATCTTCCACGTCAATGGGGAAGAGCCGGAGGCGGTGGCCCAGGTCGTCGATCTCGCCCTCGACTTTCGCAAGCGGTACAAGCGGGACGTGGTCATCGACATGTACGGCTTCCGCCGCTGGGGGCACAACGAAGGGGACGAGCCCTCGTTCACGCAACCGGTCATGTACGAGGCGATCCGCAAGAAAAAACCGGTCCGCGAAGACTACCTCGCCCGGCTGCTCCAGCTCGGCGAAATCACGAAGAAGGAAGCGGAAGAAATCGCCGACAAGCGGCAGCTACATCTCGAGGAGGAACTCTCCGTCGCCCGCAAAAACGAGTACATTCCCACCCGCGAGCACGTGCTCGAATCGATCTGGAAGAACTACAAGGGTTTTGACGAAGTGTATGTGCCGGACGTCGATACCGGCGTTTCACGAGAGCGGCTGGGCGAACTGATCGGAAAACTGACGACCACGCCCAAGGACTTTCGCGTTCACAGGAAGCTTAGGAAGTGGCTCGCCGCCCGGGCGGAAATGGCCGGCGGAGAAAGGCCGCTCGACTGGGCGACCGCCGAAGCCCTGGCCTTCGCCACGCTGGCGACGGAAGGCTACCGGGTGCGGCTGACCGGGCAGGACTCCGAGCGGGGCACCTTCAGCCAACGGCATGCGGTCCTGCACGATACGGAAACCGACCGCAAGTGGATGCCGCTCAAGCACCTTTGCGAGGACCAGGCGGCGGTCGAGATTCATAACAGTCCCCTCTCCGAAGCGGGCGTGCTCGGCTTCGAGTACGGGTACAGCCTGTCGTTTCCCGACGCCCTGGTCGCGTGGGAGGCCCAGTTCGGCGACTTCGTCAACGCGGCCCAGGTCATCGTCGACCAGTTCATCGCCAGCGCCGAAGACAAGTGGGCCCATCTCAGCGGGCTCGTCATGTTGCTGCCGCACGGGTTTGAAGGACAGGGGCCGGAGCACTCGTCCGCCCGTATCGAGCGGTTCCTCAACCTGGCGGCGGAAGACAACATGCAGATGGTCGTGCCGTCCACGCCGGCCCAGTATTTCCACGTCCTGCGGCGGCAGGTGGTGCGGCCGTGGCGGAAGCCGCTGGTGGTCCTGACACCCAAGAGCCTGTTGCGCTTGCCGGCGTGCGTCTCACCGCTGGCGGATTTCACCGAGGGCCGCTTCCGACGCGTCGTCGAGGACACCACCGTCGATCCGAAAAAGGTAACCCGCGTGCTGCTGTGCTCCGGCAAGATCTATTACGAACTTCATCACGCCCGCCGGGAGCGCGAGCGGGACGACGTCGCGATTATCCGGATCGAGCAGCTTTATCCGCTGGATGAAACGAAGATCGCGTCGGCCCTGCGGCCCTACCGCGACCAAATACCGCTCTACCACGTGCAGGAAGAACCGGAAAACATGGGCGCCTGGTGGCGGCTGCTGATCACGCTCGGCCCCCAGCCGTTCGGCCGCTTCCAGCTCCAGCACATCTCCCGCCCCGCCTCCGCCAGCCCCGCCACCGGCAGCCACAAGAGCCACAAGATCGAGCAGCAGGAGATTCTCGCCAAGGCATTTGGGGATTTCTGACCGTGTGGCAGGTTCTTCCAGCGTCGGTTCAGCGCGCCGTGCGCGCATGCGGAAATCCGAAATTCGAATCTCAAAATCCGTATCCTCTCAAACGCTAGCGGCGGTGCGTATCGAGGCGGCGAGGGAGGGCATGGCGTGGCGGTGGGTAAGGCGGTCGCGCAGGTAGGCGTAGGCGCTGATGCCGAGCTTCTTGCAGGTTTGA
>Ga0180438_10000521_pt1 | contig 74913 bp, 99 predicted proteins | sample SS_ome_12_FD_132455 | JGI IMG/M metagenome (GOLD analysis project Ga0180438, IMG submission 132455) | Hypersaline lake sediment archaeal communities from the Salton Sea, California, USA - SS_3_D_2 metaG | ecosystem: Environmental > Aquatic > Non-marine Saline and Alkaline > Hypersaline >...
CCCTTCCGTCGGATGTGGGACGAGCAACAGGATCCCAAGGCCATTCTGATCGCCAATCTCATCGCCGAGGTGTGGAATGGTGGCTTTGAACAGTGGGTCGCCAATACCTCCACGGGGGATCAAACAGACACCCGGGATGCCCTGGAACCCATTCAAGGGGAGAATGTAAAGAAGCTGGCCAAGATGGTGGATGAAATCATTTCCATGCAAGTTCCTGCCTCTACTCCTTGGATAGAGGAGGAGTCGTGGTATCAGGACAATGAGGAGAGGTTGGACGCCATGGATCGGGAGTTTTACGACGTGGATGAAGTAGTGGTCAATGAGTTGGACGCCCACTATGGTGGAGACCTTTCCGGAACCGCGAAGTACAATTTCGAGGGTATCCAGGTGGAAGGTGAAGACGGGAATTACAGGATTCGAACCAAGGAAGGGGTGACACATTGTAGTGAAGCTGCTATACTGGCGTGGTCAGGAGCCGACTCCATAACGGAGGAAGTACTGAAAGTGTTTGTAACTGAAGCCATCAATTAAGGTGACAATAGATGGATCCATACTTGACATTAGTGAAACGTCTGTCTCTTATGGAGGCGGAGGCTTCCTTGGCCATTTCCGAGGCCTTGGACAAACCTGAAGATCTCTACAAGCAGTACGTGGAGACAGAAAAGGTGGACGAGCAGGATTTCGAGTACTTCCGAGATCAGGATCCTACTGCCGACAAGTATCTGTCTTGGATGCTGAAACAAGTGGCTCGGTATGGAGAACAGTATTCTAATCTTGAGATCGCCAATGTAGTGAAGGAATTCGAGCAACAGAAGAAGCGGAAGAAACTGAGTCAGCCGGACATTAACCAGCATGACATGGAATCCGCCAGACATGACATCGAAAACGCCAAGAAGATGGAGACTCAGCAGGACAAGAAGAAGATCCAGGGGGAAGGGATTGAGATCCTGGAGGATGACGAGAACAAGCGTGTTGCACTGATCACATCCTACGAGGCCTGTCATAAGTACGGTAAGGGTAGTAAGTGGTGTGTATCTGCAGATCCTCCCCAGGGCAAAAAGGACTGGGATCAGTACTATCGCCAACGGGAGAGGATTTACATTGTATGGGACAAGAACAAACCGCATGACCCAAAGTACCACAAGTGGTTGATCGAAGTCCCATTACATGGAGAGCCAACCGCCTGGGACGCCCAGGACAACGATTATACATTCGAAAAGTATTTGGAAATCACTGGGTTCGGTGAGGAAGACGACTAAACCAATCAGAACCTTCAAGTTGAATTAGGAGCCATTCTAATGAAAGAGCAGTTATTTGAAACCAGTTTCGTGAAGGCCGACATACTTGAATCTGATTCGGCGAAGCTTCCCAAGGGTGTCCTGTGTCAGGGTGTGTGGCCGATTTGCAACATCGGTAAATTGAACCACAACAATCGGATGTACGAGAAGGACGTTTACGAGAGAGTGATCGCAAACGCCCTGATTACCGAGAAGATGAAGAACAGGACCCTGTACGGTGAACCCGAGCATCCTCAGGAGACCCAGTCGTCCTTGGATCGTACTTCTCACATCGTCACCGACATGTGGATCGATGAGAAAACCGACCGCGTGATGAACAGGATTGAAGTCCTGAACACCCCTGGTGGTCAGCTCATCAATACACTCCTGGAGGCAGGGTGCCTTGTGGGTGTATCCACACGGGCCGAGGGAGAACTGGAGGAGGTTCGCGAAGGTCAGAAAGAACCTTACATGAGAGTCGTTCCGGAGTCGTACAATTATGTAACCACGGACTTCACGGCCGATCCCAGCACACTTGGGGCCATTCCTGTCCAAGTGGAGAAGAACGTCGTGAACCAGGTACAGGAGGCCTTGAAGGAAGGTAAAGTGGACAAACGCTTTGCCTGTTCCTTGCTGGAGTCCTGTAAGAGCAAGGAGGCGAAGACTCTTCTGGAAACCGTCCAGGAAAAGGAGGAGCCCACGGAGAAGGAGCCTACCAACGAGAAAGATGAATCCCCCTGGCGTAAGCTGAAGGTGGGAGACAAAGTGAAGTACGAAGGAAAGGAGTACTCCGTCAAAGGTATTTCATTGGAGGAAAGCACCGTGGATATTTCAACCGATGATGGAACGGTGGTATCCGTCAATGATCCCGACTCACTTGTCGTGATCACACCTCCTGATGGATCTGCTGTACCAGTTACTGATGAACCTCCATCATCACCCCCAGTGGACCTGGAGGACGTCGTTCCTCCAGGTCCCGATATTGACGTGGCCATGGAACCTCCTGGAGTACCCGAGGAGGACCTTGAGGCCGAATTGGAACCCGAAGGCCCCTCCGGACCAGAAGCCCTAGGCCTGGACCTGGAAGAGCCGGAGGAGGTTCCTGAGCTCGAAGAGGAGCCAGAGGAGGAGGAAGAGGACGAAGAGGAGATGAACGACAGTAAGAAAGCCTCCTCTGGTGATGACAAATTGGACGAGACGGACGATCAGAAGGCCAAGGAGTCCAAGACTCCCGCGTCGGACCTAACCAAGGAGATATTGTCCAACAAGATCGACAAGGCCCTGGCTGAAGCCCAACGAGACAAGGCTGTTGAAGTGGCCAGTGAGATTGAGGAACAACGTGTGAAGGAAATCGCCATCCTCACCAAGAAGCTGAACGCCCTCCGCGAAGAGTTGAAACCGGAGGACAGGAGTGTACTGGACCAGGCCCTGGCGGAGAACGAGGCCCTTCAGAAGAAGATCCAGGAAAGGAAGAAACAGGCGAAGCTTCTTATGGAGAAGATCAGTAAGATCAAGGAGTCCTTCGCTGCTCAGCTGTCGACCGTTAAGGAAGGCGTCGTGAAGATGGAGGCGGACTTCAAGAAGAAGTTGGAAGAGGAGAAGAAGAGGTTGGCAGAGGAAGCCCACCAGGTATTTATGGAGAGATACGCCAAGTATAAAATCGAAACGTCAGGTCTGCCCGTGACGGAGAAGGTTCGAACACTTATCGAATCCTGCGACACGCCAGAGGAGGCGGATGAGTTGGTGGAACATGTACGCGATACGCTTCGCGAGAGTGCACTTCACTCCGAAAAGTTGGAGAGCGTGGATGTGGACGCCATGAAGGAAAACTCCGGCCAAGTTTACATTGATAAGGTGGTCGGGGATTTCATGGACGCGATGATATAGTGTCGTCGCCCATAGTTAGCCACAACACTTAGTTTTGTAAAGGAACTAGTGATGAAGAAATCGACCATTCAAAATCTGGCTGAGGCCAGGTATCAGCAGATCCTGCAGCAGCAGGAGCAGCTCATCGAGGGGTGGAAGCCCATCCTCAACGCGTGCAACAAGTGGAATGAGGAACACCGCGGAGAGCCCCTGGATAAGCACCAGATGAGAAACATCGCACAGTGCCTGGAGAACGCCTACATCGAGGGCTCCTTCCGCCAGCACAGCAAGATGTTTGAGGCCACCACCGAGGACAACATCAGCTTCCTGGGCGTTCAGCTGCCCGTGATTGCTGCCATCGTTCCCTCGCTGGTGCTGAATGACGTCGCCGTTGTGCAGGCCTTGGACCGTCGAACCGGTTCCGTGTTCTATCTGGACGTTAAGGCCGGCTCCACCAAGGGTGGTGTCACGAGCGGAGACGTTCTGATGGATGCCAAGACTGGCCATGCCAGGACCAAGACCAACCGCCTGTACGCCGCGGCCATCGTCGAGAACGAGACCCTGGTGGACGAGGGTGGTGGAGGTGCCGCCACGTACACTGGTACGGTGGATTTCGCCCCCGGGTTGATCAACCTGGAGTACGTGACCATCAAGGATTCCAGTGGAACCGTGCTGGGCCGTTCCAACAGCTCAGGTACGATCACCGATGCCACCTCCGGCAGTACGGGTGTTACCGGTACCATCACCGCGGCAGGTGTGTACAGCATCGACTTCAGTGCCACGTCTCTCGGCTCTGGAAATGGTGCCACGATCACCTACCACTACCAGTACGACCTGCCCACCGATGCCTATGGCAACAATGATGGTGTCCCCCAGATGGACATCAACATCAGCTCGAGTGCCATCGAGTCCATCGACTTCCCCGTGAGGTCGCGGTACAGCATCGGTGCCATGTTCGACCTGAAGAAGGCACATGGCATGGACCTCGAGTCCGAGGTTGTGAAGTACCTGGGTGGCGAAGTCCGCTGGACCGTGGATCATTATGGCATCGACCTGATCGAGACCGCGGCCACTGGTGGGTATGATCCCATCGCGGGGGCCAATTTCAGCCCCGCGACCGCGATCACGGCCTGGAACGCCAACGTCGGCTCCGGTGAGCCCTGGATCTGGAAAAAGGAGGAGTTCATAGATCGTATCTATGAAGGCTCCAACAACATCCAGTCCAAGACGCTGCGCGCGATCGGTAATTTCATTATCGCCGATCTGAACGTGTGTCGTGTGATCAGCCAGCACAGCAAGTTCAAGGGCAATGCCAATATCACTGGCAAGAAGGCCCCGACTGGCCCGGTGAACATCGGTACGCTGGACAACCGATTCACCGTCGTTCAGGATCCCTTCCTGACCACCAATCGTTACCTGGTGGGCTACAAGGGCGATCACTTCTTGAACGCGGGCATGATTTACGCCCCGTACATCCCGCTGTTCGCCAGCCCCACGCTGACGACCGCGGACCTGATCGCCCAGAAGGGCTTCATGAGCTCGGCTGGGTTCAAGATCACGAACGCCGGTATGTTCACCTACGGCTCCATCAGCGGTACCTACTTTAGCTAGTAGGCCCGGCGATGCTCTCTAGTCGTTAACGGTGAGTAATCAGGGAGGGGTCCGCGTGGCCCCTCCCTTTCTTTGTAACAACTGGGAAATGGTGATTGGAGATTGAAAAATGGTAGTGAAACAGATCATAGCACTGAAGAATGTAATGATCAACACCGGGATTGAGAAAGTACATCTTATTCCGAATGAGACGTACAACATGAAGTTCCAGAGTGAACCTCAATTTCAGGCCTTGTTGGCCTTTGGCAACTTCAAGGAACACTTCTCGGAAGTGCCTGTACTTCCTCCGAGACAGGAGGAGCCTTCGGCGGACGTGGATTCAGAACCTAAGCGTCAGAAGGTCAACCATCCGCCAGTGGTGGAGGAGATTCCTCCCACAAGGGATGTACGGCCCGAGGCTGTCACAGAGGTTATCCCTCCCCTGAGGGACGAGGCCTCCGAGCAGGAGGACGATCAGAAGTCCGAGGACGATCAGAAGCCCAGACGGCGTAGGCGTCGTAGGAAGGCCGAGGAAACCACCGAGGAACTGCCCACCAGGGAACCAAAGGTGAAGTTGCAGGAACCTACTATTAAATTGGAAGTTGCCAAACGCGGCTGTGAAAACTGTAACAACGAAATGGTCTGTGTAGGCCAGTCCAATGTGGATGGTCTCCTCAAGACCAAGATGCTGTGTCCGGTGTGCGGGGAAACAGGTGTGATTACAGTCGATCCAAACCAGACGTAGTACCCAGGTAGAAAATGTCTGAAACCATATTCAGTGTAGAGTCCGGGGATACACTTGATTTTGCTTGTGGGTATACCTACTCCTATGGCCCTGTGTTTTATTGTCCTGCGGACTTTGAAATCACAGAAGTACATATCTATTTGAAGCGTGTGTACAATCCGGATGGTGAAGATGTCAATGTTGATTTGTACCGGGCGGATGAAGACGGACTTATAACTGGATCCATTCTTTCTACTGGTTCCGGTAGTACTGCGGGATTAAGTACAAGTACCCCTACTTGGTATCAAGTCAACATGTCGTCGTATAATCTGTCTGTTGGGTTGAAGTACATTCTGGCTTTTTGGTCGAACTCCCCAAGATACTTTCAAGTACGTGGTACGGCCGATTTGGAAACTACGGATCCTGTAATAGGTAATTCGTATACAGCCAATCATTGGAGTACTAGTACAATGCAGAACTCCAAGGGCTTTGAGTTGTTATTCAAAGTCGTTGGGAATTATGGTGCCAGTGCTTATCTACTCAGGACGGGGTGGATAGGGTACATCTATCAAAATGCAACACTGCGACAAACAGCCACGTGGAGAGCCCAGACTTTTACAACACCCGCGGACGGGTTTACGATGACTCGTTTTGATACACGACTTCTTCGTAGTGCGGGAGCGTCGGGAACAGTGTATGCGGATTTGTTTGCCACGGATGGATCAGGACATCCAACTGGATCTGCTCTGGCCACGTCGTCCATTGATGCTTCTACATTAACTACAAACTCCGTTGGGGCCATGACGCCGTTTACTTTTAGTTACGCCTTGTCAGGGTCCACTAAATACGCGATGAGTTTTCGAACGGATGCCACAGCGGATAATGTGGTGTCCATTAGGAGATCCCCATCCGCCACCTATTCCAGATATGGTGGAGGGAACTATGAGGTTTCCGCGGATCAAGGATCCAGTTGGACAACGTACACAGCCTATGAACATGAATTCTCCATTTATTCAGAATTCAGGTCGACGGCGGGAGCCGCCCAGGCCTTTCATCATTATCAAAAGTTAGCTAGGGGCTAGACTATGCGGGAATTAGAGGCCAACACACAAGTCAAGGTTCGTATTGGTCCTGTTGTGGATGTTACTGATGCTGTTACTCCAGTAACCACCCTTAATTTGGGTACCGCGGACGAAGCCGAGCTCTTGAAACATGATGGGGCCGCCACAGTGGACATATCAGGAAACACTTTCGCCGCTGTAACAGGTTCAGATGGTTGGTACGATCTTACGTTAACGGCTGGGAATCTGGATACAGAAGGCGATTTGACTGTAGTGATACAGGACGATAATGTCTGTATGCCAGTCTACGCCCACTTTGAAGTTGTGTCCCAAGCCTATTACCAGAGTAAGTACGGGGCCAAGGATACCGGATACATGGATGTGAATGTTAAGGCCATTAGTGAGGATACAGCCGCCGCGGACGCCTTGGAGGCCCAGTTTGATGGTACAGGATTGTCGGGGGACACCTACCCTGCCACGCAAGCCCAGGTGGGTAATCTGTCAACCGGGTCAGCTAGCATTAGTACCACTGTTTCTAGCACGGAGGCCGTCCTTCCGGCGGTGGTAGGTACTCCTACCAATACGTACACCGCTACATATGAGGAGGATGGGACGTATCATTCCTGGGCTCCCAGTGGTGGTACCCTGGAGTTTGCGTACAACTTTAACATCGGAGCGAACGCTTCTCCCACCATAATAACCTGGATAGGTTATTGTCAGGGCAATAATGACACAATCGGTGTTTATGCTAGAAACTGGGTCGCAGGTACCTGGGAACAAATAGGAACTATTGATGGTACTGCTTTGGCAACACAGCAGACTAGGGTATTGGACCTTACTACATCCCATGTGAATACTGGAGCAAACGCTGGGGATGTAAGAATTCGATTCTATTCCACAGGTGGTCCAGTTGTTACTACGTTTGCCACGGATAGGATGTTGTGTTCCTACACAATCACCAACCAGTCGGTTGGGTATGCGATGGGGGCCATTTGGGTCGACACAAACGCCAGTAATACAAACACAGTCGCCTTTGTGGATGGTGTGGCTGACAATCCAGTGTCCACCTGGGCGGCGGCCTTGACATTGTCGGCTTCCACGGGAATTAACAACTTTCAGGTGGCGGGTGGATCCAGTATTACACTGTCTGCCAATTCGGATAATTACTCCATTCATGGGGATGGGTTATTCACCTTGGCTTTGGGCAATCAAAGTATCGCCAATACACATATTCACCAGGCCACAATTAGTGGAGTTGGTTCCGGGTCAGGGGCCATTATGGAAGATTGTAGAATTTCTGCGGATACTTCCTTGGGTCCATGTTATGTTGTACGAAGTGGATTTAACACTCCAAGTGGACAGCCTTTTGTAGCCAATGGAAATGGAGAGTATGTGTTTGTGGATTGTGTGTCCTTGGTGGCTGGTTCTGGTACACCCTACTTTGACTTCTCTGGTACTGGAGCCTCCAGTGGTGTGAACATAAGAAGGTGGGCAGGTGGAACGAATATCACATTGGATAGTGATAACACGTTAAGCCTGGAAGTTTTGGCTGGTGGTGGTCAGACGGTTACTACTGGTGGTGGTAATGTTGAAATTCGTGGTTGTTGTAGGTCTGTTACTGTTACCATGTCGGCGGCTGAAACAGTTCAGTTCGCTGGTGTTACCGGTCCAATTACATTGTCTGGTACTACAAATGGAACGGTGAATTTGTATGGTGTATCTGCGTCCCTAACGGATAACACCAGTAACGCCACTGTGACGGATGAAACAGTCTCTAATCCTAACGCGGCTGATGCAGTTTGGGATGAGCAGATCACTAATCAGATTCATAATGGGGCCCAGAGTGCTGGTAAGAGGTTGCGACAGTTGTCGTCCCCAGTGATACACGAAGGAACGGCACAGGGTGGAACCAGTACGAGTATCACGTTGGATGCTGGGGCCAGTGCTGTGGATGGAACATATGATCCTTCCAACCTTGTAATATCCGGAGGTACTGGAATTGGTCAGTCTAGGCAGATATTGGAGTACAATGGAAGTACAAAGGTGGCCTATGTGAATAGGGACTGGAAAGTTACTCCGGACGCCACCAGTGAATTTGTGATTTATGCCTCGGTGGGTGATACGCATATCAACGAAGGAGCGGCACAGGGTGGTAGTACTAACACCATCACGTTGAACTCCTTGGCTTCTAGTGTGGATGACATATACAATGAACAGACGGTGTTTATTGTGGCGGGTACTGGGGCGGATCAGTGTAGAAACGTTGTGGATTATGTTGGATCCACCAGGGTGGCGACTGTGGAACATGATTGGGAGGTTACTCCCGATGCCACCTCTGTGTATGTGATGTTACCCTCCGGAAACCACCTGTTGACAGAATTAAATGCTGAAATGGATACAGCCATCGCGGACGCTTCTTTGGCTACAGCGGCCTCCATAACAACACTCCGTGGGACTGATAATGATACGTTGAAAACCCTAAGCGATCAGTTGGATGGTACAGCCACGGCGGCGGCCTTGACAACACTCCGTGGGGCTGACAATGACACGTTGAAAACTTTGAGTGATCAGTTGGATGGTACAGCCACGGCGGCAGCCATAACCGCACTGCGTGGAGCAGACAATGACACGTTGAAAACTTTGAGTGATCAGATAGATTTATTGGCTACAGCTGCAGCCATTGTGGCCATGAGAGGGGCCGATAACGATACATTGAAAACTCTAAGTGATCAGATAGATGCCATAAGTACTACTATGTCTAACACCAATAACGTGTCTCGTACAAGTGATGTGATAATCAGGAAGTAGGATGGACGTACAAGAATTAAAAACTGAAGTATCCAAGATTGAGCCTCTACAGGATCGTAATCGCGACGAATGGGAGTCCTCGATCAGTTCCAGGGATTGTGATGTGAAATACGACTACGCCCTGGCTCGAGCCTTGGAGTCCTACGCAAAGAAACTTCCTATCCTGAGACAGTACATCCTGGATACAGAGGGAGACGAGTATCTGTCAGATATTCGACAACAGGCCATTGAGAAGGTTGACAGGATATTAGATAAGGCGGGTTGTTGTATCAAGGAACAGGAGCTGCGAAGTAAGCGGTTGGTGTCACGAAAACCACACCATACCACTTACTACATCGACTACGGTGGTGGGAACGATTCCAACACCGGGCTATCTACAGGACAGGCTTGGAAGACCTTGGCAAAGTATACATCCTCCACAGTAAGGACCGCCGGCGATATCGCTTTATTGAGGGCCAATGTAACCTGGACTCCTTCTGCCATTGTTAACTTCGATGAAGATGGTACAAAGGACGCCCCCATATACATGATCGGCTGTGACAGTGTTACAAATGATCCTTGGGGGGATGGGAGTGATGTAAAACCTATCATAGATTTTCAGGACCTTAGTAGATACCTTAGTTTCAATACAGACGATTGGTGGTGGTTGAAGCGGTTGGATATTCAAAAGTGTGGGGCCTCCACCGGAGCCGTCTTTATCAACAACAGTAATTATTGGACACTTGAAGATAGTAAAGTCAGTGATGGTCTTAACAGTACAATAGAAGGACTACAATTCTCCGGAAATTACGTTTTAAGGCGAATCTACGGATGTGAATTTGAAAATACAGGTGGAACTGCCATCTTTGCCAACTCAGGGAACTATGAAATTAGAAATACTATTATCAATCCAGGAACAGGGGCGGGATGCTACGAAGGTATTTACTGCCTGGGCGGTAAGATAGACTTCCATAGTGTACAATTTGCCAGCGATGGACAAACCTTCACACGAAGTCAGATTTACGCTGTACAAGGTTTCCGTATAAACGGAGACGCCGTTACGTGTGGTGTAACTACAGATATAGTATTTCAAACCCCATTTGCCGGGGCCTATGTGCAAATGGGTGGTTGGCCGGATTCCGACGGGGCCTACTACAGGGACCGATACGGTGTCATTACAAAGACCACTACTAGCCCAAGAACGGGTGGGTCCCAATCAATGGCTAAAATGGAACCTACAAGTGAAGTAGGTTTATACGCCCCATTGACTTTAGGAAATCCATCGACAGGGTTTACCCCTGTATGGGTAGGAGCGGGATCCTATACAGCCACGGTGTATGCTAGAACAGGTTCTGCCTGGGACACCGCTTTGGCGGCGGGAGAATGTTATCTGAAGTGTTCCTACTTGGATCATGCAACTAACAATACACGCACGTTTGTACAAAGTACAGAGACAATAACCAACGACGGTGCCTGGACCGCCTTTACATGTGCGATCTCTCCGGCGGCGGAAGGGTGGGTATTTTTCTGGTTCTGTTTGGCCGAATACGAGGACGACACGGAGTACATTGAAGTAGACGTTTTACCTGAAATTGGGTAGTGTGTTTGAATGGGACTAGCTGAACTTAAAAAAGAAATCGCCCAGAATGCTACTTTCCAAGGTAGAAGTAGGGAGGGCTGGGAAGCCATCATACGAAGGCGAGCCATACATGTGAAGTATGGAGACGATCTTGAACACGCCATAAGGTGTTATGTTCGAGAGATACCACGTCTACGAAGGATGTTGGCTTTGAAGGAGAATCAATGGGAGCGGGCACAACAGAAGTTAGTGAGGTTAATGGATAAGTTAGCCTGCTGTTTAAAAGAACAGGAGTTAAGGAAGGCCGGGGAAGTTATAAGAAACCCCCACCACACCACGTACTACATCGACTATGGAAGTGGAAACGATGCCAATACTGGACTTTCTACGGGACAGTCCTGGAAGACCATCACACAGTACACTACTACGACAGTCCGCAGTGCCGGCGATATTGCCCTGCTGAGGGCCAATGTAACCTGGACACAGGGAACAGAAGCGGTGGACATTACGTGTGACGAGGATGGAACCCTGGATGCCTACATTAGTATCATCGGTTGTGATAGTGTAACTAATGATCCATGGTCGGATGGGAGTGATGTAAAACCCATCATCGATTTTGAGGACGCCGCCTACCAGATCGACCTTACTAGCGACGATTACTGGTGGCTGGAGAGGTTGGACATTCAAAGAGGGGCAGATACCAATGGGTATTTGTACATTAACAATGGAATAAACAATCGGATCAAGGATTGTAAATTCAGCCTTGGTACTAATGCCAGTTCCATAGGTGTTAAGGTTGAAGGGACGGCCCCGTGGAACAATGTTTTGGATGGCTGTACCTTTGTGGATAACAATGGAACGGACATTTCCAATGTTACCGGTGTACTGGTAGTAAAGGATTGTACCTTCAACGCTGGGTCGGTGGATGGCTGTGATGTTTGCATGTCGGTTTCCAACATGTCAGAGATCCATATCCACGATGGTTCCATAGGTTCAGACGCCGTGGACTATGACACGGCCGTATTTAGTATTGAAAGTACTGGAGGCGGAGGTCAGATTTCCGGAGTTGGTGTTACTGTTGGATGTACTTTATCCACTACTGGATTCGCGGCCGCCACAGCAGGTAGTTTTTTGAAATTGGGCGATTGTCCCTCCGCTGGGGACGCGTACGAGGAAACCTGGCTGGGCACTATCACAAGAACGACTGCAGATATTCGGGCAGGTGGTGGAACCTCTATGGCTAAGATGGAGCCCAGTTCCGCGGTGGGTTTGTACAACCCACTGGTGTTTGGTGATGTGGAAACAGGATTCCGGGCCATGTGGGGTACATCAGGTGCCTACACAGCCACGGTGTACGTGAGAACAGGTTCAGCTTGGGACAGTGCTTTGACGGCCGCCGAGTGCTATCTAATGTGTTCCTACCTGGATCATTCAACTAACGCCACCAGGACCTTTGTACAAAGTACCGAAACGATAACCAACGACGCGGCTTGGACAGCCCTAACTTGTAGTTTAACTCCACAACAGGAAGGATGGATGTACTTCTGGATTTACTTGGCGGAGTACGAGGACGCCACGGAGTACATTGAAGTTGACATACTACCTGTAGTGGTTAAGGCCTAGGACGATCAGAAGCCCAAGGTGATTTAGAAATGACAACACCCTTTGCCAGAGCAGAATGGATAGGAGGATCTCCCTTTATGGTGGGATCCCTCCTCTACAATGTGGAGGGATGGTCTGGAGGGGCCCCATACCTTGCGGCAGATCCAACGAGAACGGACGCCGAATGGTTAAGGACTTCTACACAAAGTTGGGCGTATCCAGACACAGAGTGGGAAGGTGTAATTCCAATCGCTCGTGGAACGCGTCATATTGGATTTACAGATTGGGTGGAGACTATCAATGATGGAATTGGAGTAACCGACGTCGATGTAGGAAGTGTAGGTTTTCCACGTACAATTTCTGACGCCCTAGGTATGGCGGATTCAACTACAAAAGTATCTACTTTTGTTCGTACCGTGGCAGAATCTTTAGGGTTGACGGATGTCACGTCTTCCCAGTATAATGGAGTACGATCCATAGACGATGGTATCGCAATCACCGATGTTAGTACAAGGGTATCCACTTTTGTTCGTTCTTTGGTAGACACCCTAGGATTATCTGACGCCGTGGTCAAGGACATGACTTGGACCATACTGGATTCCATGGGATACAGTGATTCACAGTTAGTGAGTTTTGGTCATGTAAGAACTATCAATGATGTACTCGGTATGTTGGATGAAAAGGAAAAGGTGGAATTCGCTCTAGGTATGTGTGCTTTTTTGGTGATAAAACAGAGCAAGTAGAAAGGACCTAACCATGCTAGAAAGTAAAATCGGACTTCGTGGTGAAGTGATAGCCGAACTCCGTGGCCCGGATGGGAAGCTGAAGCAAAGATCGGTTACACATAACTTGGTGACCGACCAAGGCGATGATTTCGCCAAGTCTGCCATTTACTCTGCGGCGTACAGTACCTGGGGAATGAAGCTCGGTACCGCCAGTACGGCGGCTGCCAAGAATGGGGCGGGAAGTTTCATCGCCGTTGGCGACTACGTGAGTGGTTCAGCCCAGGCTCTGGATGATTCCACTCCGAAGGAAGGAGCGGCTGCCAATATTGTCCAATTCCGAAGACTGTGGGCGGCCGGGGAGGGTACCAGTGCCACGATCAATCGGGTGGCTATTGTGAATAACACAACGGACGCCGGGGAGGCAGATGCCACGGGAACCTTCGCCATCTCCGTCTTTTCTGCCACAATCGCCAAAGGGGCCGGCGACACTCTCACGGTGACATGGAATGTCACTTACACTGGAGCCTAATCATGCAACGGTTTGTAGCTGCTGTAGACAATGTGTTGATTTTTGATCTGGTTGCCAAGGAGAGCGGATCAGCCATTTCGTCGGGTACTGTTAACTTCTACCTGGTGGCTGATTCAGGATCCAACCAGGGCAAATGGTGGAACGCCTCTACCAAGACTTGGTCGGCCACAAAAGTCTCCGCTGGTGTAGGGACCTACAAGGACGGGAGTACATGGAGGGTCACCGTAGACGCCGACGCCTGGGTAACCAGAACACATTACATAGTGTACGCGGAAACCGCGGCCGGGACTCACATCCCGTATTCGGAGAAGGTGGTGGAATTGGAATATTCCACTGGTGTGGGTACTGTAGTTGTGACGGATACTTATGGTGGAGGGGATTACAGATACCTTACATCGGCTGGTATTGGAATTGAAAACGCCCTGGTGTACGCCTTCCTATCCTCGGATTACAGTGCGGATAATGTGGGATCCGCCTACATTAAGGCACAGACAACTACTACAAGCACTGGGGAATGGAATAGCCCATTGAATTTGGATCCTGGGACGTACACCTTGTACTATTACAAGGCGAATGCCTACGGTCCTGATATTACGACTCTTGAGGTGTCATAATGGCTGTTATTGGGACTCCTGTAACTACTACTACGACCACATCCACTGGGGATGTAACGATATACGAGACCTTTCAAAAGAATGGTGTGTATTTCGATCCCACTTCCGTGGTGTTGAGTGATACTACTGGTACCTACGGAGTGAAGCGGGACGATACCGATGCCGTGGTAGTGGCGGCGGGTACGGCTTTCACCAAGACGGCCACAGGGAAGTATGAGTACACCTTCACTCCTAGTGTGGGTGGGTTGACTTACACCTATGTTACTAAATGGGTACACGAGGGAGAAACGTTCCATGATTCGGAACGTGTTACAGATCGGGCGGGAAGTAGTCTGGCCTCCCAGAGGTCCACAAGTAAGTGGCTCACCTGGTTTGCCAATCAGGCGCTTCCTCGTACACTCGCCACTCCACAGGCGGGTCAAGAACAAATCATCGAGACTGCCATCCGATTTTGGAACACACATAGTGCCTACAAACTCAGTACAATGGTGGACACGCCGGCCCAGGGTGGTAGGGTCCAGCTGAATTCACAATTCAAGAACGTCGTACAAGCCTATCCTAGCCAGCAGGCGTCCACCATTTTAAATCACCATCCATTGTGGACATTGGTTGGTGTGGAGATCCTGGATAATGTGACAGGGGACTTGATCCTCATGTCAGAGGCGTATAAGAACTACCAGATCTATACAGGAACGGACTTCCGATGGATGTGGGTAAAGTCGGATGACCCCGACACCGGTGGGTACCTGTACGTTAGGAACCCTCCCAACAATTCCTCCAAACTTCTGGTGGTGGGTACAAAACGAATTACGTCTACGGAAGATGTAATCATAGAGCCTGTGTTGGAATGGCTTCTTCGGTACGCCTGGGCGTTGTTGAAGAAACATGAGGGACGGGCCTTACGGGCCGCCGAGACGGCCGGTATCAAAACGGATGGATCGGATTGGTACAGCGAAGGAGAAGAGGAACGGAAACAATTGGAGGAAGAATTGTCCAGAAATGGTAGATGGGTAGCTTTTGCTAGGAGATGTTAAAGTGATAACAACATACTAGGAACACTGAGCATGCCAAAGAGGAAGCCGGTTAGAACACATACGTTCCGTTACGGTGTTTACAGAATCGAAGAGGCCTTGGGGGCCGATGGTGTTTGTGATGTACCAGACAACAGATTACGAAAAACACTGGATATGATGATCTACCAGGGAAATAGTCTAAGGGCGTTGAGAACGGCGATACATGAATCCATGCACGCCGAAGGTGTACCTGACAGATTCGTCCATGGGCTGACTCCTGATAGGATCGCCAGTTTTCTATGGAGACTTGGTTGGCGACGAAGATGATTAAACACATCGAACAATTAATGGAAGCCCATAGGGACATCTTCAAGCCAATGCCAGAGGATGAACAGAGAAACATCTGGACTGACTTCCTGGCACAAATGGTGATATTGGAGGGATGGAAACTCACAGATCATGGAATAGAAGTTCCAGGTACTGTGAATTTCGGGGAGGATTTTACAGATGTGGAGGAACTACCCTTTAAATTCTGGACTGTAGGAGGCGATTTTCTCATATACAATGGAGTGTTGGCCACCTTGGCAGGTTGTCCAGTTCAAGTAAAGAAAACTTTCGACTGTGAAGGTAACATGCTGACTTCGTTGAAGGGTGGACCGAAATTTGTAGGGGCTCATTACGAATGTGGTTGGAATGTATTGAATTCCTTGGAAGGGGCCCCGGAGTTTATACCTGGAAACTTCTCTTGTAGCAATAATAACTTGGTTGATTTACGAGGTGGTCCAAGGGTGGTGATGGGTGACTATCGTTGTGAAAACTGTAACATAAGATCCTTCAAAGGGGCCCCAGAATATGTGGGCGGGAATTTCTACTATGCTAAGAATTCTGTGGATCTGGAGGATTACAAAGAACTACAGAAATGGTGGCTTCAACTTCGCCGAGAAGGTTTGAAGATATGATATTTGATATTGTAGATCGTATAATCAATGAGATCTCCTATCGTGGTACGGTACGAAAACAGAGATCCATTAACAGGCTGTTTCCTGATTTTGACGACAAGGTCCAGGGAGTAAGAAGCCGTGGTGGATTACGTCTCCAGGGACAGGACGAGAATACCTGGTACTTCAAGATCCATTCCGGTACCAAAGACAACGTTTGGTATGATGGTGTATTGGAGTGGTTGGATACACTGGATGTACTCCAAGAACAGGTATTCAATCGCCGCCTATGGGTGAAGGACAAAACACGGGTGGATCGTCGGCGGTTGGCCAAGGAGGTTTTGTACACGGCCAACATACGCTGGTTTTGTAGCTGTCCGGCCTTTCAGTATTGGGGCCCCTCGTACATCCTCAGTCTTTCCAGATACGATGGGAAGTACGGGGATAGGGAAACCAGGCCACCTCGTATCAGGAACCCGCGGCAGTATGGTGCGGTGTGTAAACACCTGCAGAACCTAATCAACGTTCTGCCATTTTATGAATCCGATGTGGCTCGGTGGCTGACTGATTACTATGACGATGTAATACAGGAGTTGGAGTTGGCAGCCAGGGAGAACTACGGATGGATCCAAGCTGGGGCGGAGGAGCTTGGTAGACGTCAAGAGGAGCAAGAAGTAGAACAGGAAACGGAAAGGGAAGGATAATGAGTAGAATGGGGTGTCCACGTCGTGGTAGACTGTTGTTGGAATGTCAGGAGGACTTCAGTCGACGCATCGACGAGGAGGAAAGGATGTTACTTATGGAGACGGAGGGACTTAGTCGTGAATTCCTCCGGACAGTGAATGGAGACGGGGTGAGTTGGAAAGGGTCCCAGTTCAGAATAAAGAGGCCGAAGTGATGTTTGATCTGATTGAAAATATCGAGAACTACGACGTGGTGAACGAGACTACCACCGAGGACAACGTGTCTTTTGTACCGGCACAAATGGGAGTAGTACAACACAGGTTGAAATCCTTGTCCAAGAAGAAAACCGATTGGAACCTGGAGGTCCTGGAGGACATGAACAAGCGGGCCGTGATGTTTGAAGATCAAATGGCCTTCATTGTCCCCGATGAACATTGGTCTGTGTTCCAGTCCATTTTTGGATCGGAGGATTTGAAGACGGGTAGTGTAGTAAACCTTCAACGATTCTTGAACGAATCCATGGAGGATGAGCTGGAAACCTTGAACAATGAGGTCCGTCCGGCTATAATTAATCTATATGAGTCATCTATTTTTGATGCGGCCGACGCGAATATACGAAGATGGATGGCTTTTTTCAAGAGAAGCGACCACGTTCCACAATCGGATGTGCTTGTTTCTTTCATCGACAAGCAAAAACAGTTGGCGGCCGTTATTACTGGTCTGAAGAAAGCCTACGGAGGGGAGAAGGGCAGTTTGGAGATGCTGCTGGATGCTTTGGAACAAAAGGATCCTTTGTCCACGTTTGAGATATTCAAACGCCGCACCTATTTGTATGGGGCCAAAGTATCCAGTTTTTATGAAGGCGTCCAATTGTATTTTGTATCAACGATTGATCCAACGTACACTTTACAGGAAAAGGTGGTCATAAGGTCGGAAGGAGTCGCCGAAGAGTTAACAGTAGACATGGGAAACGTTAGAGTTGTGCGTGATACTATCTATCCGATAGGGGAACAGTTCAGCTCTAGCTTCTTTAACCTCCTACGTACAGCCTTGGATGACTACACCACGGATGCTGTGGCCTCAATGGACGAGGAGAGTTAGAAATCCACGAGTGTTTAACAATCAGGAGTAAACGATGAACGTCACAAAGAGAATTTTGGAAGCCAAGGAGATTTCTTTGTTCAAGAAACTTCTAACTGTTATGGGGGATTACTGTGTATCCTTCCCTGCCACAGGTGTTGACAGATTGTTAGACGCCGTGATGGCGGCTGGGAAGAAGGTTCTTCCCTCGGACAAAAGAGCCCAGGCCATTCTGAACCACGTTTTGGATCAGGATTCGTGTGCGGCCGCCGTTCAGTGTCTGCTCAACAAACGGTTTTCCGATCTTCCGGCGGACATTCGCCCCATTGCCAAGATAAGGCGAAGACATGAAGTGGTCGTATGGAACCGCGGCGGTACCATTTACGACAAGATCCAAGGATTGATCAACTGGGAGGGTGGAAGTGGATCGGGTAACTGGTCCACCGTGGAAGGAGACAAGGCCACATTACTGGATACGGAACAACCCGAGGACGAGTAAACCGATGAGTGGTGTACAAGTAGATTTTAGTGACCTTCTTACGACGATCCAAGAATTGGAGGAACGGGTCATCTCCGAAAAGACCTCCGTACCTTCGGAGTTTTCCTACGATCCTATCATAAAGGCTTTTTGGGATCGAATCGTAAAGGAGGAGAGGGAGGCCAAGAACATACGTTTTGACATGGAAAACGACGATCCCATAGGAAAACCTAAGAAGGTTACTTTGGATATGAATTATCCAAATGGTGATCCAGTGGCCTTTCTAGCTCAGTTGTATAGTGCTGGTGGTGATTGGCAGAACTCCGTGGGCTACTTTCGTTGTCAGGATAGGCACAGGTACTTCATTGTTATTCCAGGACCGGAGGTCAACAAAAATCTGAGGAAGGACGAGGAAGGTTACTCCGTCAGTGATAACAACGAGGAGGACGGGGAGATGGTAACTGATATGGAGAAGGAACTTTGGGAAGCCATGAAACAAGAGGTGGCAGAGCGTTTTACAAAACACGTTAACGCAGACGACCATGACACGGAACCGGAGCGTGTATTTTACAATTAGGAGCCTGAAATGATTAACGAACTCTATGACATCCTGGAGAGTATGGAGCCTTGTTGGGAGAAGGCCCCCACCATACCGGAACAACCTGTTGTCCAGAATCCTGGTGTTAACGATAAGGAGCCGGAACTGGACAAGGAGGATGACACTGTGGTGGATCCTGAAAAGGTACATCCTGATAAGGAACCCAGTGGGATGGAACCTGTTTCTGGTAAGGAGACTGAACAGGATGTGAAGGAGTCTGAGAAGCCGGAGTACGATTTGGAGGGGGCCAAGGAAGCCATTGATTACGCCCAGTCTCTTATCGCCTCCGCGGAGAGTCCGGACCGGGACGCCGTGATACGCTCCGTCCAAGAAGAGTACGACCTCAGCCCACAGGAGGCCTCCATCGTTGTTGACCAAGCCAGGAAGGGTATGCTGGAGAAAGGAACCTTAAAGCTACCCGATAGTTTGGATCCGCTTCGTCTCTGTGACGACTGTTGCTGCACCTTCCGATCCAAGACAAGGGAGTGTACAGAGTGCCAGTCCAAGAATACCTTTTCTCTGTTGGAAAACGAGGAGGACATCCAGGCCGACCTGGACGACATCACCGACGAGGTAGCCATGCAGGTCCTGGATACAGGTGGAACTATTCATCCTGGCAAACTGAAGAATCTGAGACTCCAGGTCGAAGAGTTTTTGAAGGGTATCGGTTACGACATTGACAAGCACAACCCAGAGGACGTGATTCAGGCCATCGTCAATACCCTTCACACCTACGAAAGTAAGGTGACTGAGAAGTCGGAGGACGTTGAAGACGCCCTTACTGACATTGTGATCGATGTTGGTATGGAGATTGGAGGCGATCCGGAGGACCTGAAAGCCAAAGTCAAGTCCTTCTTGGATCACATGGACTTTTCCTACGACAAGGACGACGTGGGAGAAGTGACTCAGGCCATTATCTCCACCCTGAAGACCTATCAGGAGTCCAGGGCCAAGAAGTTAAAGGAGCAAGACATGACCCCGCATCTTCGGGTAGTGGCCAGAGGACTCGAGGATCGGCGGGACGCCGAACAGATCGCCCAGTCCAAAAATGGACGGGTCGCCACGGATGATAGGGACGAAGAGAAATTCATGGTTGTTGTGGATGCTTCCTAATGATTTTTGAAGACCTACTCCAAAGTGTAGAAGAGGCGGGGTACATACTCCGTAAGGTGAAGGCCCCTTCTCGTCGGTGGATTTGGGAGTCCGTGGTGGACTACCCCAAGCCAGCCCTTCCCACTATTTGGAGGAAGGAAGGGGAAAAGTGGATTCTACGTGAAGAGGTTAGGGCCCAGATCAATGAGATCCTGGACACCTATCCGAAGTTTGATCTACTTCAAATAGGGGATCAGATCCACATCACTGGATCCATCGGTACTAACCAGTACACTCCGGATGCTGACATCGATGTACATATTGTAGTCGATCCAGGAATGTTCGGGGACCCAGAAGGGATACAACGAGAGGTGTTCAAGTTCTTCATAGATGCGGACAACCGAATCGAAGGACACCCCGTGGAAGTGTATCTCCAGTACAACCCTGCTCAAGAAATGTTGTCGGATGCTGTATACGACTACAGGTCCGAGGAATGGGTGGTAGGACCTAAACTCGTAGACCCCTCTTATGACCCCCAGGAGGACTTTTCGGGCGTCCTGGCTGATGTCAGGGCCCAGGCCAGCCGGGCGGACCTAGGGATCGGTGAGCTACGTAGGGACATCGTGGATTATGAGACAATCCAGCAGGCCATTGAGGGCCTACCAAGTAGGGAACAGAAGATACTCCTCACGAAGTTACAGGGGAAGTTGGTGGAGATACAACAGGATATTGATACCCTGTTGGACTTAAAGAAGGGTTGGGGTTTGATGCGACGGAAGTCCTCCATTCCAAAGGATGAAACGGAGGCCCTTCAAAGTGTAGACCTGGCCAAGAGTTGGAGAGACGCGAATTTTACGTTCAAGATGTTGAACAGATACAAGTACATGCGGGTGATCGCTCTGTTGGATGGAATTGTAACGGGTAAAACGCTGGACGATGAAACCTTGGACACCATTAAGTCGGTTACAGGAATAGTGTAATGAGAAAAATCAACGAGTCCATGTACATCTACAGCCAGGACGAGTTAGGTCAGCTTCCCAACTTGTCTTTGAAAAAGAACATTCAGGATTTTTCTCTGTCTGATTTAACGAGGGCCCTTGGACCCGCCAGTTGGGAGTATGATCCGGCTTCAGGTGTATCGGAGTTACAGGATTACATCTGGGTTGGGAATTTGGATGGAGAAGATTTTATCATCGCCAACCATGGCACTGGTCCGGCGTACAAGGCCAGTGATGAAGAGTTGGATCCTGAATTTGAAGACTGGTGGTTCGGCGGAAAAGCCGATCCTGAAAAAGTAAAGGAGTACATCCAACTGGAGTTGTCGTACAAAGAGATGTTTGGTGAGTACCAATAATGTCGAAGTTAATCCCAAGGTCCACGATAGATGCGTTGCGACAAAACGTTGTTGTCGCACTCGATATGACAGGCATCGACTGTGACCTATACATCCCGAACAATAGTGAGTCAGTAGAATCCGAGGATGCCTACGCCACCCCCGCCTCGTACACGTACACTCACTACACGACGGATGTTTTCATTGAATGGTCGCCTAACACACATCGTTTACGGGCCTTGGGTTTGTTTACAGATGATACAAACCCAATTATCTGTAAATTCCCTCACAAGGGCGTGAACGACTCGGGTGTGACAGTTGCAATGGATCCGCTGATTAACAGTTATTTCAGTATCGATCCGGAGTATGTTCCATCCAACTTTTCCGGGTTCGATGAATTTCTGATAGTAGATATTCAAATACCGGCGATGCATGATGCCGCCATTGTGAAGTATTACAAGGTGGTGCCAAGAAGAAAAGAAACGTCTAGTGGATAGAGGTGTAACATGAGAGTAAACAGTATCAAAAACACAGGACATAGTCCAGTAACTGTGGAGTTGAAAGAGGGTGGAACTGTTCAGCTTCCAGTTGGGTGTGAACTCCAAGGAGTGGAAGTGAAAGGTCCTGGTTCCATAAAGGGAGAACATGAAGCCATTTACGACTGTAGTGATGTACGGGAATCCGGTCATGGACTTCAGAGATTGGACGGGTAACATGCAGTATGATCCACAATTGGTGACGGCTACTACCCAAGGTTGTGTGGAGGCCTGGTGCCAATACCAGGAAGCTCATAGGAATGTGTTGGATCAGCTGGATGAGATGGGAGTTTGTTCTTGTCCAAACTGTGCTGCCATTCCAAATTGGTCTCTGGAAGGGTTTATTGAAAATTGGATGAACCTGTATGTACTAGGAAACGATCCAGTTTTCCGACAAACTGTGATGACTGCCGTGATACAACACTTGGCCGGGCGACACAAAGGTAAATAGTAATGGCCTCTTTTATCAAAACAATTGATTTGGCAGCAAGATCCGCGTTATACTCTAAGTTCAGGAGTATAATGGGACTTACTTCCATCAATGAGGGAGTAGTGTACTTTCCGAAGGAAGTCGCCTTTCGAGAACTGTCGGAAAAGAAAGGGGCCCAGCTGACGGAGTTCGTTAATCTATGGAGGAGTAAAACAGGACCGTCGTGGGATAGAATGAGAACTCCCGCGGCCAGGCGTGGCATGAACATGGCGTATGTCAGTGGAACCACCAATGAGATAACGCGTGTAACAGCTATGCCAATCGACTTGGGGTATGATGTTTGGTTCTGGACACTGGATTTGGATATTCTGAATCAGGTGAGTGAAACGTATTTGTTGTGGCAACACGCGAATCCGTACATGTCTCTAACGTACGCGGATTCCTTTCCTATGGAATTGGATCTACACTTTGGAGACATGGTGTATGAGGGTACACAACAGAACATGTACAATGAAGGTGAACACCACATACTACATGTTCCACTGCGGGTTGATGGTTGGATACCATCTTCGAGTACATCGAAGTTGATCGAAACCATCATTATGCGTATTTGGGATGAAGATGATCTGGAGTCCCCCTACGAGGAAGTTATACCCTCCACTGGGGACAATTATGATGCGGAAGTAGCCGCCCGGTTGATCTTGTCTACCAGGACAATTACTTCAACGTCAATAACATAAGTAGTTAATCCTTAGTAAGTAGGAGAAAACAAAATGGCCTTCTATTTGTCACCGGGTGTGTATACCAAAGAAACAGATCTGTCGACTCTCGTTCCTCGTATCGCAACCACCACAGCAGGGTTGGTCGGGTACTCCAAACGTGGTACGACCGACACTAATCTCATCACCTCCGCTCAGGACTTTGTTGCTGAGTATGGGGAGCCGGAAGTGGGTACCTATTTCCACTACACGGCCCTGGCCTACTTGGAGCAGGGCACACAACTCTACTGCAAGCGCGTTATCAACGGGGCCCTGTTTGGTGGTATGCATGTTGTCCAGTCTGGGGCCTCCGGCAATAACGTGGCCTTTGACACAGGACAGTCCACCGCGGCTTTTTACAATCAGTCGGGATTGTCGGATGAGCTGTTCAGTATCGTCGCCGCCAACCAAGGGGCCTGGGGCAATTCCATCTCCTGTATCATCAAGAATGTGCAGGGGGCCGTCTCCGAGGTGACCGAGCAGTACACGTTTGAGATCGATGTCTATTGGACGGACTCGGATGGGAATTCATCCAGGGTGGAGAACTGGAAGGTGTCCAGGAAGACAAAGCTGGATGGCAATGGGAAACAGTTGTACTTGGAATCCAGGATCAACGGATACAGCAAGTACATCAAAGTCTACGACAACACCGGATTGGCCGACACAGTGGTTCCCAAGACCAACGCGACGGCTGTATCCTTGGCAGGTGGGTCCGATGGTAGTGTTGCAACGGCCGCCCAGATCGCCGGCACGGCCTCGGCCTCCTCTGGTTGGTACGCCCTCCAGAATCCGGACGACGTGGACGTTCGTGTCCTCCTGGGAGGCGGTTTTACGTCCAGTCACAGTGCCAGTGACATCGTAACCATTCAAAGTGCCATGAAAACCGTGGCGGAAGCCAGAAAAGACTGCGTGGCCATTCTGGATGTACCATATTCGGAAACGGCGGACGTCGATGACACTGTCACCTTCCGAAGTACTACCCAGGCCTTTGACAGTTCCTACTGTGCTCTGTACTCCCCCTGGGTGAAAATCAACGACAATTACAACGACCGCGTGGTTGATGTACCTCCGAGTGGGTACGTTGGGGCACAGTTGGCATACAACGATTACGTCAAGTATCCCTGGTTCGCCGCGGCTGGCCACAACCGAGGAAAAGTCAATTCCTTGTCATTGTCCAAGGTGTTTACGGAGGGTATGAGAAACACTATTCATGCCCAACAGATCAATCCGTTGCAGGTGTTCCGCGGTCGTGGTGTTCGTATTTGGGGAGAATTGACAGAACAGTCGAAATCGTCTGCCCTGTCTAGCCTGGCAGTCCGCCGAACGTTGATTATCATCGAGAAGTCCATCTCGGTGGTACTCCAGGACTTCGTGTTTGAGCCCAACAGTGAGCTAACCAGGTTCCGTATCGAACAAATCTGTACGGAGTACCTGAGTACTCTGTCGTCTCAAGGGGCCTTCCAAACGGAGGCCGGCGATGATGGGTTCACTGTGGTCTGTAATACCACAAACAATACGCCTGCGGTGATTGATGCCCACGAGCTTCATGTGGATATCTTTGTGAAACCCTCCAGGGCCGCCTATTACATCCAGCTGCAGACGATCATCACTACGTCGGGAACCTCGTTCAACGAGCTGGTGGCACGTGGGGCCTTGTTCCAGTAATCTATAAGCCGATGACTTTTACCCTGACCGGTAGTTTATAGGAGACCTTATCATGGCTTACATGTCAGTAGACTCATTAAGAAACAACCTAACCAATCCCGCTCGCGGGTATCTCTGGGAGGCCCTGATTCCGAATCCTCCCAGTGGTGACTCGGAGACCATGTTGCTGAGGTGTGTTTCCGCCAGCCTTCCTTCCAGGTCGTTTGGTGCCATCCTGATTCCGTTCAAACAGAGTGCAGGGGTGAAGTTTCCTGGGAAACTCACCTACGACCACATCATAGACCTCACCTTCTTGGAAGGGGAGGACAGGGCTATGTTCGATGCCTTCTATGAGTGGTGTAACACCATCGTCAATGACAAAACAGGCGTTGGTTCGGTGTCTGTCAAGACGGACATCTATCTCCATCTGTTGAATACTGATGGGGAGGTGGCTTTGAAGATCCGTTTGGTGGGCTGTTACCCTGAACGTATGTCCGATGTTCCCCTGGATATGGGTTCCGAGGCGGAGATGCGGTTCACCATTGGATTCTCGTTTGATCGTTGGGAAAAGGGATAATGAGCCTTTTAGAGTTCCATGCCAACTATCCTCCAATTGTGCACGCCCAGAGGGCCTACAACTGGGAGGTTCTATTTCCGGATATCCGAGGCATACCCTTCATCGGTAACATTGAGGGGTATGCTGTGTCCAAATTCTGCCAAAACGCTTCTTTTGGTCAGTATAACATTGGACAGACTACGGAAGTAAAGGAAGGTGTGGAACAGGCTTTCTTCGCGGACCTATTATCCTTGGAAACCGCTAGCTTCACCTTTATTTGTCCAGTTCCAGATAACGTGATGTTTTACTTCACGTCCTGGAAAAGCCTGATTGTGGATAAACGAGGTCATTACAGCCCAGCCAACAAGTACAAAAAGACCATCACAGTGATACTGTATGATAGGTCCGGCCTACCTTCCAACTTTATTCGGTTGGAGAAGGCGTTTCCTATCAAGTATCCCGCTTACAGTCTGACCTACGCCGGGGAGGAACTTGTAAGGTACGATGTGGATGTGAAATTTGACAAGATCAGTATGGGGACCACGGCTGTGGCCTCAGCTGTTGGAGGTATTATTGAGGGGGTGAATAGTGGAGTGCAGGCTATAACCGATGTAGTGTTTTAGAAAGGAATAGAGAGATGAGTCGAGTACAAGTACATCTACCTTCAGGGTGCCAGCCCTACCCTGAGGTAGATCCGGAGGAGGTTTACCTACACACCTTTAAGGGTAAACACCAGCAAATCATCGCCGAGATGGGCCCTAAGAATCTGAAGAAGAAGTTCCTCCACTTGATGGAGGATGTTTTGGAGGGTCCGGATCCCAAACTTCTCACTTCTGGAGACGTAAAACACATCATGCTGTGGGAGTTAATCAACTCCTATTCTCATCTGTACGGCGTACGATTCCAGTGTCCTGCATGTCAGTTGAAGGTGAAAATGCAGGTGGATCTTACCATGATTGAAAGCCATGAGATGATTTCCTTTTCTGGACATCACGAGGTGGAACTTTCCGATGGGAAAACAATGCGGATTCGTCCGTATACCATAATGGATGAAATAGAATCCGTGAATTACGCCTTGTCAGGAAAATCCCCCGTGCTTTACGATTTGGCGTTGACAATGATTCTGGAGGATACAAACGTTCTGGAGCGGTTGACGATGTTAGAGAACATGGACGCCAGGGATGTACAAGCCATTCAGCAAGGACACAAGGAGTTGGAACATGGACCTGACATGTTGGCTCCTTTCACTTGTCCCTACTGTGATGAGGAGGACCGCGTCGCGGTTCCCTTTCGGTTTGACGGAATTATTCTCCTCGGGATGGGATCTTGAACAATTATGGGGCTGTAAATTCGATCTGTTGTATTACACTTCCATAGGAGGGGAGGCGTTTGATAATACGGATCTGAAACAATTGAAATGGCTCCATGGGAAACTGATCGAACAAAGAAAAAAGGAAATGGAACCTCCTAACAAGGTTGTAGAATACCCGAGTTGAAATGGCTAAACAGATCCTAACCAAAGCGAGCGTTGATAAGGCCATACTCCTTCAAAAGAGATTGGCGGAGGCGTACCTTCCCTTCTTTCAGTACGCTGTAACCTTCCTGGACGAACTGGGAAAACAGGGTAGGGATGAAAAAGGACGATACACTCCGAAACGTCAGGTACGGGAGGCCTCCTTGGCTCGGGCGGCCATTGGGTACACCAAGAGATCCATTCGACTTATTGCGAAGGTGTACTTGAGTGAGACAAAACCAGAGGACAAGGATCTACAGGAACTTAATTTCAATCTGGACATTATACAGCAAAACTATGATGACATAGTACAGCTGTTGGATTCCGAGGAACAGGTGGCTGGTAAGTTGGACGACGCCTTGTCCAATCTGGGTTTGTCTGCCAGGGATTTGGATATGCGAGTCAAGGCCCAGCGGAAACGTCGACAAAGTGGGAGGGCTGGTCTTCGTCAGGGATTTGGTATACCGTACTTCAAGACGATCGCCGCCTACGGAGGTTTGAAGGCCGTTACGCAGGCCCTAGGTCCGTTGATGGGTCCTTTGTATGGTCCGCTTTCCCTATTGGGAGATATTGGTTTTGGTGTAGGTCGTGGTGGTATTGGTTTGTACAACACTCTTTTCAACAGGGAAAAGGGTGGGCCAATTGGTGGAGGTATAACTGACTTTAGTTTCCTGGAGGATGACGTTCCGATGGGACAGCCGGCGGCCGCCCCCGCAGCTACTGCGGCAGGTCCTTCAATTTCTCCGGCAGCCATCAAAAGCTCCATAACTGGTGGAATATCCGCTGGGCTGTTTGACTTTTTTAATGATGGGGCCCTTAAAGCCAAGTACACTGCCAGGGCCTTAAGAGCCTTGGAAACCATGGCCGGTCAGGATGGGAAAGGTGGAAAGTCCTCTTGGATTGGTAAGTTGGGGGATACATTCAAGTCAGTACTGGCTGGTATGGGACTGAGCGGTGGATTATCTGGGTTGTTATCCTCCTCCATTGTAAAGGGATTGGCCAAGTCATCCTTTGCGATCGCCGCCGCGGCTGTTACATTGTACGCCGGGAAGGTGTTGTGGGATCGTTGGGAGAAGACAAAGGATGCTGTAGGAGAGTTTATAGAATCCCGTGGTAGGGAAACAGGATTCACCCAAAAACTGTTGGACCAGGCCCGTGCCCGACGTGAGGCTGGCGATTTTGAAGGTGCCAACCGATTGGAGGCCTCGGCTTACGCCACCTCCGAACAGGGAAAGTTAGTTACAGCGGAACAAATGTACGGGGCCATAACAGGTACTCCTATACCCTCAGGGGAAGGGCTGCCAGAGGTGCCTATTGGAACCAGAAACCCCGAATTAGATGCCGTAATGGATAAGGTATTCCCCAATATGGGACCCAAACTTCCTACAAGGGAGCAGCTGTCCCAGCCAGATCCATTCGCTTCTCCGGCTTGGCAGGAGTTTTTGAAAGAATTGAAAGCCATGAATCAAGGCGGTAGTCTAGACACAGAACGTATGATGGAGCCATCCCCCGTGGGTACTTCCAGGGAGACGGACGCCATTAACAGAATACCGGGTGAATAATTATGGGTACTACATCGAATGTAGTTTCATTTAGTGCCACCATTAGTAACGCTACTGGTGTTATCAATTCTTCTGCCAGATCCTACCAGGATACTCGATGGGGCCCCGCCGGAGACTTTGGTTATGTGGGACAGAGTGTCAATCCCAATTATGTAATCATCATCCGAAGTCAGCAGTTGATGTGTTCGGTTAGGGCCTTGTTACAAGACAAGTTTACCATGAAGGCCACGTCGGAATGGCGTTCTGTTTTTGGTGGTGGTAGAATATCCTCCCGTATTCAAGAGGGTATCCAATATCTAACAGGAAGGGCCCTTGTGAATAAGTTGATGTCCCGTCGAATATGGTCGGGCACATCTCCTTTGACATTTACTATTCCATTGAAATTCGAAGCTCTGGACGATGCTCTATCCGAGGTGTTTCTTCCCTGTCTGAAGCTGGAGCAAATGGTTTTACCTACCCAGTTTGACACCAATAGTACAGGGGAGGTAGCTGTGGAGGGACAGGGAAGAGGCCTGTTGAATAGGTTCTCTGTTACTCCTCCTGGACCGTCTCCGTATGAGGATCTTCCTGGTTGGAAGGATGATGACTCCAGACGTAAAGGGTCGGAGCGTATTAGTGTTTCCATTGGCAATTTGGTGAACTTCCCCAACGTTATTATGAGGGAAGTTACAATCGATCTTGCTAACAAGTTCACGGAGGAAGGGCATCCAGTATCTGGCACGGCGAACATAGTCTTTGAAACCTACACCATGCTAACAAAGGAAGATGTACTTGGTGGGGAGGAGGCTTTCGCCAGTACCAAGGGACGTGCAGAAAATAGTTCTTTGGTCTCCGCGGTACTTAGTGGTAGTGAAAAGTATGGAGTGATAGCCGGATGAACCGACTAAAATTCTTCCAAAAAGTAACTGTAAACGGTACTCCAGAGGTGGACTTCCTCTGGAACAATCTGTCGAAATTCGAACTGAAATACGAGCCGTTCTACTATCGTATTGAAGAAGAGGATTTCATGCGGCCAGATCTTATCAGTTACAAGATATATGGCTCAGTAAGATACTGGTGGGTGATCCTCTTGGTGAATAAAGTACAGGACCCTTACTCGGAGTTGACAGTAGGAGCCCTTATTCAACTACCGTCTATGCAGGACATCTATGAGTTCAACAAACGCTGGAGAGCCCGTTAATGGCCGTAGCTGCCCAATCTGTTCCTACTGGTTTACCAGGTGAATACAGTCTTCGTGTGAAGTTTGCGAACGACGACGATCTTGTTTTGGATCCTCGGGGTATTCGTGAACTCAGTATCACACACGACCTGAACAGAACACTTCCTTCCTTTAGGTTGAAGACGGAGGATGGTACTGGTATACTAAGCCATTTCACCAGCGTAGATGTCACGCGAACCATAACAATTGAAATTGGGAGTAAGTCGGGGGAATTGGATCCTTTTGTATCGTATACGTTCGACGACTATCGGAAGTTTCCAAATTCCAATGACATCTATGACATTGAAGGGCTGTTGTCAGTACCTAATGTGTTTTCTCCTAGTTTCTGTAGGTCGTTTTCCTCCCCTAAGGCCGCCATCGAACAGGTGGGTGCCGACATGGGAATGGATGAAGTAGTTGTAAGTTCCAGTCTGGATTACGATAGGAACATCGTACAGCCGGATTGGTCGAATGCCACCTTTCTGAATTATCTGTCCAGTACGGTGGTAGGGGCCTCCCAGGAGGCCGGGTACTATTATTTCATCCGCAAGGAGGACCAGAAACTTAAGTTGTTTTTCAAACACCTTGGAGAATTAGTTCACTCTCCAGTTAAGTACAATTTCGTGGTGGGATCCGCCTTCGAGACCAAAACCAAGAAGGGTGATACCGTTCAGTACTATCCAGTATGGAATTACCGCGTTGAGGAAAACCACCTGACGGTTGGAATCAAAGGCCTGACAAAACGTGGATACACGTATTTCGACTACGATACAGGAACCTTCAAATACAATGAAGTGAATTTGGATTCCTTCCCGTCCTGTGCGGAGGCCTTTCTGATATCCAAGGATGATGACGCCGGACGTTTTCTGGATGTAGATACAGGTCAGACAAGCGCATACACCTCGGACTTTGTGGGACAGGTAAAGGGAACACATTACAAGAGAACAAACAAACTCGTACGGATGTGGATAACGTCCTTTGGTTTAGGGGATCTACATTCTGGTGATACTATTCTGTTAAAGTGGACTATTGGTGTTCTTCCGAACAGTGAGATGGAGTACCAGTACCAGGGGTACTGGATGGTGGAGAAGGTGATACATAGGTTCGGTATGACTTGGATCTCCGAGATTCTACTTTGTAGGAATGGAGTAGATGTTGGGGATCTAAACACATCCTTGGAAGTCGCCAGTAGAGTTCAAAGGAAGAAGGTATAATGGCTTCAAAAAACATAGCTTGTTTAGGTGATGGGGCCACTCACTCGGGTTCTATTGTCACATCCGGGCAGGATGGGAGCTTCACGCTCAACGGGTTGGAAGTCGCCGTGGAAGGGGCCCGATTTTCTTGTAACATAAAGAAACATGGAACGACGGATATTACACCGGCTTCCACCACTACTGGTGCCAATGGGAAAGCCATCATAGGTACTGGTTCCGTGGCTGGCTGTGGGGCCGTGATAACGCCTCCGGATAGAAAGGCCTACATAGGATGAGAGAGTTACTAGACATCTTATTTGAAGCTGACGAAAAGAAACGTCATCGGGATTTGTTTCGTCCTGTAACTCCGGAGGAACAGGATGAAATGTACAAGGAGGAGGTTCGTGGATTTATCGAATGGGTTCAGGCTCTACCAGGTATTATAGTACATCGCGATGGTTCTTTGTCTACCAACGGAGATGTTAACATAGCGGACTGGTTGGACGGATATACTGGCGGGGAAGAAGTGCAATTAGACGGACAACTTCCGTTCAAGTTTAGGTACGTTGGAGGAGATTTTGACTGTTCCCACTTACTTCTTCATACACTTAAGGGTTGTCCTAGAAATGTAGGAGGAAGTTTCTTTTGTGAACATAACAGTTTGGACTCTCTGGAAGGTGGTCCTAACAAAGTGGGAGGGATGTACGATTGTTCCGACAATGAATTAACTACTTTGTATGGTGTGGCAGACACGATTGGGGACAATCGAGTTTTTGACTGTTCAAATAACGCGTTAGAGGAGATAGATGAACTTCCTTCAAATGTGGATGGTTGTGATGTGGTTGCCGGCGGTAATGTAGAGTATCAGAAGAGGATGGTCTACGACTACTTCGGAGAGGATTACGACGAGGATGATGAAGATTGGGAGATAGAGGCGTAATGGAGAGGCCTGAGGAAAGTACTAAATTACAGCGGGTATGTAGTAAACGTACCATATGTGAAGTACATCGTCAGATAAAAGATTTGGTATTTTTCGATGGTGACAAAAAGGAGATTTTGGCTTTAGTGGATGAAGCCTTTGAGATGGGTGTGGCGATGACTAAGAAGTTGGTGGAGTACAAGTGTAGTTTGCCTGACTGGAAAAAGAACACCAACAAGGAGGAGATCGCCCGTATTCGGAAACTACGATTGGAATTGGAACGTCATGACAATGGATGATCACAAGTTTACAGGAATGTACCGCGGAAAAGTACTGGCTACCGACGCCAATGAGTCCAACCAATATGGACGGCTCAAGGTGGAGGTATATCCCATGATGTTGGGTAAAGCCACTGCCGTGGAACAAGGGAAACTGGGCAACACAGTTGAAGGAATGACTACATCACAAATGCCTTGGGCTGTTCCTGCAACTCCACTCTTCTCTGGGGCTGGATCTGGACATGGTTGGTTCGCTGTACCTGAGGTAGGATCCTATGTGTTCGTGTTCTTTTTGGAGGGCGACATCAACCAACCAGTGTACTTTGCGGAGGCCCCCACGGGATCCCACGGACTACCGGCCTCCCGTACGACTAATTACCCTGCCAGGAGGGTCCTCCGGACCAAGGCTGGGTTGGAAGTCATCTTTGACGATACTGACACCCAGATCGATATAAAACAGCCTACAGGGTCGTACATTCGGTTGGACAGCGATGGTAATATCAAGGTGGTAGCCACGGGAGATGTAGATGTACAATCGGAGGGTGACACAAACATAACATCTGAGGGTGATACACAAATAACGACAACTAAAAGTGCGAAGGTGAACTCCACAGAAGGGGTACAAGTTACAAGTGTAGGTCCCGTTACAGTAACATCTTCTTCCACAGTAACCATAACTGGAACAGCCGTGAGTATAAACACATGAACCTAATACAACAACTAATGGAAGCCGATGATGGACATCGCGAACTGTTTCGTCCTATGGACAGTAAGGAAGTACACAAGGCTGATGCCAATATGTCTGTGGATGATCTAAACAGGGAGGCCAATAATGTGTATCAACAGTTTCGTTCGGAACTCATAGAGATGGTCAAACACATTGGGGAAGGTCGTGGGGAGAATTTGCTGGAAGGTGTGTGTGAATTTATCTACGAGGACAGGCAGGAAATCATTGATATGATCATCGAGGGACTGGGCAATCCTGGTATGTTTGGAGCAGGCTAATGGCACTTGTAAGTACAATTGAAACAGTATGGAGTGACTTGGATCCGGCCTTGGTGACGGATGCTCAGGGGGATATCAAGAAGGGACTGAACCTGGAGGCGGTGAAGGGATCCATTGACAATATACTTCACACAAACCGCGGGGAGAGATTATGGCTTCCTGAATTTGGATCTTCCCTGATGGATGTGTTATTCGAGCCCATTAGTGAAGAAACCTTTGCGAATTTGGCCTCCACCTTGAAAGAAGAATTGACGAAATGGGATGATCGCATTATAATCAATTCCATTGATTACACGGGTGATCCTGATTCCCACCAAATTACTTTGAAAATGCAATTCAGTGCTCGTGGGTACGATAGTGTTTTCCAGTACTCCACTACAATTGTTGGTACAGGATAATCAATTATGGCTACAACTAATCCCCTCAGCTATACCACGTACGACTTTGACTCCATCAAAACACAGTTGGAGACAAGGTTGAAAGCCACGGACGCCTGGAAGGACACTTATGAATCCTCCACTGGGCAGACGATGATCGAGATGTTGGCTGCCACTCTCCAACTGGCTATGTTCTATCTGGAGAGAAGGGCGGAGGAGTGTTACATTGACACAGCCCAGAATCGTTCCAGCGTGGTGAATCTGTGTAGACTAATCAATTACACACCTAAACGGAAAATCTCCGCCACAGGAACGCTGACATTCTCTATCGCCACAGCCAAATCTGTACGTGTGTACATCCCTCAGTACACCTCTTGCCAGACAGTCAACGGGGTGAAGTTTGTTACTACTACGGATGTAACTATTGAGGCTGGACAAACCTCTGTGGATGTAACTGCCATTGAAGGATCGCTCATCACAGAGTCCTTCACTGGTGATGGTACAGCCGATCAGGAACTATCCATAGACGATACGGCCGTGGAGAATGACGACCATACCGCCATCACTGGGTTTTCAGCCATCCGTGTAACTGTGGCGGGGGAGGATTGGACAAAAGTAACATCCTTCCTGTCATCCACCAACACCAGCAAGCACTACCGTCTCAGGGAGGAATTGGATCAGACGATGACCGTCATATTCGGGGATGATATCCGTGGAAAGGCCCCAGAAACTGGTGATACCATCACCGTGAGATACATTCGATCCACTGGGGCGGACGGTAACGTGTACGAGACGGGGAAGGTCACCACCCTAAATGACACTATTTACGACGCGGCTTCCGCAGAAACTACTGTTACTGTAACTAACAGTACAACTATGTCGGGTGGGGATGATGAAGAGGGGATCGAGGAGATTCGGACGGAGGCCCCCGATGTGTTTAGTACGGGGGACAGGGCAGTTACGAAGAACGATTTCAAGGCCCTCATCCAAAACTATGGTAGTGTAGCGGACGTAAACGTGTGGGGAGAGAATGAGGAGAGTCCGCCCAACTACAACATGTTCAACAAGGTAAGGATTGTGATGTTGATCGACGGGTGGGCGGATCCCACTACAAGTTTCAAGACGGCCCTGTCGGATTACTTGTACGAGAAATCCATGTTGACGGTGAAGTACGAGTACATCGACGCCCAGATTTTGAACGTTATTGCCATGGTTGATGCCACCGTCAACGAAGGATATTCACTAAGCCAGACGGAGTCTGATATTGGTACTGCGTTGGACGCCGAATTCGTGTTGGGTTCCACTACCAAGTTGGGAACCAGTAAGTATGTGTCGAACTTGATTGAAACCATCGACGATTTGGCAGCCATTAACTATCATCATTTAACCCTTGAAATCAAACAAACACTTTCAACTTCAGCAGATTCAGGATACGATTATGGGGCAACACTGTACGCCACACCTTTGAAGACTTCAAGTGTAAAGGTGTATGTTGGCAGTACTCAGGTAGCCATCGACGATGGTTCTGGGGCCTTAACTGATCAGTCCTCCACATACACAGTTACTGGTACTGTAAATTACACTACTGGTGCTGTGAATGTAAACTTCACGCCTGACGTATCTGGGGAGAGCGTTTACGTTCGATACCGACAGGATCAGAACGGGGATATCATTGTAGGCAACAAACAGGTATGCAAATTGGATTCCACCGAGGTTTCAAGCATCGCATACGTATCTTAGTACTGGAGTTTTAAAATGGCAAACAACAGATCGACAAGTGCATCAAACGGAACAAATGGAACGAAGGCCTCTCTACATAAGGGCTTGACCATAGCCCTGGCGATCTTTTCCATTGTGTCGATCGCCTACACGGCGGGAATCACCATCCGAAGTACTTCGGTAGAGGACCTTCTAAAGGAATCTCAGAAGCAGTCCAAGGATGATATTCATCTTCAAAATCAGGCCGAACAGGTGGACGAGGATCTCCAGGATCTGAAGGTGGATGGCTGTCTACCCGCCCAGCAAAATGAGAAGGATATCATAGCAATCCAGGGTAATCTGGAACATCTGAAGAATGGACAGACCAGTATTATCCGGAGTCTGGATGATTTGAAAAAGGAAGTCAACAGATCCAATTCTGAAAGATAGACCATGGCCGTTGACCTATTAAAAGTATTCCCAGAGAAGTTTCATAGTTCGGAGTTGTTGCAGGCCTACTTCGATACCTACGAGTATTACCTGGACGACTTCATAACTAAGACTGGGTCTCTACTTCAATTACAGGATCCTAACGAGGTTAGTGCCACCTATCTGCAAAGGTTGGCTAACCTGTTGAACTTCAAGCTCAGTAATCCGGATTCTGTTAGTGATGCCATTCGACGTAATGAGCTGATCGGGGCCGTGGACTGGTACAAAATGAAAGGGACCTACGAGTCCCTGTTACTCATCGCCCTCTGGGTGAAATTCGATTTCACCATTTACGATAAGTACACCAACGACTATTCCACCTTTGTGGATCAGGAGTGGTTTGTTGGTGAGGAGGATGAAAACCCGACTGGGTTGGATTCCACGTATTACAAGAGTCCTCACTTTGGTTTGAGTGTGTCCTTGAACCAGGTGAGGGACGCCGGGACTTACGACGAAGGTTATTTGGATCGACATCTATGGCGTCCCTCCCTGTTTGTAGGTATCACTGACCATGTGGAGAAAACCAGACCTGTAAACACGGTTCCATCTTACTTGATCGAACACAATTGCCTCACGGATGAGACGTTGGCAGCGGTGGAAATAGCCACTACGGAAACGGTTACGAAGATTGTAGGTACATGGCCGGCCAGTAAATTGGTGTTTGATGGTGATGGTTTGTCCACCCCCAACCAACGATACTTTGACAATGGAGATCAGTTTGATCAGGATCCATCCAGTTACATTGCCACTATTACTGGTTGGAAATTGAGCACAGGTGGTGGATCCGGTATGTTGGATCTTACACAGGATTCCTCTTCCTACTCCCTGGATAATGTTGTACTTACTGGTACCGTGGATGGTTATTCTGTATCCGACAGTGAAATACAGATTTGGTTTACCGTTCCTCAAGCCACCGTACAATATGATATAAGCCAATTGGGTTTGTATGTTCAGATTCCTTCCGAGGAACTAATCATCGCTTCCACGTTTCCAGAGATCAACAAAGGAAGTAGTACAGCCCTGAAGGTTATCGTTACAATAGATAGATCCCAAACCTAGGAGATTTACAATGCCGGCGAATGAAGGTTCACAAACACTTAGCATTAAGTACTTGGATGATGTTGACAGTGCCAAGGTCAACGAGAGATTCCTTAACACAAGGGACACCGGCATCTACGAGGGTGGGTACATCACTATCACTGATGGAGCCACCGGAGCCATTTCCTTGTCACCTGTTGTATGTGAGATAGGTGACGGTTCCTATCAGGTCCGGGCCCAAACTACCACCGCTGTTACCAAGACATTGGTGGAGACCACCGGGGAGTACTTGGTACTTCGATGGACTTACACGGGGGCCAACACCGACTTCATGGAGATTCTGGTTTCCAATAACCCCCAGAGTACCGACTTGATTGTTGGGCAAGGTGTATGGACGGCTGGAACCCTTACCAGTATCACCTACGCTGACAGGAAAACTCCTGTTAACATGTGGAAGTACCTGCAGGTGGTTCCGACGTCTCCCGCCAGTTCCAGTGTCCGAGTACGTCCAGGAACTTACATGTCTGGAAGTGGTCCAGTGTCTATCACGGATCAATCTGTGAGTTTGGCCAGTTACTCCGCGGGGGAGGTTGTTTACATATACATAAACTCTGCGGGAGCCGTTGCCCATTCGACGTCTTCATCCTCCTATCTTGGGAATGTACTGTTGGCTTCCATTACTATTCCTGTGAGTGGGACTATCGCGGCCACAGATATCTCAGATGTTCGTAGCTTCCTCAGTCCTACATACAACTCTCAGGAAAGAACCGCTTACATAAAGATTATTGACAAGAAATCCAATGGAACCGATGGACAATCCATGAGTGGTAACAGTTGGAACACCAGGGAATTGACGGATGAAATTTCCGACACACACAATTTGGCAACATTGTCTTCCAACCAGATCACACTATTGGCCGGTACTTATGAGTGTAGTATCGTGGCTCCGGTCACCGCCGCAGCCACACATGTATCCCAACTGTATAATGTTACGGATGGAGACACAGAGGTTCTTGGACTGGGTACAGCGGGGGCTGCCAGTTCCAATGAAACACACGATAGCCCAATACGTGGACAGTTTACTATCACCACTAGTAAAGTGTTTGATATTAGAACGTACGTGTCGGATAACAGTAAATCGGGTATATCACAGGAAGCCTTATCTGGTGTGGACAACATTTATACTATAGCGGAGTTTTGGAGAATTGGTTACTCCTAAGAAAGGTGATGGATGGGATATGGGTTAACACGCAATAAGAAGAAGTTGATCGTCAGAAGAACTAAGGTACGTCCGGCCCTGGACGCCCACCATATTGAGGAGGTGTTGTCCAGTGGTTGTTGGTCAGGTGAGAGATGTTTTTTACTGGGTGGTGGTCCCTCGTTAGTTAACTTCGATTTCTCCAAATTGGATGGCGAACTTACTATTGGAGTTAACAAAACTTTCAACGATTACTACTGTACAGTTAATTACTCCATGGACATAGGATTCTATGATTACATTACGAATCCTTCCCCACACCCACCTCACAAGGCTCTGTGTAAAAGGTGGGAGGAGTATCCTGGTATAAAAGCCATCCTAGTACCGGATAGGCCTTTTCGATTCAAAGACAACTCCTATGTTGTGCCGAAGGTAGCCAAGGAGTGTATCAATCTGGAGGTTATGGATGGGATCTTTCCAGGAAACAATAGTGGATTTGGGGCCCTAATGTTGGCTTTACAGTTTGGAGCCAACCCAATTTACTTACTAGGCTATGATTTCAAAACGACAAAAACAAAAACGCACTATCATGAAGGTTACGAACACTACCGTAAGCAGGACACGGACAGTTTACAGCCAGTTTTGGACAAGTTTCGTCGTCAATTCGAAAGGTTGGAGCCGACGTTCCGCTCATTAGATGTCTCAATCATCAACCTGAATCGTGAAAGTGCTCTAGAATGCTTCCCAAAAGGCCGGATAGAAAATCTGTTAAAAGGGTGAAAGTTGTGGGGTATGGAAAATTACGTACGAGGAAGTCCACCCAATTCAACACTAAGCACGTATCACCTAAACCGGCCTTAAACATTTCTACGAAACAACGAAGTAGGGTTCCAAAAATCCCTACTGCCATACCCACAGCTACTCCATCCCCGAGCAAGAAACAACTATTCATTGTAGGTGGCGGATCCAGTCTGGCCAATTTCGAATTTAGTCGCCTGATGGGGCGGGATGTGATGTGTGTCAATACAGCCATATTCAGTGTTCCCTTCGCCAAATACTTTGTAACGAAGGATTACACCTGGTTAGTGAAGAAGGGTGTAGTAAAAAGCAACACACAGTATGGTAATAGGGAAAGGTTTCTGAATCACAAAGCCATAAAGGTGTTCATGGCTTGTTTAGGAGAGACGTTGGTGTGTACTCCTGAGGGGTACATTGATACCAAATTCAGTTTGAGATACGACCTTACTATGTTTCATACCATTTTGGACTGTATGAAGAAGGGAGGAATCGGTCTTACGAAGAAGGACGCCAGGTACGCGGGCGATAGTGGATACAGTGCACTACAATTGGCAGTCATATTGAAGTATGATCAGATCTTTCTACTTGGGTACGATATGACTACCACCAACAAAACACATTATCATCGAGGGTATGGAGATGGGGTGAAAGAATTTCAGACCCGACTTGATAGATATTTGGTACACTACAGCAGGGCGATGGATGATATTAAGGAGAAGACAGAGATAGAGGTATTTAGCTGTTCCCCTATCAGTCGATTGAATGAATTTGTACCGTTCAGGGACATCCAGGAGGTTTTATGCGCTCGTTAACAATAGTGATAGCCACAAGACATCGACAGGAAAAGTTGGAGAAAACACTCAACTCCATTCCAATACATGATTGGATTGACTTGATCATAGTGTGTGATGGCGATGTAGAGACATACCAATGGTTGAACGGCAATAAGGATCGGTACAACCCAATGTATACTTTGCTACTTCCAAAGCACGTGGGATCTGTGGCCGCCCGAAATAGGGTAACTCCTAGTATCCAGGATGGATTTCTGTGGGCCACGGATGACATCATCTTCAAGGAGGGATCTATCGAGAGCGCCTTTAAAACATTCAACAAGTATTTTCCGGATGATGATGGAGTAGTAGGGTTTGTACAAGAACCCGGTGACTTCCATCCTACTGGTGTAGGACTGATGGGACTGAGATTTCTGATGAGATACCCAGGGATGAAGCCTTTTTATCCCGGGTTTTACCATTTCGCCTGTCAGGAGATCCTATACCTGGCAGATGGACGGTTTGAACAGGATCCCAACGCTGTTGTGATACATAAACATCCTGATGCACACCCAGAGGAAAAGGACATCACACACGTGGAAGCCAGAAGGTATAAAGCCCAGGACATGGCGTTGATAGCGGATCGAAAAAACCAGAACTTAGTATGGGGCCGTGACGATGAGGATCCACCAAGCGGACATATCGAAGAGCCTCCGTCAGTTTGAACCGGCCCTTCGCAAAAAGTTTCAACTGGAGAAGTACATTCGTATCACCCAGCCAGCCATTTTCTATGGGTGTCTGTCAGCTCACACTGCCAGGAAAATCATCAACCATAAAACAACGGCCGTGGTTTGCTGGCGTGGTACTGATGCCCAAAACTTGGCTAAGGCCCGACAAGGACTCCTGAAGGATCGTAAACTGGCTGAAGTGTTAGTACGAATGGTGGATTGTGACCATATAAAACATGTAGCCATTTCGGAGTTCATCGAGAAGGATTTACAAATAGCAGGAGTCCCTTACAAGAGTGTTCCTGTGACGACGTTGGATCCAAACAAATGTAGACCTCTTCCTCGTGGGGACTGCCTGTATAGTTATGGACATCGCAGGCGTCCCCATATTTACAACGCCGCTTTAGTAGAAGCCGTGTTCCAAGAATTTCCTTCGGAGTATTGTTTGTATGGGGAGTTAGGAAGTAAAAACACCAGAATGCATCAAGACATGTTTAAGGTGTACATTCAGGTGGCGGTGGGTCTCCGTCTTACACAACATGATGGACTTCCAAATACTGTACTAGAATTAGGTTTGATGGGTAGACCTTGTATCTACAATGGAAAACTACCCAACGCCATTCCTTGGCGGAACAAGAAACATATCATACAGATCTGCCGACAACAACAGCAACGACGAGGAGAAATAGATGCGGACATTGCGGAAGCTGTCCGAGAATACATAACTATCAAGGACGATTGGCTAAGGACGGAGTTTTACGAATGAATCCGAAAGTATCGGTAATAGTTACATTGTATAACTACAAGGAGTACATCCCTGAGTGTATAAACTCCTTTTTGATTCAGGACTTTCCCGACTCTGAGATGGTTATTGTGGATGATGGATCCACGGATGATCCGGTTCCAACCCTACTCCCCTATTTGAACAAGAGGGTTAGGTTGTTTCAAATACCACACAGTAACTATGCCTGTGCCAAGAATGTTGGTATTCAAAAAGCCAGGGCGGACATCCTAGTAATGTTGGACGCCGATGACATGTTAACACAGGATGGAATCTCCACCCGCTATACGAAGATCCAGGAAGGGTACGACCTGGTCCACGGACCGTCCATCCGCTTGGAAAGGGGCGGGGCCCGTCGTATTGACCCCATGTGGGATAAATGGGTGGAGACGCGTAGTCCTAAGTGGATACATGCCCAGGGTGTAATGCTTAGGAAATGGATCCACCGGGAGATAGGTTTGTATGACAGCTGGTTTTGGGCCAAGGCGGATCGGGAGATGTTTTACAGGATCGCCCAGGCCAAATACAAGATTGGAAGTGTGGATCGTCCTGTGTCCTTTTACAGGATACACTCCCGCCAGATGCACAGAAGTAAAAAGAAACAACAAGACAAGGACACCTTGAGTCGTAGGATGACAAAAGTGTTGGAGAGAAGGAGGAAAGGGAGTTTCAAAGGATTACAGATTTTGGAGACCGCAATGAAACCAGAACCACTCAGTCAGATGTTTCAATATAAGGAAAGTGATATAGCTGTTGTCCTTGGTTCTGGTCAGTCGATCAACAGAATAAGTAAGGCAGAATGGAAGGCCATTATACACAAGACAGATACATGGGCCATGAACAATTGGGTGTATCATCCTACCGTAGTTCCAAAGTTCTACCATGTGGAAGCCAAATGGTACAACTACAATCTACTACGAGAAAGGTTGGAGGAGAAGAGATCCCAGTATCACAATACCAAGTTCCTGTTTGAAAAAGGTAAAGGTATTCGCCACCCACAACAGGGAAGTAAGTGGTTGCACATGGTCGCCGATGGTTTTCCCTACAAATTCGAGTACCCTATGAAGAAAAGGGATCCCAAGAGGACCCATCCAGTCTATTCGGCAGATTACACAATGGATGGTGTGTACCTTACTAAAAGCTATGACATGTCCATGACATGTTTGTTAGAGTTGTTGTACAAGTTTGGGTACAAGTGGGTGGTGCTGTACGGGGTGGATCTTACTAACAGTTACTACTTCTGGTCGGGACATGAAGCCAAGTATGGGCAGGTACATCACCAAACAAACAAGGCACACGAAGGGAAGGATCCAAAGCTACCACACAACACAGCCCTTATTAGTGATTTCATTGTGGATTTCCATGAGAGGAGATTCAAACCCAGTAACAGGGAAATACTAGTAGGTCACACAAAGACAGCCTTGTGGCCAAGATTGGATTGTTCAACTGTAAGGGAATTGCTATGAAAGTGTTCGTACCTGCCCTACAGAAGGCCCCTGGAGGAGGGAAAAGTGCCTTCTATCATCGTCTCGCCAAGGAGATGAGGAAACAGGGAGTGGATGTAATCGCCGATCCGGAGGAGATCTGTGACATCAGTCTTAACAATGTGATAGCCTCTCATGGACCCAGTCGCAAGAAGGTGGTACGTATAGATGGAATATGGCATGATACTGCAAAGCCCTGGAAAGCCAGGAACGCGGCCATCTCCAAGAGCCTTCACGAATCCGATGGAGTAGTGTATCAGTCGGAATTCTCCGCGAAGATGGGGGATGTATTTCTTGGAAAATACAAGGGACCTCGGGCTGTAATACACAATGGAATGGATAGCCGGGAGTTCGCCTCCGTAAAACCTGACAAGTCCATTCTTACTGGCCGTTTTAACTTTTTGGCTGTGTCCAAATGGAGGCCACACAAAAGACTACATGAGATTGTAGATTCCTTTTTGTTAGCTGGAATCAAGGACAGTCTATTGGTGATAGCCGGAGATTTATCCAGGGCGGGTCTAAGACCACAGGCCATGCAAAACATCCGATCCCATCCACGTATAAAGTACGTCGGCGTTTTACCACAAGCCAGATTGGCGTCTCTTTGGAAGGGGGCCACGGCTTCCATTCACCTCTGTTGGTCGGATTCCTGCCCTAACAGTGTAGTGGAAGCCATCGTACACGGAGTTCCTGTCATCTGTACAAACACGGGAGGTACTCCTGAATTGGTAAGGCCTTCTGGAGGTAAGATCGTTTACTTGGATCATGATTATCCCATGGTGGCCTGTGACCTTTACCATCCTCCTCCCATAAACAAGAGGGCACTGGCGACCGCCATGCAGGAGGTTACTAAGGTTAGTCGTATCATATCCTGTGACCACGTGCATATCAAAAACATTGCAAAGCAATACATTTCCTTTCTGGAGGAAGTACTGTGCAAGAGTTAATCTCCATTGTATCTACCCTCTACAACTATGAGCGGTATCTTCGAGATCTAATCGACTCCTGTAAAGCCCAAACGTGGGATAATTGGGAACTAATCATTGTGGATGATGGTTCTACCGATAACCCTCTTCCTACCATAACAGAGTGTGCAGATGGTTGGAAGGGTGGTACAATTAGATACATTCCCTTGTCGCGGAATTTTGGATACAGTTATGCCAAGAATATTGGTATAGATGAATCCAGGGGAGAATACATTGTCATGATCGATGCGGATGACATGTTGATTCCGGATTCACTTAAACACAGGTATGAAGTACTACAAAATACCGACAAGTTGTGGGTCCATGGAAACGTGTTACAGAGAACGGAGGATGGAAAATACCACGTTAGTGATATGAATAAACGCACACTGCTCAGGAGAGAACTACTGAGGCAGGGAAAGGATTTGAATACATATTACCATCATCGATTGATACACGCCCAGGGTGTAATGGTACGAAGGGAATTTCATCGTCGCCTCGGTTTGTATGATGCCAGCCTCCGATTTTCTTCCGATAACGAAATGTTCCGTAGAGCCATTCGTTTCGGGATTCTTCCGGAGTACACAGGAAGGGTGGTGGCCGTTTACAGGTGTCATACTCACAGGATGAGTAAATCACCTGACAAGAAGAAACAAATCAAACAAGTCAAGCAATACATTTTGGATGTAGTTGAAAAGCGTTTTAAGGAAGGTATCAACGAAACCAATACTTGGGTTTTACAATGAACCAGAGAATAGTTACATTGATTCCTGCTCGCGGTGGAAGCCAGGGAGTCCGTCGAAAGAATGTTGCCATGGTGGCCGGTATGCCTTTGGTTGCTTACAATATCACGGCGTCTCTCCTTTCCAAATCAAAGGAAACTTGGGTATCAACTGACAGTACATACATCAAAGAGGTGGCCCTAAGATACGGGGCTAACGTCCTGGACCGTCCAAAATCCTTAGGAAAGGCGGATAGTACAACGGAGTCGGTTATTGATCACTTTCTGTCCGAAGTGGAATGTGACACCGTGATATTGATGCAACCCACTTCTCCATTCACCCTTCCCGAAGATATTAATAGGGGAATACATATTTTCGTGAAAGGACGGTTTCAATCCGTGTTCAGCTGTGTTGAAACAAACGATATGTTGATTTGGAAATTCCGAGGAAGGAAGTTTGGTCCAATCAACTATGACCCCCGCAACCGTGGTAACAGACAAACACGACAAGATACCATTTATTGGGAGAATGGGGCCTTTTACATTTTTACAAAGAAAATGTTTCTAAGGAAACAGTGTAGATTAGGTGGTAAAATTGGAAGAGTACCGATGCCATTTTGGAGATCCTTTCAAGTGGATGAACCGGAGGACCTCCAAGGTGTGCGTAAACTAATGGGAGGATGGGAGTAGGGATGGACCAGGGATACAATACTTGTATTTTATGTGGTGCCAATACATTCCAACATGATGAGATTTGTCTTCATTGTTGTCGACATGGATGTAGACACAATGAAATGAAAGATAGGAAAGCCTTGAGTCCTCATTTTATGTTTCCAGAGGATACCCCGGAGGCTGAGATGGCGGATAGTGAGGTGGAGGATAGGTGGTACAACTCTCCTCCACCTGGAACCCATTTAGTAAATGGCCGACCAATACTAGAGTGATCAAAATGAGTACTAACAATAAAATGTTGTACGTCAAGGGAAAGTTGTTCTACTGTGAATGTGGATGTAATGTATTTCACGAGTGTGTCAAAAGAGTTCCCGAGGATCCTAACGTAAAAAGATACCTCTGTAACAGTTGTGACGTCGGATATTATGGAGAAGTAGCTGATGAGTCCCCCGAAGGAGACAATCTTGGAAAAGTTGTATAACGTCAAGGGAAAAACAATCGTTCTTACTGGAGCTTCCGGGTATCTGGCTGTAGAGCTCAGTTTACATCTGTATCACCTTGGTGCCCAGGTGATAGGTTTGGACAAGGACAAGTCAACCTCTGGTCAATACTACAAATTCTTTCAAGTGGATTTCAATAGTCCGGAGTTTCCGAAGGTGTTGGAACGTATCACAAAGGAGGAGGAACATCTGGACGTTCTGATCAATATGGCTTGGGATTTGTCGTACAACACTGGGTTTAACATCCCAGGGGCCGAGAAATATACCTACGAGCATTGGTACAGGAACTTCATGTGTATGTACTGGGCTGTTTTGACCACGACATACATAGGAGAGATGATGAAACAGGAGGGTGATGGAAGTATCATCAACATTGGTACAATGTACGCCAAGACGTGTCCGGATCCAAACATGTACATAGGTACTAGATTTCGGAATCCACCCGCCTACTCTGCCATGAAGGCGGCTTTGGCCATGTACACAAAGAGGTGTGCCGTTGATCTTGGTGTATATGGTGTCCGATGTAATGTTGTACATCCTGGAGCCTTTCCCAAGGTAAAATCCAAGGCGAATGGGAACGCTGTTGATTTAGATCATGATCAGGATTTTCTCAACAGACTAGAACGTAAGTCCCCACTGAATATAACTGGACATCCGGCGGATTTGGTGGGGTTGATTGTTTTCTTGTGTAGTGATTGTTCCAGTTATCTAACTGGGCAGGAGATTTCCGTGGACGGAGGTTGGGACATATGGTAGGGTGGGTGTATGGGGCCCAGGAGGCCCGGATGGCCCTGTCCTGGTCCGAGGAGGGATCCTCCAGGTTAAGGAGGTGTTTACCATGTTTGACGACGTGAGACCACTTCATGGTTTGTGTAATGTTAACGTAGAATTGACGTCCAGATGCAACAAAAACTGTTGGATGTGTGGACGTCGGGAACGTGAACGTTTGCACGGGCCCCAAGAAGAAGGAGACATGACTCAGGAGACCGTTTACAAGATCGCAAATGAACTTCCTCCGGGCCTGTTGGTACAACTACACAACAATGGAGAACCGCTGGTGTATCCACATTTTGGGCACGCCGCGGCCTGTTTCAATGTGAGACACTTTACAAACATTGTTACAAACGGGAAGTTGTTGTTTCGAAAACACGATGAAATCATAGGAAAACTGGATACTTTATCCGTGTCTGTATTTGAGAATGATCCGGAGGCGGACGCACAATACGCCATTTTGGAGGGGTTTCTTGACAAGAAGGGGGATCAGCGGCCGTTTGTTACAGCCAGATTGATAGGTAACATCCCTCCAGAACAGGAGAAATGGTATACTGATTTGGGTTTGGAGATTGTACGACGTACTCTTCACGACCCAAGAGGTAGTGTAAACTACCGCAAGGAACCCACCAAACCAGAGGCAGGTTTTTGTTGGGACATGTTTACGCGGTTGGCGATCAATTACAAGGGGGATGTTTCGTGTTGTGTACGTTATGATCCCGAGGGGGATCTCGTTCTGGGTAATATAAACGAAACATCCCTTTATGATATGTGGTACGGAGAAAAACGACAGTACATGTTAGCCAAGCACATCCAGGGGCGACGATGTGATTTGGATTATTGTGGGAAGAAATGTCACTATTGGGGAGTGCCTACCGGTGTATAGGGAGGGTAGGAGAATACTATGAGCTGTAAGATTGTTGCTGACATTGGAATCAATCACAATGGTGATGTGGATTTGGCGAAACAGATGATATGTATGGCCAAACAGGCCGGATGTGATTACGTCAAATTCCAAAAGAGGACCGTGGGTCTGGTGTACACTCAGGAAGAGTTAGACAAACCGAGGGAGTCCCCCTGGGGAACAACGAATCGACACCAAAAGGAGGGTTTGGAATTCACGGAGGCGGAGTATGTGGACATTGATGCCTTCTGTAACAGTATACAGATACCATGGTTCGCTTCTCCTTGGGATCGTGTGTCTGTTGAATTCCTAACACAGTTCGAGCCTCCGTACATCAAGGTGGCTTCCGCGATGTTAACAAACATTGAAGTGTTGGAGAAGATTCGGGAAACTGGAATTCCAGTGATCCTTTCCACTGGAATGTCACTACAACATGAATTGGATCAGGCTCTGGAATATCTAGGAGGTCAGGTGGAGTACATTCTGGCTTGTACCTCCACCTATCCTACTGCCACGCATGAGATGAATCTCCGGTTCATTACCACCCTGAAGAAGCAGTATCCACACTGGAAGATTGGTTTTTCCAATCATCATCCTGGTGTATTTCACATGGCCTCCACGGTGGTTCTTGGGGCCGAGATGATTGAATTTCATATTACTCCTGGACGGTCCTTTTATGGATCTGATCAGGCCGCCAGTATTGAGGCTGAAGGCGTTCGTAAGTTGGTGAAGTATGTACGGGATACAGAAATTGCCATGGGACACGGTGATTGGACTGTATTCCCGAATGAAATTCCGATTCGTGACAAATTACGAAAATGAGGAGGAGTTTAGGATGTTACTGATCAACGTAGGTGGTGCGAAGGGATTCAAAAACTTTTCTGACAAGGTTAGGGATAACTGGAAGGTAATGGATGTAGATCCGAAAAAAGCGGACTACCTCTATGACGTAAACAGCACGGAGCCTATCCCATTGAATTCTGACAGTGTGGATGGATACTACTGTTCCATGATACTGGAACATGTGGACCCAGGAATTTTACCGGGTTTATTGAAGGAATTCTATCGTACCCTAAAGCCCAATGGAAGGATTCGGGTGGTAGTTCCTGACTTTCGGTTGGCTTGTTTCCATTACTTGAACGATCCACGTTGGTTGTGGCGAAAGGATCTTCCGACTGGTGACAAAACCTTCCCGGAAACGGCCCTAGGGAAGTTAATGCCTTGGTTCTATTCCAGGGATGGAGTAGTAAAGGGTGCCATGCGCCATGGTCACAAAATGTGTTTTGACGCGGAAACCCTGAAGCAGTTTTTTATGGGGGCAGGTTTTCGGGGTATTGTGCAAAGGGACTATAATACAAAGGATTCCATGTTTGATGGAAAGGATTTCAAGAGATACGCGGAGTGGTCCATTTACTTGGAGGCACAAAAATAGGTTCTTGATCTGGTCTACATGATATATGTAGGTGAAAGTATGGGTTTAGGAGTGTACTTGTGGATAGAAGAAACTTCTTAAAAAGGTTAGGCGGTACCATTGGGGCTGCTTTAATAGGCGTTAACCTTTTGGAAAAGGAAACTCCTTGGTCCTCCCCTAGTTCACTTCGTATCGTAACATTGGATTCTTTAGGTTCCAGTGTTTCTACTTGTGACGTGTGTCCTCTCAAAGCCAAAAACAAATGTATGTGTCTTTGTAGACTGGGACGTAAACAAAACCCCGAAAACATTGAAAAGTACGAAAGATGGGTAGTCACACAATACGATTCTACCACTAAAGTAGCCACTGTGTCGGAGACCTTTCCAAAACATATTGGAAATGGTGTATACGAATTCAACGTACAAACCCTAGAGGAACAAAATGCCAAAAAATCTTGAAGTTAACGATCGTCACAAAATCATCGCCTCCCGTTTAGAGGAGTTAGTTCCACCCAAGTCTTCCAGACGACAACGGAAACTGGTGATCGATGTGGGATGCTACAAAGGCCGGCTGGGTTATCTTCTTCGAAAGATGAAGTACAAAACCATCGGATTCGACATTAGCGTGAAGTGTGTTGATGAATGTCGGAGATTGGGACTTAATACCTTCATCAAAGACATCACAAAACAACCATTGAAGGCCTGGCCCAAGGCGGATGCTGTTGTATGCTCCGAATTGTTAGAGCATCTTACAGAGCAAGGATTTCATGTGGCGGTCCGCAACTTGGATTCCATGCTGGATTCGGGTGGAGTACTAATCATCACTGTGCCCGAGAAAGAGGAAGCCATCGAGAAACATTCCTTCCACAAAAGGTATGTAACCTCCAAAATGATCAAGGAAGCCTTCCCAGAGTATGATTTATTGGAGGAATCCTTGGTTTACAAAAACGAGGGAGCCAGACTCCGTAACAGTGCCAACCTTATGCTGGTATTCAAGAAACAGTAGGAAGTTACATGCCATTCTTTAATTACGACGATCTGATCAAGCTACAACTCCGCCGTTTGAAAAAGAAACACATCAACATGGTGGAGATAGGGGCCTTTGATGGTGTGTACCTTCAACAGTACGTGGATTGGTACAGAGGAATCACAATACATGCCATAGAGCCCTGTAAACGGAATTACTCCGCCTTGGAAAGGAGATATAGGAAATGTCGCCAGGTACATCCAGTTAACTGTGCCATATCCTCCAAGGAAGGTAAACGGGACTTGTTTATAGTGGATCATCCTAAGTATGAAGGGACCAAGTCCTCCCAATCCAATAGTTTGTACAAGAGTTTCGCCCAGAGTAAGAAGTCATCCAAAACACGAGTAGAACAAGTGGAGACACTTACACTGAAACACTTTTGTGCCCGTTACAAGATCGAATTACTGGACCTGTTGAAATGCAACTGTGAGGGTGGGGAGTACGACATTTTTACCGACACACAGGCCACAGTGGATATCCTGTCACGTACTAACATAATTGACATCGTGATCCATGGGAAAAGTCCTTTGTTTATCGAGGAAAAGTACCGTCGCAAAAAAAGGGAAATCAACGCCTTGTTAAAGGATCTAGGATTTGTTATCCTGGTGGGGCCAGATCTACAAACAATAAAGAAGCTACCATACTACCACATTCGACAAGTGTGGACTAGGGATAAATTGAAATGAATTACATCGTTTGTGGTTACTATACTCTCAACACGGATTACGAGGATATGGCCAAGGATCTGATAAAGACCTTGGAGACATGGAACCTGGATTACGATATCAGAGCCATCCAGAACCGTGGTAGCTGGTATACCAACATGCAATACAAACCTACTTTCATTCGTCAAATCATGGAGGAGTATCCTGACAAGAATGTAGTGTATTTGGATTGTGATGCTGAGGTGATTCAGGATCCCAAACTGTTTCACTATTTAACATGTGATATCGCTGTACACGTATTGGATCATTCCAAATACGCCAGGAAGAATCACAAACCTGAGATGTTGAGTGGTACCATCTTTTTTAGAAACACAGAAGGAAACAGAACATTAGTGGATGAATGGATTCGTATTTGTCGGCAGAATGACAGGATGTGGGATCAGGTGGCTTTGGTGAAAGCCATTGGAACCAAACCGTTCCACAATCTTCCTGAAGAGTACTGTGTTATTTTCGACTACATGCGTACAGTGGAAAGTCCTGTGATAGTTCATTACCAGGCTTCTAGGAAGTTCCGTAGACAGAATGGACGTGTAACGACAAGAAAGGTATAAAGAAATGAAAGAAGATCCGTGTAAAGAGGAAAAGTTGAGGAGATATGGACATCCAAAGTTCTATGAGTTGTTGGACGGTATGGCAAAACTGCATAGTGAGAAGAATCATGACTATGCGGGAACAGATGATCCTCTCAAGAATTTGAGGTCCTCCACCCGCCTGGGTTTGGAACCATTCATGGGCGTGTTGGTTCGTCTTCAAGACAAGTGGAGTCGTTTGGAATCCTACGCCAAACAGGGAAATCTCCTTGTAAAGGGAGAGGGTGTAGAGGATACGCTTATGGATAACGCCGTGTATTCCTTGTTGGCTATCATATTGTTACAGGAGGCCGGCGAGAAACAACAAGCCCAGGAGTCTGATCAATCCGAGGACAAATAACATGAAATTCTATCTCGCACATCCAACGGCCGCAAAAAAGGTGATTCGTCAATGGCAACTGAGGGTGGAAAAGGAAACCTCCCTTCGGTTTTTGAATCCTTTGTTTGATATCGAAGAGGGGATGGGGGATTTTCATGGAAACCTGTTCAAGAGTAAGGAGTTGGTGGAGGCCGATTTGGCCGCCATCTGCAAAGCGGATGGTATTGTTTCCTTTGTGCTGGATAGAAAGCACTGTTCCACTAACTGGTTCTCCAGAATATGGTGGACGATATTCAATCGTCCAGTGTATTCCTATGGAACTCCGATGGAGATTTATCAGGGGATGTTGAAAGAACACCACTACATAATTTGTTTGAACAACCAGCATCTTCATCCGTGGATCATGACCATGGGAAAGAAAGTATTTCGATCTACAAAGGAGTTTGAACGATTTATCGTTACGGAGTTGGGCCAGTAAACGAGGTTACACCTAGGAATAGCTATGCCACAACTAAATCCAAAAATCGAACAAAAGGTCCTGAAGTACATTCAGAAAAATCTGACCGCCTCCGGAAAACTTCCGAAGCCCATCATACAGGTGGCGAATCAGTTTGGTGTACACAGACAAACCCTCTCTAAAATGATCAAACAGGTGAAGGACGGAAAGGCCCCTGGTGTTGTTACTCAAGAGGAGAAACTTCCAGTTACGGAATGTGAAAAGAATTACAAGGAGGATACTGGTAGTGTCACTACCAGATCTCTTCACATTCGAACAGCCGAGGAGGCCTTGAGATACGCCGAGGTGGATACCGATGTATGGGAGATCGACAGATACATTGTCAACTCCTGGGAAGTAACCACCAAGCTCCAGAAGTACAAACAAACGTCCAGTGGAGATACTGTGCGGTTGGATGACGAAGTGGGAACCTACACCAACTACCAGGTGAAGGTGTGGCTTCGAAGAAAACAAAAGGAAGTCCGAGCCATGGAGGTCCTACTCACGGACTTATCCAAACAAGGGAAGAAAACACTTACTCCCTATCAGTTCAAGATTCCCAAAAAACCGAGGAGACAATTGGAGATCTCCGTGGTCGATCCTCATCTTGGTTTGAGATGTCACAAAGGAGGATCCGACCACAACTGGAGTATGGATGAATGTGAACAAACCGTGAAGGATATGGTTGAACATGTTCTGGCCGACGTGAAGCCATTCGGTCCGTTTGAAAAGATCATCTTTCCCTTCGGAAACGACTTCCTGCACGTGGACAATGTATGGGGTTGTACTACACAAGGTACGAACCAAAGTGAGGCGGAGGCCTGGCAACACATTTACATCAGGGCGGAGAAGTTGGTGTTATGGATTACTGAACGACTGCGGAAGGAGGCCCCACTAAAGATCATTACTGTTCCTGGAAATCACGATCGACAAAGTGCCTTCACAATGGGACGATTGTTACAGGCGTACTACCATCAGTTTTGTCAGGTGGAAGTACTGTGTGACGCCAGCCCATACAAGTTCCACAAGTATGGTGTTAACTTGATTGGGTTCGAGCACGGACACAGTATCAAGAACACTGTACGATTGGCGGCCTTGATGGCAAACGAGTGTAGAGACATTTGGGCCAGCACATGTTACCGTGAATGGCATCTAGGAGATCAACACAGGAAAGGATCCTCCAAACCGTCCATGATGGAAGAACAAGGAGTGAGTATCGAGTTCCTCCCTGGACTTACTCCACCCAATGAATGGCATCGCTTGAAATCCTTCAATTGGCAGAAGCGGGCTGGGCTGGGTTTTGTGTGGGATTACGACGCCGGACTCAAGGCCCGGGTCAATGTCAATATGGATTCCTACAGCGGTACAATAATGAGGCCAAAATAGGATTCCTGGGCCCCTCCTGGGCCCCTCCTAGGGCTTAGGGCATATGGGGCAACCCCTAGGGCCCTCCTAGGGCGTATGGGCCTCCTGGGCCCCTCCTGGGCCCCTCCTAGGGTCGGGAAAGGGCTGATACCTAAGGGCTTAGGGGCAAGTAAAAAACCTCCCCTAGGGGCGGCCTGGGATCGGAAAATAGCACTCATCCCTCTACCTGGGTTGGGGACGTCGATTTGGGCGTCCCCTTCCTTTCCCTTTAAATGAATTGACGCCGACGACGTCGACGACTACCTGGGGCGGGCGATACAGTGGTATCCTGAGGAGTGGTGGAAGGAATGGTGGCTGTTGTAGTAGTACTAGGCAAGGAGGCTATGGAGGCATTCACCTGGGCACAGAATCCATCACATTCCTCCGGTTTGGTACTCTGTCTCTGTTCCACCCAAAACATACATCCTGTGACGAGACAGGTTCGTTCCAAAAATGGACACATCTTTTTCTTGGCGACCGCCACGGACATTGATATACGTAACATGTTTTCTCCTGTTAGTTTGTTTCTAAAATGGAGAATCCTTTGTTGTTGAAGTCTTCTTCCACGGCCTCCTGTATCAGTTCCTGACGTTCCTCTTCAGTTTCACATTCGGCCAGATCATCGTCGTTAATGGTAGTGTATTGTGGACGGGCCTTTCCGGCGTATCCATCATTGAATTGCCATCTCACCAACATGTTAGAATCTCCTTTTTAACACATATCAAAACACAAGGTTCCTAGAATAACGACATCGTTGTAAGGCCAGGGTTCCTGGCAGGCATACATCGTGAACCACCTTTCCATAGGTGTAATGGAATCCAGGTATTCCCTACACCTTTGTTTGGCAGCCACAGGATCCTGATCCCAACCCTTGGCAAGTTCCAGATACTGGTCATACTGTCTCTGGGATATCAGGTCTATGTGAACTTCATCATGACTCTCTGGCCACATTAGAAGGTAACCTTCTCTTGTTTTGGTAGGTTCTGGCATCATAACTCCTCTGTATCCTCTTCCTGTTCATTAAGTAGGGCTATCTTGAGTTCAATGGAGAGGGCCATACTTCCAGCAAGTTGTACGGCAGGACTCAGTTGGAACTCCCATTCGTTTGTGTACACAGTACGATGGGCTTCCCCTACTTTGCAATCATCAATGAAAACATGGTATATTTCACCGGGCTGTTTTTTGAATTGTATTGGACTCGACATCAAAAGATCTCCTCATAGGTGTTTATGATGCGGAATCCAAGTTGTGTTAACCTACACTTGATTTGGGCATACAACCCACAGACATTCGGATTGGAGGATTGCAACCCACCACGACAGTCGCCGTCTGTACGTAACTCGATCGAGTGTACTTCGACGTCATCCAGGCCGGTGAGTTCGGGATCCTCCAATGGATCCTTGAAGGGTGTGATATCGATCCATTCCTGGGATCCTATTGGCCGCACACGGAATCCAGGAAGATCGTAATCTCCTCCTCTTTCAATCTCCTTGAAAGTACAGGGTAACTGTTCCAAGACTTCTTGTATTTCACTCCTCTTCCATATCTTGATCATGTTAAACTCCTTTCCTCCATCCACTATTGTCGTTTCAATCCCAACCGAACGATCCAGAGGTCCACCAGTCCCTTACTAGGTAACCGTCCGGTCACTCGTCCATGTAGGATTATGGCATTCTTGAGTTTGTTTTTCAGTTGTTCTGTCAGAGTCATGGTATGTTGGCTCCTTCTAGAAAATCTCATGGTACTCCGAGATGACTCGGAATCCAAGGTTCTTCAGTAGGTTGAGTACTGTCAGGAACAGTTGTTGTACTTCCGTGTCTTCACTTTGAAGTCCACCTTGGCAACTACCGACCGTCCTTAACTCCACAGCGTGGGTTTCCTGGTTGTCTCTTTGTTCGTTGGCTCCTGGACTACTGGGATCTGCAAAAGGACGAATGGAAATAGCGTCAGAGTGTGGTCTTGGACGTACAAGGAACCCTTTTAAGTCCCAGGCACTTCCTGGCTCCAAGTCGTTTACTACACACTTGAAGTTCTTCAGAAGATTTCGGAAATGTTTGTGATTCCACACAGGGTAGGAAGGTGAGGACATCCCTTTTTTCATCCGGATGAATTCCAGCATGGCCTTTCCATTCTTGAAGCAATCACATCCACGGAGGATCTTGAACGGTTTATCATTTCCAGGAGGTTTTCCTCCATTGAGGGCGTAGACGTAACAACAGGAGTTACAACTGGAGTGTTCCCTGTCACACATGTCGTACAGGGCGTCTTCGATTTGTTCCTGTGTAGGCGTTTTACCTAGACACAGGGTCATAAGAAGTTCTTCGCTCATTACTAGTTTCCCTCCTTTGGACGAATGATGATACAGAATTCCCTCCAGGAAATGGTCCAACCACTGGAGATACTCAACTTGTAGGAAAGATCCTTCAGTAGGGTGTGATCCAGTCTCTCCGGATCCACGACACGTCCCATCTTATCCTGTGGAATCACTTCCCACCGCTGTCCTCCGGATTCAATGTACCATATCCTCTTTCTTCGCAGCGGTTCAATTGAACACATCGCTCGTGGGGATTCTGTGATGGTCATGGATTGGACCTTGTTGTCGGCGTTCCCTCGATAAATCAACTCTCCTTGAGTTCCATGTTTGAATTGATATACGTGTACCATATTGATCAGTTTCCTTTCTATCCCTGAAGGGACAGTACATCCTTAACTATTGATTGACGTAATTGGCGTTCCTCCCTCCTGGACATTCCGACCCAATCCCTCAGTACACGGAGGCTTTGGCGGAAACTCATACCCTCGGTGGCTTTCACATACTCGGTAGGAGGATCCAGAAGGAATACAACATACTGGCGTTGGGCTGAAGTAAGACACTCCAGGATCTCACTGAAGGATCCCTCCTCCGCTTTGGAGTCGGGGAGGACGGAATACATCTCGTCACTTATGGCATGGACGTTCGGACCATTGTAGGAGGCCTTCATGATACAAGCCATCGTGTTATTGATACCACGGATGGCACAGTTCCTCCTGGACCTTCTCCGGTTCATATAGTTTTCCTGGCGGGCCCATATCTTGAGGAGGGCGGATTGGGCCAAGTCGTCCGCGTCAATGGCGTGGTCGCGTACCTTATGTCGATACACTTTGGAGATCTTTTCAACGCTGGGTGTGAGGGAGGTTATAAACTCCTCCATGGTTTGGGTGTTGCCTTGTTCGGTAGCCATCGGCAATGCTCCTTTCGGTAGGTAATATGGGTGGGTGTTTTCTTCTTCTCTCATAACTCCTTTGCTAAATGAATAATAGGGCGGCGAGGGAGAAGGTCCTCACCGCCCTGAACGATGGAGTAAGATTCTATTGAAGTCTGTGACAGGTCGGGCACAGGTCCGCGTGGCTGGAAAGGCTGGACGCCAATCCATCGATCCTACGGACGGTGGCCGGACTCAGGTACTCACTATGCGTACCCACCCGCGTAATGAGGTTGTACACGTCGTACAACGTCTCAGGAGGGCTGTTAACCGCGGCATCGCGGATCTGGGTTTGGAGCACGCTTGGAATCCTGGCCAATTGCATGGTGGACTCAATCGTCTCCGCAACATGTTCGGGAGTGGTTCGGGTGTCGGCCATCAACTGAAGTCTCTGACGCTCGTTCTCGATCGCCACCTCGGAGGATTCCACGGTTTTACGGAACCAACCGCGGAAGTCATCATCACCGTTGCCACGACGGAAGGACCAACTACCGAGTTTGTCCATCGTAATGGCTCCGTTGGAGCACCACTGGGCGAACACATAGGCCACCACCGTGGTGGATCGTTCAGCCAGCGGGCTGTGTCGTATCTGAATACCCGCGAACAGTTCACGCTGTGGGGAGTTTGTATTGATCGTGAACTGGTGGTCCGTCACAATGGCGAATTGGAACTTCTTCCAATCTGGGTACACCTTGTGGTAACCGAGGATACGCTCGGCCCCAATGACCTCCGTCGCCACTTCTTGAAGCTGGTCCATCTTCATAATGGACACCGACTCTTTGGCATTCTTGGAGATACTTTGAACCACGTTGTCCACCGCGATGAAGCGAAGCATCTGATCCATCATTCCTGAGATGTACCAGTGGTTCAAGTGGGGAAGGACCAACGTCGGATAGTCGTCCTCCTTGATTTTCTTCAGGTAGGCCTTCGGGAAACCTACATCGCTCGCCATCTTTGTAAGGGCAGGGCCGTCAAACTCCAGGTCAACGTCTCCCTGTTGGAAGTGGACGCGGTTCTCTCCGGATATGGAGAACTGGGCCCCTTCGGCCACATCCACGTCGAATTGTTCCGCTCGATTGAACGGTTCACATTTCCGGGCGAAGGCCTCAGCATCCATCAGGCCTGTCAATTCACTACCGCGTTCGGGTACTACACTGATCGTTTCATTACTAGCCATCGTTTTTCTCCATCATCATTAGGTTAAATTGGTTGGTTACGTCATTCTAATATCAAACTAACTAACGGTCAAGGAAATAAAATCGAAAAAATCAAACAAAACGGTGAAAAGGGAACTTTACTGTCATCTGCCCGTCTTTAACGCGTCCCCAGTTGTGGTGGTTGGAGAGATGCTTTACAACATCGCAACAACAACTCCATCCATCCACTTCGTGTATCTTCAGTTTCTCCAATACTTCGTCGAGTTTGTTATCACACATAAAGTGATCCCTGGGAAGGGTCACCTCCACTTGTTTTGTTTCAAGAACCAGACCCCACCGATCAGAGCCCTCAATATACATATCGAGATCAATACCATCAATCTCTCGGTTCATCAAAATCAGTTGTCCCAACTTGAGTAGGGGTATCTTGGCTTCCAGGATGTGAGTGCGACTGGATCCATCCACGATACGAAGACAAGCGTAGGATTCCTCCCCGTGGTCAACTAGTAAAAGGGACACTTTACCTTGCAACTGTTGCATATGGTTCTCCTTTCCGGACAATTTCTCCATCATCCGTAAAGGTACACCCATCACTTCTTCCCGTACCAGGGATCGGAATGATGACTGTACGGTGTTTTGACATACTGCAAATTGTGAGGCGGTTAGGCCATAGACCCTTGCACCAATTTCCGAAGGCCACGTGGTGACCGTTGTTATCCACCATGGACCCTCCGCAATACACCATGGTACACCTCATCAACCTACGCGTAGGCATTACAACCCACACGTCGTAATCGACACCTGAAATGAGTTTCATGGTCGATGCTCCGTCACAATAAGATTTTTGAACTCCCTTCCCAACACCATCCGAATGTAGTCAGTACCAAATTTGAATGACTTCCCTGTTCCCACTTCGTCCGCCAGGATGGGGTACGTCCGCCCACGACTGGCACCAGTGATTTTGAACTTCTTACCACTGGAGGGGCTGGTGAATTCCGCCCCGAGGTCGTCGGGTTTCAGACCCCACAGAGGGGCTTTCGCTCGGAACCTTTTGGCTTGTTCCGTCATTATACCATGTTCGGTAACAACGGAGGTCTGGATCTTCATTGTAAATCCGGTGGGACAAAAGCGGGCCCCTCCCATCTGTTGAATCACTACACCGTGGCGTTCCCCAATCTCTTTGAGGGCCATGTTGATTTGTTCCACCAGCATACGGGTGGTCTGTCGATTGATTTCGGTGATCATTTTGTTTTCTCCATCGTTTGGGTTGGATGTTCAATTACTTAACTACGTGGATGTTACAGGCGGGCCGCAAATTCCTCCATATGAAATATACCAGTACGCCAGGAGCCGTACACTTCAAACCTAACATTACAACCATTCCTTCCACCACCAGGATGTTCGTAGGAAAAGGAGGGGGTGGCTCTCCATTGCTTTTTGGTTTTGTTGATGAAGAGGCTGATACTAGGTGTGCATTTTTCAATCACCCAATAGAAGGCCCCGAGTTCATCCCGTGTAAGGTCCTTGGCATACAAATACAAACGTCCTTCATCTTTTTTGCCTGGCTGTTGATACAGTTCACGATTTTCAATGTACCAATCCAGTCCTGTGCGGGTACGCATGTACGCCAACAACCGCTCATACTGATCCGGCGGCATCCCCATTTCTTCAAGCCACAATTTGGCTTGATTACTGTCCATCGGTTTGTACTTTGCCATTTTGTTTTCTCCATCGTTAATCTGGTTGTACTTCAAAACTGCGGACGTTCCTCCGACGGAACCACCTTCTCATTGCCGGAGCAAAATCCTTCGCTTGAGTCGGATCCATCTGAAACTTAATGGAACGACCGCTTTGGGTGTCCGTTAAGTACACATCCGACTTTTCTTCCAGGTTCGGAAGAAATACCTTTACTCTACGTACTTTCAACATCATCACTTCTCTGTTAAAGGTTTCGGGTTTGTTTCGATCCTACCATGTCTGGCTTCGGTTTGCGGCTACCCCACATCCGGCGTCATTCGATCGCTCGGCCCTCAATTTCAAGACCTTGGTTTGGCGGCCTCCATATTATTCACTTTTCAAAGATCGGATTGGCTCATCTATCTGCCTCCTAAAACCGACCTTATTTAATTTTCAAATAACTTATTACTTATCCTACATTATGTATTCTAACCTATTGCTGTACATAAATCAAGGGAAATCTCCGTATTTTCCGGATTTTTTCATAAATACGTCCTAATGGCCCTGGAGGGCTGAAAATAGGGTGAAAAATCGTGAAAAAAGGCCCTCCTCCGCTGGAAAAGGGCCTTATACTGAGGGAGATAAAGGTTAGGGTGAAAAACGATCCCACCCTAGGCTAGAAGTTCAAGAATTCCTGGCGTGTTGTTGCACTATCCTTCATGGCCCCTAACATACAACTTGTAACTGTGATACTGCCAGGCTTTTGTACACCCCTTCTGGACATACAGAAATGCTCGGCTTCAATTACAACTCCCACTCCTTTCGGTTCCATCTTATTGAAGAGACAATGTGCCACCTGATTAGTAAGGCGTTCCTGTATTTGGAGGCGATTGGCGAAGCTATCCAGTAACCGGGCCAACTTGGAGATACCCACTACATTCTTGTTAGGAATGTATCCTATTTTGGCCTTTCCAACGAAGGGAACAATATGATGGGCACAGAAGCTGGTGAAGTGAATGTCCTTTACTACTACCATTTGGTCGTAGGCTTCTTCCGAGAATGTAGTAGTGAGAATTTCTTCGGGATTCTGTATGTATCCTCGACCGAAGTACTCCACCCAGGCCTTGGCGACTCGTTCCGGGGTATCCATGAAGTGTTGGTTGTTTAGATCTTCTCCTAGGGCCTGTAGGAATTGTATAGTGGCGACGGCTATTCCTCGGTACATTTCATTGGCTTTTTCTTGTCCAGTATTATCTGACATGGATGGCTCCTTTGTAGTTGAAAAAATAAACAGTGGATGACATTGTTGCGATTGCATAGAGAGAATCAGTTGGCCTTGCACCAACCAGCTTGTATTCATCTCCTGAATACAGGATTATGAGATTGTCAAAGAACTTACACCTAGCTATTAGCTTTGCTATCATTTTCTTCGGAGCTTCTGAGCATCGTTTTTGTCCTTATCCCAATATGGTAGTCGGGGGGACGATTAATGTAAAAGACTCCATCCACTGTTTATTATGAGGCAACGCTAGGCCGCGGATACAAAACCTAATCCACGTTCCGCGGCGTAAGTGAAGAAGGCTTTCCATATGGCTTTTCTATCGTCCTTTGGGAACCTATCGTGTAGGGCCCTTGTTAAGGCCACCTTCTTACCAGTGAACTTGTTGTAGGAATCGTTGGGATGTAGTTTGGCCATAGCGGACCATACCTCCCTTCCAGTTTCGGCGTCCATTATCCGGCAGATGGTGTCTGTTCGGTGGTTCTCCAGGGTGGGGCGGGGACGTTTGGGATCCTTCTTGGAGAGGATATTGGTAATTGTCTTCCGCCGAACTTCAAATACAATATGAAATTTTCTACCATTCGATACTGTTACTTCAAACATGACTAGCCTCCTTTATATGGTGTGGTTTCCAAGAATTCTCAATCGATCAACTAGATTTCCCAATTGATAACGTAAATCACGGATGGTGGATTTTAGTTGTGTGATTTGTGATTCCAGTTGTTCTATTCTTTCCTCGTTGGCTGGAGTAACATCCTTCACCCGTAATTCCGTCGAGTTCCTGTTTGGATTCTTCATCATTACCCTTTCAAGTACTCCGTCCGTTCTATAAGTTTCCTGGTGTTGGCGAATCCAAAACTATCAGGATCGTCGTCCTCCGGGAATCTTACCACCTTTATTCTATCAACGAAAATCCGAAAAGATCGGGCCATTTTTTTGGCCAACCAATAGGCGTCCCCATCCCAAAGGAAAATCAACTCGGATGGTTGTAAAGTTCTGATTTGACGTTCCTGCTCCTTGGTGATATGGGTCCCGAATGTACACGTACTACCCTTTCCCATTCTCCAGCTATCCAGTAGACCCTCTGTGAGAAGAAGAGGGGTTCGTGGTATGAGATCATCAAACAAGTACAGCGTATCATTGATACTAGTGGAGGATGTTTTTGTCTTCTGTGGAGATTTACCTGTAAGGTCCATTCCTTGAAACGCCAACATTTTATCCTGAAGGTAGATGGGAACTACCATTCTGTAGGCATATTCCCCGGAGAAGCAAAGGTGGGCTTCATACTCCACACAGGTTTTGATACTGATTTTCCTCTTGCGAAGGAAGGCGTTTAGGAATTCATTACTGGTATTGGTAGTAATGGGTTTGGAACCCGCTGGAAGGGTAATTTCCTGGTCCTCCTGGTCCTCCTCCTCGTAAGTATCCTCTTCTGGGTATACTAAGCCCTTAATAACGTCCAGGGCGGTCTGGCCCCTTTCTCCGCGTGTCTGTTTAGCCTTGATCTTTCTTTCAAAATAGGACCTACTATCCTCTGTAAGTACAGACATCAGGTAGGACAAGTGTCCTTTGTCACGGCACCTCCAACAACTGAAGAGGAGGGATTCAATAAAGATGCCACAGTGATTACTATGATCATCACAAAGTGGACATCTAACGTTGATGGAACCCTCCGACACATTCTTACCGGACAGCCAGTATTGAATGCCGTAATCTTCCAACAACTCGATTATGATTTCTCGGTTTTCCATTTAATCGTTGCCGCGGATGTAGTACATGTCGAAGATATCCTCAAAACAACTGGGGGCCGCACCGTACAATACATGCAGAATCTTTTTGCACACCGACTGTATCTCCCACTGTGCGTGAGGGTCACAACGAAGTTTCAGAATGTGTCTCCACTCCCGAAAGTTGGCTGTTACTGTTATTTTTGTAAACCAGGCGTTGGGGAGAACAAAACGAGCATCCTCCTTTTTCACACCTTTATCCAATAGGGCGTTGTAGGTGTCAATACATATCTTCATGCAACTCTCAAACAACTCCAATTTACTTTTGTCCGAATCCACCAGCAAGGGGGAAGGAACAACGTAATTAGGACATTGTGAAGTGGTGGAACACTTTACATACCTTTGAGATTGTTGAGTGTAGGAGGCCAACCGATGACGTACTAACTGATGTGTCATAGCACGGGAGACTCCTTCTATGTGAAAAGTGGCGGAAGCGTGTTCCAACACGGATTCATGCCCTCGTCGTATCAGTCCCTTGATAAATTTTTCACGTTCCGAGTGGCATCGTGAAGGGGCGGAATCATAGGCCCCCCTTCCAGCTATTTCAATAACTTTTTCAGCGTTTTCAGTTACTTGTACCATAGTCACACTCATCACAGTCTCCTTCACATGGGGAGTTTTCCACGGGTCCGAATGGGGAATCCAATTCTAGAACGTTGTCTAGATACAATTTCATCCCCGGTTGTAGTTTATGCATAATCTCCAAATAGGCGGCCCGGGCCTCCTGTTCTGTCATAAAGGTAAACAGAATTTGGCATAGGGATAGTTGCTGATCGAAGATGATTTGATTCTTGAATGCGTACCACCCATTACACTTTTCCAGATCTACACACTGTTGTTTTGACCAAACGATCATACTCATTTAAAGCTCCTACTTTTCCCAACGATGTTTATTCTTTTTCCACTCGATCATATCCCCCAACTCCCTGGGCATTCTTGGTATCAGACGTTCCCATCTAGTACCTCTAGCCCCTCCTTCCATGAATTCGTCGATGTGGTCCTTGTCGTATCCTAAGGATTTTAGTTTACGACGGAGATTGTATAACTCCAGCTCGATTCCATTGAGCAGGAATTCTGACATATTTAGGAGGTCCCTAATATGTCTTTGTATTTCCCATTTGTTACAAAAGTCAACTGAACATGGTGGATCGATTTTTAATCGTCTACGAATGAATGGTTTCAGTTTCCTTCTAGCCGCCATACTTTCTCCTACTGAGCATGTCTAAAAACTTCTGCAAGTTGTCTCTTTCATTTCCTGCTCTTTTGGATGTAATTTCATCCACCGTTCCTTCCAGTACCAAATCAAAGTAGGTACAAGTTTCTATTTGTCCATCACGATGTATACGACCTTCTACCTGTATATTATCAATGGCCCCAGGAGGGCGGTTTATGAAAATCATATTACTAGCCATCTGTGCGTTGATTCCTTCTCCACCACTGGCCGGGTGCATTACTAAACATTTGTACTTTTCTTTCTCTGCCCAGTCGAAGAATTGTGTATCCTTGTTTTTGATTTCTCCACGTAAGGATCTGTAGGTGAATCCATGTTTCTTTAGGGCTTCTTCTATCAGCCGACCCTCTTCGATGTACAGATGTACAATAATGACTTTTCCTCGTATTTCCTCCAAAACTTCCAACATCAATTGGATTTTTGGATTTTTCTTCAAAGAAAGTAATCGGGTAGTAACTTGTTTACCAGCGTCGTCCCTTGAAAGAATGAATCCGGAACATATTTGTTGTTCCTTTTGGGCTAATTGTCCTGCAAGGAAGAAATTCTGTTCCTCCCTGGCTTCCTCCGCGTATCCCTGTAGCTCCATCATAGCGTCCTGTTGTTCCTTCGTGGGCCTAGCTGTTCTAACTTCGTATACTTGTGGAGGAAGATCTAAACATTCCCTTTTTTCATACCGGAGTGTACACCAGGAGATTTTTTTCAGTAGTTTCTCCTTCGCCCCATCTTTTGGGACCCACTTAAACGGGCCATAGGGCCTGAAATATAATTCACGAAACGCCCAAAAGCTCCTTCCAAAGGTCTGTCCTTGATCCAATACTTCATACTCTGCCCATAAGTCCTCCAACTTATTGAAAGGAGTTCCTGTAAGACCAATAACGAAGGTTGATCGTTTAGTAAGTTGTTTGGCTATTCTCCGACGTATACCCTTCCTACCTTTCAGCTTGTGAACTTCATCGAAGATTATACAGTCAAAGTCATCAACAAAACTACGACGATTCACTACAATCCTATTCTTGTCCAATTCCTCCTCTGTATCAGGATCTATCAGAGATTCCTTTTTACCGTAAATCCATTGAAGTCCCTCATAGTTTATCACATAGATTCTGGCTTTCTGACCAAGTTTTTTGATCCTGTCTTTGATTTTACCATCTAGTATTTTGTATGTCCAGGTTGTGTGTTGTTCGATTTGTGGTGCCCAGGTTTTTCTTACAATGGAGCTAGGAGCCACAACAAGGATTCGTTTGGCTCTCCATAACATAGCCATGTACAAAGCCGTAAGGGTTTTACCCGTACCAACGTCGTGGACAAAGGCGACTCTGTTTCTGTTTTTGTCCAAACCAAAGGCGAAGGAAACTAATTGGTGATGACGTGGTTCTGTAATGAAGTCCACGTCCGCGAACATCTTCCTTAGTTTGGAGGGTTTGAGGTTCTTGTAGTCGGTCATCTTCCACGTTCCCTTCTACGTCCGCGTCCTCTTCTCCTAGGTGGAGGGTCTTGTAAGTTGTTATCATTTCCCTCTTCGTTTCCTTCCACCAGGTCGTCATCCAGGGCGTCCTCGTCGGTTATACTCATGGGCCAACTAGCCAAACAGAATTGTCCAATGTCCAGGTTCTGTTGAATTTGGCACCCAAATTGATCATCTCCAGTTCTGTTAGCCACAATCCACATACTACAAGCGTTGTTTTGTGCCATGTCTTCGGTGGCCCCTAGTGCGATCATCATATCCACATTGGCTCCCTTTCGGATATCACCAGACGGATCCTTCTTGGTTAACCGGGCCTTGCCAATTGTGTCCCTTCTTCCTTGTGTACAGGTAAAGGTGAGAATGTTTCGTTCATCACAAATACGTTTGTGTTGTATGTAACACTCGTTGAGTTGATCCCTTTGTTGAGATGTGGATTTAGGTAGTTTCATTATGTCGATGTAGTCGTTGATCAACACATCTGGAATGAAATTCTCATAGATTTCCAGGTAGTCCAGGAGACGTTCTATCTCCTCGATAGTACAGGAACCCATTGGGTATTTCTTTAGAATCACTTGACTACCGCGTTTGCGTACTAGCTTTCGGAAGTGTTGTATCCTACTCAGATTGTATACGGAGTCCACGGAGTAGAAGGCTCTTTCGGTGATGACACCAGTTTCACTTCTAGTGATAAATTCTACATCCTTAGGTTCATGGGCTCTGGTAAGGGCTCCGATCATCATGTCGTATCGACGCTCCAATTCCGCCAAGGTGATTTCGTGGGAAAGATGAAGCACATTAAGACCACGCATGATGGCCCTTTTCGCCATATGATTCAGGCACCAGGATTTAGTTCCCTTGAGGGGACCCATAACACATATGAAATCCCCACGACAAAATACAGTATCCAATCGGTCGTCGATATGTGGGATCCCAGTTTTCAGTATCTCGTCAGCCTGCTCCGAATAGTAGGTTGGGATGGCCCCTTCCTGGTATTTCAATCCCGTATCATAATCCATGTGATCGTTTCGGAGAGTTTTATACATGAAATTTCTGGCGTCATCGAAACGCTCGGACTCCACCATCTTCACAAACTCAATGGCGGCGTCCTGGAATTCAATCCGCTTTACAAAGTCCCCTACACGCTTTAGGATGTATTGAGAATCCGGCGGATGGAGTTGTTGTATTTTACGTAGGTACGCCAGATAATCCTCCCTGATCAGCGGATCCACCTTACGTTTGTTCAAGTACCGAGATAGTTCGTCCCCAATGTGATTTGTAATCGGTTTACCAAACTGGTTGAAGTACCTTTGGCAGATTGAAATCAGATTTTCGGTGATTTCTGAATCGAAATACTCAGGTCGAATAACGCCCTTAGTTGCCAACAGGAACTGTTTATCGACGATACTGAGATATACAAAACAATCCTGTATGTGTTGCGTTAGATCGTGTTTACCCATTTAGTTTTTGGAGTTCTTTCTTTTTGATCTTCGTGCGGATGTTCCAAAACCCGGCATGATTTGTTTCATATATTGTGGAAACAACACTCTCCATGTGGTATCCGAAATCAGATGCCCAATACGAAGTCGTTTACCCTGGTTGATATACTCACCCTCCAACATAGTGAAGAGTTGTCGTACCACTTCGGAATACGACATCCTTGTACTTTTACAGAAATCCGTTATACGGTCGTGACATTCCTCGAACTTGTAATACTCTTTGTCACTGGTTTGTAGGTCGTAACGTTTTTGGTTTAGGAATTTACGAGCGAATCTGTCTGCTAGCTTCTTGACCGTTTCCACATCGGAGCCATGGTTCTCGAGCCAATTACGACGCCGCTTAGTTTTTTCCCGCTTCTTGGAACGTTCTTCGATTGTATTGACCCTCATAACGGAGGCGCCAATCTTCACAGTACAGTTGATGTCGGCGATCCAATCTCCTGCTTCGTTTTGTTTGAGACTCTTGTAAACCGTGTCACTTAGTTTCATCTGTATCAACATAGGAGTTCCTTTCGCCAATCCTGTATATCAATGAAAATCATCGCAGAAACCGTGAAGGCGAAAAATTTTTTTGGAAAATCGCGATTTTCTTGGCCACGCCATTCTCTTTTTTTGATATATATCCATGTACCATGGACGACAGGACAGGGGACAGGGATATATATTTTTTTTCTAGTCTTTAGTCTATTAGGAACTAATAGATCATAGCCTTTAAAACATACCTGAAGGTATGTAGGCGTGGTGTTCACCACCACGCGTTGTTGATTGGATTTTTCCCATAATTGTACTGAAATAAAAACTTGAAATTTTTTCAAATTTCCTGTATCATAGAAACTTGGACCAGATATCTGTTGGTGTACAGAAAGAATTTTCATGTAAGGGGTTGATGATGTCACAATTGAAGGTGTACAGTATCTTTGATTCGATTGATGGTGAAGCTAACGCCTTTGGTGGAGCGGGAGAGCCTTCCACTTTTCTTCGTCTGGCTGGTTGTAACTTGAACTGTGCCTATTGTGACACAAAGTACGCCCTGAGTTTGGAATCCGGGCACAGCTACAATGTGGACAGTCTCATCAACACCCTGGTCATCAAAAAGAAACTTACTTTTACGGGCGGGGAGCCCTTGTATCAAGGACCACCCGTGGTGGAACTGATCACCGGTTTGATACGAAAGAATCCAGAAATCCGTATCACAGTGGAAACAAATGGGTCCGTTAACTTTGGTCAATATGGACTCCATCTTTTCCCAAAGAAGAATCTCCGTTTCGTTATGGACGTGAAAATGCCCTCCTCGGGCGTGGAGGTCCCTTGTGTATGGGACAATTTCGACATTTTAACAGAACATGACGCCGTAAAATTCGTTTGTTGTGATATGGACGACGTAAATTTCATGTTCAATAACATTTTACGGAGCACAAGCAGTATATGCCCTGCTAAACGATACATCAGCCCTGGAATTGGGGAGCCTGGTCCTTTTCAATTGGAGTGGGCCACACAATTGGCTCAAATGGTGGGTGTTCAGGCGAAATTTGTACGGGCCGGGTTACATTTTAGCCTACAGATCCACAAGGTATTATGGCCTCATGTGGAGGATGGGCGGTGAGTAGGAAAAGTGAAAAAACTACAGATTGTGTCCACGTAATTGGACATTTTTATGGACTAAAGCGGCTCATATTGATAAATGAACGTGAAGAGTTAGTACAGTACTTTAAGGCCTACAGTACATCGATTTTTAAGCCAGTTGGAAAGAAAGTTGAAAAGGTAGTACAGTTCTTTGATAATCGACGAGGATACGGTGATTGGTTTAAGTATTGTCCCCGCTGTGGGGAGAAGTTGGATTGGTCCCGGATTAAACAGAATTTTGGTACTAAGTGAAACATTTTAGGAGACAGTTGACCATGGCAAAGAAGAAAGACAAACCTCAGACCCCTCCGCCCGCCGAAGATGACAAGTGCGAAGTTTTCGGGACCGGTTTTGATCCCGACAACAAGGAGTGTCAGGAGTGCGAAACGGAGTACGCTGACGATTACAAGCAGTGCAAGGAGTTGTGCGAGAAGGGTGACGAGCCCAAGGACGCCCCCGAAGAGCCGGAACTTCCTGAGGAGGAGCAGGTAGAAAACCAGGAACCCGCTGAAGAGGCCGAGCCAGAAGAGGCCGAGCCCGAAGAGGCCAAGCCCGAAGAGGCCAAGCCCGAAGAGGCCAAGGACAAGCCCAAGAAGAAGGGCAAGAAGGGCAAGGCGGACGCCAAGGACACCAAGTCGGCGGAGAAGCCCAAGGACAAGCCCAAAGACAAACCCAAGGACAAGCCCAAGGACGATCAGAAGGCCAAAGACAAAGACAAGCCCAAGGACGATCAGAAGGCCAAAGACAAAGACAAGCCCAAGAAGCCGGTAGTTCGTAAGGTTTGTCAGGCCATGATGAATGATGGCAACACCGAGGACGAGATCCTTACCGAGCTCCAGCGGATTTATGAAGAGGAGCTGGACAAGGATGAGGCGTTTGCCAAGAAGCGTGCCAGATCGACCTACAAGTCGGTCCTTCGTAAGAACAAGAAAGTCGCGGCGGCCGCTGAACCCGAGACGGGTGACAATGATCCCGAGCCGGGTGACGGTGAAACCGACCAGAGCGATGAAAATACCAACGAGGCCGAGTAGGCCAACAGTACTGACATGATCCCCGATTAGGTAGGTTGGGTGGTTCAGTTGCTCCGGTAGGGTCTAATGGGTGGGCCCTACCGGTTTTCTTTTTGAAAGGGGTGAGATGATGGCGGGTACAATGACAGATAAGAGGGTGCTGTTGTTTTCAGGGGGGATAGATTCATTGGTGTCCTGGGAGTTTCTGGACAGACCAAAGTGCGTTTACTTCGATTTGAAGGTGGATTACTCGGAGAGGGAGAAGGTAGCTGTAAGAACCTTGGTTCCCAACGTCATCATAGACAATTCCTTGAATATGTCAGAACGCCAACAACGCGGACATCTCGCCATCATTCCGTACCGAAACCTTCTGATGGCCATACAGGCCACTAAGTATGGAGATAACGTTTTCATAGGCGGGTTGGCTGATGACATCATGAAGGACAATGGACCCGCCGCCTACGCCAGTATGGAAATCATACTCAATCACTTATCTGAAACACATCAGAATTTCTCCGTACGTGGTGGACTTCCTGGTAGTATGACGAAGAGCCAGGCTGTGGGATGGTTTTTGAGGTATAGTAAGTTCAAGGACCCAGTGTATACCCTGGTTAAACATTCTGTGTCCTGCTACAGTACGGAGTCTAACTATTGTGGTAGGTGTAAATCCTGTTTTCGGAAATGGTTGGCACTAAGGGTCAATGGGATTGATATTCTGGAGTATGACAAGGATGCCATGCAGTACCATGTAAAACATATGTTTGAAGGATCGTGTCACCCGGATTTGGTGTTTGAAGCGGAGCGTTACGCCGTACCGTACATGAAAGGATAGTACAATATGTTAGAGAGGTTATACTGTGCCGGGGCCCTTCATACCAGTGGTTGGGACTTATGGGTGAAGGAGATGATTGAGACTGAGAGGATGTATGTTTTGGAGTCCTTTTGGTACGGTGGGTCCATAAAGAACAAATTCAATAAGTCTAAGCACTTCAAATTGTTTTTGGACTCTGGGGCCTTTTCCTGGTACAACTCTGTGACGAAAAAGGGCCAGGTTCCTACGGCGAAGGATAAACAGGAGTACATGGACAGGTACATCGCTTTCATCAAGGAGTTTCCGGATCGTTGGCATTGTTGTGCCAACTTGGATGTTATTGGCGATCCAGAGCAGACTTGGAAGAACCAGAAGTACATGGAGGAACAGGGGGCTACACCCATTCCGGTGTTTCACTATACACACAATCAGGCTGACATTCACAAGGAATCCGCGGAGTTTGATTACTTCATCCGATATATCGAGGAGTATCCCTATATCGCCGTGGGTGGTGGTGCCAGTAGTGGTCTTACGAGGGAGTCCTACGTCGAGCGGTTTGGCGATAAGGTGTTTGGTGAGATCGAGAACCGGGGATTGAAGACCAAGGTCCACGGTTTTGGAGTAACCTCCTTTATGTTGATGAAGCGGTACCCATGGTACAGTGTTGATAGTACCTCCTGGATTCAATATTCAGCCAATGGAAGGGTTCTTATTCCTCAGTTTGATTTGGAGGGAGAACCCATTTTTGATGATACACCAAATGCCATGTTTGGTAGTGCTGTTTCCAGGGAGATGGGACGTCACTTTGATCTTTGTCTCTCTGACATGGAACGGGAGAGAGTACATAGGTACTTTGATGAGCTTCATCCTTTGGTCAATGTTCCGGATCTGGAGAAGTATGACTACATCCGCAACTTGGCCAACTTCCTCTTCTTTGAGAATTTTGTTAACTCCACAAAGGGAACACAATCCGAGTTAAAAGGAAGGACGTTTTTCTAATGAATCGAGTAGAACTGGTAGATAGATTGAGTATCGCGGCATCCTGTGTTGGAAACAGTAACCTTGTGAAGGAGTACAACTATCTGGGTGTGAGAGGCTCCAAAGTTACAGCCAACAATGGAGTATGCTCTGTGATGGTTCCTTTGGAGGATCCTGTCGGTTTTGTTGCCGCTGTTCCTGGGGTGGAGTTTGTAAGACTATTGAAAGACATGTCGGCCAAGGAGGTTTCGTTTGTGAAGGATGGAAACTCTCTTCAGGTGAAGAGTGGGAGGAGTAAGGGGGAGTTTGGTGTGTTATCGGAGATACCTGGGGCTCTGGATCACGATCCCAACGGGTTGGCTTGGCACACTTTGGGGGAGGATCTTCGTACTGGGTTGTTGAAAGCCAGTATGTGTGTATCCAAGGACCTTCGCGGAGTTTTACGGGCTGTATTGGTGGACGGGAAAAGGCTGATCGCCACCGATAGAAACAGGATCATTCGATACAACCTGGAGGATAAACATACACGCTTCATTCTACCGTTGGAGATGATACGTCTTCTTGGTAAGTACAAGAAGGAGATTACCAAGATTTCCGAGTTGAATCCGGAGGACGGGCTTATCCGATTCCGCCATGAGTGTGGGGCCATCTTTACTACGCAGGTTCTTCAGGAGGACTACCCTGACTTGAATCCACACTTCCCGGACTTTGACAAACTGACTACCTTGGAGTTTTCCTCCGGCCGTAGAAGGTCCGAGGGTATTCATACCGTGGTGGAACGTCAATTGAATTTCATGAAGGAGGTAAAGGAGTTCGATAAGGAAACTGTGATTAACGTGGACGGGGACACATGTACGTTGACGTCCTTGGATCACAACAAGGCCCAGCTGGTGGACACAGTTGCCTTGGGATCCGATACGGAGGAGGAGTTGGAGTTTACAGTCAACCTGAATTTGTTGAAGGACGTTTTGGAAACTACCAGGATGTTTTACTTTGAGAAGTCCAAGGGTCTTATCGGATTCAAAACTGACAAATTTGAATACATCACCCTTACTAAAAGGAAACAGAAGGAGGAGAAGTAGTATGGAGTCATCTACAAAACACCAACAGGAGGAGCAGTTCGATAGGTGTATTGTACTGGGGGTGTTGTTCACCATCCTATTTGTTGCATTGGTGGTGGTTGTTGTGAGTCTGGCAACATCATAGGGTGTGTCCAGGGAGTATTGTAAGGAGTTTCATTGATGGGAACTAACTTCTACACTATGGATGGGAAACATGTAGGGAAACGATCCGCGGCCGGTTGGTTTTGTTGGGATTGTGGAGTTACCCTGTGTAAGGCGGGGAACGCTGGTGTCCATCTTAATAAGGAATGGTACGAATCTTGTCCTAAATGTGGTAGTAAACCCGAGGAGGAATCCTTGGAAGGTGGTTCTGTGGGAAGGGAGTTGGGTTTTAACACAAGTAGTCCCTGTAGGAAGACGGGAGTAAAAAGTTGTGCCAGTTTTACATGGGCGGTACCACCGGAGTCCATTCGCCAGAAACGATCTTTCCGCGACGGGTATGATAGAAGGTATAGTAAGGAGGAATTTGATGCTGTGTTGGAGGAGTGTCCAATACAGTATTACGATTCTATAGGACATATTTTTAGTTGACGGGAGGTTGACTATGAGATTGTGGCACCATGCTTTGTTGTCTCATCTACCTAAGCAGTGGCTTCAAGGACAACATAGGGAGTGTTGTGCCCTTCGAGGGAGGGGTTGGGGTAAGATGCACAGTACTGTGGACTACGTGTTTTGTCATCCATACTCCATGTTGTACTTCTATCATCAGAAGGTGATAGACGTACTTATTTCTAAACATAAGGTTAATGTGAATTTGGTTTGGACGTTTCTACCTTACCGAGGGAAGAATATTGGAAGTGATTACTCCGACTTTGTTATGAATCCGCCGAAGGGTTCCGTATTATCCACATATCCGGAACATAACGATGAGTATTTACAGGAGTGTTTGGAGAATCTTCGTGGGAAGGGTATCCACATATCCGAGGAGGTTCTAGAAGATGCAGGAGTGTAAAGACTGCTTCTTTTTTAGGCCGGTTCGTCGTAGCGGGAATGGTCTAGTTAGGACGGCGAAATGTCTACATAGGGATTGTTTTGATCAAGTTCCCTATATCAGTGAGTATGGTTTGGCGTGTTCTAGAACAGTGAGGAAGTACAATTATCTGGATTTTAATTTGGAGGGAAAATGTCCTAGGTTCGTTAGGGTGGAACACCTTAGGGCTCCCATTTTTCCAGGAATAGGGTGGTTGCGTTGGCTTACTAAGGATGTGATGCACATCGTGGAGACAGACAGTACAAAGGAAGGGTCGTAGTATGGGGTATGTTCAACCATTCTTTTTGGATGGTGGCGATATTGTGGAGCCTACACCTAGGAAACCTAGGAAACGGTCTGGTAGTAAGTCCAGCTCTGGACGTAAGCAATCCACAAAAAAGCCAGTGATACGTGATTGTAGTACATGTAAACTGGACCAACAATGCCGTACGCCGGAGATGGACCTATACGGCGAAGGAGGGGCCGGTATTATGATCGTATCCCTTAGGCCCGGTTTAGAGTCCGACCGCGAAGGTAGGGCGGCCTTGGGATCCTCCTGGCTCTTGATAGGGGACGCCCTCCGGGCCCATGGGTTCAACCTTCGAAAAGACTGTATTAGTACAAATTTGGTTCTATGTAGACCCCCTTTCAATCCGGATGGCACTGTACGAGATCCTAGCGCCTTTGAGATCGAGTGTTGTACTCCTAAACTACACAAAGACATTTCTGACATCAAACCTAAGGTGATTATCGCTTTTGGATCCCCGGCTCTCCAGGCGGTCGCGGGACATCCGGAGATGCCCAAGTTTAGTGTAACTAACTATCGTGGGCGTGTTCTTCCAATAAGGAGATGGAATGCTTGGGTGGGTTGTAGTTTTCATCCTAGATTTGTACGTATGACTCGGGATGACAACTTGTACACAGCTCATGAGGAGATGCTGATACGTGATGTGGGGGAGGCTTTAAAGTATTTGAACGAGCCACTACCGGAGGCTCTTACAGAGGATGGTAACATATGGCTCAAGGACGCCAAGGAGGCCAGGGACTACCTGTATAAGTTGGCGGATGATATTGATGGTCCTCCTGTAACTTTTGACTATGAGACCAATTCAAAGGATCCCTTTGAGGAGAATTTGGAAACACTATCTGTGTCGTTTGCCACCACACCCAAGAAGGGGTACGGAATAGCCTTATGTAGGGAGTGGAATGGGTGGAGTGATGATGAGCAGGATATGGTGGAGGATGCTCTTTGTGACTTTCTTACTAGTGCCAGACGTAAGGTAGTACAGAATTCCAACTATGAACAGCTGTGGTCCAGCCAGTTTTATGGTTGTAAGGTGAGAAACGTCATACACGACACTATGTTGGGTAATCATGTAGTTTATTGTCGTAAGGGGTGTAACGGTTTGGATGAAATTACGTACGCCCTCACTGGAATAACCTACAAGAAGATGGTGGACATTCGGAATTTGAAGGCGGAACCACCCCAGAACGTCATCAATTACAACTGTTTTGACGTTCGTTACCAGATTATGGGTTATAAGTCCCAGAGACAGGTGATGGAGAAACCTCAAAAGGACTTCTATGTGATGTGTAATCGTTCCTTACCTACGTTGGCCAGAATGTCCAACCGTGGAACGCGTATAGATGTCCCAAAGTTGAAAGGTTTTCAGGAGTCCTGTGCGGAGGAGTTGGATACAACTACAAGAAGGTTGATGAAATTAGATTGTGTCCATCAGTTCGAGAAGAAAAACAACAAAACACTCAATCTGAACGCCAAACAGCAAATAGCCAGTATTGTGTTCGATATTCTAGGAGAGAAGCCCACCCGGTTCTCCAAGAAAACGGAAAACAGGTCCATGGATAAGAAGGTGGTGGAAGAACTTTTGCTGGATCATAAACATGAGGAGACGAAGGAGTTTCTTACACTGTTGGATCATTACAATAGGTACGAGAGTTTCCGAAAACTGATCAAGAACTGGTTTGGTTTGATTGATCCCAATGGGTTCCTTCATCCATTGTTTAAGTTGCATGTAGCC
>Ga0180438_10000522_pt1 | contig 74730 bp, 64 predicted proteins | sample SS_ome_12_FD_132455 | JGI IMG/M metagenome (GOLD analysis project Ga0180438, IMG submission 132455) | Hypersaline lake sediment archaeal communities from the Salton Sea, California, USA - SS_3_D_2 metaG | ecosystem: Environmental > Aquatic > Non-marine Saline and Alkaline > Hypersaline >...
ATTCTTCAACAACCTGCTGCTTGAAGCTCATACTGTAACGAATAATGATTCTCTGATCCATTCTAAACTCCTGAAATAAGTTACCATACCATTTATCTGACAACCTATCTCAGGACAAGACAAAGTATTCTGAATTCTGTCTTTTGTATTCTGTTTTTACGGATTTTCTTTGTTCTGTACTCGTAAGTGGGAATGGGCCAGTTAGCATCAGGTGCCCCTGCTCCCCACTAAATATCTTCAGTCTGATAATTCAAAATAAATATTATCAACCAAAACGTTTCCCCCAGTATATTCCCCTCCTATACCCTTTGGATTCCACAATGCAAAAGGTATAGTTAAATTTTCCAGGTTAAGGCCCAGTGCAACGAAATCTGCCAATGGGATTGTAAATTTATGGTAATTATTATCGACTGGTTCAGAAGAGTAGTCTAATAAATTAACAGAACCAAAACCACCGATACTTTCAAGTTTTACTTCAAAATCAGCAATGTTTTCGGGAACATCCAGCATAACTATCAGGTTCCCGTTTTCGTATTCACTCATGTCAATTGGCGAATCCAGCTCAAACCAAAAGCCTCCCCAATTTCCACCGCTGTATACTGCCAAAATACTTGTTTTCCCATCAATTGAAACAGTAGAGACTGATATGTCGGGGCTGGCGGGGCCGTATTTAACAATTTTAATATCATGAAATGGCGTAAAATCACTTTTAATTGCTGCTAAAGCAGAAGCAGAGCCAAGTCCCATCGTTTCCTCATCAACATCTAAAACTGGTTCAGCAGGAATATCTATTAAGTTGGTGTCCTGATAAATTCTTATGTAATCGACATACATCCTTTGCGGAAATACCGATGTTTCATCAGGATATCCGGGCCAGTATCCTCCTACGGCAACATTTAAAATTAAAAAATGACTTCTTAAATATTCCTTCATATCAGTTGTAATTTCTATTTCATGGAAATATTCACCATCAACAAGCCATTTGATATTTCCTGGAGACCATTCTATAGAATATATATGATAATCATCGCTGTATTTCCCTTCATCGAGTATGCTGAATCCAAGATCTTCATCATGTTCATGGTCAGCATTGACATAGTGAATATTTCCATATACTGTCTCTTCAGCCCCTCCCAACATTTCCATAATATCAATTTCACCACAGCCGGGCCAACCGATTTGGGGTTTATTTGAACCAAGCATCCAGAATGCAGGCCAAATTCCCTGGCTGTATGGAAGCTTTATTCTGGCTTCAATCCTTCCAAATCTGATGGTAAATAAATTCTCAGTAGTAAGTTTTGCAGAGGTGTATTCCGATTCTCCGACATTCATCATTTTCGCTTCAATAAATAAAACGGAATTACCCTCATCATCAATAATAATTCCGGAATTGGCTGGATCATCCGTATAAAATTGTCTTTCATTATTGCCCCAACCGGGCTGCTGGCCATAGTCGGTTCCATCACCAATCATGTGTGTCCATTTAGTAAGATCAACGGATTCACCATCGAATTCATCACTCCAAGTTAATACCCATTTGGAATTGACTTCTTCAGCTTCAGCCGACGGGTATACTTCAAACAAATGCTCTGCAAGGACAATCAAGTCTTCAACATCGACGACGCAGTCGCCCCAGGGCATTGGACCGATGTCACACAATTTATTGTCTGTTCCCCAGTAGTCGACCACGATACACATGTCGGCAGCATCGACAATTCCATCGCCGTTGAGGTCACAGACAGGCTCGATTGAAGCCTGCCACAGGTCACCACTACCTTCCCCGCCGGGTCGTTCGGACTCGAAGTAGAAGGTCAAACCGTCGGTCGAGATACTCGGCCCAGCCTCAATATAAGGGCTATTGACGAACGATCCAAGATTCATGGGAGACCCCCAAGAGTCCTGTATTGTTGTCCGCCTGACCAGATACATATCCGAAATACCATATCCACCGGGCCGGAGGGAAGTAAATAAGAGTGCCAGGCTGTCAGGCGAAACACTGGGATCGCCCTCGATAACCGTGCTGTTTACAGTTGAGCCAAGGTTCACAGGTGTACTCCAAGGATCGTCTATGGTCTGCCGGGTTGTTACCCATATATCATGTTTACCATAACCTCCCGGGCGGTTGGACTGTATGAAGAGCGTCAGCCCATCGGCAGAGATGCTCGGGTACGCATCATACGACGATGTGTTTACAATAGAGCCAAGATTAACCGGCGTGCCCCACGGTTCGGATTTGGCTGTTCGCATCGTTACCCATATGTCCGACCCGCCCGATCCGCCCGGACGGTCAGAATCAAAAAACAGAGTCAGGCCGTCGGCCGAAATTGCCGGTCCGGAATCTTTATACGAAGTATTAACCGGTGGTCCAACATTCTCTACCGTCGCCCAGCCCTCATTTGTCGTAGCACGTCTTGCAAACCATATATCGCGATTACCATATCCTCCTGATCGTTCAGAGAAGAAGAAAAGCGATAGTCCATCAGCCGAAATACTTGGCTGAGAGTCCAGAGCTGTACTGTTAATGATCGGCCCAAGGTTGACAGGCTCACTAATGGTAAAATCCGCCTTCGCAAATCCTGCTGACAGGCCAATCGTCAAAACCATTGTGATTAAAATTGTCTTTTTCATTTTACTGCTCTTTCAAAAGTTTTTCCCGTGCCGGCAGGGAGCGTTAAATATTTTCACGCGCACTTTATGCACACCTTTTCAGGCAAATTTTATTACGACCAGAAACCGCAGATTGTATGCCACATGGAATTTCTCCTCCAAAAAGCTTATTGTCCTGTTAAAGAAAAGTCCTATTTATTATGTACGAATCAACTCAGTTTGTCAAGTGCGGTAATTACGTATTTTTCGTGTTTTTCATGAGCCAATGGATATTTTCGCGGACAGTCTCTGCGGAATAGTTATTACCCCTTTTTGAGTCGATTTAGGATAGCACTGATATGAGAGCCGTACCATTCTGCGGCGTTGCGAAGAAAAATTAAAGGTGTCAGGGACTTCTGAGTTCTCTTCGTTCTCGGCGGTTAATAAAAACTATGTTAATCCTGTCTAAGGCTATCGACCGCCGGGCTTGCCAAAGGGGGTCTCATCTGTTATCATACCTGCTTTTGGTAATGGACAATACTAATAAGAACAGGATTTGCAGCAGATGGTTAAGACACAGGAAATAAAAGTTAAAACAAAAGGCAACTGCGAAGTCGTCAATATTACCGAGCAGGTCGAGGGGGCGGTGGCGCGGTCGGAGATTCGGGATGGGGCCGTGACGGTTTTTAATATCGGCTCGACGGCGGGAATTACGACGACCGAATATGAGCCGGGACTGGCGAATTACGATATAAAGGCGGCGTTCGAGAAGCTTGCTCCGGAGAATGCCCGGTACGAGCACGAAGAAACATGGCATGACGACAACGGCCACGCCCACGTGCGGGCCTCGCTGCTGGGGCCTTCGCTGAGCGTGCCAATCGTTGCCGGCAGGCTCACACTTGGAACATGGCAGCAAATCATTCTCGTCGATTTCGATACCAGACCCAGAACAAGAACTATCATCTGTCAAATCATCGGAGACTGATATAATAGAATATCAAGCCATACTTTTCGATCTTGACGGCACACTGCTTGACACGCTTGCCGATATTACCGGCGCTGCGAACGCCGGACTAAAACAGTTGGGCTTCCCTACACATCCTGTTGAAAGTTACCGGCGTTTTGTCGGCGATGGCGCCGGCTGTCTTGCCCGGCGGGTCCTGCCCGAAGACCACCAGGACGAAGAAACGGTGGAGCGATGCAGGGAAATTATTGCCGATGAATACGCGAAATGCTGGGCTGACAATACAAAGCCGTATCCAGGCGTTGCTGAATTGCTGGACGAACTGCATGAGCGAGGTATTCCTATGGCAGTGCTTTCGAACAAGCCTCATGATGCGACCCGAACCGTAGTCGAAGGATATTTCCCTGACCATTATTTCCAGATCATCCGTGGTTCTTTGCCGTCGGTACCAAGAAAGCCCGATCCGGCAGGGGCGCTTCAGATCGCCGAGGAGCTTGACATTTTGCCCGGGCGGTTTATCTATCTCGGCGATACGGACACCGACATGCGCACGGCCGTCGCGGCCGGTATGTTTGCTGCCGGCGCGCTTTGGGGTTTTCGCGACGCAGAAGAACTTTTAGAAAACGGAGCAAAAGCACTTGTAAAAACTCCACAGGAAGTCGTAAATCTGTTCAACGGAAAAAACTCACGTTATCGCCAATGAAGCGTATCATGCGAGACGATGAGAGTTGGTATTTCATGGAAAGGCTGTAGAATGGTTCGACGAAGAATTTTATTTTTGATTGTACTTTGCGGTTGTGTTGTATCGTTTGCTCAGGATAAGCGGGCGGCAGAGAATCCGGCTGAGAAATGGGAAAAAACAATCAAAGAATTCGAGCAGTGGGACAGTAAGAACACATTCCCTTCGGATGCGGTTTTATTTGTGGGCAGTTCGAGCATCCGGCTGTGGCCGACGCGTGAGTGTTTTGGGGAATTTGCCGTGATCAACCGCGGTTTCGGTGGCTCTCAGATTTCAGACGTCAATTATTTTACCGAGCGAATAGTGCTGTGTTACGAGCCGAAGGTGATCGTATTTTATGCTGGAGACAACGACGTTGCAGCAGGTAAGAGCGCCCGGCGCGTGTTTGACGACTATAGGAAATTCGTGAAGCTGGTACATCAAAAGCTGCCGGGGACACGGATTATTTATATCGGCATCAAACCAAGCCGGAGCCGATGGTCTCTCTGGCCCGTCATGAACGAAGCAAACATGATGATTAAAGATTTTTCCGGGAAGGACGGCCGGCTGTTTTATTTCGATTCAGCCACGCCGCTGATGAGCAACGACAGCAAGCCAAACGTCGATTTTTTCCTGAAAGACCAATTGCATCTGAACGACAAAGGATATGAAGCGTGGACCAAACAGTTACAGCCGATTATCAAAAAGGCATTTAAGGCAACTCAGGAGAAGCGATAAACTCATGCTGTGGAGGTGCGGTTTCAGGTGAAGCTTTGGATGATATGGCCGAATTAGTGCCCGGTATCGAGAATCAATCTGAATATGGACTCGAAATTTATCTTGACGTTAGTGGTTCGAAGGCTTATTATTCAAAGGGAATTCTCCATTGCGTATTTAGCCGTTTTTTAAGGTGTTTGGCTATATGGACTTGATTCGTGGAAAAGCAGTTCTTCTAATAACAGCGTTGCTAACCGTTTATTTTGTAGGCGGTTGCGGAGGTCAGGTCCGTTCCGGCAGGGGGGCACAAGATTATGCATCCCCGGCAGAATTTGGCGCCACAATAAGTTCATTGGTCAGGATTTTAGTGCCAGAACCGGTTCCCGTCGAGGGATTCGGTCTGGTAGTGGGGCTTGAAGGAACCGGTTCTGTAGAATGCCCGCCACAAATAAGGGCATATCTTAGACAATATATTCTGAGGCAATTGCCCGCTAAGACCAGGCTGGATGTCGATGAATTCATCAACAATCCCAATACTGCTGTGGTCTCGGTTCAGGGGGAGATACCGGCAATTGCTTCGAAAAACGAGTACTTCGATGTTAAGGTATCAGCTTTACCGAGCACACAGACAACTTCCCTTGATGGGGGTCGGTTGTTTACATCTGAACTGAAGATATTAGGAAGCTTCGGAGTAAATACAAGAATTTTGGCTGATGTTGAAGGCCCGATCTATATAGATAAGATCGACGATGGCCGAATCGATAAAAAGGTAGGATATGTCCTGGCAGGAGGAAAGGTTCTTGATGAGTACAAGATTATTCTTTTGCTCAAAAAGGCCAATTTTGTAATGGCAAACCGGATCCGCAACCGCATAAACGGGCGTTTCGGCGATGCTGCAGCTAAGGCTGTCTCGTCCGGTAGGGTCGAATTTATCGTGCCGCCTAAATATAAAGAGCAGAAGCAAAGATTCATTTCGATAGTCGCTGCAATGTACCTTACGCAGGAACCGGCAGTAAACAGCAAAAGAATCAATGCTTATATTAAAGGACTTTCCAGTTCGCAGGATAAGTATTCGAACGAGGTCGCTCTTGAAGCCATCGGCAACGAATGCCTGGACGAACTCGGTGTTTTGCTGGAGTCGTCCGATGAGAAGACACGGCTGCACGCGGGCAGATGTATGCTCAATCTGGGTAGTGACGCAGGCCTGGTGGCTCTCAGGCAGATCGCACTGGATAAAGAGTCGGCCTGCAGAATAGAGGCCCTGGAATCGATTACCTTCGGTGCAAAACGGAACGATGCGGTCTCGCTCTCGCGGAAGCTGCTGTGTGATGACGATTTTCGGATTAGGTTAGCGGCGTACGAGCAGTTACGGAAGCTTGACAATATTTCCATATCGCAAGGATTCATTGGACGTAATTTTTATTTAGAACAGGTTACACAAACCGAATTCAAAACAGTGTTTGTCTCTCGCAGCGGTCAGCCGCGTATTGTGTTATTCGGCGCGCCAATTTATTGCACCGGCAATATTTTCGTGGAATCCGGAAAGGGTGACGTCATCATCAATGCACCATCCGGCCAGAAATATGTAAACATCATCCGCAAGCATCCCAAACGCCCCAGTGTCATAACACAATTAAAAAGCTCCTTCGAAATCGGCGATATTATCAGAACACTATGTAACGAGCCCATTCAAGAGGGCGAGAAGGGACGCGGCGGTTTGGGTGTCTCTTATGCGGATGCGGCAGCCCTTTTGAAGCAGATGTGTGACATGGGTGTCGTGAAAGCGGAATTTCATGCCGGTCCTGTGCCAAAAATCGGCCTAAATATCAAGAAATGACAATCCTTCGGCCGATAACAATATTGCGTAATTGGATTATTAAGCATAGCTTGAGTTTTTTAGGAGTAGTTACCGGACGTTAACACCAGGAATAATAGATGAGACTTGAAAAGGTTATACTAAACGGATTTAAGAGTTTTGCCGACAAAACGGAATTTGTTTTCGATTCACCGATAACAGCCATTGTCGGACCCAATGGATGCGGCAAGAGTAATGTCGTCGATGCGGTAAAATGGGTTCTCGGCGAGCAGAGTGTAAAGAGCCTGCGAAGCGGGCACATGGCGGACGTGATATTCAGCGGCAGTACCAGCAGAAAACCTATGGGGGCGGCTGAAGTCAGCCTGATTATGTCAAATTCCGATGGCGTAGGTGCCCGGGTGCTCCCTATCGAAGCTGACGAAGTACAGGTGACACGAAAGATATATAAAAGCGGAGAGAGTGAATACCGGATAAATAATAAAATCTGCCGGCTCAAAGATATTAAAGAGCTGTTTATGGACACAGGCGTCAGTGCCAAGGCTTATTCGATTCTCGAACAGGGACAGGTCGAGTATTTGGTAAGTGCTTCGAAAACGGACAGAAGGTTCATATTCGAAGAAGCCGCCGGCATAAGCAAGTACAAAGCGCACAAAAAAGAAGTACTTCGCAAGCTGGAACGAACCGAGCAAAACCTGCTGAGACTTGCGGATATTTTAGGCGAAGTCGGTAAACGGCTGCGGAGCGTAAAACTTCAGGCGGGCAAAGCGAGAAACTATCTGCAATATACCCAAAGACTCAAAGAATTGCAGGTCAATTATTCGCTGGTTGAATACGCCAAGCATCAAACGCAGATAAGCGAGAAGCAGGAAGCTCTCGGGCAGTTGACCGAACAATACGAGGCACTTTCGGCCGAAGTAGCTAAAAAAGACACTTTATTGAGTAGTCTGGGTGAGGAAATAATCGAAACCGAGCACAAACTCAGCAGCACCGGAAACAGCCTTGTCTCGGTTCAGAGCAAAATCGAGCAGAAGCTTCAGAGGATCGATTTTTTGCGAACGAGGGTTTCGGAACTACAGGAAAGAAAGCGATCGGCAGCGGAAAAAATCGAAAAGCTGCGTGAGCAAATGGGTGTTTTCGAGAACAATTCCGCACAGTACAAGGCCGAGTCGGCGAGTTGCAAAAAGATGCTCGAAGAGAAAACGCGGGATGTCGAGCAGGTCCATGCAGCTATCCAGAAAGTCAACGCCGAATGTACCTCGCTCGAAGCACAGCTTGAAGATGAAAAATCGGGAATTATCGATATAGTCAGAAGGACCGCTCAGCTTCATAACGAAGTTCAGAGCATTTCGGTCTATCGGAATAATTTGTCCAGCCAGAAAGACCGCCTTGCCGGCAGGGCTCAAACCGCCCGCGCGGAATTGGAGGATCTTCTGACGGAAAAAGCCCGGCACAACGCTCGTTTGAATGACATTGAAAAAGTGCTGAGCGACTTAAATAACAGCCTGGAGTCCAAACGTAAAAATTCCGAGCAGCTTGATGAGTCTTTGACCAAGGACAACAAGCGGCTGGCCAATAGCAAAGAAGCGCGAAGTGCGCTGAACAGCGAGCTGCTGATTTTGACCGATATGGAAAAACGCTGTGAAGGTCTTAAGCCGTCAGTCAAGAGTATCCTGCAGAATCGATCACTCGAAACTAACAGGTACGATTATATCGAAGGGATGCTGGCCGATATCATAGAGGCCGACGTTGAGTACGCTAATGCCGTTGAAGCTGTCCTCGAAGGCCAGACCGATTCTCTGGTGACAAACAGCACGAGCAGAATGCTGGCCGACAGCGAACAAATCCATGCCCTTGATGGCAGGGTGAATTTCATGTGTCTCGATAAAATCGGGCCGTTCGTGGACAGCAATGATTTTTCCAGTTACGAGTGTGTGAAAGGCAGGCTCGTCGAGTTTGTAAAATTCGACAACAAGTACGCACCGCTGGCCTGGAAGCTGCTCGGCAAGACTCTGGTCGTTGATTCTCTCAAGGAAGCCGCCGAACTGACCGAACACGTGGCAAATGGTTACATGTTTGTCACCTTGAAGGGCGAATTCGTAAGCACAAATGGCGTGATAAAACTCGGGCCCCTCGGTAAAGCGACAGGCCTGATATCACGCAAGAGCAGGCTGCGGCAATTACAGGATACTATCGCCCATATCACTTCGGAGATAGAAGCGATTGAAAACCAGATTGAGAAAAACTATCAGACGAAGATTCACCTCGATAAGCTGTGCAAGGAATTGAGGACTGCGGTCTATGAAGCGAATACCGAGCAGATGCAGGTAAAGTCGAAGCTCAGCGTTATAGAACAGAATATAAAGCGGCTAAAAGACGAAGAGCCTCTGATTGTAAGTGAAATTGACCTGCTGGCCGAGCAGATAGCCCAGTCGGTGCAGAAAGAGTATGACTCGAAGCAGAAATTGCACGAGCTGGAGATTGTGAACAACCAGAGAACCGAGCATATAGAACAACTTCAAACAAAACACGCCGAACAAAAACAACAGCAGCAGGTGTTGTCGGACAAGCTGACCGATTTGAAGATTGCCCTGGGGCAGATTACAGAGCAAAGCAAGGCATTAGAACAGGCAATCTTCAGTCTGGAGAGCCAGATGCAGGAGAACCGGACGGCTGCCAGTGCCGCTGAGAAGGAAACATCAAGCTGTGCCGAGCAATTGCGGGATGCACAAAGGGACATTCTTAACTGCGAAGCATCGGTGTCAGAACTTTTCGTTGAAAAAGAGAAGAACCAGCAGAGCAGCCGGATGCTGCAACAAGAAGTACAAAGATTATCAGAAGAAAAGCAGCAAACAGAAGAATTAATTCGGGTCAAACGGGCTGAGAAAAGTCAGGCCGAGGAAGAGACTAATGAGCTTAAGATTGAATTGAGCCAGTTGGAAGTCAGGCAGCAGGACCTGGTTGAAAGGGTTCGGGATGAATTACAGATCGAGCTGGCCGAGGCCTATAAGGACTACACCGACCAGCAGGTCGATTGGGAGGGAATAAGAGAAGAAATAACGGAGCTTCGAGGCAAGATCGAACGGCTCGGCAACGTAAACGTGGACGCTATTGAAGAGCAGGAAGCTCTCGAAAGCCGGCACGAATTCCTGAGCACCCAGGTCCAGGACCTTAACAGCAGCAGGGCGCAGCTCCAGCAGCTTATCAATCGCCTGAATAAAAAGAGTAGGGAGAAATTCCAGCAAACATTCGAGGAGATAAGGGGACATTTCCAGGAAATCTTCCGCAAGCTGTTCGGCGGCGGCAAAGCAGATGTAATACTCGAAGACGCCGAAGATATTCTTGATGCCGGCATAGAAGTAATAGCTCGCCCGCCCGGCAAGGAAACGAGAAGTATATCGCTGTTGAGCGGCGGCGAAAAATCAATGACGGCACTGGCGTTATTGTTTGCAGTTTTCAAGGCCAAACCGTCACCATTCTGCTTCCTCGATGAAGTTGATGCCGCTCTTGATGAAGCGAATAACGAGCGTTTCAATATGCTCGTGCGCGAATTTCAGAAGGACTCGCAGTTCATAATCATCACTCACGCCAAGCGCACAATGAGCATTGCCGATGTTCTGTTCGGCATCACAATGCAGATACGCGGAGTCAGCAAAAAGATAAGTGTCCGCTTCGGCGAGTACGAAGACGAAACCGCTGCCGTGGCTTGATTTGTTGTTTGTGATTCGTGATTACCGGATTGTAATCGGTGTTACACCCGTTTGTGGGCGTGTCTTGTGACGTATTCGATTCTCTGATTCAAACTCTTTTCGTTAAAGCAAAAACGTTTGTCGAAACAGCGTGTCCAGAGTCGGCCGGTCCGACCGTGTTTGCGAAGTGCAAACATCGAGATGTTTTTGTATCTGCTTACTATTGATTCGATAGATTCCTCACAAGGACGGGCCACCAAATGAATGTGATTGGTGCAGACAGCTAATGCTTCAATTTTTTGACCGATTTTTTCTGCCTCTTGAAGGATCGCATTACGAATAATAGTCTTCTGTTTCGAATTGAGGATTATAGTTGTAGATATTTGAAGCCTTAGACTTGCTTGGTTAATCTTGGGATCACCCGGCAGGACTTTTCCCCGCTTGACGTAACCACGTTTGCCACCCGGCAGCCAGGTGCCATACGTTGTCCACGTCACCATATACCCGACCATCTTTGCCCCCATGTTTTAACCGTTTGTTTAGCCCGTTTGTTTAGCCCTCAGGCCTGTCCTGGGGGTAATCCTTGCGATTATATTCATACCCCTATCATTTGACCCCCACCACAGAGGTGGGGGCTAATCGGAGGAGGTCTTTACAAAAAGACAACTTCTCCGGCGTCGAAAACCGGACCGTCCTGGCAGCACATTTTGTAAATGGTTTCGTTTGAGCCGTTCACTTTACACTCGACGGCACAACTCTGGCACAAACCTATGCCGCAGGCCATTCGCCGCTCCATGCTGACCTGGCAGTCGATGTTCTTTTCGGCGGCGATTTGTGCTACCGCTGCTAACATGACCTCAGGCCCGCAGGCACAGATGATAATATCATCAAAAGGTAAATCTGATTTTTCGAGCCATTCGGCAAGACAGTCAGTGACAAGTCCGTGGTAGCCTGCCGAGCCGTCGTCGGTTGCAACAATAGATTCGATGCCGTATTTGGCGAATTCCGGCACGGAGAATCCGAGATGCTGCGAAATCTCATCCAGCCGGCCCTCAAATGGTAATCCTTCAGCGGTTTTAGCACCAGCAAGTGAGATGATATCTATTCCGTTGTTGCGAGCAGTCAGATTTTGTGCCAAGTGCTGCAGCGGCGGTGTCCCCATTCCTCCGCCGACAAGAAGTACTGTTTTCTTGCCGTCCGGGATTTGGTAACCACGCCCCAGAGGCCCGATGATATCGATTTTATCGCCGGCCGATAGAGTTGTCATACGAACAGTGGCCGGCCCGACTACGCAATACAGAAGCTCGGCGAAGGTTTTATCACCGTCGCCAGTCACTTCGGCGAAGCTGAAAGGCCGTCTCAGTAGTATCTTCCTGCCGGATGAGTCACGCAACTCTTCCGGTACAGCATCCGGCGACGGTAGGGAGGTCTTGGAAAGATCGAATTGGGCGAATTGTCCCGGCTCGAATTTGGCGAAAGCTTTTGCTCCATCTTGCGTAAATTCCAGCCTGAGCCGATGGAATCCAGGGCCGATCCGTCTGTTGGAAATTACCTGGGCCTCGAACTTACCTTTAGCCGATGACGAGCATCCTTCAGACATAAATCGCAACCATTCCTCTTACAGCAGGCCTTCGTATACTCTTACGCCGTCCACAACTTTGCATACGTGGACAGCGTATTTCCCGGCAAAATCGGGGCAGCTTCGCGGATAGGCCGTATCGATTGCGGCTTTCACCGCATCGACGGATTCGGCTCGAACCAGAGCGCCCGATGCCCCCTTGTCACCGCCGCCCAGCATCCGCTCGCCAAGAACACCCGGCACTGTTCTGACAACGTCGCACATCGTTTCCAACTCCGGGCCGGATATCTTATAGTCATCGCGCAAACCGATGCCGTCGGCCCGGAATATCTGCCCGACGGTTTCGATATCTCCGGTTTTCCACGCTTCGAGCATTTTGTAGAATCGTTTCTGGGCGCCGAAAATGTACTTCAGCCGGTCGCATAAATCCGGATGTTTTGCCGCGAATTCGCCCATGATCTTTTCGTAAAGCTCATGGTCTTTGACATCCGCAAGGCACGAGATTACATAGTCGGCCTTCTGCAATATCGAAACGAGTTTCTCACATTCAGCTCTTCGGATAGCGTATGTTGATTTTTCCAGGCCGGGGCGGTCTGTGCCGGTATCGAGGACTACAATCCGGAAATCGGCTGCTCCTGCACCAATCGGGACATAGTCAATCGAACGATCCTTGGGATTGTAATAGGTCGCCATCCCCTCGCGTGCAAAGATAATCATAGTCTGATCGAGTTTCCCACAGGGCGAGCCGATATAATCGTTCTCCACCGCCTGGGCCAGATCCACTATTTTATTTTTGTCTTCGACTTCGATGCCGTTTGCTTCAAAGAGCGACAGAATCAAATTGTTACAAAGCGATGCCGACCGGCTCATTCCGCCGCCGGGGATGTTGCCGTAAAGAACACCGTCGATGCCCTGCGAAAGCTCGTAGCCTTCGCGTCTGAGGATATAATCAATCCCGTATGGGAAGCGGCCCCATGTCTCGGCAATCGTCGCCGTCTTTGGCTCGGGAACGTTGCCCAATTCAAACTCGATGACTCCATCTTTGGAAAAATTAGCGCTGAAGAGTCTGACTTTTTTTGTGCCGTTCGGCTTATAGGCCAGCCAGATGAACCTGTCGGTTCCGACACCGAAAAGTTCGGTTCCGTTGTAGTCGCCATGCTCGACACCGAGACAAAAACGTGATGATGTCCTTCGAATCTTGCCGCCTTTGATGTCGATTTTATGAGCTTTGGCGGCCTTTAAGATTATATCTAATGCTGCTTGTCCTTCTTTAGTCAGTTCCATTCCATAACTCTCTAAAGTTACTGTTATTTTGCCAGGCCTATCGGACTGAACAGGAAGTAAAGGATCAGCGTAATGACTACTACTACGATGCCTGCAATCTTGGCCCCGTTGGAAGAGCGGAGATTAAGGTCAGTTTTCTGCTTGAACTCAACGGGCTTGGCCAGTGGTTTGAGCTTGGTTATGATAGCCATTACCACCATACAAAGCGCCAGACAGATTGCCATCCGGTTGAGGAACTGAATCTCCGGTCCAATCTTGTACTTGCCCATAAGGTACATACCACCATACGTCACAATATTGGTCAGTAGTCCGATTACGCCGGCTATCGGTGGGGCCTTTCGCACAATCAGGCCGAAGACAAACACCGCCAGAATCCCAGGCGATATAAGTCCCTGGCTTTCCTGGATGATGGTGAATATGCTGTTGCTGATTTTGGGATCGCCCAGCTTTGGCGCCAGCATTACCGCAATTACCGAGAATACCACAACACAAATACGCCCAAGCAGCACCATAGATTTCTGGCCTGCTTCGCGACTAATGTATTTCTTGAAAATATCCATCGTGAAGATGGTGGATGCCGCGTTAAGCATCGCCGCCAAAGAACTGACAATTGCCCCCAGCAATGCCGCCAGTACGAAGCCCACAAGACCAGTGTTCTGAGGCAGAACGCTGCTAAGCAATTGACCAAGCGCTGTATCGTACTTATAGGCAATAAACTTCTCGCTGGTAACGTTTACACCAGCAGCCTCGGCAGCTTTCATCACGGATGCGTTGTATGCCTGTAATTCCACTGCCAGTTCGGGGAACGCGGCTCTCCATGACTTGTCATCTGATTCAAACACCGTATATTCTGCCACTTCCAGATCATCGAGCTTGCCCTGCGTCAGAGGCAAAACGAACGGATTCTTCGCATCAACAGCTTTTAGGGCCTCATCAGACGGATACACGGCTATCATGAACTTACCTTTCGGCCAGTTCGCCACAGCGTCTTCGCTCGGGGCCTGTGCAACTTCGACTAGTTGAGTGTCTCTGTTGGCTGCCAGATATTTTGCAAAGACAGGAGCATTATCGTTAACCGATTGATCCTGCATGTCTTTCGCAAAGAGGTTGAAGGCAATAATGCCCGGAATCACCACGATGAACGGAATCAGGATTTTCATGAATGCCGAGAACACGATACCCTTCTGTCCCTCGGCCAGAGATTCCGATGCCAGTGTCCGCTGCGTGATGTACTGGTTCAAACCCCAGTAGTAGAAATTCGGAATCCATAAACCGAGAAGCAATGCCGTACATGGCAGCACCTTGTCATCCTTCGGCAAAAACATGTTCATTCTAACCTTGTTTAGTTGCCAGAAGCGATCTATTGCGCCGGTGTCCTGGGCAAAGGTTTTCAATCCCACCGCACCGGTCTTGACGTTCTCGACAAAGGCCACCTCATCCGTTGTGGCGCCGAGCTTTTTAAATGCGAAGATCATTACAACAGCACCGCCGAGGATCAGCGCGCTTCCCTGGATCAAATCTGCCCAGGCACATGCCTTTAACCCTCCAGCCGTCACATAAATCATAGCGATAAGGCCAATCACGAGAGCAGCGGCCGGGATCGAGACGTCGTAGCCCATTTTACCCGCCATGGTGTTGACCGTTAGTGCACCCGAATATGTCACCGAGCCTAACAGCAGCATATAGATAAACAATGTCGCTACTGCCATGATCGTTCGTGCAGTCGAATTATATCGTACTTCGAGAAACTCGGGCATCGTATAGATGCCGGCCCGCAAAAAGTAAGGCAAAAATGCGAACGCCACGACAACCAGCGTGATAGCCGCCATCCATTCATAGCTCGCTATCGCCAGGCCGACATGACTTGCTGCGTTGCCGCTCATGCCCACTAATTGCTCCGATGAAATGTTGGCGGCGATCAGCGAGAATCCAATCAGCCACCATTTCAAGCCGCGACCGGCCAGGAAGTAGTCTTCGCTGGTTTTTTCGTGCCGGCTCTTCCAAAGTCCGATTGAAATCACCGCGGCAATAAAACCCAAAAACACCGCAATATCCACAAAGCTGAATACCATAATAGCTCCTTTCCTGTTACTTTATCCTTATACCAATCGTTATGGTTTAACTTACGTACGGGATATTTTATGTACAAATACTTGAAAAATCATCTATTTTCCAATAAAAAATACTTATCATGAGCAACGTTACCCGCATTTTGGCTGCAATAGAGCAAGGCGATGCCCGGGCGGCGGACGAGTTGCTGCCACTGGTATATGAGGAGCTGCGTCGTTTGGCCGCTCATAGGATGTCCCAGGAGCCACCCGGCCAGACGCTCGAAGGCACGGCACTTGTCCGTGAGGCCTATATCAAGCTGGTAGGCGCCGAAGCGCAAAACTTCAGCGGTCGCACCCATTTCTTTGCTGCAGCGGCAGAAGCAATGCGGCGAATCCTGATCGATAAAGCCCGCCGAAAACAACGCCTTAAGCATGGTGGTGGTCAACAGAAGGTCGAACTCAATAATGTTGAGATTGCTATTAAAGCACCTTCGGATGACCTTATCGCACTGGACGAAGCTCTTAACAAGCTTGCAAAGATGGATAAGGTAAAAGCTGATCTGGTCAAACTTCGCTATTTTGCGGGACTCACACTTGAACAGGCGGCCGGTCTTCTCAATCTGCCAGAGAGAACAGCGAAAAGATACTGGGCACACGCCCGGGCCTGGCTGTACCGGCAGGTTAATGAAGGCCGGTAGCGACGGTTGAAACAATTGTCTTTTTTTTCATCGGAATTATGGCCCGAAACCGGCCCGAACGGCGCATTACTTAATGGGGGCAAAGAAAATGACGCTGGAAGGCCTGATAAGGGAGCAAAAATCATGGCGACAGAAAACTTCAAACAAGCTGGGGAAATCTTTCAAAACGCGGTTGAAATAGAAGATCCGGCAAAACCAGAGCGATATTTGGAGAATGCTTGCAAGATGGATCAAGAGTTGTGAGCGGAGGTGGAAGAATTGCTCAAAGCCCATGAAGACGCCAGCAGGTTGAAAAAAAAACTTAAGTTCGAGTGTTTTTTATCTTGACATGCTACACAACCCGTATAAACTTACATTTTACTGGACTATGTTCCAGCAAGTCGATAGTGAGCATCCTTGGAAAGCAAGAGAATGGAATTATCTGTTTGAAGATTATGCCGATGGGCAGGCAGATTGTTTCTGCGAGGGGCTGAAACCGTAAGATCGGCATTTGATTCATATATGATCAGAAGGAGAAAGAGATCATGGCAAAGCAGGATAAGCTCAAAAATGTGTCAATCTGGACGGAACCATTGTTGAAGATTCTCGAAGGCCACGCAGACATGATCCACGAAACGCGGGATTTCCCGGGAGTAGGTAAGATACCAGCCGCAAAGGACCTCCAGAAGCTTGAGAAAATGATTAAGCTCGGGCCGGGAACTGTTACACCCGTGGCCGCTGGGGCTGCCGTCGGCGTTGTGGCTGTCGTCGTGTGTGTAGCAGTTGCGGCGAGGCCGGGCGCATTGAGAAGTGAAGAGATGCTGAGAGCGAAACTTCTCGATGTCTACGGGCCCCGAGAGCGCGAGAGACTCCAAGCAGCCATTGCATTGGTAAAGAAGAATCCATCCATGATGAAGGCTGCCCTTGGCGTCACACCAAGGGCTCTGGGTGCAGACTTTATGAAACGCTTGGACAGGGTAAATAAGGCGTTGAGGTGATCGCACGTATCTGACAAATGAAAGAATATGGAAGACTAATGGACAAAACCGTTCGACTCACCAACGAATGCTGGCTCGGGTGCTTGTCGGAAGGTGAACCTGTTTACGTCTGCGGGCATAAGTTTCTTCTGCGGTTGGAAGGCACGGCTCTGGAGATCTGGAAGCTCATCGACGGTCAAAATACTATGGCGGATATTATTGCAAAGCTAACATCATCGTATCAAGCTGTCCGTCCAGAGAGTATTGCCGAGGGGACCATAGAATACATACTTCAGCTTGAAAGGTTTGGCCTTGCAGCCTGGAGGTCAAGACCACTGTTTGAGGACGTTCCTTTAGATGAATAATACTCATCACATACTGCTGCTCCAGGCCCCAGTTCCAGGGTCACAGAACCGGATTGTCGTTAAATCAACTGCAATTGCTCCTCTTGGACTGGGTTACCTTGGCTCTGTCTTGGTTGAGAATGGATTCGAAGTCCGAATAGTGGACATGGATGTGGAAAACGTCAATGTTGACCAGTTAGAAGATATGTTGTCGTCGTTCTGTCCCAGTGTTGTGGGAATATCAACAACTACATTGACATACAAGAACAGCCTGCGGGTGGCAAAGACAGTGAAAAGAGTCATTCCTGAGTGTCTTGTTTGCCTGGGGGGGCCGCATGTCAGTGTGTCATACAAGGAAGCTCTGGGATATCCGTTTGTGGACGTAGTAGTCCGCGGAGAAGGTGAGGAGGCGTTTCTAGAGTTGTGCCTTGACGTTGCTAATGGCAAGGAATTACCGCGTGCTCTTCCGGGGACTTCGTGGCGTACTGAAGACGGTGTTGCAGTTTTCCCAAGTAGACCGCGAATAGAGAATCTGGATCGCTTACCTTTTCCAGCACGGCATCTCATGCCACTCCACTGTTACAACATCCCCGGAACAATTGTAACCAGCCGGGGTTGCCCGTTTGCCTGTGGCTTTTGCGCCGGACCGATGGTTTTAGGTCGAAAATACGTCGCCAGGAGCGCACAGAACGTTGTTAAAGAAGTCCAGATATGCGTGGATCTCTTTCATCTGACATCTTTCTATTTTGTAGATGATACGATGACTCACAACACGAAGCGGCTCTTGGCCATCAGTGATGGCCTGAGTCATGTTAAGATCCCATCTTCTTTAGGCAGAAAGCTCAAATGGACATGTGAATCCAGGGCGGACGTTGTCTCACTTGAGATATTGCAAGCCATGAAGGCTGGCGGATGTACGACGATACAATTTGGTATGGAATCTGGTTCTCAGGAGCTGTTGGACCAGCTTGGTAAGAAGGTCACCCTCGAACAGATAAAGCAGGCAGTCATCTGGTCTCGTGAGGCAGGAATAAGTCCCGTTTTGAGCATGGTGTTCCCACATCCGAACGAGACTGAGAAAACATTCAAAGAAACAGTAGACTTTGTGAGAGTGCTTTACGATGCCGGTGCGGAGAAAGTGATACCCTCTCTTCTCACGCTGTTTCCCGGGACACGATTCATGCAGCAAAGAAAGGAACTTGACCTCACATTACTCACGGATGATACAGATGAATACAATCTCGGAACACCGGTTTTGACCACACGAAACTTCGATCTGGAAGCCATAGCCAACTCCTATTCGCAACTTTTGTTGTTGACTCAGAATCTCGGGGGCTCCGAGATTGGAGGAATCGCAATTGATAATATGTATTGGCAAGAAGTAGAATCAAACTGGTAGGAGGCCGGCTAGGCAGGATGCGCATTTTGCCAAAAAGAAACTGCCCATATCTTTTTAGCCGAAGCGGTAAAACTCTTAGCCAACGGGAAAAAGTAATGACCCTTTATGCTGGTCGTGGCCTCCGACCGAGATGAAAGACTTAAAGAGTCGATCGATGGTGACGATAAGGAATGGTGGATTTATGTGCCTTTATTTCTCAGATTTTTTGCTGGGCTTTTGTCAGCGTCGCCATCTTTTAAATGCTGAATTTCCCCAAAGATTTAGCATAGGCGGATTATTTGTCAAAATCCCCAAAATTACTGCTAAAGGATTTACGGAGTTTCACGATAAGTTCATTAGTTAAGTATTATAAACCCGGGGGGCAATAAGTGTGTTGCAAAATACAACTTATTGGTAAATGTTAACCGGGGGATCGGAAACTGCCGAGTGGCTGAATGTCTTCTGACAATAACAGCGGGGGATGATATTGATGCGAAAGGGATGTATAACAGCACAAAAAAGGTTATCGGTCTTGAGCTTGACATTCTTGGAGAGACTTTGAATTTTTGTATCGGAGTCGGCAAAGAGCGAGTGAAGCTATCCGATATTGTGCCGATTGCACGCTCGCTTTGCAACAAGATTACTAATGTAGTAGTACGTCGGACCCTAAGTGAGAAGTGCCGTATTCCATGCGGCAAAGGCTGTTCAGCGTGTTGCAGCCGGTACCTGGTTCCGTTGTCGGTTCCGGAAGCACTTCGGTTAAAAGAGGAGATTGATGCGGCGCCTGCATATCGGCGAGAGTCGATGTTGAAGGCTTGTCTTAAGGAGGCACGCCTTATCTTGAGTCAAAAGCCTCCGAAACCATTGATATCTCAAACAGCAGAAGTGTCCCCGGCGAAATCCGTCGATTTGAATCTTGTTTCAAACTGGTATTCGAGTTTGAAACTGGCTTGCCCTTTTCTCGATAATCATGTGTGCAGTATTTATGAGCAGAGGCCGCTGGCATGCAGAGAGCATTATATAATGGGTTCTGCCAGGGCATGCAAGGGCCTAAGAGGTGACGCCGAAGTGCTCGATATGCCGGTCCGGTTGCCGAACGTTCTCGGTCAATTGGCGAGCGAGCTTGAAGGTACTGATGTGGAGGCTGTGATATTGCCGCTGGCGCCGGTCTGGTGTGAAGAGGATCCGGCGCGTGCGAAGCGGAGCTGGCCCGCGGATTTGATGGTTAAGCGATTTGTGGAAATTGTAGAATCGATGTCGCGGAGAAATATGCCGGCAGTCGCCTCACGAAGACAGCCGATTATTGGTTTTTCAAGAAAGCGCCGGGCAGCGAGTCAATTATGTCGGTCGTCATCAAGCTGATCTGGCCGATTTTTTCCGCCGCGATGTCACCGGCCAGTCCGTGAACGTAAACGCCGAGAACAGCGGCGTCAAAATCGCTTAATCCCTGCCCGAGCAGGGCGGTTATTACACCGGTTAATACATCGCCCGAGCCGGCCGTCGCCATGCCGGGATTGCCCGTTTTGTTGATATAGACTTTCTCGCCGTCGGTGACGACCGTTCCGGCTCCCTTTAAGACGACAATGGTGTGTGTCTGCTGTGCTAATTGCACAGCCTGCTGCTGGCGATCGGCTGGCATCTCTTCTCGCAGCAGGCCCGACCAGAGCCTTTTGAATTCGCCCGGATGAGGCGTAAGAATCGGCTTTGCCTTTAGCTTGGTCGACCAGTTTTTTATGCCGGCAAGGTTATTTAAGCCGTCGGCGTCAACAACGAGTCTTAGCGACTCTTGTTCAAGAAGCGTTTCGAGTATCGACCGAAGCGCTCCGCTGATGCCTATACCCGGCCCGAACGCCACTGCATCGTTTTGCCCGACCGCTTCAAGAATGGCGCCGATTGCCTTTGCGGAGATTCGCCCGGCGCTGTCTTCGGGAAGGGCGATTGTTGTAAAGGATGGTTCTATCGCAGCAACAATTGGCAATACGCTTTTAGGTGTAGCCACCCGCACGAGCCCGGAGCCGGCACGCAGGGCGGCCCGGCCGGCCAGCGCCGCTGCTCCGCTCATCCCGACGCTGCCGGCAATAATACAAACCTTGCCGTAATCGCCCTTGTGGCCGTCAACCGCTCGCGGCTGCAATTTCGGAATGTCACTGATTATCTGCATTTTGCATACTTGCTTCTATTTTTTTATTGATAAGCGTAGCGGTCACGGCGGCGGAAAAGCCGTTGTCTATGTTTACGGCGGTGACGCCGGAGGCGCAGCTATTGAGCATCGTTAAAAGCGCCGACAGCCCCTCGAAGGCCGAGCCATAGCCGACGCTGGTCGGCACTGCAATGACCGGGCAGCTCATCAGACCTCCCACTACGCTGGCCAGCGCGCCTTCCATCCCGGCCACGACAATGACAACGTTGGCCTTCTGCAGCTTCGGCAGATGCTTGAACAATCTGTGCAGGCCGGCAACTCCAACGTCGCAAATCAATTCTGTCCGCTGGCCCATAATTTCGGCGGTGACTTTCGCCTCGGTCGCGACGGGCAAATCTGCTGTGCCGGCGGTGACTATTGGTAGGACGGTCTTTGAGGCCGGCGGCTCTTTCTGCTCAAGGATTATTGCTCTTGCTAATTCTTCGTATCTGGCATTGGGAAACTTATTCGTCTTTTCCAGAGTCTCGAATACATCTGGTTTGGCCCTTGTTGCGAGTACGTTATTGCCTTTGACGGCAAGACTCTCAAATATCTTGATTATATGTTCGGTGGTCTTGCCGGGACAGTATATGACTTCCGGAAAACCCCGTCGGATTTGACGATGGTGGTCAATGCACGCGAAGCCCAAGTCCTCGAACGGTAAATGCCGGAGCTTCTCAACTGCCTGGTCGATATCCAGCTCGTCCCTTTTAACCTGCTCCAGCAATTTTTTTATCTGTTCAGCTTGAATATATCACCTTTTAGTTATGAACTACTTGCCTTCGGCTCGAGCGTCAAATCTGCAAAAAGCCCGGCCTTGAATTTATAATAGCCTAAAGAGGCTACCATAACCGCGTTGTCAGTGCAATATTGTTTTGGTGCGACGAGCAGCTTTATCGGCGGGGTGTGCGAGTCGCACATTTCCTGCAGGGCTGTTCGCAGGCTGCTGTTGGCCGCAACTCCGCCGCCCAGCAGGATGGTTTTTGCATCGATTTTTTTTGCTGCCCGTTTCGTCTTTTTTACGAGGACTTCGATCACTGCTGCCTGAAACGATGCCGCAATGTCGGCAATTTCCTGCTGACTCATTGAATCGACCTTATTCTCGCCCTTCATATCCTGGCCCCGGCAGTAATACAGCACGGCGGTTTTTATGCCGCTGAACGAAAAATCCAGCGAATCCCGCTCCAGCATCGAGCGAGGAAAATCGATTGCATCCGGATTTCCGTCTGCCGCTGCTTTTTCGATACTGGGCCCGCCGGGGTAGGGCAGTTTCAGGATGCTTGCAACTTTGTCGAATGCCTCGCCTGCTGCATCGTCAATAGTAGAACCCAGCAGTATCGGCTCCAGCGGAGAATGATAATCGTAAAGGCTCGTATGACCGCCCGATACTATAAGGGCCGCGGCAGGTAATTCCAGATTCTCCTCCGACATAATCGCCGACTGCATGTGAGCGTGCAGGTGGTCGATTGCGATAAGCGGCTTGCCCCAGGCGAAGCTAAGCGTCTTGGCGGCTGTAACGCCCACCACCAGAGCAATGGTCAGCCCCGGCTGATTCGCCACGGCAATCGCGTTAATATCGTTCTTAGTCACATTGGCTTGTTCCATCGCCTCTTTAATGACCGGGTATATCTTTTCGATATGCGCGCGAGAGGCTATCTCAGGAACGACACCTCCATACTTTTCATGCAGCCTGGCTTGAGAGGCCACCATGGACGATTTGACGACCTTCCCATTCGTAACCACCGCCGCCGCCGTCTCATCACAACTGGTCTCAATGCCCAGAATATTTATTGCTTCGTTCTGCATAAATGCAGATATTAGCCGAACAAAACGTTAATGTCAATCTTGACTCAGTGTGTCTGCAGTATGTCCAATCCCACGTTGCGTTTGATTTCTTCGACATCCAGCTTGCGAACATAGTCCGGCAGGTTTTGCCATATGGTGTGGAAGCCGAAGCCTCCTTTTGTCATTTCCTCGACGGCTTCGTCCTTGCTCCAGCCTTGAATGATTATGCGATAAATAGCACACATTGTTCCGGTTCGGTCGGCCCCGTGTTGACAATGCACAAAGACCGGTGACGAATTACTGTTCGAAACGATCTGCAAAAAGCGAAGGACATCTTCGCTTTCTGGTTTTCCCCATGTCGTCATATTGATATGCTCATAAGCCAAAGCAGTGCCTTTTATCTCGTCACGGTCTGAGTGGGATGATCTCAGATTGACGACTGTTTTAATGCCGATCTTTTCCAGTTGCCTCATACCCTCTGCAGTTGGTTGCGCACCACGATACAGGTCGTCGGAGACTTTGTGGAAATTCGGCAGGCCGGGCAATTCGATTCGCTCGGCCCATTTTGCCTGCGCATCAATAGCTTCCGCTCGACGCTGATTATTGCCGAGTTGTGAACCGAATGGGAGCCCATACTCACCCACGAAGTACGCGCCTGCGAGGACAATAAGAATAACCGGCAATATTGTAAGGCAAATCAATCTTATGGGTTTTGCCTTATTGCGTTTTTTCGACGTCATCCGTTTGCTCCTCGAAACGGTGCATTTATTTTATCGTGACCATTAGAACTCGCAGCTCATGTGGTTTCAAAAGCAGGGGGGCTTCAGGTGTAAGAATTTGCTGCCGGGAAGTCTGTGGATCCAGCAACAAGCGTCTGCCCTTTGTGGATGTCTCCAATTCCACTTGGAGTTTATTTTCTCCTTCGTTAAAGACGATGTAATAGTCCACCCCATTTTTGAAAATGTGCCGCACCCGCACATCAAGCGATGCAGGCCGGACTCGAATATCCACCGGTACCAATCGCTCAATTTGTCGCAGCAAAACCGAATCCTCCATCTGATCATTACATCGTATCAGCCGGCCGGCCTTATCCAGCATATCTAAAGCCGGTTTAGCCTTTTCAGGCGGTTCGACCTCGATAATCAGCGCCCGGTAGTGCATTCCGGCAATTCGGATACCGTTTTGGTCCACCTCGGTACCCTCCCAAAGATGCCGTGCTTCCAGGTAGTTGAAATCCTGCTGGTTTTGTAAGCATACCTTCGCCGCCCGCCAGGGCAGATGGTTATTCAGTCCCAGGATTGCCAGTTCGCAAACGTGCTTTGAGTCCGTATTAAGCCAGCAGAGCCGTCGGGCCGAATCTGCAAACGGCCGATACTCGTCCCACCAGGGGCTGTTTGGTCCCACATCCGGCGGGCGCTCGTCTATTCGGGGGCCGCGTATCGAGTAATAAAACGCATGCGGTACAAGCAGGTTGCATCCCCGGACGATGAGCCAGTTTGTCAGCCACTTCATCTCCTCGAACGTAAAGTTGTGACCGTACGCTCCGCAATATTCGTTCAAATTTCGCTGGCGGCCCAGATGAATCATCGCCGATGAAGCACACTTGCCCTGGGTGGATTGTGCTCCCTCAATGGCACTGGATTTACACGGCTCGATATACCGCCAGACGATATCCTGTCCCGGTATTTGGAAAAGCCGAAGCTGCCCGATATCATCCGGAGCGGCCGGGTGTCCCGTCAGTGCTACGCCATGCTCCCGGCACCATTTCGATATCTGACCATAGAATGTTTCTTCCAGCCTGTGCTGCAGCGCCTGCTGGTAATCTCTTTTGTATCGCTCGGCATCCGGCTCATCTTTATACCACAACGCCGGCAGGTAGGGACGAAAGTCATATCCAAGGTGTGAGTTGACATGTTCGAGTATATCTGTCGTGCCGGGCATTGCACCTCGCTCGGCTCGCCTGGCGAGTATTGAAGGCTCATCAGTAAAAATCGCTTTCACTGTTTTACCGAAATGCTCCTTGAACTCATCATAATACCGCTGATACACGAGCCGGATAAAACATGCCACTGCATCGGGATTCAATATGTCGCCCCCCGGCGGGGCATTCTCCGGCACTTCTCTATGGTTGTCTCGTCTCGGCGGATCGTCCTCGATAAAATGAAGGCCGCGAATAACCGAGTATCCTTCACGGATTGCCCTGTCAAAGATTGCGATTCGATGCCCGTTCTTTTTACGCCGAACTATCGCAATCAGGTTCTGATTCTCAGCTAGCACAGGCTCGCCATCCCGGTCGATTTTGATATCGTACTGGCTGGTTCCGGGCTTTGCCTCATCCAGATCAATCTGGAACAATCCACGTGTTCTGAATGCTGCGTTTTCAGCCACAACCTGGCCGCTCGAAGAACCGCTCGGGTACATGCCCTCATCGTACAGTATGACCCACATGTCGCGTTTGGCTGCCTGCTCGATAGTGAACCTCATGAACTCAATCATCGGTTCGCTCATCCAGCCGATATCACGCGGCAGCCCGGCCCGCGGATGTATCACGAATCCGTAAACCCCGTGTGCCTTGAAATCATCCAACTGACGCGCTATCTCCTTTTCACTCAGTGCATCGTTCCAGAACCAAAATGGCGCCAGGGAGAATTCCGGCGACGGTTCCAGCCATCCGGCGGGTAACTCAATATCGCCGATTTTTTGTGCCCTTGAAGCGCCGTACACTCGTCGGCTTCCGTGCCATGCTCCCCCTGCGATCCCGATACCTGCCAATCCGAGAAATGCTCGTCTGTCTATTTTGCCAATCACTGCTATACTCCTATTCTTAATATTTCTTTTTTTGCTACTCTTTATGTGCTTTCTTTGTTGCTAATTTTTTAGCTACGGATTTTGTCAGCAGTAATACTTGTTTACAAATGCTTTTGCAAACGTGCAGTATGGAAAAGCGAATTGGAACCAGCTCGGGCAGTTCGAAGTCCGTGCATATGGTCTGCGGGAAATCGTCGCCGGCGATAGTTATTTTTGCCGGATCGGAACAGCCAAATCCCATTTTTTTTGCTGTTTTAATAATCAGTATATCTTCCGGCCCGATATTCACCAGTTGGGCGCAGATGGTTTCGCATGCTATTGGATCAGTTCCACCGATAAGCCAGCCCAAAGGTCTGGCTCTGCCGCGAATAGGGCCGGGGCCGTCCATCGCTGTGACCGCATCTATAATCGTCAGGGCCGGATTAATATACCTGTAAATGTCGATAAGCAGTTCGCAGAATTCGTGCGGGTGACTGCCTTTTGTGAAATGCCATAGGGCCTTTTTCTTGCCGGTGACGCAGCCGAACATGTTCTTGACGGCAAATGTCGCTCCCAACTGCTGATGCGATTTGAACTTGGGCAAATTGATAATGACATCGGCGTCGAGTGCGACGGAACTTATGCCGACGCGGATATTCTTTGTGCCTACCCGGCATTTTTTCGGCTTATCGAGTTGCCTGACCGGCACGGACAATTTTTTCAGCGGCTCGTCCAGTTTTAATGCTTTTACGCAGTCAAATGTATTGGCCCAGGCGGGCGAATCGGCAACGAAAGGTTTGGCGCCGAAGTCTTTCAGCAGCCGGGCGGTTTCGAGAATCACCGCCGGATCGGTCTGAGTAGCGTGCCGGCGGGACTTAGGGGCGATGAAATTGGGCTTAAGCAAAACGCTGTCGCCGGGCTTAACGAATTTCTCGAGCCCGCCGAGCAGGTTGAAGTGTTTTTCTATTGCTTCGGCAATTGCCGGCCGGCTGTAATCGCCGCATCGAGTCAGTGTTACTATCGGATTGGGCATACTTTGTTCAATAATTTATTCCGGTACAAACGAGTAAAAATATTCTGACGGCGGGTTTATATTCGGGCTCCTTGGTTTTGCTGAAGAACAGGCCGCCCCGGGGATTGCTGAAAAACAGGCCGCCCAATGCTGTCTGGTCGCTGATGTATTCTTTTGGTGCAAGGAACACAAAATCGCCCGGACTCATCTTCAATCCGAAGGCGGCACTGGTAAAGGGAAATTCGTGTAATTTTCCAATCGCATCTAATTGCGGTATTGCACTTTTAGTGGGTGGTGAGAATACCGGATAGGCAACGAGATCGCATACACCTCTTGAGCCGGGAATTTTCTCAGCTTTGATTCTCAGGCCAAAGATGCCGGGCCCTATATTAGCTCCTTGTATTGAACTATCGGCTACTGTGTAATAGATGGGTTGCGGACGGTCCAGTCCGGTGATTGTAATCGTTTGGGCCTCGCCGTCGGCCAGCATCAGCGAGACTTTTACTATGTTCCGTCCTTCGGCGCCAAGCAGCCAGTCGTTGGTCTGCCTCCACAAATCTACCTGGCCGAAGCGTACCAGAAACGAGTTGGCGCTGAAGGCTTCGTAATTCCGAAGCTGCAGCGGCCTTATGAACAACTTCTTGCGAATCTTATCAATTTCGTCGATGTTGTCGGCGGGGATTTCAAAAATATGAACATCCAGCCTTGTCATCTTCAATAATTCGACCTTCGCAGTTTTTCCGCCATCCTGTGGAGCGAGATCGCCGATCTTGACTTGCTCCCATACAGGCACTTCCGGCTCAGGCTTGGAGCAGCCAATAATACAGAGAGCAGAAAACAGAATACATAAGCCTGCCCTGAGCGAAGTCGAAGGGAAAGAAGACAGAACGAATCCTATTTGGCAATGAACGCGGCACGCAGCACGCAGCACGCAGCACAAATCTCGAATTGCACCAATCATGGCAACAGACTAACAATTGAGCTATTATCTGTCAATAAATTAGGCCTGCTTAATCATTTTGAAACCACAGATCGAAGCACTCAACGACAGACCCGGAAACCTATATCCCAGTAGTTGGCGTACGGAATGCCGTCGCCCCTGATCGAGACAGCACAGTCGGAATCAACGCTGCCCATACTGCCGCCGCGGAAAACGCGATTGTTGTCTAAGCTGCTGCTTGTCCACTCCCATACATTGCCTGCCATATTACTCATTCCATAGCCATAAATCCCAAAGCTGCCCACCGGGGTAGTGCCGTCCGGATGCTCTGAAACGCGATAGTTGGCAATGCCCGGCTCTATGATTTGGCCACAGCCGTAAATAAACGTTCCGTCATAGTCGGCAACCGCCTGCCACTGCTCTTCCGCAGGAAGGTAATAGCCGTAGTAGTTTGCAAAGGCCATGGCCCCATACCAGCTCACGTAGGTCACGGGATGGTTATCGAAGCCATCATCAACACTGAATGAGCCTTCGCTGTAATGGATCCGGGAAGCTCCTCCGTTTGTTGCTCCATAGCCGGTATAGCCCGAACCATCGCAACGATAATATCGCTGTCCGGCATAATCTTCCCCGCCATTTGAACCGCTTTCGCCATAGACATCATTACTATCTACCGTGATATCACCGGAGGCCAGGGCCGCGTTCAGGAAATCGCAATACTGGGCGTTGGTGACCTCGTATTTGCTCATTTGACCATAAAAGTTTGGATCATTTATGTCGACAAAAACTAACGGCGTGTTTGGCCCAGGCTCCCATGATAAACGAGGGTAGTCGAATCCATTCCACATCTTCCAGATGTCGTTCTGTCCATTTACTGTTTCACCGACAAAATCCCAGCCGGCATCGAGAAATGTTCTTTTAGTTTGCATCTCGGGTGTTGTCAAACCGATGCTTTCTCCGGCGCTTTCGGTCAATCCTGAGACCTCAGTATCCCAGAAGCTCGATGTGATACTACCCCAATAGTTATATCCCACCAGGCCGCCGATATAGTCATATCCACTGACCGATCCAGCGCTGTAGCTCGATGTAACAATGTGATAATTGTATCCTACTAGACCGCCAATATAGTCATTTCCACTGACCGAGCCGGTGCTGTAGCTCGATGTAATACTGCCCCAATTCCCTCCCGCCAGACCACCGACAGCATCATCTCCACTGACCGCGCCGGTGCTGTAGCTCAACGTGATACTGCCCCAATTGCGTCCCACTAGGCCACCGACCCGCTCATCGTCTCCACTAACTGACCCAGTGCTGTAACTCGATGTAACACTACCATCATTGTATCCCACTAGACCGCCAACCTCCCAATCTCCGCTGACCACGCAGGTGCTGTAGCTCGATGTAATACTTCCCCAATTGATTCCCACTAGACCACCGACATAGTTAATCCATTCATCTCTACTGATCGAGCCGGTGCTATAGCTCGACGTAACACTGCCCCAATTGATTCCCACTAGACCGCCGACATATTTGAAATAGTTACGCCTGCCAACGATGTTATCCCTGCCAACTATGTTAATATCCACGATCCCTAGATCCATGACACAAGCCTCGTGTGTCAATTTGCCAAATAGCCCTAAAGGCCCTTCACCTATAATCGTCAAATTCGAGATAGTGTGGTCATTGCCGTCGAAAATGCCGTGGAATAAGTCAATAATAGGTCCATCGAATGGAAATTTCGGATCCAGGTCGATATTGGATGTCAGGATGAAGTGCTTGTCGTAATCATCGGGAGTCTCGCCAAGCAGCATGAGGTCCTCAGTCGTAGCAATCTTGTATGGGTTGTTAGGTTCACCTGTGCCGCCGCTGTATTTAGCATAGGCAGGAAAGCTTAAAGAGAAGATCGTGATTAATAAAGAGATAGTTCTTGAAAATCGTGAATTGATCAAAGCCACCATTTTTATCCTCCTGCTCCCATGTTTATCATTACAGGGTCACAAACGGCTTTATCTCAGTAGATGCTGTTATTATTGTAGCAGAGGATGTGGTATGTGTCAATTAAAAACGATAGAATCGAGTGTGAAGTATCGCCAATTTTCTTGACTGGCTTGTCGGTTTTGTTTTTAATAATGCGGTTGGTAAGGTAAAAGGTCGTGAACCATATAGGATCCACGGCCGTACATCCGGCGTGGTTTATGGATATTAAGATAGAAAGGAACAAAGGAAGATGAAAGTCAGCAAACGAGCCCAGGAAGTGCCGACCTCGGCAACGATAGCTGTGACTTCGCGAGCGCAGGAATTGAAAGCACAAGGTGTGGACGTGGTCGGTTTCGGCGCTGGGGCGCCGGATTTCGATACGCCCGAATATATAAAAGAAGCTGCTGTTAAATCTCTTAAGGCCGGCCAGACAAAATATACCGCCGCGGCGGGCATTATCGAGCTGCGAAAAGCCATCTCCGAAAAGCTGCGAAAGGACAACGGTCTCGAATATGCTCCCGAGCAGATTATCGTCAATATCGGCGGCAAGCACTCGGTTTACGAGGCAATGCAAGCCGCGCTGGACCCCGGTGATGAGGTGATTATGCCCACGCCGTACTGGGTGACGTATCCGGAGACGATAAAGCTCGCCGGAGCGGTTGCGAAGATTATCGAAACCGATAAGAGCACTGGCTACAAAATCACGCCGAAGCAGTTGAAAGCGGCGATTACGAATAAAACCGCCATGCTGCTTATTAATTCGCCTAATAATCCGGGCGGATTTACTTATACGCCGGAAGAGCTGAAAGCTATAGCGAAGGTCCTCGAAGGGACTAATGTAATGGTCATATCGGATGAGATTTACGAAAAGCTCATCTACGGCGATACGAAATTCGTGAGCTTTGCTTCGCTGAGCGAGGATGCATATAAAAGAACGCTGGTTCTGAACGGCTTCAGCAAGACTTACTCCATGACCGGCTGGCGGCTCGGATATACGGCAGGGCCGCTGGAAGTCATAAAGGCGATGGGGCGGCTGCAGTCTCATATGACCTCGAATCCCGTTACTTTCTGCCAGTATGCGGCGATTGAGGCCCTGGGAGAACCTTCAGCAGCGGCTATAGAGAAGATGAGGGCGGAATTCGAGCGTCGCGGCAAGTATATGTCCGAGCGGCTGAACGCAATCGAAGGTATCGAATGCCCTGAAGCAAGCGGTGCTTTTTACTGTTTCCCTGATGTTTCAGCCCATTATGGCCGAAATATAAATGGGGCGAAGATTACCGGCAGTATGGATTTTGCCAAAGCCCTGCTGGAACAGGCCAACGTGGCCCTGGTTCCGGGGCTGCCGTTTGGATGCGATAATAATGTGCGTCTGAGTTTTGCCTGTTCGCTTGAACAGATTACCAAAGGATTAGACAGACTTCAAGAATGGCTAAGTCAGTAAAGAGCAAGAAACGCAACGTCTCCACTCCAAGAGTGGAAGAATCAACAGTCTCTGAACAGGTAGTACAAGCAGTCCGGCACTGTGCCTTGTCCGGCTGGCCCATGATTTTAGGCTGGCTGGCAATGCTCATTTTTACCGTACATGCCTGCTCACACATGGTTGCTGCCGGCGATACCTGGGTTGCAATGGCGTGTGGGCGGCATTTTGTCAATCACGGCGTCGATACCGTCGAGCCGTTCAGTGCGAACTCGCATAAGGCCGGACCAACGGAAGAAGAGATTCAAAACTGGCCGGATTGGGCACAGTGGATTGTAAAAAAGGTCGGCCTCAAGACGTTTAAGGCTGTACATCCCACTGGCTGGGTCAATCAGAACTGGCTGACGCATGTTATTTTTTACCTGCTGGTTCCCAAATCATCCTATGCGGACGGCGTGAGCTTCTCATCGAACGCGCTGGTCTATTGGAAATTCGCCATTTACATAATAACTGTGGTTTGTGTCTATTATACGGGCCGGCTGTTGGGGGCTAATCCGGCGCTTTGTGCCGTCTTTTCCTGCTTTGCGATGTTCATAGGGCGTTCTTTTCTCGATGTCCGCCCGGCGGGTTTCTCAAACATGCTGGTAGCGGTCTTTTTGCTGATTCTAGTACTGGCCACGTATCGAAACATACTTTATATATGGCTTATTGTCCCGGTGACCGTTTTCTGGTGCAATGTCCACGGGGGATATATCTATGTTTTCATCATGCTTGTTCCGTTCGTGGGTCTTAACCTTCTGACGTGTATTTCCAAAAAAAGATTCATCTCGATCGGGCTCAAGGGTGTCTGCCACACTATGGCTGCAGGCTTTATTGCTTTTATTGCATGTATTGTGTTCAATCCATTCCATTTGACAAACCTCACTCATACGTTCGTCATTAGTGTCAGTAAACATGCCGAGCGGTGGCGTGACATACACGAATGGTGGTCCGCTTTCCACTGGTCTAACCGTGTTGGTACGGGTTTTCCTTTTTTAATACTTTATATTCTCGGCATTGGTTTATCGATTCTCTGGCTGTTCTCCCGCTTCCTCACACCGAGATTGCTCAAAGCGCCCAGGAATGAGCTTGAGGCCCAGAAAAAATTATACGTCAAGCTGTCGGCAGTTTTTGGTTATGGGGCATTTGTTCTGGTTTGCTATGCGACATTCATCAGTTTTTCGCTCCTCGGACTTGGTTTCGTCAGCTTCTTCTGGTGTGCGGTCTTTGTAGCTATTCTTCTATTGAGTATTTACAAAAACGTTCACTTTATTTACCTAACGGTTCTTTTGACCTTGCTGGCCGTATGGTCAGGCAGTGGAGCGGCCGGTTATGACGGCAGATATTTCTATCCTTTTGTTATTATGCCTGTTTATGTTATACTGCATACACTAACTTCACTGCTTTCCAAGCAGGTAAAGGACAAGCCTGTAAATGTTGTCTTCGTGATCCTTTCAGTTATCGTATCGCTGGTGCTGATGACTGTGATCTTTAATCCTTTCAAGTTTGAACAGCCGCTATGGAATATAGGACAATTCTTCGACTTGCAACGGACTTGGCGCCCGGTGTATGAACGCAACCTCGGATTAAGCTATAAAAATTTATTTGATGGGCTTTTTATACTGAACATGGTATCGATTATTTTCTGGCTTGTATTACCATATTTAAAAGAAGCCGTCGGCAAGATAAAAGAGGTAGAAAATCAAGGGCAGCAAGCAGAGACATATCAGTTGCCCAGGATCGATTTAGCACTAATTATAATTGCGGCCTTGACGATTTACATGGCTGTCCGTTCACGAAGATTTATACCGATAGCAGGAATTGCTGCCTGTCCTGTTTTGGCGATGTTTATCGACCAGGTGGTTCGCGCAGTATCAGCGAGCCGAAACTTTTATGCACACAAACGCCTGATAGTTTCTCCAATGTCTCGGAAGCTTCAATTATTTTTTATCGGTGCCGGTGCTCTGGCTGTTCTGTTCTTCGGCACGTGGTGGGGGCATAAATTCAAGGTTGTTTATCTCGATCCGTGGCCATCGGACCCGAAATTAAGTTCTGTATTTATGCGGATGACTGCCTCAGACGCCAAGCCCTTCTATGCTATGAAATTCATCAAAGATAACAAGCTAAAAGGGAAAATGTTCAACTACTGGACCGAAGGCGGATTCATCGCCTGGGGCCAGGAGCCCGATCCGGATACAGGCAAAACACCTCTGCAGTTATTCATGGACGGCAGAGCACAGGCGGCTTATAACCGCACAACCTTTGACATTTGGACGAGTATTATGTCCGGGGGTCTTCCTGGTTCTCGCGGATATGAGATTATGCGGGCCGCCGGGTTTAGATCGCAGAGTACTGGAATAGAGTTGGAACAAATATTGACTCCGGAGAATTATGTCGAACTTGGGCAATCCTTTGGCGATGAGCTTGAAAAACGCGATGTCTGGACCGTCTTAATGCCCTCTGCAGTATATAATGATCCGGACAAACCAGCTTCCTATTTTGTTATAAAAGGTTTTGAGCAAAATCCCAACTGGCGGATCGTGTTTTTAAATAACAGGCAAAAACTGTTTGTTGACATAAGAACGCCCCGAGGTAAGGAACTTTACGAAGGCATATTTAACGGGAAAACCGTCTATCCGAACGATTATCACAAGAACCTGATTCGCGCTCATTGCTGGATTCGTTATCAACCGGGTATAGAGAGCAAGAAGAAGGCCCTTGATTTTGGTATAAGGGCATTTAATCTAAATCCGATGCCGACAACCATTTATGAAATACTCACTATGGCTCAGAACTTTCCCGAGCTAAGCCCCGCTGTTAATAAGTTTTGCTCGGATTATTTTGATGAGTTTACGGAAAAAAGAGATTTGTGGGCCAGGCAGGATGGTTATCGACATAAAGTTGAAGCAGTACAAATGGCGTGCTTCCATCTTAGAAGGCTTGCCCAGGCTCAAAAGGACACGAAACTTATGAACTTCTATGCCGTCAAGGAGCATGGATATTTGCTTGAATTGTCGAGCATACATCGAAGCAAGAGGTGGTGAATGGTTTCAATCAGCGTTTTTTTCCCCTGTTACAATGAGCAGGAAAATGTTGGCCGGACCGTTGAAAAGGCGCTCGATGTTTTGGAAAAGCTCAATGCTGATTTTGAAATCATCATCGTCGATGACGGTAGTTCCGATGGCACCGGTCAAATCGCCGATGAGATTGCAGGACGAGACAGCAGGGTAAATGTAGTGCATCACCAGCATAATCTTGGTTATGGAGCGGCCTTGCAGTCAGGCTTTAAGACTGCAACAAAAGAGCTTGTCTTTTATACCGATGGTGACGGCCAGTTCGATATTAACGAAATGCCGCCCTTGCTTTCCTTGATGGAACAATACGATATCGTTAGCTGCTACAGGCTGAATCGCCGGGATCCGATAATCCGCAAAATCAATGGTTGGTGCTGGACCAGGTTGATTTGTCTGATGTTCGGCCTGAAAATCCGCGATATTGACTGTGCTTTCAAGCTGTATAAAAGGGAAATTTTTGACAAAATCGAGATGTCAAGTACCGGTGCTTTGATCGACGCCGAGATACTGGCTCGGGCTGTCCGTAAGGGTTACCGTATAACTCAAAAAGGTGTGCACCATTATCCGCGAACCGCAGGCCAACAGACCGGCGCGAGCATACGAGTTATTCTGCGTGCTTTCAAAGAGCTGCTTAAACTGCAGAGCCGAATCCGGAGCGAGAATTGATAACTTAACCATATATAATATCTGAAATGTGATATACAAACTATGAACGATGGGAAAGTAAACCTGTTTATCTATGGCTCACTGCGAGACAGAAGAATCTTTCAATCAGTCAGTGGATTGAGTTTCACAAGAAAAGCATCTAAAATCGACAATAATACTCTTTTTGCCGAGCCTGCTTTGCTGCCGAAATACCGAAGAGTTAGCCCGGATAATGTCTATTATTATGCCATTGCAGCACCATCTTCGCGAATCGAAGGTTTTGTAATCCATGATATTCCCGCTCCGGCGATGGCTGAAATCGACAAGTATGAAGGCAAGCGTTACGAGAGAGAGACTGTTCATGTTAACACCGCAAACGGTACCCTTGAGGCCCAGGCTTACCTGGTAACCCATGACTCGATGGAAATGCATTTTGGTGACAGGTTTCATGTCAACCTGATACACGAACTATGGCTTCGCAAACGCATCGAAAAATTCATCAAAAGACGTACTCGTCCCGGCGAACGAACTGTGGACGCCGAATCGGAACGCGGGGCTGACCGGGAGCTGCTCGCAACCACCGAACGTGACCTGGTGATGAGCCATTATCATTCGGATGCGGTGAGTGATTATTATCTCGAACATGAGCTGGATCGTCCCCGGCCAAGCATAAAACACCTTTACGACGATCCGGAAGCAAAGCCATATATCAACAATTATCTGGCTTTGACTGTGAGGCAGGTCCTGCTTAATCAGCTTGAAGAACAAATCCAGGCCCGATACCGCTTTAAGCTTGAGCGCATTCGCTCTTCAGAAAGATACTATAACCGGTCGATCAGCCTGCTGGCGGCTTTGCAAATGATAAACAGGAACCGCGAAACCGTTGATATGATAGTCGATGAGTGTCTCCGGACAATGCCCTATGAAAAAAACGATCTTATTGACTATGTTAAATATAGCGTCCGTGCTTCGAAGAGCATGTTTGATACTCGCGTAGCCGGATCGCATCTGTCTCGAATCCGTTCGAATCTTCAGCCCGGGCTGGTCCCCCTCGGAATTGAGCTGGAATTAAGTAATCTCGGAGCAGCAGCCGTCGAACCGCAAAGAAGCATCCAAAATATACATGACTCGGTATATGACGGATTCAAGTACTTCTATGATTTCCACCTTGATGTTTTGAGCTGGAAGCTCGGCGGGTATATTGACGATCACACCGGCTCAACCGACCAGGGGCAACGAAGGGGTTTCCTCGAATTAGCTCCCGGCAGGCTGAATATTGCCGGTGAGCTTTCCCGGCCGGCAACAGCCGATCCCTGGCTGCTTAATCATTTGATAAATGAGATGGTAAATTTCTATAATGTCCACCCACATAGTTTACATCTATCTCTCCAACTTCGGAAAAAACAGCTCGGTAATCAGAAGATTCTACCGCTCGGTTTTGCCAAGTGTCTGTTGGCGCTCGGCGGCGGGCCGGAGCGAAAGAGTACCGGCAGACTTTGGGTATCAAGGATGGGACATGATGAGATTAAACAATACGAATATGGTGAAGAACTCGTTTTTGCCAGAACTTCCAAGCGCAAGTGGTTCCTTGGTGGAGATGAAATTGCGAACAAACCTCCTGCCCAGGCAGTTACTCACGTCCAGCAGTACAAGTTTATTCGCTTGGAGAAAAAAGCTAATTATGAGCCGTTAATCATGTGCCTCAAAGGTTTGCAGCTATCCTACAATCCGGCCGATTATTTGACCTCAGAACAATTAAAGAATAATCCGAGATTGCAGGAGCAATACGAGGTGTTGAAGACCTGGGCTGCTGAACCGATGGAAATAAGTCACGATACGATCGAACGTTTTATAGGAATCATTCGTGCCGGTTTGATGAACGAGGGGCATCGTAAGCCGGTCCACTCGCTGCACTATATCAATTGGGTAATAAGCACGATTGAAGGTCGATTGCGCAATTTCAATAAGCAGCTCAGACAGTACTCATAACGCCAAAAGCACTAATCACATCAAGCTTCGCGTATTTCCTCAATCTTTTCTTTAATAAATTCCGCTGTATGACAGGCCGCCACTTTACCGAAAGCAAGACATTTGTGAATTCCGGCATTAAAAGATTTCACGAACTCTTGCGAATCGAACGATGACGAGATGCTACCTAAAGGTTTGTCGGTGCTGCCATCGGGTGCGGGTGCAAGTATATAGATTGCAGTAGCAAAGCCGGCAAAATAGACGATCAGCAGGAATATGAATTTGGTTCTCCAGCCTCTCACTAAGATTCTCCCTTCCTTAAAAAACCATTTAGTCGGCCGGTCCCCCCCAAGCTGGCCTATTTTATTTATCTCTATTAAAAAAATAGTATCAAAAACAACAGTTGCCAAACGGAAAACGGGAAAAAGTGTGTTTATTCCACTAAAAACTGCTTCAATGTGCTGCAGACAGCAGCAACCTGGTCTTTTGTCAGATGATTGTGGAAGGGCAGGGCGATTGTTCTTTCGCTCGCGGATTCGGTAATGGGGAAATCGCCGGCTTTATGGCCAAATTTCTCTGCTATGAACGGCATAAGATGCACTGGGGGAAAATAATTGCTGACCTGGACGTTCCGGTTTTGCATTTGTCGCAGAATCCGGTCTCGCCGGGCCATTGTAAAGCCTTCGGCAAGCCGGACAACGAAGACGAACCAGCTCATATCGCAATCGGCCGGCTCGGTAGGTATGATCAACTGGTTGTCGTCCTCTAACATTTCCCGGTACCATTGAGCAACCTGCCTGCGTTTTGCCTTGATTTCGTCGATTCTCGATAGCTGCACGATACCGAGAGCACAGTTTATGTCGCTGAGCCGGTAGTTATAGCCCAGCCTTTCATTGGCCAGCCAGCCGGTATCTTTGCTTCTGCCCTGGTTGCGAAGCGATACGCACATCTCCGCCAAAGCATCATCATCGGTCAAAATCATGCCGCCTTCGCCTGTGGTGATTTGCTTATTGGGATAAAAACCGAAAACGCTCATCTTGCCGAACGTCCCGGCCTTTTTTCCTTTCAAAGCCGAACCGAGCGCCTCGCAACTATCTTCGATTACCGCAAGATTGTGTTTCCGGGCGATTTCACAGACAGTATCGAAGCCGGCAGGATTTCCGAATACTTCGACCGGTAAAATGGCTCTTGTATTTTCGGTGATTGCCGGTTCGATTTTAGCCGGGTCGATATTCAGGCTGGCCGGATCGATATCGACAAAAACCGGTTTTGCACCGGCCATCATAATGGATGTTGCTGAAGCGACGAAAGTAAACGGTGTGGTAATAACCTCATCGCCCGGCCCGATCCCGAGCGCCAGCATGCTCAAAAACAAGCCGCTCGTCCCGCTATTTACAGCTACAGCACGTTTTCTGCCGACGAAATCGGCGAAAGTCTGCTCGAACTGCCAGAGTTTAGGACCGAGCGAAAGATCAGGACTGCGAAGCACGACACAAACCGCTTCGATTTCTCTGTCTGTAATGTCCGGCCGGGACAAATATATACGCATAATGAAATCACCTCATTACGTTTGAGCAAAGTTTACGAGATTGTACCGGCTATGAAGCATAAATCAAAAACATTTTCGTAGCCGGATACACCGGTAGAAGTAAAGCAATTACATTCTATCCGATTACTCCTTTCGGTATATATCAGGAACATTTATGGGACGTCGCATCGTGCAGAGCATCAATTATTTGCTGCTAACATGAAAATTGCGATTGTCTGCTAAACAGCCCTCAATTTTGAGCCGAAGATTAGAATGATTTAATACCATGTGGCGGGAGTCAAAAAAATGGCGAAAGGCAAAAACGTACTTACAACAGGTGATGTGGCCAAGATTTGTCATGTCGCACCTCGAACCGTATCGAAGTGGTTTGACAACGGCCAGTTGAGGGGCTATCGCATACCCGGCAGCAAAGACCGGCGAATCCCGGTCAGCGAGCTGATTCGTTTTATGAAAGTTCATAATATGCCGACTACGGAGCTTGCCGTCGGCACAATCCGGGTGCTGATTGCAGACAGTAACGTCAAAACAGCTTCGGCCCTGGCAGATATTCTGCGAAGCAAGGCCGATTACGAAGTACAAATCGTTCAGAGCAATTTTGAAACAGGCTCTGCCATCCAGAAATTCACGCCGCATGTGGTGCTGGTCAGCCTGCTGGCTGACGCCATAGATGCGACGGCCGTCTGCAAGGGCATCCGGGAGAATGAGGACCTGCGGACAATCAAAACTATTGCCCTTGTGAACCAGCTAAGCGACTCGGAATCAGCGGCACTGCTGCAGAAGGGTTTCGACGGCTATGTGCCTTATTCTGCTGATGCTGTCGAGGTCATCAAGAGGATCGAAGAGGCCATCGCAATCATTTACTAACTCAAACTGACCGATTCGGTTTGTCATCCCTGCGAAAGCAGGGATCCATTAACGTAACGGTTTAAGTGGATTCCCGCCTTCGCGGGAATGACAAATTGTGGCTTTTTCTCAGTAATCCCTGAAGCGTCTGAGCCATTCGGGCCAGTCTTCGGGACGGGCGCCGCCGGCCTTCGTCCACGGGCCGTTTGTGATATACGAACGATGCCATTTCAACGTCCACAATTCTTTTAGCCCGACATTTCTTGTCGACCAGTCCATGAAAAGAAGGTTGACAAAGCCGTCGTGCCGGTTGATGCAAAAATGGTTCATTTCCCCTGATGTGCCCTGGTCTGTTATAAAAAAGGCATCCATAGTTGCTGAAGGACTATCGGTATCGCGGGGCCAGGCATCGTACCATGTCGAATCGCCGAATACAGGTATCGTATTCGTACTAATCGGCCTGCCTTCGACAACCCTTTGATTAGGCAATACGGTTGTATTATTCTGCGTATTCCTCCAGAACCATTCCAATAAACGACCGCCAGCACGGTCCTGCTCCACTGAATTGGTCCATGAATTGATGCCGTAGCTGAAGACATAAGTGTCGAAGCCGGCAACGTCGAGATAAGAGGCCTTAAAAGTGCCGAAATCCATATCATGTTCCATAACTCTTGTGGCAGTCGGGCACAAGAGCATCTGAGTATCATCTTTATAATATGAATTCAGTGCAGTCATCCACAGCCCCCCGGTTACATCCCTGTTATTGAAGTAGCCGTCATGGTCGTCCGTGTAAAGCTTGAAGATAAGGCCCCACTGTTTCAGTCTTGCTTGGCAGCTAACCTTCTGTGCCTGGTTTTTCACCCGATTAAGAGCCGGCATCAATATAGCCATCAGCAGGGCAATAATAGCGATTACAACTAAAAGCTCGATTAATGTAAATCCCCGCCGGGTGCTCATAATGATACTCCTTCTGAGGCTTGATCAGAACTTTACAAAAGCTCCTGTAAAACAAAATCCCTTTAGGAATCACCTGCTATTAAAAAAGGCCGGCATTAAAACCGGCCTTTTGTTTTCTTAGTAATCCTTATAACTTCTGAGCCAGACGGGCCAGTCCTCTGGGCGTGCACCGCCGGCTTTTGTATATGGACCGGATGTGATAAAAGCTCGATGCCATTTCAAAGTCCAGTTCTCCTTGAGTCCCACACGCCTTACAGACCAGTCCATAAAAAGGAAATTGACGAATCCTTTGTGACGGTCGATGCAGAAATGGTTCATTTCCCCCGTAGTTCCCTGGTCCGTTATCAAAAAGCCGTCCCTGGTCTGCATAGGAGTATCGGTATCACGTGGCCATGCATCATGCCACGTTGAGTCGGCAAAGACAGGTACGTTGTTCGGATTGGCTGTTCTGCCGTTGCGAGTTCGGGTATTGGGTTCAACACATCCTAAGTCATCCGGTCTTTTCCAGAACCATTCCTCCAGACGGTCGCCACGGTCGCCGTGCATAAAATTTGTCCATGAATTTATGCTGTAGCTAAATTTATAAAGGTATGTACCACCGCCGGGAAGAGCCAGGGAACGCGTTGCGGCCTTAAACGTACCGAAGTCCTGGTCATGTGCCATTTCTCTCGTGGCTGTCGGGCACACAAGCATATCCCAGGTGTCCTTATAGTATGGCCGCAGGGCATTTGGCCACAATGTCGTCTCATTGTTTCCCCAGCCTTCGTTGAAGTAGCCGTCATTATCGTCTATGTAAAACTTGAACATTAGGCCCCACTGCTTTAGATTGGCCTGGCACTTAACCGACTGGGCCTGGTTCTTTACAAGCCGTAAAGCCGGCATCAATATCGACATTAGTAGTGCAATAATCGCGATTACAACCAGAAGCTCGATCAAGGTAAACCCTCTTCGTTTTCTCATGCTAATACTCCTTATTACTTCGGGAGAACAATATTTACTTAATTACGACCTATTTTTAGCTATTTTACCAAAGGTTTGACTGAAATACAAGTGGTAAATGGTGTTTTTTCTCACCTGCTCAAATTGTATTATTTCTTTCTTTTCTCAAGCATTCGGCTTACTACATTCAAACACTGCTCGGTATCGACCTGTTTTTCCTGCCCATCTGCGAAAGTAAGCTCATATTTGCCGTCCGGCAGTTCGTATTGCAGCAGCACGGCATTTGCATCTTTGATATCGACCGAATCGCCATACCATACTACTTTTTCACCGCGTTCGAGCAGGTGTTCGTATCTTTTTCTGGTAATCGAGACCTGGTCTTCGCCGGGACTCCCCAGGTATTTAATCAGCAGCACACTGTCCTTAATTATTCCGCTTCCCGACGAATCCCTGCTGCCAAACAAATTCAGCAGCAAAATCATCGTTATGATTATCACCGCCGCTGCTACTGATTTGCTCAGCCTTAAATCTATGATAATATTGACCGTGTCCCAGCCGATTTTGTGCCGGGAAAGCCTGTGCGGGATTCGCTGTTTTATCTCCTCGCCAAGACCGGGACGAACCGGCTCTGTGGATAGCCGGCCCAGCTCGGTAAGCATTTCTTTGATTTTTTCTTCTTCCATTTCAGCACTCTTTTTTCTGTGCACCCGAATGCAACAGGTTGCTATCTGGAATTCTTTATTTAATGGTCTTTCTCAAGTTTTTTAATGCTCTGTTCAGCCTGCTTTTAAACGTTCCCTGATTTAATCCGGCCACCTCAGCAGCCTCTGCAATCGTCAATTGCTGCAGGTAATGTAAAATTATTGTTTCTCTCAGTTTCATCGGTAATCGCTCTACAGCGTCTTTTAAGTGTTCCAACTGCTCGTTATACTCTATTTTTTCGTGCTCATCCCTGCCGTGACTCGGCTTTTCGAGGCCTTCGATGCCGATGACTTCCCTGTGCTTGTGCTTTCGCCAGTGCAGCCTTGAAACGTTGCTGGCGATGCGATAAATCCAGCCGTTTAGTGCTTTACCGTCTTTCAACTGGCCTATATGGTGCCAGGCATTGAAAAAACTCTCCTGTGTCAGGTCTTCGCTTGCCTGGCGGTCATGACCAAGCCTCCTCATAAATAAATAAATCTGCTCATAATACTCATCTACAAGCTCAGCCGCCGCAGCCCGGTCGCCTGCTCTAAGTCGATTAGCAAGCGAATCCCGTTTTCTGCTGTCATGTAGCATATCTCGGTCCCGATTCTGCTGCGTATTACTAAGATACGCCGAATCGGTGTTCTGTTCTGCTAATTTCGTCTTTTTTTCCATATATTTGTATTATCCTAATAAGGCTATTGTGAGTTTACCGATAATCAGGAAAAGTTGCAATATCAAATGTGTTTGTTAATGCGGCATATAGAACATGAAATACAGGCTCTTATGATGACATTTATAGGAATCTAAAAGAAAATAGTTGATATATATTTTCTATTTTGAAATAATACGTCACCGTGAAAGCCAAGATGAAAAAACTACAGATTCTGGTCGGTTTTGTCCTGTATTTGAGTAGTTTTGCGAGGGCCGATTTAGCAGGGCAAATCGATGGTATCATTAGAGAATCCATACAGAAAAGAGTCCATTTTTCCATTCATATCGTAGAAGCAGATTCAGGCATGACGGTCTATGACCATGATGCAAGAGAGCTGATGATACCGGCTTCGAATATGAAGATTATTACAAGCGCAGCAGCATTGCATTACCTGGGGCCTGACTTCGATTATAAAACCAGGATCGGGCTCTCCGGCAATGCATTGGTTGTTATTGGAAGCGGCGATCCGCTGCTGGGCGATGAAAAAACCGACAATAAATATGGCCGGGAGCCGGGCTGGATATTCAAGGACATTGCAAATGCGCTGAAGACCAAGGGCATTGGCACAATCGAGGGGATTATTGTTGACAGCACTATTTTCGATGACGAGCCTGTGCATCCGAGCTGGCCGAAGGATGATTTGAATCGCTGGTACGCCTGCGAAGTGAGCGGCCTGAATTTTAACGACAACTGCATACAGATAAGCACAAAGAACATCGACGGCAAAGTTGCTGTTTTTGTCGAGCCGCAGACCTCTTTCGTATCGCTCATCAATAAGGTCGTGCCGATATCGAAGGGGAGCAGTGCCGTCGGAACCTATCGCAATAGTCAACCTAACAGGCTTACTGTTTTCGGCAAGTGCAAGGATGAGGTTGGGCCGTTTGACGTTGCTATCGAAAGGCCGGCGGCGTACTTCGGATTTCTGCTGTACGAAAATCTTGCTGCGGCTGATATCGATGCAAAGGGAGAGCTTGTCGAAAAGCCGCTTAAAGAGGGCAGCCAATTCATCCCGCTGATCGAATTCAGCACAACGCTGACCGATTGCCTGGCCCGCTGTAATAAGAACAGCCTCGGGTTGGTCGCCGAGGCAATGCTTAAAACCATCGCCGCAATGAATAATCCGGACAAGAAAAACGGCAGTTGGAAAAGGGGGCGGGAGCTGATTTCCGAATTTCTGCTGCGGCTTGATATTGATGCAAGCCAGTTCTATATCGACGACGGTAGCGGCCTGAGCCGGCAAAATGAACTGACTGCGTATGCGATTACTACCGTATTATCGGACATCTACAACGGTAAGAACTGGCAGCTATATAGGGACTCGCTTGCGGTAGGGGGGGAAGATGGAACGATTGAAAGATATTTCCAGGAGGATAAGTACAAGGGCAGAATCCGGGGCAAAACCGGCTACATAAGCGGCGTCAGGTCTTTATCGGGGGTAGCCGAAACAGACCAGGGCGATTATATATTTTCTGTCCTCGCTAACAACACCAACGGCCGGACTCGTACCGTCATCCACGATATCGCAGAAGCAATTATCGACGTGCACGCCGCAGAAGAGCAGTAATATCAGCTAAGTACGCTCGTCATCATTGGAAATCCGCCCGGCATTAATTTTAAGATGTAAGGCTATTGGAAATTGTCTTCAAGCTGCTGAGATTTTTCTCGCAATCTTCGATGCTGTAGAACTTTGGCCCCATGCCGCAGGGCAGCGTCAATAAGTCTCCCTCCTGAAAGTCCTTGACGTTCTCTATTGTTTCGACTCCCCAGGCGATTCTCTTGCCGTTCCTGTATCCCGGATATTTGGTGAGATCGTATTTGGATGCATCGAAGCTGATGATGTCGATATCAGAAGCGAACATCTCATCCCAGTTCATATTGCCGCAGGTATGCACTCCTGATGTAACATTGAAGCACTCGAAAAGCGGCGACCATAATTGCCGGTAATCGAATCCGGCGTGCCCCAGAGCAGGCTCATCTAAAAAAAGAATGATGTTACCTGCATCCAGGCCGTCTAAAAGGGCGTTAATGTGCTCATAGGCCCGGGAAAAAGCTGCATCCTGGTCGTATCCACCAAGAATAAGAGTGGCCGGGCCGACGCATTGTATTTTAACAGTATCAAGGCCGGCCACCTTTGTCTTGAACGCATCAAGACAACTCATATTGCCGGGGTGCTTGATATAGTCCATCATGGCATCTCCCAGCAGTGGCAGCTCCGGCAGAAATGGTATGTCGTGCTGCAGGCTGTACTCAACAGCCTGGTCGACATCATCGTACGGCAGCGAGCCAATTTGTGTTATTTTTTTGCTTTTATTCATATCAGTTTGTCATCCCATATTAAATTGCTGTGGGCTATCCTGTATATTGTAGTTTAAATTAAATTCCATGGCAAGATACATTTAAGTGGGCTAATTCAAATGGGGTCTGGTAGATCAGGGCCTGAAGTAAACTATCGGGCCGTTTTCATAATCTTTAATTATCCAGTCCGGCGTAACAACTGACTTATAGATCGGTTCTTCGAGGCGTCCCATTTCGACCCCGAGTATAACCGCTGAGGGCGGATTTTTTTCGAGCGTTTCGGCAAGTGTTTCCGCACCGGCCGTATGCGTTATCCGGCGGTCTTCGGCTGGCATCGAATCGGCAATTCGATAGATAATCGCGCCGGCGGACAATTCAGTATATATGTCACAGCCTCCCTCGAGGGCGAGCAGGGGGGCGAAGGTAAGTGTGAGTTTTGAGTCCTGAGTTTTCAGTTTTCCGGCAATATCTTTCGAGACCCTGTGAATTTCAATCGGCGCCCACTGTTCCGGCACGAGAGCCAAAGGAATTCTATACAGTACAAGCGGGTACGAAAATAAAGCCGCAAGTGAGCAGAAAATCATTAAACCTGTCGCCATCTTAAAATGTCCGCTGATGCCAGCTTTGTTGCTAAGCTTTCGCAAATATAATAAAGGAAATGCGAGGCTGATGACCAAAAAAGGAACCGGAACAGCAAGATATTGTCTCCACATTGTTGGTGGAATCAGGGCGATTACGAAAAATATCGCCGGCAGCAGGGCGGCAAGCAGCAGGTTTATACCGCTGACAATCTTTAACTTGCGGCGTAAAAAAAGCACGCTCAGGAAAAGGTAAATCACCATTGCCATAAGGACAAAATAGCCTGGTGTTGTCAGGCATGCAAACGTCAGAGCAAACTTATCAAAAACCATCCCAATTTCGCGCAGCCATTGGCCGTACAGCATCGGTATTTTGACGATGTTCAGAAAGAACGCCCGCGGGGCCTGGGCTATCACCCAGACGGGCCAAATCGAAACAACCGCCCCGGCCAGAAGAAACGGCAGGGCGTTTTTTAATCTTTCTTTGATCGAACCGGCAGGTACACAAAGCAACAGCACGAAAAACAACAGCTCGGCCAGAACTGTGGTTATACGCATACATGTAGCAAATGTGAGCAGGGCGCCGATGGCGGCGATGCGCCAATATTTTGATTTTTGCTTTAAATCGGTGGATATAAACAGCCAGAATGACAAAACGATACAGAAAATCACAACATCGTGGTTCCATGCGTAGCCGTTGGCGTAGTCAACGAGCGGATTGAATATGTACAGCACAACTGCAGAAAGGCCTAAAATCATGCCGGAAGTTGTAAAAGACCTGAAAACGTGCCGGTATATGCCGACGATACCCAGCATCACAAGAATATCGCACACGCAGGATACAATTCTGCCTACGAGCAGATAGTGAGTTGTGCTAAACAATTTAAACAAGGTCGCACAGAGCAACGGATGGTACGGCAACTGGGCGGCGTATGAAAAATCCCTGTAAATCATCCTGCCCTCGGCGAGTAATACAGCACCGCTGCAGTACATCTGTTCATCCCGGCCTACAGGCTTGCTCATCGTATTCGCCAGGATGGAAAGCGACAAAACGATAAGTATTAGAACGGCAATAATATTAATAATTCTCGGGGAAATTTTATTATTCGGTTTAGATTTGTGCTTTGGCTTCATATTACCATTCCGCAAGTTCGCCGAGCAGCTCTTCGACCAGGTCTTTCATCGTTACGATGCCGACCGGCTTTTCCCTTCCAAAGCGACCGGCCTTTGTTACCAAAATTATCTTGTGATTTTCCTTCTGCATGATGTTCGTGGCATCTATTACGGACATATCAGCGTCGAGCTTTCGGATTGGTTTGATGAGACCTCGCAGGTCGTCAAATTTTTCCGATGAATTTAAAGCTTCATAGATACTGATAAAACCGATAATGTTATCCGCCCGGCCTTCGGTGACCGGCAGCCGGGTAAAGGCGCACTTGTTTAGCTTCCTTAATAAGGCGGAATTGTCAGAATTGACATCGACAGTTTCGACATTGTGTATCTGGATCATCACCGAGCTTAAATGAACATGTGAGATACCGACCAGGCGATTGACGATTTCGCTTTGCACGGGACTTAGAAAGCCTTCTTCGTGTGTATCATGCAAAATCGCCTGGACTTTATGCCGCTGCGCCGATGTGATGACCGTTTTGGAAGCGGTGGCAAGCCCCATCAGCCGGGCAAAAGAGCTTGAAATGAATTTGAGAATAGGCAAGATGCCGCTGAAGTTTAAAGGTTTGTAAACAGCGTAAAGGAGTGGAGAAAAGTACGGCGTCAACACATCCGCACGATAAAGAAATATGTTCTTTGGGATAAGCTCCGAGAAGATGAATAGTATTGGAACCATCAATAAAGTAGCAAGCAATTCGGCTCGATGTTCGTATTCGGCGCCGAACCGCGTCAGAAAGGAGCTTGTGACGAGGCTTGTGGCCAGGTAGTTCACCAGATTGTTGCCTATCAGCAGCGACAGCAGCAGGCCGGAGCTGTCGCGCAAACAACGGCCGAGGATCACAAAAGGAAATTGTTTTTTTTCTATGCCCAGTCGCAGTCGAAGCCGACTAAGCTGATATAGGCCGGTCTCGGAACCGGAGAACAGGCCTCCGAGTATAATGCAGCATGCAACAGCCAATACTATAAGAGTGTTGTTAAACATTTTTCTGGAACGGTTCAAGGGTTAATAGGAGCGTTTCGATTCGATGGTGTTTTACTTTTTCAACGGTGAACTTCAGGTTCTTCAAACTCGCGGCGTCCCCGCTCCGGGGTATCTTTCCAAGCAGGGCGGTGACCAGCCCTCCGATTGTTACCATGCGGGTTTGGGCCAAATCAATGCCCAGGACATCCGCCCAGTCGTGAATGGCAACGTTGCCCGATAGTCGATACTCGAAAGGTCCTGTCTGTTCGATTAGTTCGGTTTGACTTGTCGGTTCGATCTGACCGAGTAATTCTTCAGCAATGTCTTCAAGCCGCACCGAACCGGCTATGCCGCCATATTCATCGACAACGATTGTCATGTCGGTTTTACTCCTGCGGAAAAATTCCAGCAGTGATTCGACTGTCTTTTGTTCCGGCACGAAATTAACTTCCTGGACAATTTTGTCGAGCTTGACTTCGCCTCGGAGCAAAATCTGCCGTAAGTGGACAAGGCCGACAATATTATCGATTGAGCGGACATACACAGGAAGTTTTTTCATGTGATTTTGTTTCATCTTCTGGCGGGCTGCATTGCTCGATTCGGTCACGTCACAGGTAATCATATCTACTCGCGGCCTCATTACGTGCCGGACCTTCAGAAAGCCAAGCTCGATTACTTCGGTAAATAGTTTGTTTTCATCGGCGGTAATCAATCCCTGTTGCCGGGTGGTTTCGATCAATGACTTGAATTCATTGACGCTTATTGCCTTCGGGTGTCTGACCGGTCCCAGAAGCAGCCTTAAAATTGGCTCTAAAATGACAACTTTAAAAACCAGTTCGACCGGCCCGAATATCTGAAGGCATAGGTAGGCCGGCAGGGCGGCGGCAACACAGAAATTTCTTGAGTTGGCGTAAGCCAGGGATTTCGGCAGGATTTCCCCGAGGAGCAATACCCCGGCAAAGCTCAGCACCGCGGCGGACACAGCAGCCAGGCCGCCATAATCTTTAAGCCGGATTATAAGGACGCTGGAAACGGCGAAAAAAAGAACGTTGACTGTCATATTGCCGAGCAGAAAGCAGTTGAGAAGTTGTCGGCGTTTGCCCAGGAGACTCGCAACCAGGTGTTGGAGTTTGTGTTCGGAATTCTTAAGCAGGCGTATCTGCCGGACTGATAGATTGATAAATGCGGTTTCAGATCCCGAGAAAAATGCGGAACCGGCAAGCAATATCAGCATCAAAATAATTTTGGGCACCAGGGCCGCCATCAGCAATTATCCGACTGTGGTTTTGGGTAAAACGATCTTAAATGTGCTACCATGACCAGGTTTGGATTCTACCGAAATGCTGCCTTTGTGTCCATCGATAATCATTTTGCAAAATGCCAGTCCGATTCCCGCTCCGGAATATTCCGCCGGCGAGTCGTTGTCGGTTTTGGTAGTGAAGAACGTCTCAAAAATATTCGTCAAATCGGCGGGCTTAATTCCATCGCCGGTGTCAGTCACCTCGATTTTAACATTATCGCCCGTTTCAGTGGCCCTGATGGTTAAAACGCCGCCGCCCGGCAGCATCGCATCCCGGGCGTTCAGAATCAGGTTCATTAAGACCTGCTGCACCTGAACCGGTACTACCGATACAGTCAGGTCGTCGGGAATGTCGATTTCTACTGTAATCCCGTCCTTATTAAAATCCCGGCAAAGACAGGTAAAAATATCGCCAATCAAGTCAAGAAGCTGGACGTCTATCTTTTCCTGCATTTCGCCGCTCACCAGGGCAAGCATACTTTCCATAACCTTGGATGCTCGCCCGGAATTTTGAACCGCTTTCTGGAGAGCTTTTTCCGTAAGTGCCCTGTCGTCGAGATTCTCCAATGCGAATGATGCGTAGCTTTTCAAAGGCGTCAGCAGGTTGTTCATCTCGTGGGCTATCATATGGCTGACTGTGCCGATATTGGCGAGATGCTGCAAATCCGCGAGCTGGGATTTCAGGGCCTCATTCTGGTGTTTCTGGACTTCCACACGTTTGTGCAGCGACAGGCGTTTTTCCGTAATACTTGCCAATTTTCTGTTCCTACTGTAAAATTCGATATCTATTGAGGTATATCGACTTTTGAAGCGTTTTTTCTTGAACCTTGACATATGTAAAATAGCGCTTGTGCAATGAACGAGCAGAATATTTTAGATGAGCTGTTGGCGTTACTCGAAGCAAACGGCGTGACAATCCGCAACGAGCCTCTTGGCGGCAGCGGCGGGGGACTTTGCTCGATCAAGGGTGAGCCTATTTTTTTTGTCGATGCTCAGGCTTCGTCGGCTGTTTCTGCAGCAATGTGTGCCGAGGCGGTATCGAAAGTGGTGGATGTTGAGCAAATATATGTCAAACCGCAAGTCCGCCAATTTATCGAGGATAACAGCAACCAGACAATTTGAAAGGTGATGCAATGATAGTAAACAGATGGCCGGCAATACTTCTAATCTGTCTTGTAACGGTATTATGTCCCTTACACGGCACGGCGGCGTTGAATTCGACACAAGATGCCGGGACATTCGTCAACTCCATCGGCATGAAATTTGTTCGCATACAGCCCGGTTCATTCCTGATGGGACAGGAGAAGGACGGCGATTGGGACGAGCGACCCGTCCACAAAGTGAACATTACACAACCTTTCGGCATCTCCGTGACTGAGGTCACCAACGCACAGTATGAGCAGTTCGATCCCGAACATCGCGAGCTACGAGGTAAGCTCGGCTTTTCCGAACGAGGCGATGAGGCGGTGGTTTTTGTGAGCTGGCACGAAGCGGCGGAGTTCTGTAAATGGCTCTCGGAAAAGGAAGACAGGCCTTACCGGCTGCCGACCGAAGCCGAGTGGGAGTATGCCTGCCGGGCCGGCACGGATACGCTCTATCATACAGGTGATACGTTGAAAGGGGAATTTTACAAGAACGCTCGCATGAGCTGGTTTCCCGATCCCGCGCGTCAAAGAAGCAGTGGAAAACCGCTGCTGCTGACCGTCGGAAAAACCGAGGCGAATCCTTGGGGGCTTTTCGATATGCACGGCAACGTGGAGGAATGGTGCTGCGACTGGTACGGCCCATACGAACAAGATGAGCAGACGGATCCGGTAGGGCGGGCTAAGGGTGATTTTAAGGTTACACGGGGCGGCAGTCACAGTACACAGATTTCGTTTCTGCGCTCTGCGAACAGGCTCGGGGCACTGCCGGACGATAAAAGCTGGCTGATAGGCTTTCGTGTAGTTGCCGGCGAGATGCCCAGGACCAAACCGCTTGCGAGTCCTGAGCCGGCATTATATCTACGCAACGTGAATCAGGACTTTCGGCCGGACTGGACGAGTGGTCCCGATCCGAATGAGCCTTATTTCAAAGGGCCTGTCGAATATGTCAAAATCCCGCCGGAATCCGACGGCCCGATGTACTCCGAGCATAATCACGATCCAGCACTGGTTGATTGCCCTAACGGCGATTTGCTGGCGATCTGGTATTCGTGCCGGGTTGAACCGGGGCGTGAATTGGCCATCCTGGCAAGCCGCCTGAAATACGGCAGTGAGCAGTGGGAACCGGCCTCGGTCTTCTGGAATGCGCCGGACCGTAACGATCATGCCCCGGCGTTCTGGTTTGACGGCAAAGAAACAATCTATCACTTCAATGGTCTGTCGGCAGCGGCAACATGGGGAAATCTTGCTACTGTAATGCGGCTTTCTACTGATAACGGTGTCACATGGTCGAAAGCTCGACTCATAAATCCCGAGCACGGCCTGCGTCACATGCCGGTCGAATCAGTATTTCGAACGCGCGAGGGCTATCTTGTTCTGCCCTGCGATGCTGTGACAGGCGGCAACGGCGGGACAGCGGTGCACATTAGCCGTGATGGCGGCGAAACATGGACCGATCCGGGCGCTGGCAAACCGATGCCGAAGTTTGCTGCCGGCACGACAGGGGGGTGGATTGCGGGTATTCATGCCGGTGTGACACAGCTCAAAGACGGAAGCCTGATGGCCCTGGGACGCGGCAACACCATAAACGGAAAGATGCCGATGAGCAAATCGAAAGATATGGGTGTAAACTGGACATATTCGCCCAGCGAATTCCAACCAATCGGCGGCGGGCAGAGACTAATCCTCAGACGCCTGCTGGAAGGGCCAATTTTATTTGTGAGTTTCACGAACCGCAATACCGGCATGAAACTCAAAGATTCTTCCGGCAAGGAACGCCGGCTCTTCGGCATGTTCGCGGCATTATCATTCGATGAAGGCAAAACATGGCCCGTAAAAAGGTTGATCACCGACGGTGGGGCGGCAAGGGAACTCGACGGCGGCGGCAATACCGGCAGGTTCATCATGGATCCGACGCACGCCGAACCGAAAGGGTACCTGGCGGCGACACAGACTCCAGACGGTCTTATTCATTTGATAACCAGCAAGCATTATTACGTTTTCAATCTTGCCTGGATCCGGCAGGGCACTGAAACAAAAAATAAGGAGTAACGAGAACATGGCGGCAAAAAAAGTGGCTATTTTAGTCGATGAAATGTATCAGGTCCTCGAAGTCTGGTATCCTTATTACCGGTTCCTGGAAGCGGATTTTCGGGTCAATTTGGTTGCAGCCGAGGCAAAAAAAGAATATCATTCGAAAGAAGGCTATCCGTGTGTTTCCGAGATAGCAGCGGCAAAGACGGGCGCCGGCGATTATGACTGTATGCTTGTGCCGGGCGGATTCGCGCCGGATTTTATGCGAAGAAGTGCTGATGTCATAAAGTTCGCAAATGATATGGTTGACGCCGGCAGGGTGATCGCGGCCATTTGCCATGGCGGATGGCTGTTGTGCAGCACGAAGATTTATAAGGGCAGAAAAGCGACTTGTTTTATGGCGATAAAAGACGACATTATCAATGCCGGCGCCGAGTATATAGATGACGAGTGTGTAGTGGACGGCAACTTGATTACAGCTCGCAAGCCGGACGATTTACCCGCCTTTTGTATGTCTGTTATACAGGCACTGGAGAATTAGTATGAGCAAGGCCAAAACTGAAAAAAATCAGGAAAGGACGCCGGTAGTGTTGGTGGTCGATGACAATCAGCAGAATCGCGAATTGCTTCAGGCGTATCTTGAGGACGTGGACTGCCGGGCAATCCCCGCGGCTGACGGCCCGGAGGCTTTGGAAATTCTTGCGAAAGAACCTCCCGATTTGATTCTGCTGGATGTGATGATGCCTAAAATGAGCGGTTTCGAAGTCTGCCGGCGAATCAAAAACGACCCTAAAACCTGTGAAATTCCCGTTATAATGGTTACAGCACTAAATGAGTTCGGCGACATCGAGCGCGGCATCGATTCCGGCACGGATGACTTCCTAAGCAAGCCTGTCAATAAGCTGGAACTTCTGACACGAGTAAAAACCATGCTGAAATTGAAACACCTGACCGATAAGCTTCAGCGCACACTGGCGTATTTAAATGAGGTGGAAAAACAGGCACATACAGCAAAATCTGAATCCGATAATTAGCATCTGAAATCGTAACAATCCTCACATAACGCACAATCCCCACAACGAAAAAACAAAATCTCGCATCAGGCGATGAATTGACAAATCCAGGCTTAATCCGCCCTCGTCTATTGTCGATACGTTATTTGTGATTGGAGGTTGGTGGAGATTCAAATCCACAATCAGTATTGCAAATCTAAGAACTAAAGCTGGATGCGGGTGGTGTATGAGTCGATTACTGGAAATTCTAGGCAGGGCGATAACGGTCGATACCGCTGATTTGATATGGCACTGGTTAAATCTCACCGGATTTCCGGCAGAGAATGACCAATCACCTCGATACCAGCAGATGCAAAAGACGATAGAGCTGATGGGCGGGATGAAGCTCGACGCCGCTACCGAGCATCTAAGGATGTATCTGTTTGAAAATCCTTCCTGTACGCACGGCCGGCTGGCTGCGACAGCTATTTGTTTGCATAACAATCAATTACAAGACGCAATCAAAGAGCTGAATTCGGTTTATATGCGCCAACCCAATAATACAATGGCTCTTTACGCCCTCGGGCACTGTTACGAGCGGCTCGGCAAAGAGGCTCAGGCTGTGGAATTTTATCAGGACTGCCTGAAGTTCAAAAATTATTTGCAGCTTCCCGCCCAGCGACTGGCAGCCATATATTTTAAGAATGGCCAGTTCGAGAAAACAATTCAGCAGTATGAGCTGCTGAAAGATGAATATCCTGATGATATTTCGTCACTGATTACGCTTGGGTATTTGTATATTGTGACCGGCCGATTTATCCCGGCTGTGGAAACCTTGAACAGGGCGATACTCATTCATCCGGACAATTTTCAGAACCAGGATGATAATATAGAGCAGCTAATAATCGAGGGCCAGTTTTATGAAGCACTGGAGTGCATCGAGGACCTGTTACAGGCACATCCGGACAAGCCCGATTTACTCATGAGGCATGCGGACGTTCTGCGCATGATTGGCGCTACTTCCGATGCAGTTTCTCGTTACCAAGACGCCCTTCGTGCCTGCCCGGATTTCCTTGAGGCCACAATAAAACTTGGGACACAATATCTGCAGATGGAACAGGAGCATCTTGCCGCACAACAATTCAACAGAGCAGTAGAAATCAATGACAACATCGTCGAGGCCTATATAGGTCTGGCAATTGCCCAGAAAACATCCGGCAATACCTCAGACGCTCTGGGTACATTATCGCTGGCGGCGGCGATCCAACCTAACAGTTCGTTGTTGTTCAATGAGACGGCAACTTTGCGATTCAAGGCAGGTCTTAAAGAGAATCAGACGATTGATTGTAAAGATGACTACGAAAGCCTCACCGAAGCCGTGATTGTGGCTCATCGTATGCAAATTAATCATCGCCCTTATAATCCGGATTTACATTACAGGCTCGGTGTGCTTATGATGAACGTTGGGAGAATGGCCGAGGCGATCAAGGCATTCCAAACGGCCCTGGAAATTAATCCGGCTTATACAAGAGCCCAAAGCAAATTAGCCATCTGCCTGTTTGAAACCGATCGTAAAACCGAGGCGATTGATATTCTGACGTGCTGCGAATGTCTCGAGAAGGACACGCTGAATCTGCACTATCAGACAGCCTTGTTATATTGTGACAGGGTAAAGTTCGCTTCGTCCTTAATCAATCTCGAACAGCATCTGGATAAAACTTTCACATGCCCCGATGCGACGGAAAACATATCGATCATCCTGCAGAACCTGGGCCTTCTGGATCGGGCGACTGCTATGTGGGACAATCTCACGGAAACAGCAAATCAAGTAATTAGTTCTGACAATCTGTTTTGACCGTTGGCCGGCCAAAAAGCAATAAAAGGGCCCAAAATATAAAACCAGGCCTATGATCCGGCAAATAAATCCGAATGAAACATAACATATATTATGAGACCTTCGAAATGGTCTGTTTTTCTAATATGCTTAAATATCTTTATTTTACACGATTAGCTTCAGGAATTTACGAATGCAGTAATACAGGTCTGCCGGCGTGAAAAAGTCAAACCTGGTCTCGCAGTGACAAAGGCTTGCCGAGGATTTCATAGTGCAGGATCGCCCTTCTTAGCTCTTCAGGATCGGCATAATCCATTAAAAGTTCCGAGAGATATTCCGACTCGGGCATTTGTGGCGGTTCGGAAGCTCGCTTATCTTGAAGTCCCTTGACACTTGTAACTGGAATCTCCGGGAGTTCCATTCTCTCGGTTTCAACATTTGGCTCCGCTAAAGCTGGTTTGAGTTCAGGGGTTGGCTCCTTGGGATTAACATGAAAAGCTTGTTCGGCTTCGACGGCGAACTTGCGGACGGCTGCCTGGAGGTCGGCGAACTTCATACGCGGTTTTTGTTCGGCTGGGCGAGGTTGTTGGCGTTTACTTTGGGCAGAATCGGTAGGACGTTCTAACCGTTTTAGCATTTGTTCACGTGCTTCTCTGCTGTGAATCGGTGGTTTGTGGACGGGTTTTCGAGGCAAATTGTCCTTGCTGCCAGTCTGGGACTTATTCGCTTTTGCTTTTATAATGCCGCCAACCAACCAAAAGATTGCCAGAACTATAATGAAAAGGATGTTCGTCCAGCTTTCGACATCATCGTTTCGACGTGCCAACATTATTTGTAACAACAGGTCATTCATTTTTTCACTTGAGTGAATATCGGTCGGGGTTATTCTTTCTTTTTGGGTTTAGCGATAGAATCACGCATCGAAGTATCAGCCATAACATTTTTCATCCTGTAATAGTCCATCACGCCGAGATTGCCCTTTTTGAAGGCCTCTGCCATAGCTAGCGGCACCTTTGATTCGTTTTCAACTACGAGTGCACGCATTTCCTGCTCTCGTGCCACGGCCATTGCCCGGCGTTTTTCGGCCTCGGCCTTTGCCCTGCGCATGTCAGCCTCGGCCTGGGCAGCCTGCAGTTGAGCACCTACGTTATCGCCGACGTCCACATCGGCAATATCAATGGATAAAATCTCATACGCCGTTCCGGCATCAAGTCCCTTGGACAAAACTGACTTGGAGATATCGTCCGGATTTTCCAAAACACTTTTGTAAGTTATAGCACTACCAATCGTGGTAACAATTCCTTCGCCCACGCGAGCGATAATCGTTTCCTGAGTGGCTCCACCTATGAGTCTTTCGATATTGGCTCGTACGGTCACGCGGGCTTTCGCTTTCAACTGGATGCCATCCTGAGCAACGGCATCTATTGTGCCTCTGCTCTTCTGAGGATCGGGGCAATCAATCACCTTAGGATTGACGCTTGTCTGGACCGCTTCGAGGATATCCCGGCCTGCCAGATCAATTGCCGTAGCCGTTTGCAGGCTCAAATCAATGTTTGCCCTGTTGGCGGCAACGAGGGCACGCACGACGTTAGGTACCCTGCCGCCGGCAAGATAATGGCTTTCCAAATCTCTTGTCGTCAATGTAAGACCCGCCTGGATAGCAGTAATTTTGCTAAGGACGATAGTCCGCGTGTCGACCCTTCTGAGCCACATTCCAATAAGCTCGGAGAATTTGACGTCGGCTCGCGAGAGTTTGGCCTGCAGCCACAGCCGGAAGAACTTTGCGGCCAGCAAAAAGAATACCAACACCAAAAGACCAACAACGATTGCAATTCCAATCCCGACAGGTCTCCAGTCAACCGCCAGGATCGTGTTTGTCAAGTTATACATAATACTTGTCCTTTCATTAACTCTCTTCGATTATACGAACTGTCAACTGTGTGCTTTCCACGTTGATAACCTTAACCTTTTTACCCTTCTCGACATATCCGCTCTCAGCCACACATTCGACTCTCTTGCCCTCGAAGTCACACATTCCCACCGGCCGGAGCGTTGTTAGAACAACACCTTCGGCGCCGAGCAGATCTTTGAGTTTGTCCGTGTCGGGTATGGCATCGCCCTGCCGGCGTTCCGGGGGCGTGAGCGTCACGCTTTTGCCGAACCTGGTTTTTGGGAATATCTTGTAAGCGAATATCAATACCGCGGGTATCATAATCGCTGCTATGCCAATTCCGATCCACCCGGCGATCAAACTGTGATGGAAAAATATTGCTATGCCCCCTGCCAGACAGGCGAGAGCGCAAATGCTGATAAGTCCCCCGCTCGGCACGAACACTTCGGCGATGATCAACGCCGCACAGGCAAAATACAAAAAAACAGCAAAAATTAGCCACCAAACCATTCGTTCCTTCCTATTGATTATTCTTTTACTGCTTTGACAACCACTCTGTTGCCGTGAATTTCGATTATCCGCACTTTCGTGCCTTTGTCAAGAAACTCGGCTTCGGCGACAACGTCTACGATTGCATCACCGAATCTTGCTTTTCCGGTCGGTCTCAGTGTTGAAAGTACCTCTCCGATGTCACCTGTGTTGACGCCGATGGTTTGGCGTTCAGGCGGTGCCGAGATGCTGATTTCCATTTCCGTACCCTGCTTTGCGACTGCCGGGACCAGAATCAATCCGCTTAGGAACTGGAATTTGGGCAGGTACTTTGACAGTATCCACGCTAAAACAACGAATCCTATAAAGCCGAACGACATCCCCATAAGCCCATCCAGGAATATATCCCAGTTTTCGGGGCTGTCGGGCCAGGGCAGACTGTCAGGGGGATTTTTGATTAACATGCCGAATAAGCCGACCAGAACACAAATTATCCCCATTACTCCCGCGATGCCGAAACCGGGCAATACAAAAAACTCAACCAACAGCAGGAGTATCCCTATAACAAATAATGCAACCTCCACCCAGTTCGCAAGGCCAATGAAGTATTTACTGCCGATGATAATGGCAAAACATATTACCGCCACAAGTCCGGGTAGTCCTAAGCCCGGCGTGTTGAATTCGATATAGACGCCCAGCAGGGCAATCATCACGAGCACAGCCATAACCGCCGGCGAATTTATCCATCGAACCATCTCTTCCGACCACAAAGTTTCGAGAACCATCGGCTCGCCTGCGAAACTCACGCCGTCACGTTCAGCTAAGAATTCGAGGGCCCCTGCCCGGTCATTAACTACCATCCTTGCTATTCCATATTCGAAGGCCTTCGAAGCGGTTAGTGTCATAAGCTCATCTTCATCAACTATAAGCTCTTTGCCGTCCAGATCATATTTATTTGGATCATAGGGCAGTTGCTGGTCTTCGAAGAATTCATTCTCGCCGGTCTGCAGATTTTTTATTCTGTAAACTTTCGTCTGCATAGTGACCATTGCTTTTAGCAGTGCCTCCGGATAGCCGTTTGCTTCTGCTGCCCGAGAAAAGGCTGCACGAGTAAAGCTCTCGGTTTTTTCCCGCTCGACACCTTCGAGTTTGGTGCCGATTGCAATCGGAGCACAATCTCCGATAGTCGTGTTCTCACGCATGATGATATCCCGGCAGGAAACGCTTATCATTGCACCGGCCGATATCGCTTCTGTGGTTACATAGGCGACCGTGTGAGCCTGGTCACCTATTTCGAGTATGAAGTACTTGGCAATATCGTCCGCTGACTGCAGAAGCCCCCCGTAGGTACTGATCTCATAGATAATATACTCCGCATCAGCATCGAGCGCCATTTGGGTTCTTCGCCGGATGGATTTATAGAGCCCATCGTCGATCATGCCCTCGCAGACAATGACCGCTGCCTTGGTAGTTGGTAAATCTGTACCGACATAGTTTTGCTCAACGCCAATACTCAGCCCCGCGAGCAATATCAGGCAAAGCACACCAACCGCAATTATCCGATATGGACTCTCCATATAACCTATTATATCCTCAAATTGCTTAAATGCCAATATATAGTCAGGCATCGGCAGAAATTTTTGGCTTGACTCCCTCCCATTGCAGCCCTCCTATTATCGCCTGTGCGATATTTGTCAGATGATCGCCGATTTTTTCGATGTTGTCAATTAAGTCGATGAATACCAAACCCGTCTCCGCCGAACAGATCCCTTCGCTCATACGCTGTACGTGGCTTCGACGAAAATCCAGCTGCATTCGATTTATCTTGTTCTCATTGGCCAGAGCATTTTTGCTGGCTTTAATGTCGTTGCTCTCTAAAGCTCCTATTATACTATCAAACATCTGCTCTATCTCTTGTCTCAATTGGCCAATTTCATCCAGCGCCAAGTCGCTGAAAGTGAGCTTTTTTTCGATTTTTCGCTCGGTAATTTCGACAACATTGACCGCGTGGTCCCCGATACGTTCGAGGTCGTTGACCGTATGCAAAAGCACGGGCAGTTCGATGGAAACCTCATCAGACAGCTGCCTGCGTGATAGCGCTGAAAGGTAGGTCGTGATGGCGATTTGGAATTCGTCGATGAAGTCTTCTATTTGTCTAATAGTTTCAAGCGTTCTTCTATCATTATTTACAATCGCGCTGAGACAATTTTCGACGGCTGTTTTTGCCGTTTTCGCCATGCGAATGATTTCTCTTTTTGCCTGTTCCAGCGCTATTACCGGTGTATCGAGAAGGTGTTCCTCAAGTATTACCGGCTTTGCCGCTATATCTCCGGGTTTTTCCGGCACCAATTTCACGACTATGCTTCTCAGGATACCAGACAGCGGCAGGAAGATGCCTGAATTCGTAACATTGAAAATAGTGTGCGCAACGGCAATATTAGCTGCAATGGTGGCCGGGCCAAGTTCCCATGGAGAAATTTTATATACCAAAGCACCGAACAAGCCCATATAAACGAATGGGTAAGCTATGCCGGCACCGAGGGTGTTGAATATCGTATGCGCCCAGGCCGTGCGTTTTGCATTCAGGTTTGCCTGAAGTGCCGCGAGTTGAGCGGTTATTGTTGTGCCAATATTGCTGCCCAAAACAAACGGTATTGAAACATTGAGGACTTTTTGCCAGTCGCTCCCGAAGGCGCCGCCGCTAGCAAGTAACTGAACGATAGCGATCGCAGCCGAGCTGCTCTGCAGAAGCGTCGTTACAACCGCACCTGCCAAGATAGCCAGTATAGGCCTGTTACCGAGTGAAACAAAAAGTTCCTGTACCCGTGGGCTGCTTTGTAACGGCTGAAAAGCATCTTTCATGAAATTGATGCCGACAAATAATATTCCGAAACCGAGCATTATTTGTCCTATACTTTTTGTTCTTCGCGTCCTGCCCAGAGTCATCATAAGAAATCCCAGGCCGACCGCCGGCAAAGCGTAGATTGTAATCTTAAAGGCGCCAACGCCGGATATCGATACGAGCCAGGCCGTTGCCGTTGTGCCGACATTCGTCCCAATGATTACGCATATCGCCTGTTGGAGTGTAAGCAGCGCTGCATTCACGAAGCCGATGACCATGACGGTTGTAGCTGAACTGGATTGAACCAATGCTGTAACGCCTGCGCCGACAAAAAAGGCTACAATCGGCTTTTTTGTCATTGATTCAACGATCTTCCTGAGCTTGTGGCCTGCGACTCTTTTGAGCCCGTCCGACATAAAACCCATGCCGAACAAAAACAGACCCAGTCCCCCCACTGTCCCAAGAATCATTTGTTTATAATCCATATCTGTTCCTTAAAGCGGTTGTTAATCCTATGCTCATGTTGTAAAGCTGCCCGCATAATTTACGATTTATGTACTTATATCATCCGGATTATACGGCTTTGTATCTTTTTCCATCTCATTGGTCAAGTCAGTTTTCCATGAGTTGAGCCTTTATGAGCATCTACTTTGCGTCGGTTCCTGTTTTGGGGCTCGAAGATGCCTTCAATTCGACCCCATCCCATTGCAGACCGCCTATTACTGCCTGTGCAATATTGGTCAGGTGGTCGCCGATTTTCTCGACATTGTCAACCAAATCGATGAATATCAGCCCCCCTTCGGGCGAACATACGCCTTCAGTCATGCGCTGAACATGACTGCGACGAAATTCCACCTGCATCCTGTTAAGGTTATTCTCTTTCTCATGGGCTGCTTTGGCCTGCTCTATGTTGCTATTTTCCAGTGCCGCTATGATGTTATCACACATCAGCTCAGCCTGGTCTTTGAGCTGGGCAATCTCAGCCAGCGCCGATTCACTGAAAGTAAGTTTCTGGTCGATTTTTCGCTCGGCAATTTCGACTATATTGACTGCGTGATCGCCGACTCGCTCGAGATCGTTTATCGTATGTAGAAGGACCGGTACTTCCGCTGACATCTCATCGGAAATCTCCTTTGTCGATATGGACGCGACATACGAAGTGATTTCGTATTGCAGCCTGTCTGTCACGTCTTCCGTCGTCCGCGCCAATTCAAGTTTTCTCCTGTTGTTCTCAACGAGACCCTCAATAGCCTGAGTAACGGCACTCTTTGCTATCTGGGCCATCCGCACTATCTCATGCCTTACCTGGTTCATGGCTAATTCGGGCGTCGCCAACAGGTGTCGTTCCAACGTAGCCGGCCGGACCACCAAATCATCCGGCCTCTCCGGCACAAGCCTGACCACCACTGTCTCCAGTACCCCGGTCAGCGGCAGAAAGAAAACCGCCTCGAACACTTTGATTGTAGTGTGGGCGATTGCTATGGACGCTGCTATAGTTGTCTGTGTGAGCTGCCAGGGAGCGATTATATGAACCAGCCTGCCGATCAAGCCGATGAACCAGACACAAATAAGGGCCCCGATAACGTTGAATGTTGTATGTGCCCATGCGGCCCGTCGGGCATTAAGATTGGCCCGGAAAGCCGCGAGCTGAGCTGTTATGGTGGTACCGATGTTGCTGCCCAGAATAAATGGAATTGAGACTTTGAGGGCCACATCCCAGTCGTTCCCGAACGCCCCCGACATAGCCAGCAACTGAACGCTGGCGACGGCCGCCGAGCTGCTTTGAATAAGCATTGTCACAATCATTCCGGCAAGGATGGCCAAGATGGGATTGTTCGCCGCTTTTATGAAAAGTGCCTGCGTGCCCGGGCTGTTCTCCAGGCCCACGAATGCATTCTTCATAAAGCTTATACCAATAAAAAGAATGCCGAAGCCAAGGATAATTTGTCCTATGTTTTTAGTCGTCCGAATCCTGCCGAAGATATGCAGACCAAATCCGACGGATATGGCAGGCAGCGCGTACGTCGTGATTTTGAACGCCTCAAAGCCTGATATCGAAACCAGCCATGCGGTTGCTGTCGTGCCGATATTCGTGCCGATAATGACGGATATTGCCTGCTTGAGCGTTAGAAGCCCCGCATTGACGAAACCGACTATCATAACGGTCGCAGCGGAGCTTGACTGAATCAAGGCCGTGACTCCGGCGCCGACAAGACAGCCGACAATCCGTTTTTTCGTCATGGATTCGAGGATGTTTTTGAGCTTCTTACCCGCGGCTTTTTTAAGGCCGTCGGACATCTGGAGCATGCCGAACAAGAACAGCCCCAGCCCCCCTGCCGCTCCGAAAATCATGTCCTTGATCATCCTGATTCCTTATGAAGAAGGTGTTGTATTATCAACGTTTCAATCCTCAGCACTTACCCCATTGTGTGTCTATGATTTCTTGTACCGGTATTACTTCGCGGCAGTTTTATCTATTATCATCTATATGGTCAAGTTAAAATTTGTGCTGGTGGGAACAAAGCCGGTTTCGTCTATATCAGACTGCACAGAATCTCCACCCCCTGCCGGATTTTTTCGTCCGTCGTTGCGTAGCTTATCCTGAAATGCGTGTCTTTTTCACTGAAAACGTTGCCGGGAATTATCAGCACGTTATTCTTAATGGCCTTTTCCACAAATTCCGTCGCTCCCGCTGTGCCGGGTGCTTTAATGAAAGCATAAAACGCCCCGCCCGGCTTGATCATCTCGAACTTGCTGCTCAAGCCGTCATAGAGCAGGTCTCTTTTCCTGCGGTACACATCTACATAATCGCTAACGTCATAATCCAGTGCCGCCAGCGCCGCCTGCTGAAAAGGCCTCGGTGCACAGACGAACGTATATTGCTGTATCTTGGTCATCTGCTCGATAACATCTTTGAGCGATTCGTGAGCTGCAGCATAACCTAATCGCCAGCCGGTCATAGCGTGAGACTTGCTGAAGCCGTGCAGCACGAGGGTCTTTTCGTAATATTTGGCGATTGTCGGGCACTCGCCGTCATAGCTGAATCTCTCGTATATCTCATCGGTCAGCACGAGAATGTCTTTTTTCGCCGCAATCTCGGCTATTTCCCTGACCTGCTGCTCCGAGTAAACCATGCCGGTCGGATTGCACGGCGAATTGAGGACAATCATCTTGGTCTTGTCCGTGATGGCATCGGCGATTTTCTCGACAGGCAGCTCGAAATCCGGGTAGCTGTCCACAAAGACGCACTTTCCACCCAGCATACCGACCAGATGCTTGTACATGACAAAATAAGGGTCCGGCACAATTACCTCGTCGCCGGGATTGACAAGCGACATAAAAGCCAGCAGCAGCCCCCCGCTCACGCCGCTAACGACCAGCACAGCGGGATTTTCCCAGCCGTATTCTTTGCTGACACGCTCGGCGATTCGCTCTTTCAACATCTCGTCCCCGGCCGTTTGCGAATAGCTGTTCTGACCGGCGCGGATGGCCTTGATGGCTTCTTCTTTTAGAGCTTCCGGCACGTCGAAGTCCGGCTGACCTATCGAAAAGTTCACCGGATTCTCTAATGATGCCCCCAGCGCGAAGACCTTCCGTATGCCGCTGGCGTCGATAAGTTTCGTTCTGTCTGCAATTATATCTTTCATAACCCGACATAATAACCGACCTTTTGTAATTAGCCAACCAAAAAATCCGCCGTCAACCAATAGTCAATAGACAATAGAAAATAATCATTCGAATGCCCCCCTGCTTTGCCTTCGGCCGCCACCGCTCGGTCTATTTACAATGATGCTGGACCTTGATAATGTCCTCTCATTAGCAAGCAAAACTTATCGAAAAATATAATGGGCCCTGTTTAATTATTGTTAGACTTCTCAGCTCTACTCTTTAAAAGTTCGAATAAAGCAGCCTGCCGATTTTTTTTCAGCCCACTAACAGCCTTGCGCTCGGCAGCCACCAGGAATGGAAACATCGCCACTCTTGCTGCTGTGCCGACTTTCTCCTTCTTCAAAGCCGCATCGAGCAGTTTCTTTATGCCGTTTAGCATATTCCTCTCCGTCGGGACAATCATACAGAAGTCTATCTGCTCGTCCAGATTCTCGGGAAATTCGCTTACCAGCTCAGGCAACATATTTGGCTCGATTGGTATTGACGCGATTGCCAACAGAAAATTCATATCCAATCCCAGTTCCTCAAGCTTCTTCATGTCTTCGAGGATAGAGTCCAGGGACTTTTCCGATTCTTGCCCCTCCTTCTGCTTGTCTTGTTTCTCGGCAAATCTGGTCATCAGTTCCTCTACCTCGAAAGGAGGTTTTTCCTTTTTGTCCATCACGAGGACAAGCCCCGTGGTTGCCTGCTCTATGCCACATTCCTTGAGTTCTTTGACAACTGTCTTGAATATCTTGTTAATTTTATCCGCCGAAGATTTTTTGCCGGCATAGACAAATCCACATTCAGAGGTATACAGTTTTCGCTTATCCAGATGCTTCGGCCAGCCGTCGGGAGCTATAGTTTGTGATTTTGAATGTCCGGCCGAGACTGTAAGGCTCAAAGAAAATAACAATAGTGCTGCCAGGCAGGCCGAATACAAGCTCTTTTGCATCTTCATTTTGCTCTCCTTACAAAAAGATTTTGAACGTACGCCCCGTTCGGAGCAAAAAAGAACGAACATTCACATTTCAAACGGACACAGTCTAACATACATATGTTACGCTTTTGTTACGTTTTTGTTATTTTTTTGATATTTCTTGGCAGGGGATAATAGGGTATGGCGGTGAATCCTACGTGGTTCACTGGTCAATGGCCCTGCTGTATCTTATCCGCGACAGGTCTTCTCCGGCCTTCGGCTTGCGAAAAACGAACAAATGCTCGTGCATAATAAGATAAAAGCCCCCCTGCTTGGCCTTCGGCCGCCACCGCTCGGTATATTTACAATGATGCTGGACCTTGATAATATCCTCTTTAAGCACGAAGCCGGCCGTCAAAAATCGCTCCATAACGCGGAAGGCAAGCGGCACATAATGCCTGCCTTTACGCGTATCGCCGATGAGTATCGCACAATACCTGTCGGCCTTAAGAACGCGATAAAGTTCGCGTGCTATTATCTCAATCTCATCGCAGAATTTCGGCAGGCTGCCGATATTCGACAAGTCCCCCGCTATCTTCCCGTCCGAATATTTGATAATGTTCATATAAGGCGGATGAGTCAGCACGAGATCGAACGACTCATCTTTTAGAAATGACAAATCGCGTGTATCGGCCACTTTTAGTACGGGCGGTTCGAGAACCGCCCCTACGCTGGCCGGATGATGCTTAAAACACAGTGCCTTCTTTGCAAGCTCGACCGCACCGGGATTGATATCCAGCCCGACTGCGTTTCGCGCCAGAAGTTTAGCCTCGATAAGGGTCGTCCCCGCCCCGACCATCGGATCAAGAATCGTATCGCCCTTGGCGCTGTACATCTCGATGATATTCCGTGCTATCTGAGGCGCAAAATTACCCCGATACTTCGGATTATGAGTCGCCCAATTACCACGCTCAGGAAATGACCAAACTGTCGTATATTCTGGGCTGTAATTTGTAGTATCTTTCATTATGTTTTAATTTTGAATTTCCCTGTTTTCAATAATTCAATACTGTTGTAATCCTGTAAATTCTTGAATTGAAAATGCCAAATTGAATAAGTATCATTGTTCTTTTCAAAAAATAACGTTATCACTTTTTTCCTTGTGTAATGTTGCCACTGCCTGAATGGGTAGTAAAGTTGCCTAATGATAGTATTACTAGTTTTTGAATTTTTCGCTTCTATTAGAACAACTTGTTCTTTCCCCTCATATCCAGCATCAACTTCAGTCTGAACACTTTGAACTTCTATCAAATGATTACTAATGTTAAATGAAAATTTAGGAGTATATTTCCTTCCTCTAATTGTTAAAACAAGACTATCATCTTCCATAAAAGTCCTAATTAGGCTTGAAGCGTAAGCAAAATCCAAATGTTGCATTTCTGAATTGCCAACTAACGATGTGTCTAAGTTGAAATTGATCTTTGAAGCGTATATTTCCTGAGTTGTTTCGATACTAGGAATATCAATATAACCTTCACCTTTAACTATAACATACTGACCATTTTTCACTGGAAGAAGAAACAATCCCTTATCAATGAAAACCTGTGGTCTGTCTTCTCTCCGATCTTGTTTGCATAGAATACGAACTTCTTTCTGACCTGTTGTCGTAAAGTCCTGGCATGCTTTCTTTATTTGTGTTGCAGTGATTAAGAAAGGGCTTTTGTCGAAATCGTGACTAGTAATATTATAATCATCAAATATCTTTTCCCAAGAACCACTGATATTTTTTTTAGCCATTAAACCTCTCCCTTGAAGTCCTTATTTTGACTTTAGTAATTTACTATTAAAATCTCATTAATCTGTCCCCGCCTTGATGCTTTACAATTAATCATCCTGTTCGCTTTGACCCGATCAATCGTAAAGTCCTTGTAATGGTCTTCAAAGAAATGATCATTCGGATCTTCGTTTTTAGGATCTGAGTTGCTTAAAAGAAACTTTGCATCTTTTGCATTTATATGTCTGCAAAACTGCGAAAGGCGTTTTTGTGCGATTTCATTAAAATCATCTTTTGAGTACGAAGTGAAACTTGCAGTTGGGCTTAGAGGTCTATATGGGGGATCGAAATATACAAAAGTTTTATCGTCAATATACTTGTCACATTTCTCAAAATCAGCGCAGATTATCTCAGCTTTCTGTAAAATCTGAGATATATTTCTTAAGTTCTCGGCATCGCATATTTTCGGGTTTTTATAATCGCCGGAAGGTACATTGAACTCATTCTTTCTGTTGACTCTGTACAAACCGTTGAAACAGGTTTTATTAAGAAAGATCAACTTTGCTATATGCCTGTCGGAATTAAATTCATCACGAATTCTATAATAAAAATCTTTGCGTTCTAATTTTTCCAACGGGTGAAACTTGCCTTCAAGTTCTCGTAACTCATCAATAAGAGATTCCACATCGTTTTTAATGGTGTTATAGCAGTTGACTAAATCATTATTTACGTCGAATAAATAAAAGCTTTTAATCCCCTCATATCTTTGCGCCATATAGAAAAAGACAGCTCCCCCACCAACGAATGGCTCAATATAAGTATCAATTTCTCCCGTCTTTATACCTTGGGGCAAACGACTCTCTATTTCTGCTAATAGCTGACCTTTACCACCTGCCCATTTTAAAAACGGCTTAGCCTTGACCTTATCCCTAATTTTTATGTCTGTACCGAAAAGCGTACTTGGCATTAAAATAACTCCGTAATGTTTACATGAAGAGCTTTAGCGATTTTCTCCAAGTTTTTTAGACCAATATTTTTCTCACCGCGTTCGATTTGGCCAATGTATGCCCGGTGCAGGTCGGCTAATGCGGCGAGTTTTTCCTGTGAGATTCCTAACTCTTCGCGGATTCTTCTTATGTTGAAGCCAACTTCCTTGTTTATGTCACTCATAACTTATTCTCCTAATTTGAATTGTATGGATTGCTACTTATTGATCGACTACCTATAAGTAGCATTCTTTGAAATGATTACTATTTTGCGAGGAAGATTGGTGAGGGATTCCCGATTGTGCTTATCTGTTGTTAGCGCTTATGCCAAAAAGACAATTTTTGTAGATTTTAATGTATGTTGATATTTTTTTGCCATCGATAATCAGATGCCGTGGATATAGTGGGTAGTATCGGAGATTTCAAAGATCTTTATTTTTAAGTACTTTCTGTACTTGTGTACTTGTACCAGATTTTATTTCTAACTGCCTACAATCTCTATAACACAAAACAATAGTACAAATAAGAATAACCACTAAAGCAGAAAGTACAGTTAGATAAAAAAGATTCCTCCCATTTAATATTCTACTCGGCCAATTTCTTGATTCATGTTCGAACCTTTGTCTAAAAGCTCTTTCTATGTTACTACTTAAATTTATTTCTTTTTTCTCTAAAAAGGATTCCTTATTTTTCTCAAGCTCAAGGATTGCATTGACCGATCCCTCAAGGAGCCTGTTATAGTATCGTAAGTCTAAGTTCCATATCGCTATCCAACAGAGTATAAGAAAACATATCGCAATTATTGCAAAACCATAATTAAAACTTTCGTCTGAACTGTTATTACTTTTCAACACAATTCCAAGAATTGTAGCAAGTGCTGCGAGCCCACCAATTGATTGTATTCTAAGTCGAATAATCAAATCATTGAAGTGCATTGCTACTTTTTCGTAAGTTTTCCATAGTTTAAAATAGTACTCATCTAAATCTCTGCCATTGATATGTTGATCGGTTTGATTTTTACCATTTTCCATATCAATTTCCTTGAAAAGTCTAAAAACTAGTGATCAATTGTTTTAAAACCACCCTAATACTGATATAAATAGCTGAATACCTTAATTTGACGAGACAATTAATGAAAAAGCTCGTTCAATACTAAATTTCCACATCATATTTTTGTTTCCACCCAGAGCTAAATCTCCTGAATTTGAAATCATAAGACTTGCCGCTTATTAATCGACAGCCTAAAGGTAGCAATCTTTTAAATTTTAGATCCTTCGGCTTCGCTCAGGACAGGTTTATGATTTATTAATTATGATTTATTATTGTTTCTTTCGGTCTTCTTCATGGTTCTTCGTGGACTTCGTGGTTTTACTATTGCTATTGGCTTTGTTCGTTTCCCATTCCATTGCATCGCAGGTGCTAAGCAATTTATGCTTGACAAACCGCTTATATTGGATAGAATCGATATTTATAGTTGGGTCTGTTTGTTTTACGGCCTGATAAAAGTAGAGAAGGTACGAAGAGTGATAGAAAACTGGAGGAGTAGCAAATTTGCGGCGTGTCTAAGGATGTCTTGATTTTCTTAGCGGTTTCATGCTTTTTTATCCTTTCCATGAATAAAAGCTGGCGTATTTTCGGAGAAGAATGATGAATAAACGAACCTCAGCAATTTTAGGCATATTCGTAATAATCCTTTGTTTGAGTCTTGATTCCGGGCTTTATGCTACAGTTATGCTGTTTGGGTCTGATACTGATACCCAGGAACTATTCATTATTGATACGACAGATGCCGGCACTACAAAAGTCGGCTCCTTCGAAGTAGAGGGAGTCATGGCTGGTTTAGCCTATGATGCGAATAATGACATAATGTATGGAACGACAACTAGAACTGATAAGCTTTATTCAATCGACTATACGACAGGCAACGCCGCTTTAATTGGCGATTTGGGTGCTTCATTTATGCACGGCCTGGCTTACGACAACTCTGCTGATATACTGTTTGGAACCTATGGATCAAGTGAAGGAGATGGCTTATACCAGATTGATGTCAGTACGGGTAACTCAACGCTTATTGGCAATATCGGGCATTTCTACGAAGATCATCTTAACACCGTCTCTGGATTGGCAGTTCATCCACTTACGAATGACTTGTACGGAATTATTGGTGGACCAGACAATGTTAGCGCTCTGGTAAAAATTGACAAGACAACAGGAAGTGGAACATTTCTATATGAGTATAGTATTCCGAATTTGGAAGGTTTAACTTTTCTTCAGGATGGAACTCTTTATGCAACTGATAATTGGTCGGGAAACCTTTACCTCCTCGACATATTAAGTGATTCGACGCAACTTATGGGTGATACAGGACTTGGAAATGCCCTGGGATTAACGAGCGTTCCCGAGCCGGCGACTATAATGCTGATGGGACTTGGTGGCCTAATAGTAATTCGCAGAAGGAAATGTGCTAAGTTCCGATTGTGTCTTTTTTAGGGACGTCGTTTGTGGTTTACGATTTACGATTGTTCTGTGATTCTGGCGGTCTGGGCGGTAGAGATTAAGGAAGGTGACAGATTTTAAAGCTGGAATGCAAGTAGTTGATTGGTGAATTAGAGATTGGTGATTAGTTGATTCTCGATGCTGGGTTCAGGACTTTTATTCACATAATGTCTTGCATGCCTCTACGAATTCTTTTGCCATTTCGACCACATTATTGGCTTGTCTGTTAGTTATCTCTACTGATGGTTGATAATCACTTTCCTGTCTGAGATCGAACGCTTCTGCAAAATATTTATGAAATTTTGGCTCTAACTGCCCAGTTTTGATGAATTCTCGACCGAAAGAAGAAATTATGCCCTGATGGGAACGTCTTACTATATCTTTAGTAAGCAGTGCAGCCGTAGCGGCATTAAACATTGCATAATAACCTCTCCCCACCGTAGAAAAATTGCGATCTTCGGATAGTAATAACTCCGCGTCCTTGATACAGTCATCCGCTTTTTTAAGATGCAAACGTACTTCCTCATTCACGCTGCAATCCCTTCATCTTTAATATTCCTGTGAATGGCAAATCGACCTTTGTTATAATCGTCCTCATTGATAAATAAGAAGGTCACGAGTGTATCGTATTCCAAACTCACGTCGGAACCGAGCTGGCCTGTGTATTCGATTTCTTCGTAAGCACTTTTTACCTTATCGAGAACAATGGCTATATCGATGTCGCTGTCGGGGGTCAGTTGATCGCGAGCGGCAGAGCCGTAGAGGTACACACCTCGCAGATGCTCGCCATATAGCTTCTCAAGCTCGCTACGAACCTTACCTGCTATTTCCAGTGCTTGTTCTCTTGTCGCTACCATAAATACATTATAACATCTAAAAACATGTGTTGACAAACAAAAACCCCCCCCCTTTCTGATTGATTATACTGGACTACGCAGGCGCAATCTTTCTATTTATGATTGTTTTGAATTTTCTGCGGTCTCGGCGTTCTCTGCGGTTATGTCTTGCTTAAAAGATTCGATTGCTATAATATCCTTCTCAGGCATCATGCGCATTGCCATTCGGGCCGGTAATTATAGAATTGAGGTTGAAAATGAAGTCTTTGATCTTTGCTTTCTGTGTTATGTCTGCGTTCGGCAATCCGAAAGCGCAAACGAATGTCTGGCAGCCGTCGCCGGGACATACCCAAATCCCGATATGGCCGGGGACAGCGCCTGATGCCGAATCCGTCCCGGGGCCGGAATACGCTGAAACGACGGAGATGCTGTATGCCGGCAAGCCGGCTGTTGTGGTAAATAATGTGTCGAAGCCGACTATGACGGTTTACCCGCCAAAGGGAACGAATACCGGAGCGGCGGTAGTCGTGTTTCCCGGCGGAGGCTACAACTGTCTGGCCATCGACCTTGAAGGCACGGAGGTCTGTGACTGGCTGACCTCCATAGGGATAACGGGTGTGCTGTTGAAATACCGCGTTCCGACCCTGAAATTCGAGGGACTTCGGGAATCGCGGCAGGCGCTGCAGGATGCGCAGAGAACGCTGGGGCTTGTGCGCTTTCATGCCGCCAAGTGGAACATTGACCCGCACAAGATTGGAGTGCTTGGATTTTCCGCCGGCGGGCATATGGTGGCGGCAATGAGCACGCGATATGAGAAGCGATTGTATCCGGCGGTGGATGCGGCCGACAAAGAAAGCTGCCGCCCGGATTTTGCCATAGCTCTTTATCCGGGACATCTGTGTAAACGCGGCGGTAATTTGGAGTTGAATCCGAACGTTCCTGTTGACGGCAATACGCCGCCTGCGTTTTTAGTGCAGGCGGAGGATGACCCGGTGGACCCTGTAGAGAACTCGCTGGTTTACTTCATGGCGCTGAAGAAGGCCGGGGTTCCCGCGGAAATGCATTTGTTTCCGGAAGGCAAGCACGCATTCGGACTGCGGCGTACAGAACTTCCGATCACGAGGTGGCCTGAGCTGGCCGAGACATGGCTGCAAAGAATCGGGATGACATCGGGAGAACGCAATTCTCCGGCCACGCCGGCAGCGCACATACAACCGGAGACGAAAAGGCCGCAGAGATTCCACATCGTGCTCAAGGGCGAGACTTTGTCCGGGGTTTCGCTTGAGTATTACGGCTCGGCCGGCAAGTGGCGAAAGATTTTCGAGGCCAACCGCGGGACGATCAAGGATGCGAACACGGTCATGCCCGGAACAAAACTGGTCATACCCGATTAGACCGTCAAGGATGCGGTGATTATGCCACTGTAGTATCGAGAAGCCTAATGGCAGCATTTTTGGAAATGATTAAAGATTATTGATTAATGATTATTGCTCTGCTTTCCCGTCGTTAATCTGCGGTTTGATATCGCCGTATCAAGAAGATTTATTTAAAATGTGCCGGACGTTCTATGAAAATGTTCGTATAATACTTAACGAAATTATGAATGGAGAATTATGAATTGAGAATGTAGAATTTTCTTAGAAATCTGTGTTTATCAGCGTTGATCACTCGACGTTGCTCGGAGCCAGCCCTGAGCTTGCCGAATGGGACGACGTCTGCGGTTATTGCTATTTCTTCGTGTATCTTCGAGTTCGTTCGTGGTAGATACCTTGTTTGAAAAAACAAAGCCAATTTTAAAGGAAAGGCATAAGTTATAAGGCGAAAGGCAAAAGGTAAAAACAAGATTAAAAACCGCCCGTTTTGAGCTCTTACGCTCTTATGCTCGTACACCTTATGCTCTTGTGTTAATTTGAAAAAACAAAGCCAATTTGCAGAAGGCCGAAATAAACGTAAATGTCTTTACGGAAAGGAGATATGTAAAATAATGTGGTTTTGGATAGTGAAAAAACAAACCCAATTTTCAGGTATTGAGTACTGCTTGCTGCGTATAGCGAAAGTCTGTTTGAAAAAACAAAGCCAATTTGCGCAGGGCTAAAATAGACGTAAATATCTATGAAGAAAGGAAATATGTTAAAAAATGTGGTTTTGGATAGCGAAAAAACAAACCCAATTCACTTGTTCAATCTGCCATGGCCTTTTGGAGGACAAATAATGAATAGACAAACATCAACTATCATAGCACTAATACTCGTATCAATCTCGATAACAGCCGTGTACGCGGAAAATCCCGTCCCGCAAGTCATCAAGCTTGACATCCCCCCTCTCGATTGGGAAGACTCTGCCGGCGGAATCATTACCGCAGACGTTAACAATGACAAGAAACCGGATTACCTCGTTACCGTCCGGGGCCACCTTGCTGTGTACGACAATTCCGGCAAAAAACTCTGGCTAAAGAAGACAGATATTGCCGTGGGAGGCCAGAGCGAAAGCCAGGGCCTGCCCGGCCATCACGGCCCCGGCACCGCAGCCGCAGACGTCGATAACGACGGCAAAACCGAGGTCATCTACCTCACAAAAGACTCCGTACTGCATATAGTAGACGGCGCCACCGGTGGCGCCGAATCCAGCGCTACTGCCCCACTGCCTGAAGATGCCGCCCGCTGGGAACTCGCAATGATTGCGGACTTCCGAGGCACAGGCAAAGACAACGATATCCTGCTGCAGGCCACGAACAAATCGGGCTATCGCACTGGAAAATATCTTGCTGCGTACCAGATCGAAACTCTGCTAAAGGGAGGCCAGCCGCTCTGGACAACGGACAGATTCGTTTCCTGTGCACACAACGGTGCTCGTCTGGCCGACCTCGATGGCGACGGCAAAGACGAAGTACTCGGCGTAACCATATTCTCGCCTGCCGGCAAGCTTATCACCCGCGCAATCGAAGATCGCTACCACGCCGACAGTATTTTCGTCGCTGATGTCCGGCCCGAGCTGCCCGGCCTCGAAATGGTCATGCTCGAAGAAGGTGCAAACCAGGTCCAGGTAATAGCCCTCACAGGCCCCGTCTGGAGGAGTCACTTCAAAAAGCAGGAGCCACAAAATGCCGCTATCGGTAAATTCAAAGTGAATTCCGATGAAATCTTCATCTGGTGCCGGTCGCGATACACTGAGCACCAGAAGCCATTTGTTTTTGACTCAAAAGGAAACAAAGTCTTCGACTACGAAATGGACAACGTCACTCCCGAAGGCTGGACTGCAAGCGGCGTTGAAGTAATCCACACTATCGACTGGACCGGCCGAAAGCAGCAGCTTGCCTGCGCTAAAGAACGCCACACCTCCGGCGACGTTTGCCTCTTTGATCCGTTGACAGGTAAATTCGTCCTGACGTTGCCGGAAAAAGCAGACCGCCTCTACGTTGCTGACACAACCGGCGACTGGCGGGAAGAAATTATTGTCCTGAACGGCTCGCAGCTTCATATCTACACGAACAAAGCTCTCAATCCGCGTCCTGACCATCAGCGACTCTGGACAAGCCGCAACTATCGTCGTCTGAAACAATGCCACAACTACTACAGCCCATGAGAGTTTTGGGCAAGATTTTTGTTGTTTCCTTGCTATCTTGTTGTTAGAATAATACTTGTCCGAGTGGGAAACTACACCTTTGGACAAGCAAACCGATATTAAATGTTCGTTATGTTATTCGGACAAACGGTGCAGGCCGTTTTTCATGGAGTGAAGGTTTGGGAAAGACTACGAAACTATTGCCTGGATATGCATACTATAAAAGTGTTTCATAAATCCAGCCTGAAGGAGGCTGAACGATGTCTACAAGATTTAAAACGGCAAAAATCATTTATCTGTTGTTTGTATGCTTTTTTGGGATCGGTCCTGGCTGGCAAATTGCTTTAGCTGATCCAACGCCAATAAGTTTCGGCCAGACTGTTATTGGCTCAATAGATTTTCAAGATGAGACTGATGAGTATACCTTTTCAGCCAATGCAGGCGATAGCATTCTAATTGCAGTAAGTTATGCATCGGGCAGTTTGTATCCTGATGTAAGTCTATACGGTCCAAATGGAATGGAGCTTGCATCAAAGTGGTCCGGCTATAACCGATCGCCTATAGAGATTTCACAGGTTCTGACGGAGAGCGGTGAATATACAATTCTCGTTAAAGACACTGCCGGACACAATACAGGCGAATACGGTTTTATGGTGGAGCGGCTCAATAATCCTGGCAATACTATCCGTATGGAA
>Ga0180438_10000523_pt1 | contig 74668 bp, 112 predicted proteins | sample SS_ome_12_FD_132455 | JGI IMG/M metagenome (GOLD analysis project Ga0180438, IMG submission 132455) | Hypersaline lake sediment archaeal communities from the Salton Sea, California, USA - SS_3_D_2 metaG | ecosystem: Environmental > Aquatic > Non-marine Saline and Alkaline > Hypersaline >...
CGGCAGCGACCGATCAGCGGGTAAGCGTTGCCGGTACCTCAACGACTGGCAGCTATTGGCAATTGCAGAAGGTATACACCATCAGCAGCGCCGTCTTTACCCGCACGATCACGAAGCCGGTAAGCGGTACCGTCAGCGTGGCTGTAAACGGTCACAGTTACCGCGCAGCTAATGTCAGCACAAATACCTTGACCGGCGTTCTTCATATGACCGGCACGAATTTCACCATCACCTCTACATCGCAGTCAAACCCGTGTCATATCGACTCGCCGGGAGCGAGTGCGGCGTTTGATTTAGGGATGGGGTCGCTTTACATAACAAACGTCAGCGGAATGGTTGAGCTTAACGGCGGACGTTATGAAATTCTTAGCGCAGGTGAAGGCGGTGTTTATATCGATGTAGACTCGACGCTATACACGGCTTATGTCGCCGACGGCAATGCCCGTGAATATGTTGGTTCAGCCGAATATGCAAGTGTGGCCGTCAGCGTTACGGCTGGCTATGAGTTCGATCTGCAAGCGCGGTTTGACTCGGATGTATTCGATGCGACTCATGAAGGCTTCGACATGCAAAGCATGAACATCATGATCACTGAAATCCGGGAGACATAAAATGCCGCGCTCACTCACCGCAGCCGTATCAACAGCGGCGCAGCAGGAAACAACTCACTTCGTAACTTGCTGGCGTGTTGAGCTGGTCAACGGCACAACGTACGGATTCACCTCTCACGTTAAGAACGTCACCGTGTCATCGCAGGTTTATGAAGCTAACTCCGGCTACACGCCATCGACCGTCGAATCAAGCAATCGCTGGAACGTGGACAACCTTGAGGTTGAAGGTGTCGTTACCGGCACCGGCATTACTGTTGAGGATATCGAGGCAGGAAACTTCGACGGTGCGACTGTCACCATGTTCGAGTGCGATTATACGCAGCCTGATGCCGGTCAGATCATCATGCGCACCGGCACCATCGGGCAGATCACGCGGCGGGATAATGATTTCACCGCAGAAGTCCGTGGATTGCTGCAACGGTTACAGCAAACAACCGTCGAGGTTTTTTCTCCGGCATGCCGCGCGACGTTCGGCGACACTCAATGCAAGGTTCCGGTAAGCGCGACCTTTTGGACAAGCGCAATGACCGTCAGCGCTTATGTGTCGGGCGATGCAGGTGCGGGTACCAATTCGCACATTAGATCGGCAACGCTTACAAGCCGAATCTTCAAGGCGACGACTGGCGGCACGACTGGAACAAGTGAACCGTCATTCACCTCAACGGTTGGCGGCACAACAGCGGATGGCAGTGTTGTTTGGGAAACCATGTACGCTTGGAGGCGTAGCGCAGTGGTGTCCAGCGTTACCGACACGCGGAACTTTACGCTTGCTGATTGCGACGAACCGGTTGATCACTGGAAGCTCGGCACCGTTGAATTCAAGGACGGCAACAATGCCGGACGCAGCATGGAGGTCAAGCAAAACATTAGCTCAGGCCGCATTGAGTTATATCTGCCGATGCCTGCTGTAGTCAGTGCCGGGAATACCGTTGTCGTGACTGCTGGATGTCAGCGGCGCGTCACTACGGATTGTCGAGATCGATTTAATAACATCTTCAACTTCCGGGGTGAACCGTATATGCCGGGACGGGATGCGATCATAGGCGGCGAGAAAACGAGATGACCACGCCGCAAGAATACATTGATGAATCTCGCAAGTGGGTCGGGACTCCGTTCAAGCATCGCGGTCGTATTTGTGGTGGCGGGGTCGATTGCATTGGTGTGGTGTATGAGGCGGCTCGTGCTGTTTCATTGTTGCCGTCAAACATTGTGCCGGTAGATTATAGCCGTGATCCTGATGGCGTTGAACTTACCGCAGGGCTGAAAAAACATCTCGTGCAGATTCGTGACAAGCGCAAGATCAAGCCGGGAGATGTATTGCTATTCCGCTTTCTGCGTTATCCGCAGCATGTCGGCGTCTATACCGGTCGGAACGTTATTCACTCGTATTCCAAGATGGGGAAATGTGTTGAGCACAATCTCGATGATCGCTGGCGCAAGCGACTGGTCGGTGTGTTCCGCTTCAAGGAGTTTATGACATGAGCGCGAATACAACTGCTTCACTCGCCTTCGGCGCGGTTGGCGCGTTCTTCCTTGGCCCTGCTGGCTTTACTCTCGGCGCAACATTAGGTGGCGCGTTATTCCCGCCGCAGCTACCGGACTCAAGAGCAAAGAAGCTGGCCCCGCTCAATATCACCAATGCCAGCTACGGCGCACCTATCCCGATTGTTTACGGCACCGTAAGAACGGCGACCACGCTGATGTGGTGGAGTGGCCGCAAAACAACGAAACACAAAGAGGAGTCGGGCGGTAAAGGTGGCCCGTCGCAAACTACCACGTATTACACCTATTCGCTTGATGGTGCTTTCGCCATATGCGAAGGGCCGATAACAGGGCTGCGCCGTATATGGATCAATGGCCGCTTGATGTATGACACGAACAGCGCAGAGAACCAGTTGAACATCCAAGGCAGCAATAAGCTGGCCGATGCGGTGAATATCTACTACGGCGACGAAGATCAGGAGCCGTCATCGCTGCAAGAAAGTTACAAAGGCTCGGGGAATGTTCCTGCTTACCGAGGAATTGCATACATCGAGTTTGAGGATTTACAGCTTGAACAATTCGGCAATGGCTTGGTGAATGTCGAAGTTGAGATAACACGGGCAGGCGCACTCGATGACGGGCCGAATGTTATCCATACGTCAACTGAGAATTGGGGTGGCAAAACAGTTCTCAATATCGGCGGAGTTGTTGGGGTACTGGACGAAGGAACTTTTCTGTCAACATCAAATGTCTATGTCTACCCGAACGATGACGATGCTGACTACACGATAACCCGGTGCGATTTGCGTTGGAACATTATTGAGCAGACAACGTATCCGGTACGGATGCCTAATGTAACGTCCGGCGTTATTTATGGCTTATGTCAGAATGATCCATATTTCTTCTGGATTGCTCGCAACCAAGAAGGCGGTGGTGGCACTGATGGCAACTTGTATTGGTTCCGCTATAAAGCTGGTGCGCTTGGGTCATACCTTATTTCACGAGTCACTTACCCGGTCGATGCTGGTTATGGCCCGTATGGAACCGATGATCATTCGCTCTTTGGGTCTGGTACAGATAGATACAAGACAATCAGGCTTGGTGATGACAGCTACATAACTGTTACTGAAAAATCATCCGGTAAAAATGTATTGCTTCGCTATGCGGTTGATCCGTTGTATTTGTCGCCGACAGTTATCAATACAGGCGGCATAGATTTTCTAGAAAGTCTGGATTGGAATCCTAATGAAAGCACGTTATGCACAGCGCATATCCACCGAGACATGGCTGACCCGGATAACCAGTTCTTTCTCATTGTCACTTATAGCGCCGCTTATGATCATGACCGCTACCTTTGCTTGATGGATAAAGATTTCAATATCCTGAACTCATGGACTAATGCGTCTACCGGAGACAGGGCGGGTGGAATCCCGAGCGGTCAAGGGCTGTGGTCGTCTGACGGTTATGTAATGTATAAGCCGAATTCTACCTCAAACACAATCCGGCTTATTACTTTTGACGCAACCGTGCAAAACTCAGAGTGGGTTATTGCTGGCAACACCAGCGTAGACAATTCATCATCTTATCCCGGCATCATCCCAATCACAAACAATTGGGCAATGGCACGGATGGAGTTGCTTACCGTCGAGGCTGTTGTTTCAACGTCAAACGTAACGGTGGCCGAGATTGTTGAACACCAGTCTCTACGCGCCGGACTTTCAAGTGCTCAGGTTGATACAACCGATCTTAGCAAGTCGGTCGATGGTTATATTGTCGATGACGTAACCAGTGCGCGGAACGTAATTGAAACTATAACTCCTGTCGGCTTTTTCGATGTTGCGGAAGTCGGTGACAAACTTATTTGCACCGAGCGCGGCGGTGCCATATCAAAGACAATTCCGCAAGCCGATCTTGCTGCCGGGATTGAATCGCCGGAAGATAACGATATTGAGATTGTCCGCAAGGGCGAGCTTGAGTTACCAAAGCGGATGTCTATCTCATACCTCAATAGCGAGGATCAGTATGAGGTGAACACGCAAATGGCTGAACGGTTGACGGTGCAAGGCGAAGGCATCTCACACGCGCAGATTCCAGCCGTGCTGACTGACACCAATGCAATGAACATTGCCGACGCCATGTTATACGCCTTCTACTCTGAACGGGATACCGCATCATTCAGCATATCCACAAAGCACATTGATGTTGTGCCTAACGATGTCATTAGCGTTGGCGATCGCGGCTACCGTATTCGCGTCAGCGATGTTCAGACCAGCTTAATCGGCCCGATTAAAGTCACCGGTATTGTCGAATCAATAGATGCCGTATATAGCACGGTCAGGGATGCGGTCTTTGTCACATCAAGCAGCACAGTAGATACTTTTGTCGGCCCGACGATCTTTTCTCTTATCGATATTCCAATGCTTCGGTCTAACGATGATGTGTTCGGGTATTACGTTGTTGCTTACGGCGTGTTCGATTCGTGGAATGGTGCCAGCCTATATCACTCGAACGACAACACAACGTATTCCGAGGTGAATGTATTTACGCTTGAGGCTGATTTCGGTTATGTATCGACGACGATGGCAACGACCACGTTCAACGGGACATGGGATAGCAGTCTTGAACTTGAAGTTCGCATGCCGGCAGGTGTTGTGCTGCAATCAGATACAGACGCAAACGTTCTTGCTGGAAGTAATGCGGCACTTATAGGAACGCAAGGCGGCGTCTGGGAACTGATCCAATACGCTTCTGCTTCGGCGACTGGCGACGACACATATAAACTTAGCCGCATCCTGCGCGGGCGGCGCGGTACAGAATGGGCCATGAATAATCATGATCCATTGTCACGGTTTATCCCGGTTGATAACTCAGGGACAGTTAAGTTTGTCCAAGACGATACTGAGCACCTTGACACGCCTGTTTATTACAAGGGAGTGTCGCTCGGTAACTACGTGCAGAACTCTAATCCGATAGCGTTTACAAATACCGGCAGGAACCTTATGCCGCGAGCGCCGTGCGTTGTGCGCGGAACTATCGACAGCAACAACACCAAGTCCTTCACATGGATGCCGGTATCGCGGTATGAATACGATGCCAATATTGCTTACGTCAGTTCGGACGACAACAACTTTGAGATAGACTTTTATGACAGCGCAAGCACGTTACTAAGAACGGCGAGCGCAACAGAAACCAGCGTTGCTTATACCTCAGCAGATCGAGTCGCCGATGGCGCAAGTGCCAATGAGCTGATTATTTGCAATATCTTCCAAATATCGGATACTGTCGGGCGAGGTTTCCCCGGTATTGGGCAAATATAGGAAATTGACATGGCTACTACTACAAACCTTCAAGCGGAAAAATGGACGGCATTGCAGTTGCAGCCAGAGGTGACTGTCAACGAAACCTTCGATGTATTCGATGCCGCAATTACCGGAACGCTCACGCATAACGTGTCAAGCGATGCGGATTATTCTCTCAGCAATTCCGGAGACAAGCCGTATGAATGGATGTATGACAAGGTAAGAATCACTGACTCATCGGCGCACCTTACCACGCAGCGCAGCATCTTTGTTCCAACCAACGAAAAGCACTACGTTGCTCAGAACGACACGCTGCAAGACCTGTTGTTCACGACAAGCACAGGCGCGGGGTATTTGGTTGAAGCCGGTCGAACTCAGCGATTGCGCTGCGACGGCACCGATGTAATCAGCGACGAGAGTTTTGTTCACAGTCAATCTGAATTCCGCGCTTATACCGAAACCATCGTTGGCCCTGTCTCCGCTACTGGTTCGCAGACTTTATCCTGCGCCAGCGCAAATGTGTTTGACGTTGTGTTGGTCGGGAATACCAGCGTTGTGTTCAGCGATGTCCCTAGCACTGGCGGGACTTTATTCACCGCTACCATCTTTGTCACGCAAGACGCTGGCGGCTCGAATTCAATGGTCATTGATGCGCCAACCAGCGTTATCTACGCAAGCGGAGAAGCCAGCACCGTGTCACAAGGCGCAGGCAACCGGGATATCTGGATTTATACAACGCGAGATGGCGGCAACACTTGGTATGGCATGGCTGGCGGGTTGACATTCCGATGAGCAAACGTCTAAAGACAATGTTTGGCTCGCAGGTGTTCGGCTTTGTCGGCACTGGTGGCGGGATGGGCGCTGCTTATTTCCACAACTCCCCCGGAAGCGCGGGGTTTTCATCGCCAGTATCTTCGTTCGCCAGCTACGTTGCCTTACTTGAGCCGTCCTTTTGGTGGAAGATGAATGACGCTAGCGCAGCCGTTTATGCGTCTGAGACAATGAACGCAGCCCATGCTTCTATTGTCGCGCAAGCGAGTGCCGGTTATTCAACGATGGTTGACTCCACGGGTGACTCAAGCTGGAACTTTGACGGCGTTAATGACGCGCTTGTTGTCCGTGAGGGACAGATCGGCAGGGTGCTGAATGGTGCGGCAGCGATTACCATTGTTCAGTTCCTTGAGATGGATGTCTGGAACGCCAATGACGCATCCTTCGTGACCTATGTTGGCGATGATGGCACGACGCGCTTCGGTTTGAATGTTGACTGCACGACCAACAACGTCATCCGGTTTGGCGCACGTAGCCAAGAATCAGACGGCCTGCAAACGCTTACGCATACCGTGTCCGCTGGCGAGCGCAATAGACCGCTCATGTTTACCGGCATCGCCAACTTCGGTACAGACACAATGGCGATGTTCCTCGATGATGTGAAAGTTGTCGCATCGACCGCCAAAACCTTCGGCAGTACGGTTTACGGTTACAACTCTGCCGGTATAACCTTTGACGATCACATCGGTGCCATCCCTGATTCCTCTCGCTGGGGTAATTTGCGCGTTGGTCATACCATGCTATTCAATCGCGCCCTGAGCAGCACGGAAGTTGTGCAGCTATATAACCGCGGCAAGGGCTTTCCGAAATACCATGAAGAAATTCTTAATGGAAATCCTGTTGCTTATTTCCCGATGGCATTTTCTACCACAACAGGAGTCATCGATAACGAAGTTAGCGCATATGCAACAACAACGCATCAGGCTTCAATTGAAGGCACGATGGTATTTGGCGCATCAAGCCTGCTTGCTGATGACGGTACTGAGTACACTAACGCGGGCATAAGGTACGGCGCAGGTAATGCAAGAGCGCGTTTTGACGATACCTTACATAGAAACCTTAGCTCACTATTGAATGGCAGCAACAGGGCGACTGTTGAGATGTGGGTTGAAGCCAGTGCGCTTGCTGCGAATCAGGCGATGTTTACCACTTACCTCGGCAACACCACCGGCTTTTACTTGCAGGGCAATAGCGGCAGCATAATTCGGGTCGCATCGAGGAGCCAGCAGTCTGATTCGGCGAATGAGCATTTTTTCAGCGCAACGAGTCACAAGACATACCACATCATGTGCTGCGCTGATTACAAGAACGGCACCATGAAGATTCATGTCAATGGCTCAACCGTTGTATCGTCACAAGGGGCGAGCGTTGTTTATGGTTCGGTTGCGTATTCATATAACTCGGGCGGGCAGGTCAGTGATGATGGCATAGGATTTAGCCATAGTGCGGGCAGGTATTGGGACGGAATCATCGGGCATGTTGCGCTGTATAACAAATGCTTTACCGAGAATGACGCGGAACGGCATTACAGGATCGGCAACGGTGAAACAAAAACGGTGCCTGCAAAAAGCACTATCACGAGTTCATATTACAGCGCAGTCATATCGGCATCGCCGGGAGCGTTTTGGACGCTTGACGGTGTAAGTGCAGGAGCGAGCGTTCCGGAAGTCATTGCTAACGATGACGGTGCCTTCACCAGTACGACGACACGCACAAGAAGCATGTGCAGTCAGGTATTTGATACGCTAACCGAAAAGCATTATTCCTATGAATTCCCGGCGTCCGGCGTTTTTGTTTCAACGCCATACATTGGACCGCAAGGGTCTGATGCAAGAACCATTGAGGTTGTATTCAGCACAACCACAAGCGTTACAAGTCAGGGCTTGCTTGTGCATTACGGCGGGACGACTTCGCCGCGCAGGTATCTCATGGCAGTTAATGACTCGGGCAAGATGCGGCTTGAGACTGGTGCTGGTCGTGGAGTGATCTTTGCCGGTGTTGTGAATGATGGCGCAGCCCATCATGTTTGTTTCAGCAATGAATCAGGTGGAACCGTTCACGGAACTCGATGCTTCATTGACGGCGTATCTGCGGCGGTATCCACAACGCTATCAACTGATCAAACATTAAACACGAGCAACACGTACAAGGTGCATTTTGGTTGGGAAACCAATTGGCACCTGCGGAATACATGGTTGGATAGTGTTGCCGTTTATACAACAGCATTGTCATCCGCGACGATGGCTAAACATGCAAATTTGGTGACGTAATGGAAAGCGAACGACTAGCGAAGCTCGAACAATGGAAGGTTGATCACATCCACCACACTGATCAGCGGTTTGACCGTGTGCTAAATCAAAACAAAGAAATCCTGCGAGCGGTCAAGGATAACCAATCAAGATTAAACAAACTTGAGACCGACATCCTAATGTATACGAGAATAGTTCTATGGACTGGCGTGTCCATCGGCGCCATAGGCGGCTTAATAATCCGCTATTGGGAGAACATCCACCATCTACTACACAAGGCTTTCCCATGACACAAACAACTTTTATGAAGGCGCTACGCTTTACCAGTAAATGGGAAGGCGGTTATGTCAACGACAGGTATGACGCAGGCGGGGAAACAAAATACGGGATTAGTAAACGCGCTTATCCGGATCTCGATATTGAAAACCTGACGCGAGAAGAAGCCGACGCGATTTATGAGCGCGACTACTGGCGCAAGCCTAAATTCCACAAGCTACCGGCCAAAGTGGCGATCGCCGCTTTTGACTTTGGTGTAAACAGCGGACATAAGCGAGCCGTGAAATACTTGCAGCGGATTGTCGGCGCACACGATGACGGCATGCTCGGGCCAAAGACGCTGGCAAAGGTCGATAGCTTCAAGGAGTTGATTACTAATTGGGAGGCCGAGCTGGTATTGATGTACTTGGAGGAGCGCAAGAAATTTGTAAAGCGGATTGTAGAAAACAACCCGAGTCAAAAGCGGTTCTTGAAGGGGTGGCTGAACAGGATTAATGCGCTTAAAGATTTACTTACCGAGGAGAGTTGAAATGAAATACCTTAGACTACTTTTTTTTATTATTGTCGGAAGCCTTGCGCTTGGTGCCAATGGCGGATGTGCGCTTGTGGATCCTGTCCGTGGAGAACTCTACGAGCAGAGTATGAAGGTCTTTGACGAGGTGGATTATCGCTATCACCGCAAAGGCAATGTCATTCACCGCGAGCTCATGGCGACAGGATCAGAGAAGCTACCGTATGAGTCCAATACGCTAGACCTCCCGGGCCTTGCTCAGTGAGCGATGGAAAATGTCCGCATTGTGGTGTGAGAAAAATGACTTGGCCCAATGAGCGATACATCTCTCAAGAGGAAGGAAGAAGGCGAAATCCTCAGAAGCCACGAGCGTTGGTTGCAGCAAGTAGTTCGGTCGGCGGTGAGTATATTCCCGCAGACAGTGGTGACAAACAAGATCGAGGATGCGATGCAGGAAGCGCGGAGCGAATTCTTGCGGTCTTATCGGAGATTTACGACTGAGGGCTGGCTTAATTCCTCGTTGAAGGGATTTTGTTACAAGCGAGTGCGCGGGGCGGCGATTGATTACATGCGCGGAAGAAGATCACAGCATGGATACCACTCCGTGGAATACGACGAGTCTTATGATTCTGTCAACTCCATTGGAAGGTTTGAGGAAAGAATCGATCTCTCCCGCTTGCTTGCAATACTAGACGACCGTTCGCGGTCTGTGATATTTATGCACGACCTCGCAGGTATAACCCTTGCCGACATAGGGAAGCATTTTGGTGTGACAGAAGGTAGAATATGTCAAATCAGATTAGCGGCTTTCGATCGGTTAAGGGAATTATCTAAACGTGAGTAATTGCATGTTCTATTTCATGGTTGCAGCGGGGTTGTTGTTGTGGGTCTTGTGTCTGTTATGCAAGACTGTTTCTTCACTTAAACAGGAGCAATGATAATGGAAACCCTGAAAGGCTGGAAAACAGTTGTGACTAATGGCTTGCTGGTTGTTGCCGGTACGCTGGCGCAGTTTGGTGTTGTCCTCCCGGAAACCTTCGCTGATGATGTTACTGGTGCGACGGTTGCCGTGGTCGGTCTTATCAACATTTTCCTGCGCGCAATTACCACTTCACCAATCGGCAAGAAATAATGTCCGAAGAATACGGGCTCTTTTCCGGGCCGTTAATCCTCGAGGATATAGACAAGATCTTGTGGCGTGTGCACAAGGGTTTTGATTACACATGCGCTGATGGTTTTGTCGTTACCATACCGGAAGGCTTTGAATGTGATCTTGCCAGTATCCCCCGATTCTTTCAGGGGTTACTGAGCAAGGTGCATTTTAGTTATAACCAACCGGCAGTCGTCCATGATTACCTCTACTATCTAAGCCGCGAAGGGGGTGAGATTTGCACGCGCAAGCGGGCTGATGAAATCTTCCGGGAAGGAATACTGGCAAAGGAAGCCGAGGCAGGCGTGGAGTTTAGTGTAGCTGATGCGATGTATCATGCAGTCCGCATAGGCGGTTGGGGAGGCTGGGGAAGCCGGTCTCACGACAAGCCAAAAGCGGATCCTTATGCGTGGCCGGTTGAATAAGCATTGGTGGTATGAGTTGGGCGTTAAAATCGCCCTTCTCATTCTTTTGATTTTCGTTGCCATAGCCAAGCTGTCTAGACTCGGTTAGCGGCAAGAAGATGGGATATGAAATTTCATATAGAGAACAGGGTCACAAGATTATTTGTTGAAGCGGTGCTAGAGGTCTTGGTAGCATTGCTATTGATTTATATTTTGTTGATTAGCGGATCATGTTTATGGCACAAGATCCATGACACTTGCCCATTCAAGCAGAAGGTCATCAACATGCTTGAGTAGGGTTTCAGCTACGGTAGAGGGCTGTAGCTTAAAACGAAGGAGTGGTTATGAAGTATGATGAAGAAGAGATCCTGCGACGGGATCAGGAATATATACAGATTTGCCGTGAGTCGAATTCCGCAGCGGAGGCGATGAAAAAACTCGGGCTAAAGGATACCCGGAATTTCCGCAGGCGTCGGCAGCGATTGGAACATAAATACGGGATAGAACTCCCGCGCTGGACTGGCAACGAAGGCCGCCCCGGATACGAGCCGGCAGAAAAGCCCGAACAATCAGCAGAAGTAGAAAAAGAAAGCCTTTCACTAACCACAACACTCAAGCAGAGAATTAACCAGCAGTCGGCTGAAATTCAGCTACTCCGTGAGCAAGCCGCAAATACCGCCGAACTAAAGAAACTTATTCACGGATGCCTTGAGCGTGACAAAGACATCCCTGATTGGGTTTATACCAAGCCGAAAAGCCGCGCAATGTCGCACGGTGTTCCGACGCTATTCCTTTCAGACTTGCATTGGGATGAGATCGTCACGCCGTCACAGATCAACTTTGTCAACGAGTTTAACCGGGACATTGCCATCCAGCGGTTGAAGCGGACGGTTGACACAACCGTATTCTTGTCGAAAGAAGTCTTGTCACAATCGCCATACGAGGGCATTGTGCTTGCGCTTGGTGGTGATATGTTTTCGGGGTATATCCATGACGAGCTACGTGAGAACAAATCCGGGCCGATTTACGAGGGGCTTATAAACCAGCTCGACAACTTAACCGCGGCCATCAATGTGCTTGCTGATGAATTCGGTCAAGTCTTTGTTCCTTGCGTGACTGGTAATCATGGGCGCATCGACAGGAAGCCGCGCGCGAAGTATGCAGTTCAAGACAATATCGACTGGCTTCTTTATCAACTTTTAAAGCGGGAGTTTTCAGACAGGAAGGAAGTGCAGTTCTTGATTCCTGATGCCAGCGACGCGTATTACAGAATCTTTCACGTACGCTACATGCTGACGCATGGCAATCAGTTCAGAGGCGGGACGGGAATTGCGGGACCTGCTACGCCGTGGGCGTTAGGCGACCACAAGAAGCGCAAGCGGCAGGACGCGATCAACCAACCATATGACACATTGATCTTCGGTCATTGGCATACGCTTGCGTGGGGCATCAATAATGCGTATGTCTGCAACGGCAGCTTGAAGGGTTATGATGAATACGCTTACATCAACAATTATCCCTACGAGCCGCCGAAGCAAGCATTATGGTTCACACATCCGGAATACGGAATAACGCATCAAATGGCTGTCTATACAGACAAGCCAAAGGAATTCTCTGCGACAAGCTGGGTGTCGGTCATGGAGAATCCCGCATAGCGTCATAGCGGTTGCGCTGTTCGCGCACAGCACCAGTGTCATGCGTTTGATCTCCGAGGTGCCGTGACTTTCTTTTGCCGCGATATTTTGAATTGACTGTTATGGTTTTGAGAATGGGGTAATGCTCGCCCTTCTCGATGACCAAGCACATCCCTTGCCATCGGTATTTATCCGGGCCAACCTTATCCCTATTCTTTAAGGCTTCCGAGGTCATCCGTGCGAGCCACGTAGCAAGACCTTCATCCTCCATCATGGTTCTATGCCATATCCTGATAGCGCGGATAGAGGCGCGGTCAATAGCGTGGCGCGTAACCTCGACATCAGGGAGCTTCTCGCAGCCTCTACGGATCAATTCGGCTTTAGCATACTCGTTCATAGGTGCGCCGTTATTCACCATCCAGCGGAGATAAGAAAGCGGCAGGCGCGTAAACAGTTCGCCAGCGTGCTTGCCGTAATTAATCTTTACGTGGTGAGTATTGATCTCGTCCATATCAAATGTCCTTTAGGTAAAAGGAATTCGATGCGCGCGGAAGGATCATTGCGGATCCGTTTGTATAGACACGCAGGTGCGTTCCGATATGGCCGTCCTTTACTAATGAAACTTCGACGCCGGCCCTTTGTCCGAGTTGCCATTTAATGCTGCACCTCTCGGGAAGGTGGATAGGATCCACGGTAAAGCTGTCAAGCATAGTAATCGGGGATTCTTTATGCTCGCCTTCAAGCACCTGTATACTTTCCTGCAATTCCTTAACATGAGCGACGAGCCCCATTATCTGCTCTTGCGCCCAAACCGGGAGTTTTGTGTGGCGGTCATTCAGTTGTGTGTAGTCTATCATTTTCATATTCCTCTTGATGGCTAAATCAATAAAGCCGCCCGAAGGCGGCTCGCTTGATTTATAGGTTAATCGGTTGGAGGATTTCTCGGCTTTTTGCGGTTTGCGCGGATCTCAGCAAGCCTCAAGCGTTGCTTTAGCAATTCGATTTTCATTTTGAGGCGAGTGATCTCATCATTCTTTCTGACGCAATGCGGACAATAAGCCATGACATTCTCCCGGAACAAAAAACAATTCCGTGTATTTTACAGTCGAAGGCTATTCAGATTTGTGTTGGTAATCGCAATCTTTACGGATGGCTTGCTCCAAAAGCGCGTCAACCAGTTTCCTGTCGCGCGCTGCTTGGATCTTGTTAATTGCCTCGGGTGACAGCCCCGGAGCAATCAGCGTAGAGATAAGGTCAAACAGCTTTAAACACTCCCGCCCGTAGAATTCCTTTTCAGCAGAATTCCTGACGGCGATAAACTGCCACTGCAAATCCTCCTCACCCCATTCCTCTATGCCAACCTTGTAGAGTTTCCCGAAGAACTTAACCATTTGCTCCTCGTCATATTCGGCAAAGATCTCAGCCAACTGCTCCGGGGTGATTTGCCTTGCTAGTGCGGCAATGCTTACGGTGACATTTACGTTTAATGACATGGCGCATCCTCAATGTAATTGTTGCTCGGACAATACCGCTTCTTCCGGGTGGCCGAAAACAACAGAACCTTTGAATCCGTTGGCGAGCTGGATAGCCTCAACGGCGTTAAAGCACTTCTGCGCATCCTCTTCATTTTCGCAAATGATAACGGCGACAAAGCGCGGCGGTATGGTTTCATCGGTCAATGCTGTAGTCCTCCATCAGTTTGTCTAAGCCAGTACGGAAGTCCTCGATCGCCTCGTATTCCCGGAGCTTGCGCTTCATGCGGCGATAGCTTGCGCGGAGTTGCTGGATAACCTTGGCTCGGTGACTGCTTACCGAAACGACAGAATCCATTTGCGCCATATATTCAACGCATGTTTGCTCGTAGTCCTCGACTACATCTTGGAAGGCCTCTATGACGCCTTGCGCGTGTTTTACGATTGTCACACGCGGAAGATCGACATTGGCGCGGTAGACATTGCTATACCAAGCATCGAGCGCTTGGTTGAGTGCCTGTTCGGCATCGGTTTGCTGATCAGTAGACATTGCGTTTGCTCCAATCACACGTCATGCCGACGCTGGAAAAATCCCAATTAGACGTTGCAAGGCATGGCATACCGTCGATGGTGAATTCATACATCCTCACCTTCTTCGGCATGATGTTGGTTTTGGCCAACCCCTCACTGATCAAGTTAATTGGCACTTTGGCATGAACGTTTTCCGCGAATGTAAAGCAAATGATTGCCACGAGTCCAAACAACACAGCAGCAAGGATGCCGACGAGTAACAGTTCAGCTAATCGCTTCATTGATTTCTTCCTCTGTGAGATCACTATCGACGGGGATGACGCCGCGCGGGAAGTGCTCCATGTTCGGCGGCTTGTTGTAATACTCAAAACAGAACTTTGTCCCGAATACCTCGAAGGCACGGCTGCGCCCTTCTCCTGCATTAGGCGCTCGCAGGACGGCAACGCAGTCCTTGTCAAAGGTCTTTCCGTTTACTGAGTGGACATGCTCTTGTCCAAAGGTGACAAATGTAAACATAGCTATTACTCCCTCGTTATGGTCGGTCGGCTTGGATCTCTATATGCCATCTCCATCCAGCCGCGTTTTGTCTTAGACACCTTTAACACAAGCACACAGTTAAAGAGGTCATGGTAGTTGCCGTTGTAAGGCTTGACGGCAAGAACTTCTGTCTCTTGGCAACCGGCTTCACTCCACCACACCGGCACAAGGTCTCCCGGTTTTATCATTGTTTACCTCCTTCGTTAATGAGGCCCATTACCTCTCTTGCTTCTTTGCATAGGTACCTAACCCACAACAACTCACCAGTCCCGGGATAGGTATCAAGCCGACTTTCAATGTCTCCGCTACCGTGCCCGTTCATGTAAGCGGTCTTGAGCGATTGCGCCAGCATGGCATGATTAAACTTGCGAAGCCGCTCCTCGTGCATGGCGATTACCTTCTGTTGTTTGTTGCGGTAATCCTCAACCTCTTTAAGCCTGCAAGTCAGGTAATCAATCTCACTCATTAGTGCATCGGTTCTTGGTACCCGCTGGCCTCGACCGCAACAGTTTGTATATTCAAATATACTATTCAGACTCAAGAAATATTCATGAACAAACTCAGGGGCGGGCTTGCGGAAAAATCGCTTGATTATAATTTCGATGTACAAGGATGCCTTGTCATTTTCTACACGTATTTTCCAGCGACCTGTCAAGTCGGCTGGATCTACTTCCTTCCAGACTATCACGTCATCGTTTGTATCTGCGTTCCTCATCAGTTTCCACATAAGATCTTCCTCTTTAAAGAAGGCCGCGACAGGCACCGACAGGTAGGGAGGGAACCTGTCAGTGATCGTACGCCAATACGTCTACCCTGCCGCAGCCAAACCGGTTAAGCGCAAAGGTCTTTGAGAACCTCGTGAATTGTATCGAAGCAATCCAAGATCGCTTCATTTTGCTGCGGTGAACATTGCGCCCACCGATGCGCCTCAGATATATGCTCGGACAACTCATTGAGCAGATCTGCAAGTTCCGTTGTGCTGCTCATATCAACCTCCTGCCAGCTTGCCACCATACGGTTGCTGATCGTCATCGACGTATGCGTCTACACATTCCCATGCAATCTTCAACATATTTACATCAGCCAGTGGCTCATGATGCAAGGCAAGTGCTATAGCATTGTCCCTGTTGCTTGAGTGTCGGTAAGCGAAGTTCATGACTACCGATATTACTTCCCATTCTCTTTCATCGAATTCCATATTCATCTCTCCAAATAGGATACTATTTCTCTATCTCCTCAGCCGTCGCCGTAGCCGTAGCCGTCACCGTACCCGGAGCCGTTGTTAAAGACGGAGTCGTACCCGTATCCGTACCCGGAGCCGTAGCCGCCACCGTAGCCGTAGCCGTAGCCGGAGCCGTCGCCGTAGCCGTAGCCGTAGGTGTAGCCGTCGCCGTAGCCGGAGCCGTAGGTGTAGCCGTACCCGTACCCGTATCCGTACCCGGAGCCGTTGTTAAAGACGGAGTCGTAGCCGTTGCCGAAGCTGGAGCCGTAGCCGTAGCCGGAGCCGGAGCCGTCGCTATTCATCCCAATCCCCAAGAGGATAAAAAAACATTGGGGTCTCAAGAACAACTTCTCCAATACTGTCTATGCGATCGTCACCTACCGGGCCATTCTTTGCGAACTCAGGCAAGCCCCCTTCACGCTTTGACCAATACCGCAGGTTGCTGGCATCCTTCAGAAATAGATAGCCGCCTTGTTGCCATAACAGGCCGAAGTGGATAAATCCATGCGGCATGATGGCCAATACCCGCCTGCCGTGGTATGGATGGCGATTACTATCAGTAGATGTATTGCTTGATTCCTGACACAACAATTCCCGTAGATCATTCATTGATAATTCCATATCATCTCTCCAAATTTAGTTGTCCAATACGCTCAATTAGCCGTTCATTCTCCTGCTCCAGTTCGGCGATGCGCTTTTGCAGATCAACAAACAACATAGATGCGCTTTTGCAGATCAACCAACAACATACCAGCTGACTGTGTACTCATATCATCTCTCCAAATAGGGCCTTCGAGGTTTCTCCGCGTATTTTCCATCATGCCATCCGGTTACCCACACGCGGTATTTACGCAGCGCAGACAAGGGCCACTGCCTGTACGGGCAGGGAGCCATTGGCAAGCCCGCCGCTTCACGCCTGCCTGCCGTAAATCCTCTACGGTAAACAATCGGATACGTTCTCATATCATTCACTCCTGTAAGGCTTTCTTAAAGTGTGTCACCCATTGATTTGTGGTTTGACAATCAAGGTACTCCTGAATAGCTTTTTGTAGCTTCTTGTTTTTCTGTTCCAATATCGTACAGTCTTGTGCAACTGCATCATATGATGCTTCAAGTTCGACGATGCGCTCTTGCTGTTTTACAATTAGTCGCTGAGTGTGCAGCTTTCTATCCCAACAATTACACTTTGGGAAAGTACAATCCGCTTCATTGCATGGTGTCGCTATCGCCATTTAATTAACCTCCATTCGCTATTTGCGAATTGCGAAACTCCCGCGCCGTCATATAAGCCTGCTTCGGATGGCACTGCCTCATGCGGCGAGCGCACTCCTGATTGCCAATATGCGGCTTGTATTTGTTATTGCTAAGCGCAGGCCAGTAGAAGAACCAGCGGTGAGCGCCGGGATCAATCCGGCTTGGCCCGTATTTGAGCGCCTTGTGGATGGCTGGCATCGGCGCAGTCCCGGAGAGATCTCCGATATTCCACGGATTCAGCCGCCGTAGAGCGCCTGTAAAGGCCGAAAGGCCCGAGCGCCTGTTAAGCCCCATGCTTCCTTTGTGTGTCATTTAGGTGTCCTCTGGTTGGTTGAGAGGCAACCTGCCGACTAGCGAGTTTACGGTCGCACCGCAGAGGCTCTGATCTAGCCGACAGATTGCCATTACTCAGTTGTGCGGATTGTCATTCCCGCTGTTTGGTGAATTGTCACGGCCCTTGCCGCGTCCGGGGTTGGTGCCGTCGCCTAATCCCGAGTGACTATTCGGATTACCGCCACTATCACTACCGCCGTCACCACCGCCATCGCCACCGTCGCCGTCGCCTCCATCATCGCCTGAGTCGCCGCCTCCGTTGCCGTTGTCACCGCCTCCGTCCGTGCGGTCATTATCTCCCGAGTTGTTTCGTCCATTGTCATCTCCATCATCGTTAAACCGCGCGCCTGCAAACAGGTACGAGGTGTCCTTGTTTGCGCCATACGTTACGGCGCCGGCTTCCCAATCATTGTCATAGTCAGCACGGATACCGGCATAAGGCACAAGGTCTTTGTGGTGAGAGGAAAAAGCCATACCAGCGGACGGGACAACCGAAGTGAACGCGGTTAGCCCGAGACCGATCTGATAGTTCTTGTTTCCATCGATTCCGGCCCTTGCCTCGGTATTGTCACGGCGCACGATAACCTGCGCACCAACTGAGTCAAAGGTAAGCGGAACTGTAATGTGCAAGCCGACATATCTGTCATCGTCATCGGCCATTGCGGCGTTAGATCCGAAAATCATAAAGCCAAGCGCAATGCCAATCACAAGCCAAACAAAGTCTCTTGCTATCTGTTTTTCTAACTTCATGGTATTACTCCTTTCGTTTGTCGGTAAAATCTCCTCCGACAAAAGCTATTTATTATTCTTGTTGTTTTGTTTTTATTATTGCTTGCCTTTACTCCTCGTCAGGCCAAGTGTATTCGCCAACAGCGTTGCGTACCCGTTCGATCGGATAAACCTTATCAGTCTGATCAAGGCGCATGACGCAATACTGTTGAAAGTTAGGTGTAACCTTTGCATCCCGGTAGCCGTATTGCAGGCACTCGTTTTCGGCCGTAGCGGTCAGGACGGTCAAGATCATCCCGTAAATAACAAGCGCAGCAAGTGAGCCAAGCCCCGAGAACACCATGATCGGATACAAGATACGCATGTCATTCCTCCGGGGTGCTTTTGTATTTGTATTCGGCGGCAAACTCGGTGAACTCCCTCAGAGAGTTTTCGAGCATCGTCCGATAGCGGGATGCCTTCTCAAGATTGCGCGACTGGATAAAGGCGTCAATCGTGTCCTTGATATCCATGAGGTCTTGATGCTTTAGAGCATCGAGCCGGCTGTCGAACTCCGAGCCATCCTCGGTGACAAAGACCGGCTTTTGTTTCTGCGTTATGCTTCCCATTTAAAGCTCCTCTGTTGTGGTGAATACGGCCATCCAGAACTCAAGGATGACATCGGCTAAATGAACAACCCAAGGCACCATGACGACACTAACCACGATAAAGAAGCCAAGGGATATCATTAAATCAAGCAAGTCAAATTTCCTCCAACGCTTTAGCATTTTATGTTTCCTCCTCCTTGGTGTAGCGAGTCACCGCATTATCAAAATCCTGCGGCGTGTTTATTGCCCTTCCTGACGTTTTGCAAGATGTCAGCCGCGGACAATATGCGGTCATCCCGTTTTCAAGCACTCGCATTTGCTCCAAGCCTTCTTGCTTCTCCAGCTCCCTGTTTGTCAACATGGTGTAAGCATCGAGGAAGGTTGGATAGTAGGCATAGATCCCGCAATGGCGTTTGGCCGCTGGTAAACCAACGCGGGTAAAATAAAGCGCCCTGTCATCCTTGCTGGTTATTACCTTGACTATTCCGGGATCATCGATCTCCGAGGATGATTGAAATTCCTCGTGCATGCAGAACAATGTTCGGTGCCGGTTATGGACTAGACATTCTTTTGCATACTGGTAGATCTCATCTATCGCCAGCGGATCCACCTCGAACTTGTCGCCTTGGACATTGATGATGACTTCGCTTAGCGGCAGGTCTAACCGCTTAACAAGATCGGCAACCCGCTCAGTCCCGTTAGCAAGGTTCGCGTATGTCATAGCGGTCTCTGCGCCGAACTGCCGGCAGACCTCCTCGACCTCCGGGGCATCGGTAGCAATCACAATACGGTTAGCCGAAGCGGCTTGAGCGGCTCGCTCATAGGTATGTTGAATGATTGGCTTGCCGCCGATAATCCGCAGCGGTTTGTTCGGTAGGCGGTAGGATGCCGCCCTTGCAGGAATTACTATGATCATTTTCCTCTCCGGGCCTTCTGTGGTGACGTATGAGCCGCGAAAGGGGTTGAGGCCTTGTGGTTATACTACCGAGCCTCAGATCCCCTTTCGCGGCCGCTTATGAGGCCGTTATTCGGCCTCCTCCTCGCTTTCCCCCGAGCCATAAACGTTCTCGGTCGGCTTGATGTCCTCAGGCGGCTCGCCGTTGTCCCTGCGTTCTCGCCATTCGGCCATTAGCGATTTGACCTCGCCGTGACCTAAGCCATACTCCATGACGATTATGGCCCGAGCGGAATCAAGGTTGTCAGAGACCTCCAACTCATCAAGCAATCGGAAAATCTCGCGGCGGTTACTTTTGAATGTACTCATGGGCTTTCCTCCGGTTTTGTTCAATCAGGCGGTTTTCAACGGTTGGCCGCATCAGTTGAACGTTAGAGATCATCAAATCCATAAAGACTCGCTGCTGTTCGTCGCAGCCTTCCTTCATGGCACCTTTCAACAAGGCCTTGAACATATCGAGAGAGGTATCGAATCCTGACATAAAAACCCCTGACAACATATCCGCAAGTCCCTGCTGGTCCGTGTTTACTTCAATCATCAGCAGCCTCCTTGGTTGCTTCTTCCTTCGCCTTGCGATCTGCCGTTTCTTGTTTGAACTGGTGGCAGAAGTCTTTAACGTCACAATAACTATTGCAACGCTTATTCTCACCGAGAACAAGCTCAATAGAATATCCCTTCTTGAGACTACCATCCTCGACAAAGCCCTTCTGCTTGCAGTAGGCTTCCGCTTCCTCGATTGTCGGCAGGTTGCGGATGGATGACTTGCGCCCTTCTTTGCGGATCTTGTAGGTGTCACCGCTATACCACTTCTCATCCTTCGCGCAAGGTGGCAATTCATGGTCGGGGTATTCCTTCGCCATAACGTGGAGAGAGAGGCGCTCGTTAATATAGCGCTCTATTTCCTCGTCAGACTTCGGCTCAATGACAATGCGCTGAACAGCCGCATCAGGCATGTTGGGATCTTCGCGGTGCCTGCGGTTAAAGTCGCGCAGGAAGGCAACAATCTCGATGCTGTCAACCTGATAGCCGGAGTGTCGAGCGAGATAGGCGTAGAGATTTAACTGGTCTGACCAGCGCTTGACTGTCTCGTCGCTGTTCATCGCATAAATACTCGTATCCTTGTAATCAACAAGAGCGGTCTCATCTTCGCTTGTCAGCAGGTCAAACTTGCCGGTCAGGATACCTTGCTCAAACTCCTTGCGCACTCTGTCCTCAACGATTCCTGTCTTGTTGGCGCGTTCCAGTGCGCCGTGCATTGATTTACCGCGAGCCGCAAAGATCATTTGATCTACGTCAACGATAATGTCATTCCAATGGCGACGGCGCAGTTGTACTTGCTGCGGCGGTGACATCAAGGCGGTCACGCTTATGACGAACTTCTCTCCGGGTTTCGGTACATGGTAATCGTAATCATCGAGCATAATCAGATTAACCAGTGCCTCCGGGAAATTCTGGCGGTTTGTGTATTTCATCGGCGCACCCCTTTCTTTGGCTTGAACTCGCCACAGAAATCACCGTCTGTCGTAATTGGACGGACAAAGGAGCAGGCGTTCTCGGTAGCGGCGCAGAAATCCTCTGGCATGTTGCCGACATAAACCGGATCAAGGAGCGGCGGGTACCGGTAGCAGAATCCCGTTAGATTATTCTCAATGTTGCTTTGCCACGTATCCCGCCAATAAAAGCAATTGATGCATTTTTCTTTCATTGCAATTCCTCTTTTTAGAAAGGCAACGCACGGGGTGAACCGTGCGCGCCTTGGTTGGGGTTACTTAAAAAGGGATGTCGTCATCGAAGTCGTCATCAACATGCGGCGACGGTGCCGATGCGTTGGCTTGCGTTACGCTCTGATCAGTCGGCTCATCGTTACCGTATAACGCACGATATTGCTTGGAATCCTTGATCATGCGCTGATAGCCTTGACCTAACTTCTCAAAGGTCTCTTTGTCGAATTCAGACAAATCAAACTTGAGAAGCGGCGTTAAGCGCTTCGGAACATCAACCCCTGTCGGTGGAGACATGACAACGGTAACTTGCTCGCGGATGTCGCCGTTTTTCTTCTTGGCGTGGATTACACCAATCAGGCCGGGACGACCGAGCAAGCCATTGGGATTCCCTTCCGGGTCCCACTTATCAACAATGTCATAGTTCTCCGCTTCCTCGTCATTGTCAAAGGCACGACCAAGCCAGCTTTCCACTCGCTTACGCAAGTTGGCTTTCTCGTTCATTGACAGAGTTAGAAACTCGGTAACTTGGAAGGGGTATTGTTTCCCCTCGTCGTTTGGTTCCTTGAGGCAAGTGGTTAGCTCATAAACAAAGCAGACTTTGTGGACATCCTTCGAGTACATCTCATTGAATGTCGTGCCAAGGTCAATGATCTTTGTCAGATATCCGGGATGGTTTCCGGGTGGCGCCTTCGGGAAGTCAACGGCGTTAGCAGGTGCTTTCATAACTTTACTCCTTTCACGGTTTCGTGGATTCACCTCGATTCGGCTTATGCCTTTGAGGTGTCAATTAAGCTACCATGACGACCGCCTATTTGACAGCCGTCATGGCGAACTTTTTTAGGCGGCTTCTGCTATCCGCTGCCACTCCGAATTCCCGAGAGTAAGGATCTTCCCGCCTAACTGGTGGAGATCTTCGGCTCGGTCGGCGCCGGTCTTGTTGGCCTGCGCCGTAACCGCGTTCAGAACGCCCCAGCGGCTGTAATCCTGCGCCTTGATTAAATCCTCAAGGATTCCTTCGGATTCCATCGAGGGGAGCGCATATGCCTTCTGAAGCACCTCTACGGCCTTGATTGGATTCTCCACCTTGGTTCCCTGCGTGGCTGCACGCATCTCTTCCATCAGCCGGAAGAACAAATTGGGATCTGAGAGGTTGTGGATGGCATCCCGGATCTGCAAGAGCATTGCCTTATCCAAGGCTTCTTGCGTGTCGGCACGGTAGACAACATTGTCATCATTGCCAACCTTCGGCCCGAGGTGCGTCTTGCGGACTCGACCGCTGTTGATTTCCTTCGGGACGATCATCCCGTTAGAGCAAACCAGTCTGTAGATAAGCGGCGAAATATCCAAGGCACCAAGCCCGACTTCCGAGTTCCGGATCCGCAGACCCCACTGGACGGGATCACCAACGGCCACATCCCCGATGATCTTTGGCATGCGGACATTGATATACAAGTTGCGGTCAGTCACATCGGAACTGACAACCTCGTATGAACCGAGCTCCTTATCCATCATCGCCTGCAAGGAAGTCATGGCAACCGGGAGGTTGTCAATTCGCTTGTAATGATCTGACAGGAAGGCGCGGGCTTCTCCGTCAAGCGTGCGAACCATGCGCCGCTTCGGTTCCTTGTTGAACCAGAAGTTCACATTATCCGCAAGCAGTTCCGGGTTAGCAGACCGCAGGCGGTCATAGTACCGCGTCGGGATCTTGGTGTGAGTGGCGATCTGCTGATGCGCCAAGTCGTTGGCGGGCATCCCCTCGTCATTGGTAATGCCTTCGAGGAGTAACGTGGTGTCCGGCGTCATCTCTAAATCGCGGGAATCAATCACAAAATCCTCTTTGACAATTTCACGGCGCTGCAATTCATGCAGTAACTCTTCGACAGTTTTACCTTGATACATTTTAAGATTCCTCTTTAAGGTTAAGTGCGTCAAAAAATACTCGTTGACTGAAAAATCGGAAGTGGCTAGTATTCCGCTTGATCACTCCTTCGTTGATCTCGGAAGAACCTCACTTCCAACATTTGCCCCGTCATAACTGGCGGGGCTTTTTTAATGCTCCTCGTATGAATCAATAATCAACTGCGCAATCTCGGGCCAGTTGACCTTTGAAAATCCAACGCTGAGCAAGTCGTAAAGCAAGCCGGGTCCTTTCACCTCCTTGTCTAACATTGATTGATAGTAGGCTTCCATTTGAACGCCGATAAAAATCTCAAGCGGCGAACCAAGTGAAGCGGGGCTTTGTAACTTGACCAACTGCGCGGCAAGGTCAAGCCATCGGTTGAACTGCGTATCATCAGCGAATAGCCATGACGCAGCCAACCAAGTTTCGTGATTGGAAACCTGATGCGGTGCTATATTCATTCTCCATCCTCCTCGATCATGTAGGTGAAATAGCGGCTATTAATGGTTCGATATCCACCGGAAGCGTAAACTCTGACCTTCTTGATACGCTCACGGACCTGAGCCCCGCGCTCAGCCAACCGCTTGCGGGCGGTTGACTTTGCGCAGCCTTGCTCCTTGGCATATTCCTCAGCGGTAACTTCCCGCATGGTTATACCTCAAACGCGGACGGGATGACAGCAACAAGCCGCGCATCCTTTTGACAAAAACCGACATCAAACACAGCGTTTGTCGGATCAATCAAGCCAGCATTTTCCAGTGCGTCAAAAGCACCGGCATAGATGCCGTTAAGCCGGACAAAGGTAAACCCCGGAGAGATATCTATGTCAATGAGGTTGACAGTCGGCACAAGGATTGGCGAGCCATCTTCCGCGTCAACCAACTCGATGGCGGGTCTGCCGTTCGGATAACTCCGCAAAAAGGCCTTGCATGTGTAGTCTTGGAATTTAAGTGTCGGTGCCTTCATATCATTCTCCCGTTTTAAAAGTATCCATGTAATGCGACCAAGCGATGTCTGACAGAAGCTCAGCCGTCTTTACGCACTCGTAAAGGTAAGCGGCTTTGTCATAGTCGCGGCATATCAATGATCCCTTCGCTTGTTCACGCAAAAGCGTGACAATCCCGGAGAGCCGGTTAGAGATCATGTTCCACTCGACTGCGGTGGCATCATGTCCTGCGCCGCCCCACGTTATGTAGAGGGCGCTTTCCTCGTCGGTTAGCCGCGCAAGCGGCAGTTCATTTTCAGCCGGTATGACAAACATCATTCAATGTCCGGCAGCATGGTGTAGAGGTCATACTGCGCCGACTCAAAATCCTCTTGGTATTTGAGCAGCGTTTTGATTTGGTGCTCCAAGTGCTTTAGATCAATTTCCTCATCAGCAATCTTGGATCCAGTCGGATACTCGACGCCATACACGGAAAAGGTAAGGTCATCATAATCGCAATCAAATGCGAGCATGTGAGCCTTTCCGCTTGTCGGGAAGCCGGCCAGCATCAACCAAGAATAAAACGCATCAGACGGCGTATATTCATCTTTGGCGTAGTAGTTCAATCCTATTACGGCGTATGCAGTCATAAGGCACCTCAAACGTTGTTGTTGCGGATTATGCGGGATGCACCTTGCAGCGTGGCGATGGCTTCCTCGATATAGACATCGACCTCCCGGAGCGCGTCATAACGCTCGTTAGATTCCTCTGCGGCCTCGATCATCATCTCAAGGCGCTGACGGTCAAGATCCTGCTCCACGATGATATCAATCAGTGGAGCGTTTTCCTCCATCGCTTCTAGATACTCGCAAAGCTCGGAGTCGGTATATTCGCTATTGCCATCGAGGTAGTCATAGACTCCATCGTATTCTTCCACCATCGTGCGAGCGGCAGAGGAAATATCGAGATCGTCAAGCGTGTCAATGCCAACCTCCTTCGCCTTGTCAACAAACTCCTGCGAGGAGTCATGGAGCTGCAAGGCATTAATGACATACTCAGAGGAAAGGCCGCGGGTGTTGATATAAGCGATGGTGTCACCATGCTTTGCCAACTGGTCGGAAGCGTAGCGCTTCTCTTGTCGGATATATCCGGCAATCAGATCAAAGATGTCCCGGATAGTAATCTGTTTCTGTGTTGGTGCGTTCATTCTAAACTCCTTTCAGGATTCACCTGTCTCAGTTTGTGGTCTCGTCATCAGTATGCGGCGACCATCCCGCATAGACCGCATGTAGGGATGTCATGCGGTTTCTGTTGGTGTTACTCCTCCGAGTCGTGGGAATTAATTCTGTCGAAATCGGTAAAGAATTCGGCAAGCCCGATTATTATTAAAATAATGGCAATAATTACCACGGACACTGCAAGCGCTTTTATTAAGCTCATCACTCCACCTCCTCCTTTTTCCACTCGTCACCATAAATGAGCAAGTCGTGGTTTGTAATGCACCTTTCGGCTTCCTCCTTCCAACGCGGTCGCTGAGCAATCACAAACTCGGTAAACCGCGACTTTTGTCTTGCCATCTCTTCATCGCTTTCAAACGGGAAACTACCAAAGTCAAGCGCCTCTGCTTCGTGGACTGGAATCCGCAAGTGATCGGCTAGAACCTTGTTGTTGCGGCCAGCCCACTTTGTACCGCCGTAGTGATACCAGCCGTTGTCAATGGAGTGCATTGGTTCGCCGTTGATATCGGACGAGTGCAGAGCGGCCATGTCCTTTAGATCCGGGAACTGCTCCGTGATAAAGGCATGATCAGCGCCGCCGCCGATATCCTTTCCTTCGCGGTTGTAGATATCGCACGTTAAGGAAAAATAGGGAAGTGAATTTCCCTTGATGTAATGCAGGCCACCGACAACTCTTAGGTAGCAATTCGTGTAACAACTTAAACTGTCAGTGATGAACTTCCTTGCTTTTAGGATTGGTGCTTTCATATCTCACCTCTTGAAAGAATGGCTTTCGCGGTTTAAAAGGTCATCCACCCGAGCGGAATATACCCGAGGGCTTTGTGCAGAATCCTCTGCATGCGCACAAGCGGCATCGAAGTCGTCATAATGCTCTTCTTCAAAGTTTCCGTTTGTGAATTCGATGACGACCAAAAAGGACATTTGCGCCCGTTCGTCTTTATAGTCATCGGCAAAGGAGTCGCCGGATTTTGCTTTAAGCCAGATTGAGGATGCAATACTCATGGATTGCCTCCTCCGTAATGCTTGCGCTCTTCGTATTCAAAAGACTGCTCGCACAGGTCGGCTTCGTAGTCGTCAACAACGCAAAGCGCAGAGCGCACTTCGTCATCATTCATGCGGCTAATAAGCCAGCGGAAGTTCTCCGGGGTGTCGGTATAATCCACTGAACTCTCCCTTCCTTTGACAGAGAACAGCATTGACATCATGCGGCCACTGCAAGAAGCGTGGTCACAAGCCATGCGGAAAAGTTCTTCCCGGTCGGCGGTATCAACAAAGCGCATATCACGCTTGAACTTGCTCGTTTGTCTATGTTTGGATTTCATAGTCCTCTCCCTAAATGGTGTTGATCAGAGTCTGCGCACGGTCATACGTGCGACGGTCGCAGCGGTAGACAATCACGCGGTCACCAATAGTTGTGAAGTTGCGCCACATGATTATGTAGAAGGATCCTGCGGGACCTTTGACGGCATCCCACGTTGAAACGGACTCGGAGTTAAAACCAAGATCCGACAGGAACTCAAGAATTTTAGCGTTTGTTTCGTGCATAACTATTTCCTCTAATCAATTAACCGGATGATCCATTGAAACAATATCGGTATCAAGGTTCAGCCATCCGTGAAGATGGCGCGCAGGATTGTAGACATAAAGCCACCGTACGCCGTCATAAATAAAAGGCCGCTCGTCGCCGCCGCAAGCGGAAACCCAGCGGTCAGCCTTTTCAGCAACAGCGATTTCATACTCGCCGCCGTAGTTGTAGGTAAACTCGCTCATTTGACCGTCCTCTCAATTGGCTCGTGGATACGCAGAGAATTATGGTTGCCGAACTCTCTGACCTTCAAGCCGACATTCCTTGCGTAGTCGGCCATTGCGTTTAATTGTTTGCTATCGGTGCAGACAACATCAAGAACCCGCTTCCCGGTTGTACGGTTGCGGAATTCATCAACTTGCTCCGCTTCGTGTTTCGTCCACACGTAGAGGTAAGCGAAACCGGCTAACTGTTGGGTATACATTTTCATTTGCCGCCCCTCGTAAGACCGCCCGCAAGCGGATGCCACTCATAAGCGCCGTTGTCATATTGATCCATGACTGCATCGCGCACGGCCATGACATCGCTCATGACAACCTCAATTGTTCCGAGCGGGTCGGAGTCGAAGTTAGGATCATCAAATACGATGTTGTGTTTTACCTTTCCGTAAACGCACCGCGAATGATCATTGAAAACCAAATCGCCTTCATCAGTGAAGCCGCAAGTAATGACTTGACCTTCTGCGGAGTATTGGCGACCGGTATTAAAAGTGAATTGTGCGACGATCTCAGACATCAGACTTCCCTCCATACTGGTTTCAGTCCGGCAGCGACTGCGTTCCAATCAAAGAAGCCGACAGAGCGTGAAGAGTCAACAATGTCTTGCACGGTTTCCTGCGGCGTGTCGGTATTAAGAAGGCAGAAGGCGACCTTGCCGCACTGCTGCGTTGAATGGTCTTTGAATAAAACCGCACCGTCATCCAATACGGCGACGGTGACGGCTTTTGATTCGTCATTGGTGTAGGTGAATTTAAGTTTCATAATCATTCTCCCTTTAAGTAAGAAGTCTAAAACCAGTTGGCGCAGGTTTTAGTGAGTGGCGTGGATGTAGTAAAGCGTTGCGGACAAAACAACAACGATCAAAAGAGCAAAAGTAGTCATGGTGATTTCCTCGATATGCGGTTGATAAAGACACCGTAAGCGGTGCCTTTATTGCCGCACACCTTTCGGCGTGCAGTCCTTCCGGGAAGTTGGCAGACAATCCGTGACACTGCGATGCGTTTTAGCGGTCGCGCCATGTCATTCTGTTGTCGGCGATCTTCCGTTCCGGTTGGGTTTGGTCCTTTTCGGTTTCCCCTAACAAGGCGGCTCGTGGTTGTTCTCAACTCAGCCTTGTCGCCGCTATCCGTGCGGCGGGGGTTTTCTTTTGGTCTTGGTGGAAGGTGGCGGGGAGGGTTTTAAAAATCTTGACTAAAGATCTTTTAGGTTTCCGCTTTTAGTTTGCCGCTCGCTCTTTTAACCTTGAATCGGCTTGCGCCTCGGTCCGCTCGTCTTAGGGAGGTTGGATTCTTCCGGGAAGTTTCCGTGGGGGCTTGCTGCGTTCCAGTTGGACGGTCTTGGCAATTCCATTCAACCCTGTCTCGAGTCGGATGCGGTTTGGCAATCATCTTGCTATTCCACTTTGACTCAGCCGCGCTTTAGCGTTTCCTGATCCTCTTCGGATCCCCGATCACCTCGGTCCCCTTTCGCGCTGTTGACAGGTGAGATGGTTTCCCGACTTACTCCCTGCAATAAATCCGCTAATCAGTTTGGCGTTTCTTCCGCGGCTTACTGCTCTTGAAGGCGTCCTTGCCTTCCCTTCTAATCCCGCGGTGGCTGGCTTGGTCTCAAGCCCTTGCCCCGTTCGGGATGACGTCATGCCTGACGCCAGATTTAATATTGCCTTGCCTATTTCCATATGTACATAGTTATGGTAGCTTATCTATCGGCTCGGGAACTGGATGCCTTAATTCATCCTAACTCCTTGATCCGTAAAGCGAAAAACAGCCGAAAATACAGAGACCTCTGAACTGGCTGACTCCTGCTTTTGCTCATAATACTAATTAATTCAGCAACTTAGGAGTGATATCATGCTAGAAGCCCGTAGCCTTAAAATCGTAATAAAGCAAGCCGGCGGTCCTTCCGCAGTTTCCCGGAGAACCGGATTCTCACGGCAAGCTATCCATTCATGGATTAACCGCGGAGACATCCCACGCGCCACAAGGCGCAAGTTAGAAGCCGCTGGTATTTCAACAACAACGCTGCTGCCGTTTGGCACTGACTGGAAATAGTGAATTGTATATTTGAATATACAATTGCTTGACACTCCAAACAGTTCGCTTCCCGGTTTACTGTCACAGCTTGGCTGTGTCGTTTGCCTTCGCTTAGGTTATGGCGAAACGCCCGCAGAGATTCACCACTTGCGCAGCGGCGCAGGTATCGCGCAGCGAAGCGACAACAGCCGTGCCATTCCCCTATGCCACCTTCACCATCGCAATGGCGGTTATGGTGTTGCGTTCCACGCAGGGCCAAGGGAGTTTGAACGGCTGTTCGGCACTGAGGAGGAGTTGTTGGAATACACGCACAACTTACTCGAAACCAAAATCAAACGAGGTGAGATATGTACGAAGTAAACTCTGAAACAATCGATATCTTTGAGCGCGTCCCGTATTACCTTTGGGACGATAACAATCTGACGCGCTCCGCGCTCGCAGTATTCGCTTACATCATGGACAACCGCAGTGATGACGGTCTTTGTCATAAATCAAACCCGGAAATAGCAAAGGCGTTAGGCTACAAACACGCGAGGAGCGTTCAGTATCCGCTCAAGGCACTGGAAGCCGCAGGTTATACAACCCGCGACCACCGAGGCCCTTATCGTTGGATCCAGTTAACCGAGAAGGCGCTTGATGTTATTGAACGCAGCAACGACGAGAGGCAAATCGCATGAATGACGAGCGTTATGGTTTCAAGGGCGTCTTTATCCCGGCCGCAGTGTGGAAGGATCATCGGCTAAACGCACTGGAGATGGTGTTACTGACAGAAATCTTCTATCTGTCAAACGGGAAAACACCTTGCATTGCGTCAAACCAGTATTTGGCGACATTCATCAAGCGGGATAAGCGGACTGCTAAACGGATAGTTAGCAAGTTAGAGGAGTGCGGTTATATTCGCACCGAGGTTGACCGGGACGATCAGAGAGTAGTTACGCAAAGACGTATATTTGTGGATGCCGCTTTGTATCATGGAGTTGATACCCCTAGTGACAAAAATGTCCCCACCCCTCGTGACAAAAATGTCCCTACCCCTAGTGACAAAAATGTCCCCTATAGTAATAAAAGACCTTTTAGTAATAATAAAACCATATTGTGCGAAAACAACAAAAAGGAATCAGTGGAACGGTTTGAGGAATTCTGGCAGGCTTACCCCTCGGGATACCGAAAGGGAGGGAAAAAGAAAGCCCGAGATATTTGGAAACGTAAAAACCTCGATAAGATCGCTGACGCACTTATTGCTGATGTCGGTCTCCGGGCTGCAAAAGACCGGTCATGGCTTGACGGCTATATTCCGATGACGACAACATACCTGAACCAAGAGAGGTGGCAAGACGATATACAAACCGCAGGACCGAAACAAAAGGAAACCGCAGAAGATCGGCGACAAGCCCGACGCAAGCGGATTGAGGAAAGAGAAAACAAAATCAACGGCAAAATCATCGAGGGGGAATACCATGCAGAAATTAATAAACTTGTCTGACGACATCCAGCAACAAGCCTATGACCGATTTTGGGTTGCAATGGGCGAGATCTATGGCGAACAGTTTTTTACTGAATTCGGCCCGGAGATGCCAGACCAGTGGCGCATGGCTGTTGGCTCGCTGAACCTTGAGCAAATCAAGCGCGGCATCGATCTTTGTCGTGATTCAGGCGACAGCTATATTCCGCGGCTTCCGCAATTCATGGGAAGGGCCCGCACAGCTCCTCAGCGGTCACCAGAGGCGCAAAAGCGGATAACCAGTGGCAAAGCATCCACCGAGGTGCAGGAGCGGCTACACGCCTTCGTGGAACGGCACCGTGAGGATCCGTCCCGAGGTGTTCGGTCGGTATTGCATGGTGGCGAGTCGATGGTGGATTACAAAGCCGCACTCTCCAAGGCCCGCCGCAATGGCAAAACCACGTTTGAATTCAAGTGGGAGCGCCTTAACGCCAATGGCTGGACGATGGAAGATGAAAAGCGATTCTACGATGCGGCCAAGGTGTGCGGGATTTCCCTTTACAACGGCACTACCAACTTGCTGAGGGATTGCAATGAATAATCCAGTTTGCTTAAAGCGGATCTACTTGACTGGCTACCAGTTGAAGCAGGCGCTCGAAGTCCTTGGCTACGATTTTGATTTGTCTGCGTTCCCGCAATGCGATGTGCTTGAAACGCATGCTTGTCTGTCTCGGTACGATGACGGCGCATTGACAGTCCATTATGCCGAATACCCCGAAGAAGGCGCGCAGGAACTGGTTGACCCGGAGGAACTGGTTGAGAAGTATGACCAGCCATACGGCATCCGTGCTGACGAATTCACGGAAGCGATGAACGAACACATAGTGCAGGAAAGGGAGCTAATCTTCCACATGAAAAAAATCACTGCGATTAACAAGATCATCGCGCAGCCGTTTTATGACGGCCCGGAGGTGTAGTCATGGGAGTGCCAATTTACCAAACCGAAAATAACCTAAGTATTGAGAGAGAGGTAGCAACATGGATCTAGCGATATACAGCAAAGTAGCGTTCACGGAGTTTGCCATCTACCCCGAGGCCGGCGACGATATTGTTTACCCGTTACTCGGGCTTGTTGGTGAAGTCTCCGAGGTCAATGACAAGCTGCTATCCTACAACGGCTGTTCGGCCTTTGACCCGGAGGCGCAGCCATTACTCCGGGAACTTGGCGATGTCTTGTGGTATTGCAATGCGTTCATCAGATCAATCGAGCTTGATTTTGTGAAGATGGTGCCGCGGTCAGAAGGCTGGGACAACTTCCCCGGAGACAATCTGGTTCAGCGCATGAACTCTGGCGGGAATTTCCTCGTGCACGCCGCTGGACATATTGCCGAACAGGTCAAGAAGATGATCCGCGGCCGGGAGCCATTCGGCGGGGAGCGCGGGCAGGATTGCGCCAACCACTTGTCGGCCATCCTTGGTTGCATAGCAGTCATGGCTGAGATGCTGGATTCATCGCTTGAGGAAATAGCCGAGATGAATTACACCAAGTTGTCTGAGCGCAAGCAGAAAGACATGATCCACGGCGACGGTGACAACCGCGAAAGGATAAACTGACGGAGGGAAGGTATGAGCGGGCTGACAACAGAGGAGGCCTTGCGTATGTTTGAACGCGGTGAAAGGCCGGAGCGCCGTGAATATTTCGAGCTACTGCAAGCAGAACACCCGGATCTTCTAGCGATAGTGATCGAGGCCAAGGAGGTTTTTGGCCGTGTCTCGATGCCAAGGCTACTAAGAAACCCGCCCGACTATGGGCGTCCATTGTTCCACGTGGAACACAAACCAAGAGAAGGAGCAGAAACCGCATGACTAAATCGCTCACAACGATTGAAGGCGTACAAGCCACCCCGACCGCGTTGCTGATTAGCCGGCAAATGGATTTTGGCGAATGGGAGCAAGTAGGGAAGGATCTCGGACGCATTAACCAAGGCCTCCTTTGGTGGATAGGGGATTGGCTGAACTACGGCGAGCGGGCTTATGGGGAGTCCTACGCGCAAGCGATGGAAGTAACCGGAAAGGCTTATGCCACCGTAAAGCAAGCAGCCTACATCGCAAAGAAGTTCCCGCCCGAGGTTCGGCGTGAAGGCGTGACATTCAGCCATTACGGCGTAATTGCCGGATTGCCGGATGACATCGGAGACCGGCTGATCAAACTGGCAGAAGGCAACCAGTGGTCGGTGACCGAGCTCAAGGAGCAACGCGCAAAGGTGGAAAACAAAGAAGAGCCAAAGCGCGAGAAGGATCCGGAAACAATAATCTGCCCGCACTGCAACAAGGAATTCTTGCTTTCAGAGGCCGGTAGCTTGTGAGTTCCCGCGTATCAAGGCGTGCGGCCAAGGTCGATGCGAATCAACCCGGAATTGTGGATGCTCTCCGGGAGATTCCCGGGATGTCTGTCGAGGTAGACCATGACGATATTTTGGTCGGCTATAAAGGCCGCACGTATTGGTACGAAATAAAAGCAGAGTGTCATCGCAACAAGATGACCAAGGCTTGCAATTACGGCGCGCTCAAGGATAAGCAGAAAGATCTTTTGCGCGACTGGAAAGGCCACTACAAGATTGTCTTTACCGTTGACGAAATCCTCAAGGACATTGGAATCACGCAGGAGGACTTGCGGCGCATGGAGCTGCTCAAGCCTTGGGGCTATGTTGACGGGGAAATACCGGATAAAATCGAGGAATGATATCCACGAAGGAATTGAATGAATTACGTGACAAGCGCGGGCTGTCAGAAATTCCTGACGGCGACGAAGCTACCATGCTATTCAGAACGGCGCAGCTAAGCGGCTATCTATTCTTGTGGGAGCGAATTCCATCAGACCATACCAGTGACAACGGCGCACTCTATGGCCGAATCTCGCGGGCTATGGAGGAGCACTTTGGTGTTTCACCGAAAGGCTACAAGGGGGAGAGTGATCTCGACAAACTCAGAGAGGCAGGAGTTTTGTCCGGCTACTTTATGGCGAGCGAGGATTATTGGAGTATTCTCGGAGAAGATGTCTTCACACATCGTTGCGGTTATATCAGCTCAAGATACTGGAATGACGCGGCCTTCTACCTAACCAAGAGCAAAAGTGGATTTGTCATATGGCCAAGCGCGTCAGCAAGTCGAAATCAATAAAGCAAATTGTCTGCGTCTGTTGGGAGGATATCCACTTCCATCAGAACTGGAACGAGCATGACCCGCAAGCCCTGCTCAACACGGATTTGCCAATATTCCGCAGCATTGGTATTTTAATCCGCAAAAGTAATCCGGTAACGATTGCCGCAACCGTTACACCCGACGAGGACGGCAAGCCGGTGTACTCGGATATAACACGCTTCCCGAAAGGCTGCATACAAAGCATTGACACTATCGGGGAGCTGGATATATCACCATGCGAACGAGGGAACTATGGATCACAAAACGCAAAACAACGTTGTCAACGCAATCGTCGCCGTTAGAAAGGCAAAGGCGAAAACGCAGGAAGAAATCAGAAAGGCTGTAGCTTTGGCCGCATCGCAGTTTGAGGAAGAGACCGGCCTTTCAATCACTGCCGTCGATATCCGGATTAATGAATACCACGCGCACGGCTACAAGCCACAATTCACCGTGGCTGAATGTCATATCAACACAACCTTCGAGCACTACTAACCAAGGAGTAAAGCAATGAGCGATTGGAAAAACCGTATTGTAGGCAGCGGAGAAGAGAACCCCGAGCAGTTACTTGCCAACCCGAAGAACTGGCGAGTACATCCGCAATTCCAGCAGGATTCACTGGAAGCGGTTTTAGACTCGGTTGGTTTCGTCGCTCCTGTGCGCGTCAACAAGAACACGGGGCATATCGTGGATGGCCACCTGCGTGTGCAGATCGCCATGCGCAAAGGTCAGCCGACAGTCCCGGTCGACTACCTTGACCTTACCCCGGAAGAGGAGGATCTTGTTCTTGCGACCTTTGACCCAATCGCCGCGTTAGCCGTGTCAGACAATGAGAAGATTGAAGAACTCATGGCCGACATCGAGGTCGATGACGAAAGGCTGCAAGACTTGTTGAGCACGCTGGACATCAACAAGGCAATCAAGGATCTCAAGAACAAGTCGAAAGAACTGGATCCGAACGACTACAACGATTTCGAGCACAAGTGTCCAAAATGCGGATTTGAATATGATTAAACCATGCAAGCATAGCTGGTACCTTAAGGATCTTGAGAAGGTGCCGAAAAACGGCAAGACCGTTTTCTCAGCTTTCCATTGCGGTGGCGGCTCTAGCATGGGCTATAAGCTCGCAGGATATAACGTGCTCGGCGGGGTCGAGATCGACAAAGACATGATGACGATCTACCGCAAGAACTTCAATCCAGTCCGCTCGTACCTCATGGGCGTGCAGGATTTCAACAAGATCCCGAACGATGAACTGCCGAAGGAATTATTCAACCTCGACATCCTTGACGGCTCGCCACCATGCAGCAACTTCTCCCTCTCCGGGAACCGTGAAAAGGATTGGGGCAAAGAAAAGTATTTCCGGGAAGGCCAAGCCAAGCAGGTTCTTGATGACCTGTTTTTCCACTTCATCGACATGGCCGACAAGCTACAGCCAAAAGTTATCGTTGCGGAGAATGTCAAAGGCCTGCTAATCGGCGCCGCAAAGGGCTATGTCAAGATGATCCTCCAGCAGTTCAAGGAAATCGGCTATGAGGTTCAAATGTTCCTGCTGAATTCGGCCTTCATGGAAGTGCCGCAACGCAGGGAGCGCGTATTCTTCATCGCGCACAAGACCGGCAAGAGGCTCCAGCTTGATTTCAACTACAAGCCAATCCCGTGCAAGGATGTCGTATTACACGACCGATCGGGCAAGGATTTATCCAAGGCCGCGGCATATACAACGTGGAAGCGCGTAAAGCCCGGACAGTCACTAAGCCACGGACACCCCAAGGGATCTTATTTCAACTGGTACCGCATCGACGGCAACCAGCCTTTCCCGACACTGGCCTCGGGTAGCTGGGGTTGTCAAATGTATTGGGACGAGCCATATGGATTTGCCCCGATGGATTTCACGCGGATCCAGTCATTCCCCGATGACTATGACTACGGCAAGGAGGAGGCCGGCTATGTTTGCGGGATGTCGGTACCGCCGAAAATGATGATGCACATCGCCAAAGAGATCGAAATTCAATTACTAAGCTAGAGGACGCCCCTTATGGATATCAAAACCGCGCTTGACTTTATCAAGAAATACGCCCCGGAGGATTTACGGGAAGCCTACCGTGAAATCGCTGAAGAGCATAGCTTACGAACACAAGCCGAATTAGCAATAATCCGGGATGCCGCGAGCCAAGAGATAAACCATAAAGCCGTGTCATACTGGATGGACATGGCAATAGAAGCGCAAAGGCAAACCGCGCGAAGCTACAAGATCGGGGTAACTGCCGGACGCATGGAGAGTATGCTTTACCTCGAAAACCGAATGGAGACCTATAGCAGCAACCTGTTACGAGACAAGTTCTTCCCGCAGGAGCAGACCAATGGCCGGGGATAAGCGCGGAAGGAATTACAAGCTGAACCCGAAGATGGTTGAGCAGATCGTTGAACTCATAAGGGCCGGAAACTATGCAAGGACCGCATGCGAGGCTGTTGGAATATCCGAGCAGACATATTACACGTATCTCAACCGTGGAAAGCGAGAAGCAACCCGGAGACAACGACTTACCGATCTCGGTCATCCAGTGGACGACAATGGCGAGGGGATCTTTCTAGAATTCCTTGAGGCTGTCAAAAGAGCCGAAGCCGAATCGGAGTCTGTTGCGGTCATGCACGTACGCCGTGCGATGTCGGATTCATGGCAGGCTGCAATGACTTACCTTGAACGCAAACACCCCGATCGCTGGGGCAGGCGGGACAAGAACATCAATGTCAACGTGGATGCCAGCAAGCAACTAGACCTCACCAAGCTCGATGACGACCAGCTAGAGAAGCTGGAGGAGTTGCTTATGGAAGCGGCCCCGGACGAGGATGATGGCTGAAATTATAGACATGGAAAGGATGCGCAAGAAAAAACGCCATGACGTTGTATGGCAATGCGGTTGCGGCAATCAGACCTTTTTCCTTGTCAAAGGCGGTACCGTCCAGTGCGCTCGGTGTGATTCGGTATCCAAGACAAAGCGCTGGTATGACGAAACGCCGCAAGAAGCCGGATGAATGGAGCAGGGGTATTTAACAACCGTCCAAGCCGAACGGGCGCGACGGGACCTGACACGCTTTCTCCAAGAATCATGGAAGGTTGTTGAGCCGCATACCCCGTATCAGCATAACTGGCATGTAGACCTTATCTCCGAATACCTGATGGCGGTTACGCTTGGGGAAATCAAGCGGCTGATCATCAACATTTGCCCGCGTATCGGTAAGTCCCGACATATCACGACCGCATGGCCCGTTTGGGAATGGATTGAGAACCCGCAATACCGCTACCTGTTTTCCTCGTATTCCAAAGACCTTGCACGCGACCACTCACGCGAGCGCAGGCTGATCATTGAAAGCGATTGGTACCAAGAGCGTTGGGGCAGTCGGTTTGTTCTCCAAGGCGATCAGAACGTTGTCACCTACTTCGCCAACAACATGGGCGGCAGGATGCAGGCGCGCGGCACAAGCGGCGCAGGTACCGGCAAGGGCGGCTCACGGGTCATTGTCGATGATCCGCATAACGTCAAGCAGGCTGAATCCGCAGTCCAGCGAGAACAGGCCTTGCATGATTTCGACAAGAACCTGTCTACCCGCCTCGATGATCCGACTAAGGGCGCCATAGTCCTTGTCATGCAGCGATTACATTACAACGATCTGACGGGACACATCCTTTCCCGTATGCAAGGCTGGACGCATGTTGTCATCCCGACAATTCAGCCGAAGGATCAGGTTTACATAATGCCGCGCTCCGGGAAAGAGATTGAGCGGAAGAAGGATCAGGTGCTAATGCCGTCGCGGCAAGACGATGCTTTTATCCAAGAGCAGAAGATGGCGCTTGGCTCTAATGGTTTTGCTGCGCAGCACCAGCAGGATCCGGCACCGGAAGGCGGCAACCGTATCAAGCTCGACTGGTTCCCGCGTTACAAATACAACCCCGGAGACAACTACAAAAACGTCATCATCTCTTGGGATACCGGCCTCAAGCCGAAGGATACCTCTGCGCCGTCTGTCGGCCTTGTATTTGGCGAATTCAAGGAACGCTGGCGGCTTATTGATATTTACCGCGATCAGGTTGGCTACCCCGAGCTACGCCGACAGGTGATCAAGAAGTTCAATAAATACTTGCCTACCGCGGTATTGATAGAGGATAAGGCGAGCGGCATCAGCCTTATTCAAGAACTGAAAGCCGACTATGCCCGCATCCCGGTTATTGCTATCGAGCCGGAAGCGGACAAGGTAACGCGCATGGAAACACAGTCGCCGCACGTTGAAGCCGGACAGATCGAATTGCCGGAAGAGAACAGCGTGTCATGGCTTGCGGACTTCCAGCAAGAGATTATGTTCTTCCCGGATCCTCCCTTCTGGGACCAGATCGATGCGCTAAGCCAGTTCTTGAAGTACCAGTACGGCCGCAAGCGTGAAATCATACAAACCAAGCTGACAGGATTGTAGCCATAGCAGTTTTTTGTTAAGGTCGCAACATACCGAGTGGCGGGGCCGCTCTTTCTGAACAACAGAAGGGGGCAGGTTATGCCGGTCAACTCAGAACATCCGCAATACAAAATCCGCAAAGACCAGTGGCGCAAGTGCCGCCATACCATCGCCGGATCTGACACGATCAAAAAGCACACCACGGAATATCTGCCGCCGCTGGCAGAGCAGACCGATGGTGAATACCACGCCTACCTGTCACGCGCGTTGTTCTATGGCGCTTCCAGCCGTACCGTACAAGCCTTGATGGGCGCGATATTCCGCAAGCCCTACAACGTCAAATACCCCGAAGAACTCGAATACCAGCTAGAGAACATTACCAAGGACGGCAAAGACCTTGATACCTTTGTCCGCGATGTTGTTTACGAGATCATATCCGCAGGCCGCGTTGCCATTCTCCCGGATGCGTTAAAGCTAAAGGAAAACGAAACGGCAACGACATCGAACGCAAGACCTTATCTCGCGGTATATACCACGGAAGCGCTTATCAACTGGCGAACCATGCTGCTGGAAGGCGAAGAGCAAGTCATTATGGCCGTGCTGGAGGAGTCCTACACGGAGCAGAAGCAGAATGATGAATATGAGCTGGAGGTCAAGACGCAATACCGCGTGCTGCGTATCGGCATGGAAGGCAGAGGCCAAGGCGCGCGGTATCAGCAAGACGTTTATCGCAAAGTCCGTGACAAGTGGGTTGTCGTCCCGGAACTGCATGCGGCCCCTGTGCGTATTGGTACGCCGCTGACGAATATCCCGCTGGAAATCATAAACACCTACGATCTGACAACCGATGCAGACAAGCCGCCGCTGCTGGATCTTATTGAAGTCAACCTGTCTCACTTCCGCACCTCTGCTGATCTTGAGCATGGTGCACATTACACCGCGTTGCCTACCGCTTGGGTTGCCGGATTCCCGAAGGGTAGCAAGTTGCGTATCGGCTCAAGTTCCGCATGGATGACAGAAGAGACTGATGCCAAGGCCGGCTTCTTGGAATACACCGGCAAGGGATTAAGCACCCTGCAAGAAATCAAGCGCGACAAGGAACAGTTGATGGCTATCCTTGGCGCTCGGTTACTGGAGGAAAACAAGAAAGCCGCCGAAGCCGCTGACACGCTCAAGATCCGCGCAGCAAGCGAGACAGGTTCACTGACCGCGATGGCAAAGAATATTTCTTCCGGGATTACCGAGGCGCTCAAGACGCTGGCGTGGTGGAGCGGTGCGAGTGACCAGCAGATTGAAGAGATTGCCTTTGAGCTGAATACCGACTTCATCGACACCAAGCTGTCACCGCAGGAGATGCAGGCGCTTATGCAGCTATACCAAGGCGGCAGTATTTCGCAGGATACTTTCCTCTATAACCTCAAGCGCGGCGAAGTTCTCCCGGATGATGTCACTATCGATGACGAAAAGGATCTCATTGAGATGGACGAGGAGCAGGAGCCGGATATGACTAACGTAACGCCGTTCAAGCGCAGCTTCTCTGTCGAGCGTGACGAGCAAGGCCAGCTTGTCGGCGTCAACGAGGAATAAACTATGGCAAGCATGACACCCTACGGACGGAAGGCTTTTCAAAATGCGATCTTGTCAGTGCCGCATAAAGTCCACCTCTACGTTGAGTCCGGCGAGCTCACGGGTTTTGGTTATTCGCCCAAACGACTTGTCGCCGCCGAATTCGATGATAACGGCCTTTATCCTGAGCAGATTTGGGTTTTCAATTCAGAAGCAGAAGCAGCTATGGTTCTCGGCTTATATGTCACAGACGCTGATGGACAAGTGCTCTACTCTGACCAGTTCCCCGAGCCGTATAAAATCCAGAACCAAGGGGACCGCATCGGGGTCTCGGTGAATATGTCTTTCCTCGGTGCGTTGGGTAGCGAGTAATGCCAGTTCAGCCATGCAGGGTAGATGGAAAGCCGGGATATAAGTGGGGGCAGTCCGGGAAGTGTTATCCGTACACGAAGGGAAACAAACAAAGCGAAGCCAATGCAATGGCTAAAGCCCAACTGCAAGGCCGAGCGGTTGAAGCTAACAAGGGAACACGATGACAAACCAAGACGGGGATATTATTTACTCAGGGGATGAACTGGAACTCAGAGCGGCCGTTACAGAAAGCGGCCGCATTGGTATCGAGCTTGATTCTTGCATGGCAACGACGCCGCACGAACCCGAGGAGGTTCAGGCGTTACGCAACTTGCTAAGCAATTTCCTGATTGAGAACGGTTACGAATAAATGGCAGCAAGAACCCAATTAGCAAACAGTGCAAGCGTGGTGGTCACTTCGGCCACCGCGTCAACTATTGCTGGTTCGGGTTTGGGCGCATGGCTCGGTTATCATATGGCGATCGCTAGCTCCTCTAGCACGAGTCCCTCACCGTGGGGACAGCCGCGGTATATGTATGCAAGCGCAGGACCAGCCGATACGCTCCGGGTCTCCCCGGAGTTTGACGTTATACCGTCTATCGGCGATGACCTGATTGTTGCATGGAATCAGGACGACTATGACGGCGGTTGGGGTAATGATTTCAAGCTGGTGCTAAAGGCCGCGGCTGAATGGGATGTCGGTGCATCGCCTGCAACAATCGGCGACGGCACGGATATGTATGTAGGCGGCATCTACAACCAAGCCTTCTCGCAGGATGAATATTGGGACATCCTTGCCGGTAGCGTATTTGTAGTCGGCTCGCTTAGCGCAGACGAGTCACTCGGTGGATGGTATTGGAACTCCAACAACGCAAACTCAACGCTCGGCTTCCAGTATATCCGCGTACAAGCCAGCGCCATCCTTGCGGTCTATAACACCAACTGCGGCACCGTATTCCCGCATGCGATTATTTGCCATCCCGGAAGTTTCAATTATTTCTATGACGCTTCCTTCACCAATCTCATGTATAACGGCTCGCGGCTAAAGGGAAACACCTATGGCCGCAACCTGAAATTCCAAGGAACAGCGAGCGCGGTTGACTACGTTGTTGTCGCTTCCGGGATTGAGAATTTCTACGGCCCGCTGATCCTGTCTGACAGTTACGGCATAAGGTCATCAGTGACAGCCGAATTCCTGCGCATCAATCGCTTTGTCGGCGTCAACAATACCTATGACGTTGAGGCTAACAACTCGACAAGCTGGACGTTTGCTAACCCGACATGGGACGCTAACTTCTTGTGGACGCAGACAGACGGCTCTTCGGATATCACCGAGCTCTTTACCGTCAGCGCAAACGTGGCGCAAACCGATGGCGCGGTAATCGCAAGCGCGGTATTCCATATCACGACAGACATCCTTGAGAACGGATCCAGCACGTTGAGGCAGCGCCATATATTCGCTACGGCAGGAGTGAGCGGCCTTGTCTCGCAGGATGTCACGCGCCGCTATTGGGCAAGCTCAACGGCCTCGACGCTGTATTACAATCACATTACCCGCGCATGGAAGTACGGCTATCAACCGTATGAAGCGGCAGGTGATTACACCAGCGAGTCCGTATTCACCATCGCCATGTCGCCAGATAGCGAGATCACCACATCGACACCGGCCAGTGCCTTGCTGCATGAGGCCAGCTTCTCGAATCATGCGACTGACTACGACGGCATTTGGCGCGTGCAGGTCAGCATCACCACGACGGCAACGGTGAGCGCACTGGTGAGCACGGGCGGTTCCTACGAAGGCGTTATCCAAGAGATTTACCAAGCAGGTGACGGTCTGACTGCCGAATGGATTCTTGCCAAGACGTCATCGACGACCGGGCAACCGGCTTCGACGGCAACCGCGTGGCAAGAGTTTGGCATCACGTATGGCACCAATGTTGCCGGTGAAGGCCACAAGTTCTCGTGGCACATCGATGCGCAGAACGAGGCATTGTGGGAAGCCTATGACAAGCAGCAGGCGTATTTCGCCGACGCAAGCACGACGACCGCATGGGTCAGCACCGTGAGGACTCAGCGCACCGAGTTGATAGAAAAGACCGGCACCAATTACGTGACCGAGGCGTATTACTCGGCTGGTTGTTTCGTTACCAACCGAGGAACCGGCACGGTTAACTACATGACTGCCGATGACGGTTGGACGTTCACGCCGCCAACGCAGTACACGTTCACGTTGACGGGCGTTAAAGCCGGAACCGAAGTACGTTTGTTTCATGCCAGCACAAGGGATGAGATTACAGGCGTCGAGGAGTTATATGCCAACAGTTATGTTGACGATAGCGGCTTCGATACGCCGGGGAGCTGGGTGACGGTATGAGCGTAGCAAGTCATGAGTACGTGATCGAGGGGCCGAATGGCAATCGGAACTATGTGCTGTTCACGCTGACGGCTCACAATAGCGATACGTACCAAATCCGCAAGTTGCTGATAAACACAACCGATCTCGATACGTATGCGCTGACGTTGTATGACCTTGCCGTGGCAAGCTGGGAGCAGTTGGAGCGCGACTATGCGATTGATCGATTAATCCAATACCTCGACCCGGATTACGTAACGCAGCACTTGGCGCAAGCTGATTATGACCGCTTCGTGTTGCTTGAACTTATGCAGGAAATCGACCCGCACCGTGTTAATTCAGCAATGACATTTTGGACGAACGTACAGATACGTAATGGCGCGAACGCATCGCAGCGAGCCGCAAGCCTTGGTGTTGCCTTGGTCGAGTATCAAGAAGTCGAGGACAGGATGAACGCTTACATTGGCGTGTCATCGTTCCTGACCGCAGACAAAGCGGCGGTGTGGACGTATATACCCGAGGGGTGGGAATAATGGCCTTTTTCTACATAAGGGAAGATGGCACGGCAACGGGCAATGGCGGTCGTTATGTTTCAGCCCTTACCAGCTCATGGGCATCAGCCTTTGCAGCGACAACGGCTTATTATTCCAGCATTCAGCATTGTTATGCTGCAACATCAGCACCGATCAAAGGCGACCACCTCATGCTCGCGCACACCGCTTCAACGACTGAGGTGTTTGTTTCAAACCGGGATGTGGTAAGCCCCGCATGGCATAGCGTCGATGAAGATGCTGTGAACGAATCCCGTATTGGTGCGCGGGTGATAAATCCATCCAACCTGTTCGGTTTCAGGATAGAGGGCGAGGCGTTTATTGGCGGCATTTATTTTTCCAATACCGGCAATGGCGATGTGTTTTCAATATACGGCAACAATGCTTTTGCGCGCTGGAAAGATTGCACGCTTCACCTCGACCATAACGACACAACCGAGTACCTGATCCCCAACATGGGATCGAATACGTATGGCGGCTATAGCATTTTTGAGGGCTGCACCTTCGTGTCGAACTCAGCCAATAACAGATTCTTCGGTTTGAATAATCGGAACTATGCTCGCTTTATCGCTTGCAAGTTTGACCAAGGCGGCTTGGACGGTGGTGGTACGGCCACACTGCTCAATGGTGGGAATGGTCATACCGGAATCTTCGAACATTGCGACATGAAGAACTGCAATATCGCCGGCACGTCATTGCTGGGCGATAATTTGATTTATTCGCTGGTTGATTGTTTGCTGCCAACAGGATACACCGCTCCGACAACAGCTTTTGGTCAAAACATTTTTTCGATGGTCGGTTGTGATGATGGAGCTGGCGGGGTATCGCATCGGTTTGAGTTTGTGAGGGTGGGCGGCACGGCACGAAACAACGACTCAACCTATGTGGCTTCGTCGCCATCGTGGAATGACGGCTCAACACAGTCATCGATTGAGGTGTTTACCACGGCCAGTGCAACGCGCCACTTGCCCTTTGTGTTCGACATGCCGATCATGTACGTGAACCTGTCGTCCACATCCGAGGATGTATTGACGCTTAACTTTGTCTCATCGGCAACGCTTACCGATGCGGACATCTCGGCATATGTCATCTATGAAGATCAGACGGTATTCAAGCAAGGCAACGTAGTGCATAGCGTGTCCGCGCTCGGCAGTGCGGTCTTTGGTAATTGCACCGGCACAGGTTCGGCACTTGCATCATCAACGCTGACGGCAGCGGACTGGACGGGTGAACCCGCAGCAGGAAAGTTCTACCGGATTGATCTTGATACATCGATAGACCGTGGTCGCGCCGCATTTACGAAGGTGCGCGTTGAGGTCGGCAAGACGAGCCTTGGCTCGGGCAAGCTGTTCATCCATCCGGTGATTGACATTGGCTAAGCTAGGAACAGTAAATGGGCAACTCGTTTACGCTGACGTTACCAAGCTGGGGGCAGTTCCCAATGACTCGTCATGGGAAGGCGCAGCCTTACTGTACGCCACTCAGGGCGAAGCAGGTGGCCCGCCTCAATCCGGCTTGTGGACAATTACCGGAAGCCAAGCATGGGCTGACGGTACAAGCGACTTGCTCTACATGGCTTCGACAACTTCGTTTGTGCCGACTAATGCTACAGACTACCGAATGGTGTTCGATATTGTCAGTTATTCAAGCGGCGGTGTTTATCCTGTATTCGGCAGCACGGTTGTTGGTGGCGAGGTTGATGGTGTCGGCCATTATGAATTCAATTTCACCGCTTCGGCTGGCACTAGCAGCAAGGTTCACGGATTACAAGCGAGTGCGCTTAATGCGTATATCGATAATTTCCAGATTTACGATGTTGATGACACGCTCTTCCAGTACACGTATATCTACCAAGGTTCAGACATCCCGGTTTATGCCGTGTTATTCAACCTTGCGTATCGAGAGCGACGCCTCACGGGGCTTTCATTGTCGAATAACAACCAGTCGATTCCGATTATCCAACGCACAGACCGAGTGTACCGAAATCCATGACATGGACAGTGACAGGTAGCCAAGCAGAAGCTGTGAACGCTTCGACTACGTTAGCGATGGCGTCAACGGTATCGTTCTTGCCGGTTGAGAGTAATCGATACCGCATCTCATTCGCCGTGGCAAGCTATGCTGGCGGTTCGGTGCAACCGGTATTCGGCAGTGCGCTTGTTGGCTCAGAGATAAAGACGTCAGGCGTATTTGAGTTCGACGTCACAGCTAACGCCGCGCAGGCATTGAGCAAAGTACATGGAGTGAAGGGCAGCGCATTAACCGCTGATATTGATAACTTCCAGATTTTCAGTTTGGCTGATAGCGATTGGACGTACAATTACACGTATCAGGGAAGCGATGTTCCGATTTATGCTGTACTATTCAACCTCAAATTTCAGGAAATAAGGCAAACCGGATTGGCATTGTCCAATGAAGATCAATCAATACCAGTGCAGCAAGAAACAGATCGGGTTTTTAGTAATCCATAAGACTTCTTCACCGAAGTAGGGGATTGTTAATGTTAAGCAACAGGAGTAAAGGTCATGGCTATTGTCGTCGATCCTGACAACCTAGACCGCGATCAAGTCATATTCGCAACCAACCCGCAGGAGCTTTCGCTTTATCCTGTCGGTGCTTTGGTAAGTGCGGCGGCGTCAAGCCAAACCGCATGGACAAGCACGGGAGCTGGCGCGACAACTTTCCATGACAATGGCGCGGATTTTGTAACGTGGGGCGTGGCGCAGGGAGATATCCTTGTTCTAAGAAACGGCCCGGACGCAGCACACTTGATTGTGAGCGCAGTGACAAACTCATCTACACTGGAGATTTCCACGGATGACGGATTCACTACGTTTAGTAATGCGAGTGCGCTGGTCTATTCCATCAACGAGCCGACTGGTGGATCCATCGCGGACGGCGTAACGAAGCAGGCGGTATATTCCTTTGCAAAAGAGGAATGGCATACTGACGCCTATGCGACGGTGCTGACTGATGACCTCATCAAGCACGAGTTTCCATACGAGGCCATTACGCGCGAGTCAATGGAAATCGGCGGCGGTACCGCTCACGCGGATTGGGTGTACTTTAACGACTACACCCGGAAGAAGATCAGAACGGGCGGTTGGGCAGACAAGAACGCTGCGGCAACGGCCTCGACTGAATACGCTGGTATCGTAACTCTCGGCTCGCTCGATGCGGATACGCAGGTCTATTACCAGCAGACTTCTGCGCAGAACACGCCGGTTGACTTTACCTTCCTTGGTGCGGTGAATGAGCCGATCTTGATCTACTCTTCGGCTACGGTTGACTTCCGCACCTTCCTCAAGCTGTTTGCCCGTAAGAAGGGAAAGACCTATGTCCAGTCTGAAATCGCTGATATCGGTGTTACGCAACTTGAATCCATTGTTAACCGCTTCCCGCTTGCGCACGCGGATGATGCAGCCATTACGGCTAGCGATGCGCAGATTATCGGAGCTAGCCCGTTCCGTACTGGCGCATCGGTTGTAACCGCATCCACTGGCGAAGCAAGCGCGGTTTCCAGTGCGGTCGGTATATTCCGAAGCTCTGCTACGGCACCGTTTACCGGATCCGCAGTTGTGGTCGGCGATACGTTGCAGATTACCAATGACGAGATCGCTGGTTACTACACTATCCTCTCCGTGCTAAACGCCTCGACGGTTCATGTTGATACGACCGAGTATGCGGTTGTTGACGGTAATGGCCCGTGGTCGTCCACTGTCGGCCTCAACTTCGATGTGTTCTCAATCATCAAGTCGGCCAACAAGGCAAGCAATATTGCCTCGGCGCTGGAAGATGGCACGACCGCAGCCGGCGCATCGGCCACCGTGGCAAGGTTCTCATCGCTTACTGGCGACTTTGTGAACCGTGGCGTAGTGGCTGGTGACACACTGGCGATTGTCAGCGGTAACGGAACTCCGGAAGGCGTTTATGTTATTGCCTCGGTAGAGGATGCCAGCAACCTGATTGTCAATTCTTTTGACCATCCTTTCAGCACGACATCGGGCAATGATTTCTTTGTCTATGCGGCGGGTATGTTCCTCGAATACAAGCAAGAGGACATTACCGTGACCGGCGTCAGTGCCTTGACCTTCGATGCGATTAACCCCGCATACTCCTCCGCGCCGACGATTGCACGCGCTTCCGGGAGCTGGGCGGGTGACGGCGTAACGGAAGGAACGGTATTGGTCTTTGCTTCGACAACCAGCAACAATCTGTCATTCACGGTTGCCTCGACGCCGAACGCCTCTACGGTGACCTGTGTCCCGGCTGATTCTACGCGGATGACTGACGAGGCTACCGTTGTCGGTGCCAGCGTAACGGCCTATGACGCCTTCAAGCGGACGATTAACAACGTTGTGTATTCCTTCCGCTGGAAGTTGCTCGGCAATGCCGGATCCGCGTTGAACTGCTACCAGTTCATTCAGCACCAGCTACGGCAAAGCACTGATATCGATTGGGGCGCGGCATCGTTCCGCGGGGATGTGACTGACCTGCTGATGTCATACGCTACCCCGACCGGTACCACGGCTGATCTGATCATCGACAACATCGATGCTGACGACACCAACAATGTCACCTATGTGGACTCGACCGGCGTCAGCAGGGCTTTCCCGTTCGTGGCATCGCTTACGTTGAACTTCAACACCAACCTCCAGAATGACGCCAATGCGAAATACTGGATGTATTACACGACCAATCCTTCCGGGAACTTCTCCAGCAAGGATGCCGTGTTGGTGAATGACTCGAACAACAACCCGATTCAGGGATCTGTTGGCGGGAGTCCATCGGTGCAGTTCACGTATGACTATGATGGCAACGCTGATGGTGGCAGGACTCCTGCGACCGATGCGGACTTCACGGTTGTCGCCATTGGTCTTGAGACTGCGCAGTATGTTATCGCGACAGGCTCGATTACACGCGCGAAAGGCTTGAGCTTCTCGCTTGTGTCGAACCTTGAACGTAACTACAGCAATCCGTAACCGCGAGCCATGACCGCACCAAGGCTCAAACAGTTTGCACGGCGTACTTCCTCTGCGCTGGTGAGCTGGTTTTCCGTGGGGTTTCCAGCGTGCAGAAATAACCCCTTATCACTTTTCGAGGAGGAACATTATGGCTTCTGAACTTACCGATGACGAAGCGCAACACATTATCGAGCTAAAGGAACAAGCAGCAAGAGCTAGTGGGCGGCAACTTCGCCATTTAAGGCGGGTTATCCGCAACAGGATTTTCAGGATTCGGCAAGGCCGGGATGGCTTTGATAACGGATTGAAGAAGTTTATTGAAGCGCAGCTTTCTCCGGACCAGTCGCTTGATACCTTTACATTCAATTGGGATATTGCGCCTAATGATCCGATGAAGGTTGTTTCCCCTTACGAGTGGACTGATTGCGGCGGTACGTTTGAAACGGTCATGGTCTTATGTCAAGACGGCATAACGAGACCGGAACGGCAATGTGATCCGACTGCGTTCACCAAGCAGGAGTAAATCCTGATGGCCGCAAAGGCTACTTTTGATCTTGATAATTTGCTTATCATATTCGACCAAGTTGCCCCTGATGGCAATGGCAAGGTGTCGATAGATACGCAGGTTGATATCTATTCCGACGCAAAGGAAGTATGGAACACCTCTGCGCTATATCCGGGCTTTGAGTTTCCGTTTAACACGATTGGCGGCGAGGATCTCGGTGGAGGTCTTGGCGCTGGTGACTATTACTTCTTGCGCACAGATCTTGGTTGGAGGATTCGCCCGTATGAAGCCGACCATGAGTTGACCATAACCGGGAACCTTTACCCTGTCGATGCTAATGACCCGCTTGTGGTGCCGACATCTTCGGCTTATACCGTGCCGGTTATTTTTGAACGCTCCCAGCTTACGCAGACTGTGACACCAACCACTTCGGTTGTGGTTTCCGCGGTAGTCTCTGCAACGACCGACAACACGGCCATCGCTTCTGCTGTTTGGGCAAGGAATGTCAGCGCGACTGTCTCAGGGAGTTACGGCGAAGCCATGCGGACGGTTGTATTCGGCCATGTGATTTACTTCGATGGCGATCTTGGTACGGCAGGAACGGCGTATCCGCTTGGCACAAAGAAATACCCTGTCAACAACTTTGCTGATGCCGTTGCTATTGCTTCGACTGAGAACGCGCCTATCATCCACATGGAATCAGAAGGCATTGTTCAATCGACGGACAGCATAGACGGGATGATTGTCGAGGGACATCATCCGCTAAAAGTACAAGTACAGGTATCGGCAGGCGCATCGACCGTTCATACCCAATTCCGCACCTTGTACCTACGCAATGCTGCGCTTAATGGATGGGTTGTCTGTCGAGATGCCGTGCTTGAGAACGTGACAGGCTTTCAAGGCGTAGCGCATCAGTGTATGCTCAACCCCGGAACGATCACGTTGACCGGATCGCAATCATCACACTTCCTTGATTGCTATTCAGGTGTGCCGGGAACATCAACGCCAGTTATTGATGCGGATGGGAAGAATGTCGATTTCGCCCTCCGCAATTACAATGGCGGCATAGAGATACAAAACAACACAGCAGCAAATAATATCTCTATTGACATGAACTCCGGGCAGATCATTCTGGCGTCAACGTGTACGGCAGGAACGATTGTTTGCCGGGGTACAGGCAAGCTGATCGATAACAGCAACGGTGCTACGGTCATTGATGAGATTACAGACACAGGCGCATTGTCAGCCGACCAAGATGAACGTCTGCGCGAGCTTCATCAAATCCAAGGCCTTGAGTCAGGAGTACCGCTGGTGACAACGACCAGCACAAGAACCGCAGGCGCTTCGGTAACTCAAACCATAGCCGGGGATCCTGCAACTTCAATCACCATAACGAGGACATAGCGATGGGATTACAAGACGCAATAGCAAGAGAGAAGCAACTCCGTAGTGCGATGGAACACATCGACGGCTTCCGCGCCCGCCACGGATTGCCGCCTTTCGATTTTGAAGTCAAGCGCATTGCTGGCGGCGACTTCGAGGCTGCACCGATCATCGGCCCCGGACGGTATGACCCGGACGAGGAAACAGCACTTGATTGTTGTCCGTGGGATATGTCAGAAGCCGCAAAGGAATTAGCGAAGGAAATTGACAAGGATATTCTTGACAGTTTCATGGCCGACAGGGAAAGCGCGGAACTGTTCAATGAGCTGGCATCAGACCTCGAAACCGTGAACAAGTTAATCGAGGAAGGCGACAGAAGTGTTTATGCTCCGGACTTACTGCGCAAGGCCGCAGATACCATAGCCGACCGAGCGGCTGCAAGAGACTCGGATAAGGGCGGCAGATCGATGCACAAAGCCGTTGCCACCTTCAATGCCATGACTGGCCACAATCTCAGCATAGAGGATGGATGGCTTTTCATGGTTTACTTGAAGCACGCGCGGATGCGTGGCGGTCACTTCCACGGTGACGACTACGTTGATGGCGTGGGGTATGAAGCACTCATGGCAGAGGAAGCATACAGATCAAAGGGGCAGAGCAATGCTGGAGAACATAGCCGCTTATCTCAATCCGTTCGACCCGAAGAATGACGCGGTACCTAATGCAGAAGATGTCTGGTATCTAGAGGTCGAGTTTGTACCGTCAGCGGAATATGAAAGCAAGTCACATATCCTTGCGCTGAAAGGCGACATGACGCGCGCGGAGATTGCGCGTGACATCCGGATCTTCGCCGATCAGATTGAACGGGACATCCCTGACATAGTTCAATAATGGCGACCTTCTCTGACAGGGCTTTAACGGTAGCAACGCGCGGCGTCTTATCAGGCGTCGCGCTTACCATTGCGACCAATGGAATTCTGCAACTCCCGCAGGATGTCCCGGTTGTTGTCGAGCCTACTCCGCAACCGGTTGCCGCGGCGCCAGCGCGTGTCAGGGGTCCGCTTTCCTTCGAGTATTCCAACCAGTACCGGATCCAGTCAGAGATCAGGCTGGGGCTGGGGCTCGATGTCGAGGCCAGATATCTCCCTGTCCCTCTGGAAGAATACCGTGACACGGCAAACTTCTTCTGGAGTCTGGACCTCTCCGGGGAGTCTGGTGCAAGTCGGTACCAGTCGAGACAGTCGGACTATACATGGGGAATTGACCTCTCCGGGGCTTCCCGAGCCGATTATCAAGGAATCCTGAATCCGGCCCCGCTCAAATGGGCGGTTGACCTCAGTGGGGCCTCATACGGCTCACAGGCCACCAGAGGCCTTGTGCTTACCTCAGTTTCCCTCGGAATCTCCCCAGAAGGCCGCTCACGCGGTCTGGCGGCATCTCCGGGCTCGGTGGAATATCACCATATTGCCTCCCCGTGGGATCTTCGGATCCAGTCCCGGAGCTGGGCCGATTTGCTACAGGTGGAGGAGTACCGGTACCTGTCACACCTCCCTGTCAAGGCCGGTTTCCAGATAAACACCAGTCACCAGACAGTCGGCGCCAGTCAGGGCCAGTCACAAAAGTTTTACTGGAGAAATCGCCTTGACACGGGATTGCGCCTTGACACACCTTCATTCCACGAGCCAATCCCTGTAATTCCGCGGACGGATGACGAGGAGGTGTTGTTTGCGGTAATCCAGATCCTGCTCAGCGAGGATGATGACCTTGCCTGAGAACATGACAACAATAATCAGGGATCTGCTAGTCAACAGCGACATCGATCTGCAACGAGTTGACGCCGCAACGCGTAAGGAAGTCACGGGGCTTTTGAATTCCTTGTCAAAGGAAATAAAAGACAAGCTGACCAAGTGGGACTTTGACGCAGCCGACACGCAGGTGTTCAATCGCAAGCTGAATCAGATTGTACGTGTGACCGCGCCGAACATTGAAAGAGCTTACCGCGTCATTGAAGATACCGTAGCGGCAGACCTTTCCGATGTCGCGCAGCTATCGCAGGAGCAGGTTACTGATGCGGTCAATAGCGCGACCAACATTGAGCTTGTAAGCAATAAGGTTCACTTGTCAAAGCTAAGGGCGCTCGCGGGAAATTCCATGATAGAAGGCGCGCCGATCAATGAATGGTGGGGCAGGCAAACCGATGTATTCAAGCAGGAGTTTAAAGACCAAATCAGGCAAGGCATGCTGAATGGCGAAACTATCCCGGACATGATCCGCAGGGTACAAGGTAGCCGCGCCAACCGCTTTCAAGACGGCATCATTGCCCGCGCCGGTAAACGCGCGCACCGCCTTGTGAGAACCTCTGTGCTGACCGTTGCCAATCAAGCCCGCATGGAAACCTACAAAACCAATGCCAGAGTGATCAAAGGCGTTCAGTGGCTTTCCACGCTCGACTCCCGCACGAGTGATATCTGCATGGGGCTTGACGGACAAGCGTGGACACTGGAAGGAAAGAAGATGACCGGCACAACCGTGTCATGGAGTGGCCCGCCTCCAGCGCACTGGAATTGCCGCAGCACGCTCATCCCAGTGGTCAAGACTTTCACCGAGCTGGCGAAAGAGAAAGGCATCAACAAGAAATTCACGAAGCTAGACCGCAAGCTACGGATCCGCGCCAGAGCCGCTATGGACGGCAAGCAGGCGCAGGCTATTACATACGAAGGCTGGCTGCGGAAACAATCGCAGGCGCGTCAGCAGGAGGTTTTAGGGATAACGAAGTGGCGCTTGTGGAGTGCCGGCAAGATTACCGTCCGGGATCTGATAGACCAATCCGGGAATCCACGCACGGCAAAGCAACTACTCGATGACTTTGGTGGTGGCACTATTAAGCCGCCGCCGATTATTAAGCCGCCACCGCCGCCACCGCCGCCAGTTATCAAGCCGCCGCCGCCGCCTAAGCCTAAGCCGAAGCCAAAGAAGGATCCTTCACCAGCGCCTAAGCCGACGCCTAAGCCGAAGCCAGCACCAGCACCTGCGCCAGCACCGACCGCGGCCAAGGTTGAGAAATACCGTACCAATACCATGACGGGCGAGGAGGTTGATGCGCGGAATTACAACAGGTATGCGGCAGTGGGCCGTCAGAAGATCGATTCAGCGTTTAAGGGCTTGCTATCGCAAGACGAGCTGAATGATTTGCGGCTTTCCGGCGATGATGTCCGCAAGCACGCTATCGGCAAGCAGATATGGGAGAACCGCGTCGATGATGATGCGGCAATCAATATTTCCAAAACAATGTCAAAGAGCGCCGTGCCGCGCGACCTCGAGGATGTGAACTTCACCAATACCGAGTTACTTAGCAAGCATCGGCTCAAGATCAAGAAAGCTATGCAGAAAATCCGCAAGGATCTACGCTCGCGCTGGCGTGACGAGGTTAAGTGGAAAAGGAACGGCAAGATGGTGACGACCACGCTGGAGGAAAAAACAAACGACTTTACCAGCCTCTTCAAGTACGGCGACAAGTCGGCTGTTGACAATGCCGGATCTATTCGCTGGGCGATTGAGGAAGCCTACACAATGGCTGGCGGGCAGATAGCCCCCGGAGCAATCGTCAAGATTATAGCGACAGGCCGCGCCTATGCTAACAAGTTCAAGCGTGTGCTGAATGTCGGCAGAAGGAAGAAATCAACCATCTTCCACGAGCTCGGCCACTTTATCGAGTTCAATGCCATTCGCGTCGAGAAGGCTGCGCATGAATTCCTCGACTCCCGGAAAGCGATTAACTCGCAACGTGGTCTTGACAAGTTCTTCCCGAAGCACGGCTACCGCAACGACGAGTATGCTTACCCCTCGGATGTCCTGCATGCCTACATGGGCAAGACTTACCCTGACGGCGCGACCGAAGTGATCTCTATGGGCTTTGAATCATTTGCCAGTGTGGATGGCATGATCGATCTGTTCTACAAAGACCGCGACTTGTTTGAGATGATCTTGGGAATACTTTACCGCAAACCCGGAGGATAGGATGATCGGAATCGAAGTAAGGAAAGGAAGGAACCGCGCAATAGTCAGCGTCAACAAGCGATGGAATGACGCAGGAAAAATCCAGTTTGAAGGCGATGACCCTCTTGTCAAGGAACTCCGCGCTAGTGTACCTTTGCTGCGCGGGGCTTTTGGACATATCCTTGGCCGATACGCAGAGCCTGCTGACGTTTGGCATGCGTTAACAATGCAAGGGCCGTTTTATGGCTGGGAGCTGACCGTGGTAGAAGGGGCGATCGGGGAAAAACTCACCTATCCCGAAGAGCGCAATTCGGTAACCTAGAGGAATACGACTATGATGACAGAGCCAATGATGGCGCCAATCCATGTGCGCCATATGTCGCTGATCCACGCGCAGCAATATGAACGCGGCCACACCAATCAGACGACCATGCAAACGGGCGGGCAAAAGATTAAGTTTGTCAATCCGAACATCGACAACTACCCCGACAATCTGGATTTCTATGCCAAGCGCGTGGAAGAAGGCACTCCGATCTACAAAGCCGGGATGTTGCAGCCGAACACAACCGCTTATGTCATTGGATCCGGGCCGTCGCTAAAGGAAGAGGATTCGGTCAAGGAAATCCGCAAGGCTTCCAAGGCTGGCAACAAGGTGCTGTTTGCGTGCAAGCAAGCCATCAAATTCCTGCATGACCAAGGGATCAAGATGGAGTATGGCGTCAGCATGGATCCCGGGGCACATATTGCAAGACCGGAAAAGATCTATAAAGCTCCCGGCATGACGCACATCATTGCAAGCTCAAGTGATCCTCTGCTATACAAATACCTAAAGGCCGGGATGCCTTTCGCCGATTGGTTAGGTACACTGACCGACCAAGAGGCGCAGCGAGTCCTTGAGGATGACTATGACTCTTGGAAAGCTGGTGAGTACGAACCCCCGGACGCTGGGGAGGATGCCGCGGAAGTCATGATATTCCACTCAGCGACCGGTTATAAAAACGAAGTCGAGATGTATAACACCAGATTCCCGACTCATGACTGCATGGGCGGCGGGTATAACGTAGTCAACCGTGCCCTGTCAGCGGCGATCTTCATGGGGGCTGCTGATGCCGTGCTGGTAGGGACAGACTGCGGATGGCGAGAGGATTCCAGCTTCTATGTTGACGGGGTTGCGCAGCGCAAAGGCGTTGACATGACCGACAAAGGGCTTGTCGAGGGAACTGACGAGAATGGCAATCCACTGGAAAACACCGAAGGCGCAGGCGTATGGAATACCCGCCCCGACATGCTGGCGAGCGGAGTTGCGCTTGCAAAGCTGGCAAAAAGGAATCCGGGGAAGATCCACTTCTACGGCCACACGCTTCCCGCGTTACTGGAAAAGAAATCAATGGAATTTCTAGACAAGTGCGCTGAATTTGGTTAGCGTCAAGGTCTAGTCATGTAGGGACGTTTGTATTTATAATACTTCACCACTTGAGGAGTTTGGATTATGGCACTAAAGACAATCATCAAAAACCTGACTGACGTTGCCGAACCGCTACGCGATCTTTACACCAAGCAAGGTGATTCTTATGTTCTTGACATCGATGACAAGGACTACAAGGCCAAGCTAGATGAGTTCCGCAACAACAATATCGACCTCCGTAAGAAGGTGGAGTCACTGACCGAAGCGGAGAAGGAAGCCGCGGCGCTGAAAGAGCAAATGGGGCAGTACAAGGATATTGACCCGGAGCGGGCTCGTGAAGCGATTGAGAAGATGTCGGCGATCGAGGAACAGAAACTTATTGAGGCCGGCCGCATCGACGAAGTTGTCGAAGAGCGGATTGGCCGCAGGCTTGAGAGGCTCAAGTCTGATTACGATGGAAGAATCCACAAGCTGGAATCTGAACTTGAAAACTCGCAGGGGTCCGCTGGCAAATACCGCGAGCGGCTCGAGGATGTGTTAATCAACTCTTCCCTGCAAAACGCTGTCATGGAAGTGGGCACCCCGAAGAAAGGCGCATTGGTTGATATTATTAACCGCGGCAAATCGGTGTGGACGCTGGACGATGACAGCAATCCCTTGCCCAAAGCTGACGGCGAAGTCATCTACGGAAAGGACGGTAAACAGCCTATCACAATGGAGGAGTGGGCTCGTTCTCTCTTGATGGATTCTCCGTTTTTATTTGAGGGCAGTGCTGGAGGCGGTGCCAACGGCAATCTCGGTGTAGACTCCGAAAGGGGTGTTATCAGCAGAAGCAATCAGGACGCGCTGAATGACAACATCGAGGCAATCGCCAAAGGTGATTACACCATAGGCGAATAGTAGTAAATGTCCCGGGGGGACAAGAGACCTATTTTCTTTTAACGCAATTGGAGACTGACCAATGTCGAATACTCTTGACAACATTATGGCCAAAATCCTCGCGCGTGGTCTGCTTGCCCTTCGTGAGCAGGCTTCCATGCCGCGACTGGTGAATGGTGACTACTCACGCGAAGCTGCCGAAAAGGGTGACACGATTGATGTGCCGATTCCTTCCGGTATTACCGCCTCGGATGTTACTCCTGCGCCTGTTTATTCCAGCGCTTCTAACTCCACTCCGGGCAAGGTTCAGATTCCTCTGGACAACTGGAAAAAGACCAACTTCTATCTGACCGACAAGGACATGGTAGAAATCGACCGCAACGAGCACTTCATTCCCATGCAAATGAGCGAGGCCATTCGTGCTCTTGCCAATGCCGTGAATGAGGACATCTTTGCGGAGTATAAGGGCGTCTACGGCTATACCGGCACCGCTGGTACTACGCCTTTCGCCTCTACCGTTGTGGCAGCTACAAACGCTCGCAAGGTCCTGCACCAGCAGCTTGCCCCGCGCGACAATCGCCGCGGTGTGCTGAGCTACGATGCGGAAGCCAACGCACTCGCGCTGGCACCGTTCGCTGATGCGGAAAAGACCGGCAGCACCGGCGTCAAGATCGAAGGTGAGATCGGCCGCAAGTACGGCATTGACTGGTATGCGGATGATGCCGTGCCGGTTCATACCGCTGGTGGCGCGACTGCTTCTGCTATTGTGGTCGGTAGCGCGGTTGCCGCTGGTACCTCCTCGATCGATATGACTGGTGGCAACAACACAACTTTGCTTCCGGGTGACATCTTCACCATTGCAGGTGATACGCAGACTTACGTGGTCAATGCCACTGCCGTCATCGTTTCCACCGGCAATGTCGCTGTCAGCATTACGCCTAACCTCAAGGCTGATGCTTCCAGTGAAGCCGTAACGGTTGTGGGTGATCATACGGTCAATCTGGCTTTCCACCGTGACGCCTTTGCTTTTGCAAACCGTCCGCTGATGCAGAGCACTGCCGACATGCAGCTCGGTAGCCGCATCATGGCAATGACTGATCCGCAGACCGGTATCAGCCTGCGCCTTGAGGTGTCCCGCCAGTACAAGCAGGTCACTTGGGAACTGGATATCCTGTGGGGTGCCAAGCTGGTCCGTCCGGAACTGGCAACCCGTATTGCAGGTTAATCTCTAACCGGGTAGGCTCAAACGCGAGCCATTGCAGCCCCGCTCCTTCTCCCGAGGGCGCGGGGTTTTTTTATAACTACGAGGAGTAAAGTATGAAACTTTCTACAGTCAAAATCCGCAACAAGAAAACCGGCGCAACGACCGTGATCAATGAAGTCGATTGGGCGCATGATCTTGGTCGTGGTCAGTGGCGCGGATGGGAACGCTATGGCGAGATGCACACGGGCCTTGTAAAAGACAAGCTCGTGCTGTCAGACAATATGGATACCGCCGACAAAACGCTGCACAAAGCCGTACTGGATTCGATACCGCAAGGGGTTGACATCGAAGAGCCGTCAGGGCAGAGTCTCTCCAGCGACGAGAAATCTGCTCAACAAGAGCCTGCGTTCATTATTAATGAACAAGCGGAAACGGTGAACAAACCGCGTGGTGTCACAGCAGACAGTGACGCAAAGAAACCACGCCGCCGCCGCCGTCGCAAAACCGAGGAAAGCTAACCTATCAGGGGAAGTATCAATACCTATCAATCCTCACCAGATTGATAGTTCACCATAGAGGAGCACAGCATGATTATTACTTCCTTCTCGCAGAAGGGCTATCATGAATACGGGAAGCGGTTTATAGAAGGCTTCCTAAAGCACTGGAAGGATCAAACACTCACGGTCTACTATGAGCATGGCATCCCGTCAGCCGCGCCGAAGGATGACCGCATTATCTACAAAGACCTTTACTCATTCGATGATTTCAAGCAGATCGAGGCTGTGCTGAATAACAGTGATCCGATTTACTCCGGGAAACATATCAACCCGCAGAATCCGCAGCAGCAGGTCTACAACTTCCGATATGACGCTAATCGGTTCTACCGAAAAGTGTTCGCTATCTGCGACGCATGCCACTCGCAAAACGGAATCGTTGCGTGGGTTGATGCGGACGTAGTATTCAAGGCCGATATCCCGCCGAACTTCCTGCAAGGCATATTTGCCGTAAAGGAAGGTGAGCCAGAATTCTATATGGCCGTGCTTGAGCGCAAGTGGCTCTACAGCGAAAACGGTTTTGTCGGCTTCAATACCAACCATCCCGCAAACAATTTCTTTATGCCGCTTTGGTATAACACCTATGCGGAAGGCGCGTTCAAATACCTCGGAGAATTCCATGATTGTTACTCAATGGACTTTATCCGCACGGCGATGGCTATCCCGTACAAGAACCTGAATCCGAATGAGCAAAGCAACCATCCCTTTCAGGAGTCAATACTCGGGGAATACATGGAGCACCTCAAAGGCCCGGAGCGGAAAGCGCAAGGCGGTCTGCTAGACAAGGATCCGGGAGTAGAAAAACCGGAAACACAAAGGCCGAAGGTGTTGTCATGAAAAAGACCGCGCTTGTCACCGGCGCCTCGGGGCAGGATGCCGCTTACCTAATCGAGCTATTACTGCAAAAGGGTTACGAGGTCTATGCAGGCATGCGCAGGACGGCCAGCATGAACCTCTGGCGGCTCAAGGAGCTTAGTCTTGTCACGGAGTCAGAGTATGAGGAACACAATCCAGCACAAGGCCTGACCTTCCTTAATTTCGATGTGACATGCTCCGCGCAGGTCAACAATGTGATTGATGAGGGACAATTCGACGAGGTATATAACCTTGCAGCCATGTCCTTTGTCCCGGAGTCATTCGCTTCGCCGGTTGCCACGTTTCAAATAAACGCCGTTGGCGCGCTGAACATCATGGCCGCGATCAACCAGTTCTCGCCATCCACGAGACTCTACCAAGCTAGCACCTCGGAGATGTTCGGCCTTGTCAATGTCGAGTCACAGGGAGAGGATACGCCATTCCACCCGCGCAGCCCCTATGCGGTTGCGAAGGTAGCCGCGCACTATGCCGTGCAGAATTACCGCGAAGCATACGAGAATTTCTTTTGCTCCGGGATTCTGTTTAACCATGAATCACCGCTCCGGGGTGAAGAGTTTGTAACGCGGAAAATCACCAAGGCTGTTGCGCGTATCGTTGCCGGCAAGCAGCAGTTCCTTGAACTCGGGAACCTCGATGCCTACCGCGATTGGGGCCATGCTCGTGATTATGTTTATGCCATGTACCTCATGCTGCAACAGGACGAGCCGGAGGACTTTGTGATTGCCACGGGCGAAAAGCATAGGGTTTGGGATGTCGTCCACACGGCCTTCACCTATGTCGGCATCGATGTCTGGGCCGAACACCTGATGAAAAACCCGGATCTGATGCGGCCGTCAGAAGTTCCGCTGTTACTCGGTAATCCAGCAAAGGCGCAGGACAAACTTGGTTGGAAGCGAGCTTATGATTTCGAGACCATGATTCGTGAGATGGTTGACTACGACTTATCGAGAGAGGGCGTGGATCCGATCATATACCACGCGCAACTCGCATGAATATAGAACTCGATTTTATAAACAAGATCCTCTACATCAAGGAAGGTATGCGGCTTGCTGAAATCTTTTTGGAGGTTAAAGACCTTTATGCCGATGACCCGGATGTAGAGTTCCCGTTCAAGACCCTTGAGCAACTTGAGGACGGGACCGAAGTCTTTTATCTTCACCCCGACTGGAAGTGTTTACCATTCACCAAGAAAGGAGATCCGCTATATGTTGCCCCAGACCGGAGAAAGACAAGTAGCTGAAACGCTGGACGGTATCAAGCCGAACCACAAGCATAGATATAACTTCGCTATAAACCAGATCAAGGCATTGTTCGGTGACAACCCCAGCATCAACATTGTTGACTGCGCCTGCGGTATTGGATACGGCACCTATATGCTCGCCACCGCTTTCCCGGAAGCGCGTGTAATCGGCATCGATATCCATCAGCCTGCTGTAGATGCTGCTACCCGTGCTTATGGGGAAGGCAATAATAGATTCCAGCAAGCAGACCTCAGCAAGCGCGAAGAGTTTGAGGCTGCGTTGGTGGATGGCTTTGACGGGGAAAAGCAGAAGGTTGATGTAATCGTCAGCATAGAAACCATCGAGCATGTCAAGGATGATGAGGCATTAATCCAAATGTACGGCGAACATGCTTCTGTGCTGGTTGGTTCGGTGCCTAACGAGGAAGTGGTACCGTTCAACCGTGACACGCATCCCTTCCACTTTCGCCATTACACAAAAGACGAGTTCACTGAACTCTTGTCAAAGTCTGAATACACGGTCAAGCAATGGGCTACTCAGTACGAGAAGATCCCGGGCCATGTCTATGATGCTGATGACGGCATGGGTTTTGTGGTAACAGCCATTCAAGGCGAAGCTGTCAACGCATAGCAACTTCTGGAAAACACCACGCAGGAGGAAGCAGCCATGAAGGTAGGAATATTTACTCCGGGGGATAACAAGGTTCACCAAAAGGCGCTCAAGGCTTTTGCGGAAGGCGTGGCAAAGGTCAACGAAGATGTCACCATCTACTCGGTTGATAACTACACGCCGGTCGATGTCGCCATTGTTTTCGGTATCGGCAAGCAGGGAGTCCCGTGTTCCTATGCTCGCGGCAACGTTATACGCCAACAGCGCCTTGCAGGGAAAGATGTCATTGTCATCGAGAAGGGCTTTGTCAAGCGCGATGAGTATTACATGGTCGGTCTGAACGGACTGAACAACCATGCTGAATTCCATAACCTTGCGTGTCCGGCCGATCGGTGGGAACTCCTCGATGTGAACCTGCATCCCCGGAGAACCGAAGGTCAGCACATTATTGTTTGCGGACAGGTCCCGTCAGACGCCAGCGTGCAAGACATTGACATTATCCAGTGGTGCCAAAAGACCTGCACTGACCTGAGATCCATGACTGACAAGCCGGTTGTATTCCGTGCACATCCGCTTGCCCGCAGCAGGACACCTGACATGCTAGGGGTAATCAACTCCCGCAATGACACGCTGATGGATGATTTATACGGAGCTTATGCCTGTATTACATATAATTCCAACGCGGCTGTTGAGGCGGTCATCGCAGGAGTGCCGGCCTTTTCTTTTAACGCGGGGAGTATGGCGCACAACGTTACAAGCCACGATCTGCGAATGATCAACAACCCCTTCTTCCCGTCAGAGTCGGCCCGTAAGCAATGGGCTTGCGATCTTGCTTATACGCAATGGACTCTTGATGAGATGCGTACCGGTAGACCTTACCTGCGGCTGATGTCTAGCGGCTTCTCTTTCAGCGAGGTTCAGAATGGAGATTAACACCATGCAAGCAGGCATAGCTCTTGTCATAACGATTGTCGGCGGTACCGTAGCGACAACCAGTTACTTTGTAACAAAGGAAAGCCACGAGAAAGAGATGGTCGTAATGGAACAGCAATCAGGCGACATCTACCGCGGCATCCGTATTGAGCAGCTTGAGGATAGGGTTTACATCCTCGAAGAAGCAAGGAAGGGACGCGCATTGACTACTGACGAAAAGATCCGGCTAGACGCTGCGCAGGAATCACTGAAAGAACTCTACAAACAGGAGGAAAGACGATGAGCGAAGAGCAGCAAATGATTATGGCGCATGATATGACGATTGCCCCGAAATTCCAGATTGACACGGGTATGCACGTGCTTGCCATGAATACCATCATCAGCCATGTGGCTGTGCCGCCTGATTTCAATGCGGCATCGAAAGACGCGCCCAAGCCGCGCTTTATAAAGCAGCAGCTTTTTAACCTGACGCTTCCGACAGAGATGGATCCGCGTGAACTGGCAACCGCCTTGCGTAATTACGCCGACAATCTGGACAAGTATGTTGACGATAATCCACAAGCTGAGGAGTCCTCCGATGCGGTGGGATAATCCGATCTATTGCAAGTGGCTTGAGTTGCCCGATGTGGCATCGCTCTATCCAGAGGAAAAGCAAAACCGACTTGATGATGACTATGACCCTTGGATCCTCGATGTCGCGGTTACGCGCGGCGATGAGCACTCCTTCATGGAGGAGATCCGGTTTGCTATGCACGGCCTCGATGATCCGGCTTTGTTCGACAGGATCCGAAAGCAGTTCCGGGTATATCGCAACAACATGGTCAGACCGCCGCACAGCAACCATGAGATGATCTTGACACGGGAGCCGGCCAACTCGGTTTTCCAGTCGATCTATAACAATGGGATCTGGATGGGGCAGGTTGACACAAGCAAGATCAATGTCGGCAAGCTGGTAGACAAGTGGCTGGCAAAGCCTGATTGGCAACCGCCTCCGGGAACCTATGACCGCGGCGAGATGCTTGGAGCTGAATACATCAAGACGCTACAAGCCGAACTCACCAAGCGCGGAATACTGGAAGCGGCAAGCGCCTATAAGGGGAAGCCGCTAAAAGTCGCAGGAGCTTATCTGCATATCAGCACGCCGACCGATCAGCACTACCGGCAATTCGGCGGCTATGACGCACCAGTCAATCCGTGGATCAATACACACATCGACCCCAAGGAGGATTGCATGAAGGCGATCATCTACCTTGAGGGCATCGAAATTAACAACGGCCCTTTTCACTTCATCGAAGGAAGCCATCGCTTTGTTATACCAGCGCACAAGGAAATACTTGGCAGGGCGTTATGCACCGGCAACTACATGCAGACCCCGGAAGAACGCGCGCCGATTCTTGCCATGCCGAAACCGTTGCGGGTCTCGTATAACTTTGGCCGCTTTGTCGAAGAGAACTCAGTCTTGAGCCAAGAGATGCTTTTATTCAGACGGACACTTTTGTCCGCAGCAGAGACAAACATCGCAGTGTTCGATGCAGGCGCAGGCATCCATCAAGGCGGGGTTGTCGAGAAAGGGCGCCGCGTCAACCTGCAAGTGCTAATGAAATAAAACGCCGATAATTTTAATCACACAGAGGAGCATTAAAGTGACCTTGAATCTATCTGACTCCGTATTGCAGCGACGGGTATTCAATCAAAATATCTACAACCTTCACCGGCAGCACTATATGCTCGGGCAAACCGCGAAGTTCATTGACAAGAATTCCATTGTTCTCGATATCGGCGCGGCGGTTGGTATGTATACGCACTTCTGGGCCGGTCTTGCCAAGCATGTATATTCCTTCGAGGCTGTGCCGCCAGTTTATGAGCAGCTCAAGCTGGTTGCCGACAGGAATGACAATGTGACCGCGATCAACTACGCCGTTGGTAGAGAGGACAAGGATGAAGTTACTTTCTACGTTGATGACAAGCGGCTATCCAATAGCGGTCTCCGGGATCTTGTCGGCGGTCAGCCGATAACCGTTGAGATGGTGTCTATTGACTCATGGGCGCAGTCATGGATTGATAGCTCACCGGATAACATGGGAATTGGTCTCATCAAGATCGATGTCGAAGGCAATGAACTGGATGTCTTGCGCGGCGCTACGTTGACCATATCAAACGAGCGGCCAGCGGTTATGTGCGAGGTTTATCCGAAATTCAATGACGGCCCTGTTGCTGATACCTTCCACTTCCTGATGGATATTGGATACCGGTGCTTTTATAACATCCGGGGACAAGGCTTAAAGGAAATCACCTCGGTCGCAGAAGGCGTCGATGTCGCCAGCAACGAGCAGCTTATTCCGCTGCATGACGGCGACTTCCTGTTTGTCTACAAGGACTGAGCATGAACGTTGAACTTCTAATCGGCCTCGGGCTTTTCCTGATAGCATTAGCGGCTATTGTCAAGTTATATGTTCGGTGGTGGTGCGAGAACGCGCACAGGTTAGGCGATGGCGATTGAACTAGAGAACTCGATCTTCATTCATATTCCCAAAACGGGAGGCCGTTGGGTTGCCAATGTCTTGAGGAAAATGGGATACAAGGACATCGGTGATCCTATCTATCAGGCGCATGAATGTCCGCAGGTGGATGGCAAGCCGGCCTTTGCTTTTGTCCGGCATCCTGTAACGATGCTGAATAGTCTTTGGCACCACCGCGCGCGTAAGCACACCAACACCAGACACAAGGATTGGAACTGGCAGCAGGATCATCGGCTGGAGAAGGAGTGCGGGTGTCCCGATCTCCGGGAATTCTATGGCCGCGTCGCAGAACGTCCGGGGATTGTTTGGGAATATTACATGGAGTGGATGCATTACTATGATTCCTTTTCCCTATGGAAATACGAGGATCTTGCAAACGAGTTGATCCGCGCCTTGCAGTATTACGAGGAGCGCTTTGACGCAGACTTTATCAGGGCCAGCGCAAAGCAGGTTATCGGTGGCACAAAGAACCCGCTACGGATAATGCAGGAAGCGCCTTATTATGCTTACCGGATTATTGCTAATGAATCGCAGCTATACCGGCGATTTGGCTATGACGATTTTATGCTCAAGAGGATCTTGGAAAATGAAACGTAGAGAGTTCTTCAAGCTGTTCGGCAAGGCCGCAGGTGCCGTAGGACTCGGTGCTATAGCAAACAAAATACCGGCAGCTACTCCTGCTGTCATGGAACCAGCACCGAAGGCAGTAAGCAGTGAAGGGGAGTGGGTGTGTTTTTCGTTTTATCCGCAAAGCATCGAGATGGGATTAGAGCCGGGAGATGTGGTGCAGGTGTCTCGGGGCCTAATTATCGGGATGGACGATGACGGCCGCGTGACCGAGTGCATGATTAAACCAAAGCAGCAACTCATCAACGTGAGAATTCACGAAATCGAATACGAGGCCGGATGGACGGGCTATGACGGCCCGATTGTTTGCCGCGTAAAGGGGAAAGTAGCATGATCAGAATCTTCATCGGCTATGACTATGCGGAAGCCGCCGCATACCATACGCTATGCCATAGCATCATTGAGAGGTCATCGGTGCCGGTATCAATCACGCCGATCGCCAAGCGACACTTTAAGCATATCCACGACAGGCCGACAGACCCAAACCAGTCAAACGAGTTTGCCTTCACGCGCTGGCTAGTGCCGTACCTTTGCGGGTACAAGGGTTGGGCCATCTTCATGGACTGCGACATGCTCGTGCTCGATGACATCAATAACCTCTGGAAAATCAGGGACGAGAACTACGCGGTGCAGGTTGTCAAGCACGACCATCAGCCGAAGAACAAGATCAAATACCTTGGCACCAAGCAAACGCTCTACCGTTACAAGAACTGGTCATCGGTCATGCTGATGAATACCGCAAAATGCAAGCAGCTAACCCCGGAAGTGATAAATGAGATGCACGGGCTGGATCTCCACCAGTTCAAGTGGCTGGACGGCCTACACCAAATCGGTGACTTGCCACTAGAATGGAATTACCTTGTGGATTATTATCACAACAGGAGCGCAGACACCCTGAGCTTACTGCACTACACAGAGGGAGGCCCGTATTTCCGGGATTATACTGACTGCGATTTTGCAGACCTCTGGTGGCGCGAGTGGCATGCGATGAACCATTGCAATAATGCCAGCTTCGACACGCACCGGGACATAAGGATCAGGAGCGATAGAGATGGCGACGATTGATGCGACGATAGGCGGGGCAAATAGCAATAGTTATGTCACGCATGCTTATGCTTCTTCCTTCTGGGCTGATTCGATTTATTCAGCCAATTGGGATGGATACACGGCAGACGATCAGAACAAGCTGCTCATCATGGCGACGCGCACGCTGGATGACTGGTATGACTGGAAAGGCTCGAAGGCAACCGACACGCAGGCGCTACGCTGGCCGCGTTACGGAGTCGATGATCAAGATGGCTACTGGATTGACAGCGATGCGCTTCCGGTAAACCTCAAGGATGCCACGGTTGAGCTTGCTGGATACCTTGCCAATGTAAATCCAAGCGCTGAACCTGACACAAAGGGATTCAGACGGATCAAGGTTGATGTGCTTGAGCTGGAGATCGACAAAGCAGACCGCGACAGCACGACCGCAATCCCGGATTCAGTTATGAAGATGCTAGATCACCTCGGGGCGGTAAAGTCCCGCGGCGGCGATGCTAGCGTCAAGCTGGTGAGGACTTAACCAGTGGGTCTCCGGGAAACAATGTCAAAGGCCGCTCAGACGGCCTTCACGGCGGCTGGTGACATACCTGTTGCTACCACGTACTACCAACGCGGTTCTACCGTCTATGACGCCTCTACGGGCACCGTGTCAGCCGGTGTGAACACGTATCTATTCTCCATGATCTTCGCCGCGTTCAAGAGCAACGAAATAGACAACGAACATATTTTGGCGACCGATCAAAAGGGATTAGTGCCGCAGGCGAATTTCAGCACTATCCCGGCCGTTGGAGATTACCTCTTCATTGTCGAAAGTGGCGCTAGTGTTCGCTATGACGTTCAAGGATTCAAGAAGGATCCTGCTGACGCGCTTTGGACGTTGCAACTCCGTAAACCATGACAAAGATAAGGTTCACAAATGTTAAGCAATTTGAAAAAGACCTCCGTACCATTGCGCGCGAGTTTGAGGATGACATTGAGCTTGTCATTAGCAACGTTGCTTTGCGGCTTTATGCTGGGATTACTAAACGCACACCTGTTGATCTTGGCTATGCTCGTGCTAATTGGAATCTCTCGATTGGAGACATCGATACCTCAACAACCCCGCGGGATGCGTGGAACGATGGCGGCGAAGAGGCTGCTACATCCATCAACGACGCCAGAGCCTCGCAATTTGCACAGCAATCGGTTTTAACGACTCCCCGTGTATGGATCACCAACAGCGTCCCGTATATCATCTTCCTCGAGATGGGGCGCACAAAACAAATCGACCAAGACAGAGGCTTCATGGTTCAGCGTACTTTTGCGACGGTGCAGAAAGCGATTTTTGAAGAAGCCAAGAACATAAGGAATTTTGAATGACGCCGGACGACGCCCGCAGGGCTATTGAGCAAAGGCTGGTTGATAATTGGGTCTCCACCGATATCGACATCAATGCCAATGTGCCTTTCTCTGCGCCGCCGCTGGATGCGAGTTATATAAAACTCGATATATTGAGAGATGACCGTGAGCGGCTCAACATCGGAACGGACAAGCCGGTTGTGCGTCAGCATGGAACAATCGTCATCAGGATCTACACGCCGCCAGAGGCCGGCACGAGGCTCGGCATTGACTATGGCAACACGCTTGCGGAATTATTCCGGGAAGTAAAGTTCGGCGGTGTAAAAACACGCCAGCCTAATGTCAAGAGCGCTGGTGAATTTCAAAAGCGGTGGCAGACAAATATGCTTGTGTCTTTCCAGTGGGAGAGTGACACATGAGTTTTTCCACGGTAGAGCGTGACATAGAACAACGGCTGCTTGACAATTGGGTTGCCACGGAAGTCGATATCAATCCAAATGTAGACTTTGAAACGCCAGCCCCGGGAACAGACTGGATCAAGTTGGAGATCCTCCATGACGGAGCGCAACGCGCAGGGCCGGGACAGCCTGCCGTGATTCGGCATAGGGGAAGGATCCGCGTTGATATCTTTACATCGTTAGACACCGGGACGGCTGGATCAAATGTATATTTGAATATACTTTTCAGCTTATTCGAGGAGGCGCAATTTGGCGGGGTCATTTGCGAGACAGCAATCACCAACGGAGGCGGTCAACATCGTGGATGGTGGAGGGAGCGTGTAGAGTTTCCCTTCTGGTGGGATGGCCGATATAACACTTGAAACCTCATACCCGAGTCCTGCATGAGACTCTACTCAGAATTCTAAAAGGACTCGTCAAGGCTTACGGGCAATGGCTTGCTGCCGCTATTGCGGACACCGAAAAAAACAAGGATAATTAGTCTCTAGTCAGCTCGCCCTTCGGCAACGTTCAAACGCCGCACCGAATACTCAGCCACCTGACTCCATACAATCTGAAACTGATGGAGGCTACCAATGGCTGATTTTGCTGACAGTAATCTAGTTGCGCTTCGCTACTTCCCAGAGACCACATGGGGAGTCGAGGCCAGCTCCGAAACAATGCAGGCGCTGAACTATTCGTCTGAATCCCTCAAGTCTAACGTTCAAACCGTTACCTCGGAGACAATCCGCTCAGACCGCAACGTGTCCGACATCACTCCTGTCGGTGGTGGCGCTGGCGGCGATGTCGGTTTTGAACTGCGTTACGGCGACATCGATGAACTGATTGCCGGGGCCATGCTCAACGATTGGGTGTCGGCTCGCGTTTCCACCGCGGTTGCATCCGCTTACTTCTCCGGGACGACCGTAACGATCTCCGATCAGGTGCACAACGGTGCATATCAGGTCGGTCAGTTCTTCCGTGTATCCAATGCAACCACTTCCGGCAATGATGGCGACTTCCGCGTGAGTGCGGTAACAAGCGTTGATGTCAGCACGGTAACGCTTAGCCTTGCTACGGCGAGCTCGGGCGCTGATATCGCCTTTGCTGGTGAGGTCTTTGGTGCATCGACCAAGCTGCAAGGCAACAATATCCGCAACGGCACTACCAAGAAATCCTATACGATTGAGAAGTCGTTTTCCGATGTCAGCACGACTGCGGTCTATACCGGCATGCGCGTGACCTCGATGGCGCTGAACTTCGAGTCTCAGTCAATTCTTTCCGGTAGCTTCGGCTTTACTGGTAAGACGCAGACCACGGCAAGCGCAACTATTGCTTCCGCCGTCGCGGCTGCGGCCACAACCGATATCATGAACGCATCGGGTAATGTCGGCAGTGTATGGGAGGGTGGACAGGCCGTGACAGGTGTTTGTTTCCAGACCCTGAGCATTGATCTGAACAACAACCCGCGTGAGCAGGCTTGTGTCGGTAGTGACACGCTGCAAGGTGTCGGCCTTGGCCGTTGCGAGATTACCGGAAACATTACCGCGTATTTCGAGAACAACGCGCTGATCGACAAGTTCACATCGAATACCAAGAGCAACTTCCGCTTCCAAGTTACCGACAACGCTGGCAACAGCTATATTGTCGATGTTCCGCGAGTCACTTACACTGACTTCACGATTGCAGCCGGTGGCGGCAATCAGGACATCGTGCAGGATGGCACATGGGGTGCTTCGGTAGACAGCAGCGGTTCTTATGCAATCCAGATCACTTCGCTGGAAGGCTAAGGATTAACTTGACCAACTCACCAACAGAGAGGATGGAATTATGGATCTTAATTCGTTCAAGACTGACCTCAACAAAGTTGAGGATGGCGTATGGGTCGATGTAGGCGACGGCCGTCTTTTGATTGCCAGATTTGGCAACAAAAAGTTTCAGCGGTACCTGCAAACACTCATGGCGCCATACAAGCGCATGCAAGGCAGCGAGGAGCAAAAAGACGCGATTGCCGAAAAGCAGTTGATAAAGGCAATTGCAAAGTATGTGGTTCTTGGTTGGGAGGGGATGGTTCTTGACGGTCAGGAGCTGGATTACAGCGAGCAGTCTGTCATTGATATTCTTTCCAACCCGCAATTCGTTGACTTCCGCAACTGGATTGTCACTACCGCACAAGATGGCGATTTGTTCCGGGCGCAGGAGGTTGAAGGGGTTGTGGGGGAGTAATAGGCTGGTTTGAATGGAATGTTGAATGGGGGAAATATGAGGAGTTCTTGCAGGATGTCGAGAAGTCCACTGGCAAGGCACCTCAGGCACTCCAGAACAAACCAGATTATCCATCGGAGCACGGAGAATATCTTGAAGCGTTTGACTTACTATCGAGGGGAAGGAGGCAAGGATTTGGCGTAGGGTTTATCCCGCTTTCGGAGATAGAAGTTTATTGCCGAATGTTTGACGTTGTTGATGTCGAGTTGTTTGTGCGGGTTATTGTTGAACTTGACTCGGTATTCATGCAACACATCGAAAGGCTGAGAAAAGAACGGGAGCGGAAGCATGGCTGACATACGCGCAATTGGAATCGGGCTTGACGCCAGCAACTTTAGCAAGGGCGTAGACCAAGTTGACAGCGGTCTTGACCGGTTAGCCCGTAACACCAATCAAAAAACCGGGAAGATCTCCCGGAGCTTCAAGGATCTCGCAAAATCATTGAACCCGCTTCGCGGTGGCATCCAGTCACTGGTCGCGGGTATTTCTTTCGGTGCAGTAATCAAGAACGCATCGAACTTCCAAGCCAAGATCGCCGAAGTCAAGACGCTGGTGGATGACACCAGTCAGATTGACAATATGACCAGCTCATTGCGCGACCTCGCTGTTGAGTTCGGGCAGTCTCCGGTTGGTCAGGCGGCATCGACTTACGACATCTTTTCTGCTGGCGCGGCCAATGCAGCCGAAGCGCTTGACACATTAACCGCGGCGAACAAGCTGGCGGTCGGTGGTGTCACGGATGTTGCCACGGCAACTGGCGGCTTAACTTCGTTTCTTAATGCCTATGCAGAAGATGGTTTGTCGGCAACTGAGATTAGCGACAGTTTATTTGTCGCAATGCGCGCCGGTAAGACGACTATCGGCGAGTTATCAACAACGCTCGGTAAGGTTGCGCCGTTAGCGGTTGCGGTTGGCGTGTCCTTTGACGAGCTAACTTCGAGTATTGCCGCACTGACAAAGGGCGGTATCACAACGAAAGAATCTGTCACGGGTGTCCGCGCCATCCTCGCTGCGGTAGCCAAGCCTACCAGTGAAGCGGTTGAGCAAGCTGAAAAGCTGGGACTGGAATTTAATGCGGCCGCGATCGAGGCGAAAGGCTTTCAAGGATTCCTCAAGGATGTTGTTGACGCGACTGGCGGCAGCAATGAAGCACTCGCTCAGTTGTTCGGTGGCGTCGAGGCATTAATCCCGATCATGGCATTGGCCGGTCAAGCTGGTGTTGATATGAATGACATCCTTGACCAAATGGCGATGAAGGGCGGCGCGACAGAGGAAGCCGTCACAAAGATCCGGGAATCTTTTGACTTTAAGCTGGGGCAGTTCACCGCGGCCTTCTCTGCGTTCACCATTGAGCTCGGTGGTGCATTGCTTCCCGCGTTGACTGCTGTGGCAGAGGCCGGCACGGCATTGATCTCTGTGATCCGCGGATTAAGCGATGAGTTTGCCTTGCTGGCGAAACTGGTTGTCATCGGTGGTGCGTTATCTATCGCCATGAAAACCTATCCGCTCTTGCTGACCGCATACGGTGCTGCTGCACTTGCTGCGACCAAGGCAACCTTCTCGTTTGCCGCTGCTCAAACCTTCCTGCTTGGTACCTTCGCCAAAGTCCGCGGCGGTATTGGCCCGACGATCAAATCTTTCGGCCTGATTAACACGGCAATGGCTGGTGTTGCTGCGGCTGCTGCTGGTTGGCAGTTCGGGACGTACCTCCGGGAGAAGTTCTTGGAGGTTCGGCTATTCGGAATTGCAATGGTAGAAGGGTTAATCGTTTCATGGGAGCGGTTGAAAGGTGCATGGCGCGCAGTCAAGGCCGTGTTCGCGCTTAACTTCGACGAAGTGAAAACAATCGCCTTCGAGACCGAGCAAGCTGTCAAGAAGATCCAAAAGGATTTCAGCGACCTTGCTGACGCGGAAATAGAAGCCGAAGCAAGGATCACTGTCACGAAGCCGGATAGCTTGAGTGGAGGAGCGCAACCGGAAATCCCGGAACCGCCGCCTGCTGGCCCTTCGCCGATCTCTGACGAGGTAAAGACCGCGCAAGACGCCATCAATAGTCTGCTCCAGCAGTATCAGAAGGAAGCCGCGCTTGCCTCGGACGCTACCGAGATGCAGCGTGTCCAGTATGAATTGCTGAACGGTGAACTTGCCAAGGCTAACGGATTCAGGAATGAGGAACTGCTGACTGCTGCCGCGCAGGTGGATCAGATCCGTGCCGTGCGCGATGCCGACAAGGTGCTTGAGGGTTACTCCAAGACGCTGGCGCTTTCGTCCGACAATTCCGAGGAAGCGCGGATCCGCTATGAGTTGCTCGCCGGTTCTTTGAAGAACCTCGGGGATGAAGCAAAGAAGGTCGAACTGATCGATGCGGCCATGCTGCAAGATCAGAACAAGCTGGTCATGGACGCGACCACGCTGATTAAGAACATGACAACGCAGGTGGAGACCGCGGGCTTTACCACGCGCGAGCAAGCTGTCGCTTATGAGTTTGCCAGCGGCCGACTTGCCGGACTCAATGATGAATTCGGAAACCTCGAGGAGCAGGCGCTTGATGCGGCTCGTGCCTTGGATCAAATCAACTTGCAGAAAGAGGGCGATGCGCTGACGCAGGCGATTGACCCTGCTGCGCGTTATGCAGCCGCAATCGAACGGCTGAACCGGTTGCGCGATGCTGGCGTGATTTCCGCGGAGACCTACAGCGAGGCCGTGTGGAATGAGACCAAGCGCAGCAACGAGGCGATTGGTGTATTCCGGGATTCCTTCGCGGATTTCTTCGGGGATATTCGGGAAGGTACCATGTCGGTCTCGGATGCCTTCGGGGCGATGGCCGACAATATCCTTGACAGGCTTTTCCAGTTGTCAGCCGAAGCCGCGGCTGATGACCTTGCTCAGCTCCTCTTCTCCGGGGCGGCGCCGGCTCCCGGGGATTCGGTCGGCCTTTCCGGGATATTCGGCCAGTTCACAGGGGCCGGTGGCGAGTCTGGGGCTCCTGTGGGGCCGTCTGGGGCGCTTTCCGACATTACCCCTTCTAATCCCCTTCCGGTGCAAGAGGTCAGTCCCGTGGAGTCTTTAGGGGCCGCAGGGGACCTGCTTGGGGGATTCGGTGGCGAGAATGGCGATCAGGAGGCCGCACAAGCCACACAGGAGGCGATAAAGACCGGCTATGAAAACGTATTCACGGAAACCGAAGCGGCCTCACAAGGCCTCTGGAGCCGTCTGGGGGCGGGCTGGGATGGATTGCTGGATTCCTTCGGCAGCGGCTTCTCCCGGATCACCGAGACCATAAGCGGCTTGTTTTCCTCCGGGGGAGCTGGCGCCTCGACTGGCGGCGCTGGTGGATCCGCGGGGGGATTTTCCCAGCTAGCCACAATGGCTTTGTCATTCTTTGCCGCTCATGGCGCCGTGGCGAATATCGGCAACGGCCATGCTGATGTCATGCGCTTTGCCAGTGGTGGCAGTTTCCGCGTTGGTGGATCTGGCGGGATAGACTCTCAGCTTGTCAGCATGAAGGCTGACCCCGGGAGTCTTGTCACGATTACTCGTCCCGAGCAAAAGTCCCGGATGAAGGGTTATGCCCACGGCGGGAAGGTTGCTACCCAAAACGGGTATCTGTCTTTTCTTGCCAGCCCGAATGAGCAAGTTGATATTCACACCCCGCGCTTTGCCAGCGGCGGCGCTATCGGTTCGCTCAATATGTTCTCGGATCTTCCGGGAGGCCAGCCGTCAACACCGCAGAAATCCAGCGAGGAAGGTGCAACAACGCAGCAGTCCTATACCGTCAACAATACTTTCGTCTTACCGAAAGACGGCAATGTGTCGAAATCATCGCAGCAGCAGATTGCTAGCAAAGCTAGTGGATCACTTGCCGCCGCTCAGCGGAGACTACAGTAATGGCTTTCTACGATACCAACTTCCCGGATGATATAAGCTACGGTTCCCGAGGCGGTCCGAGGTTCGACACAACTGTTATCAAACTCCGCTCCGGTCACCAACAGCGTAACGCTAATTGGGAATACCCGTTGCATGAATACGATGTGGCTTACGGGATTCGGAATAATACGCAGCTAGGTGCAGTGCGGAATTTCTTTTTGGCGATGCTCGGTCGCGCCCATTCGTTTCGTTTCAAGGATTGGGGTGATTACAAGAGCACGATTGGCGCAAGCACAACGGCAGCGACCGATCAGCGGGTAAGCGTTGCCGGTACCTCAACGACTGGCAGCTATTGGCAATTGCAGAAGGTATACACCATCAGCAGCGCCGTCTTTACCCGCACGATCACGAAGCCGGTAA
>Ga0180438_10000525_pt1 | contig 74445 bp, 51 predicted proteins | sample SS_ome_12_FD_132455 | JGI IMG/M metagenome (GOLD analysis project Ga0180438, IMG submission 132455) | Hypersaline lake sediment archaeal communities from the Salton Sea, California, USA - SS_3_D_2 metaG | ecosystem: Environmental > Aquatic > Non-marine Saline and Alkaline > Hypersaline >...
ACCTTCATAAGTTATTCTTGCTCGTCTCATGGTCTATTTTAACAGAATGGAAAAAAATATCAATGCTTTTAATAACACGTTTCTAAATGCTCTGAGATTTATCTGTATTTGCCTCCTGTGCTTGAGACAATCTCCTATAACTTCAATTCAATCACCTTTTTTTAACCTAAGTTTACTACTTTACTGCCACCGTCCCTTTTTTCCCTTCTATACATTTCTGGTGTTAACTGGAAATTATTATTTACCACACATTGGGAAAGAAAGTCAACCCGCATTGCACACTTTTTTGAAAATGAGTATTTCTACCTCTCATTCTGATTTCGATCTTTGGCCCGTCATTATCTTAACATAAACCATAAAAATCTATATATTATTTTAGGTTCCGGGCATAATTTAGGCATAGGCTAGGCTAAAAGTCATTTTTTAGTAACCATTTTCGTTTCCACACATATTACATCAAATAGGCTGTTTAGCTTATTCCTATCAGCAGATAGTAATGTGGGTGTAGAAATAAATAACCGTTTTTTAGCTCGACTAATTGCCACGTAATATATCCTTTTTTCTTCGTTGCTCAAATCAGGATTTATCAAAAACTTTAAATCATCATCCTTCTTTAAAAATAGTAAAACATTATCGAATTCTGTCCCTTTGGCTTTGTGAATAGTTCTATGAAAACCCATGCCTTCATCCCTGACACAAACAGCTAACTGCCGGTACGAGTATCCTTCATAGAAAGCTTTAATCTTTCCTGACTTAAAGGCTGCAACCGATTTGATATTGCCGTTCAGAAAAGAGTAAAAATCGAACAGGGTCCCACATCGAAAAGAATCGTACTTTTGAAGTAGCAAAATGATATGTTTTAAAGCATCTTTTTTGCCTTTGTTTTTATTACTCGAATTTTTGAATAACCTCTCTAATTCTTTGATTGCGTCTTTGAAATTTTTTTGACGAGCTAATTCGGTGGCTTTGATGCAGGTTAATATTAAATTTCTCCGCTCTTTAGCCGAATCTATATTATACAGACTCTCTATCAAATCATCCACAGGAATATTCTCATCCATATCCCTTTTGATCGCATTTGCTGTAATATTATCTCTTGACAACGAATAAACATCTTCTCCATTGCATAGCTCTTGCACTTTATGAAGGGCAGAGATCATTTCACCCACAATAATAGTAGGCCTTTCCCCTTCTTTGTTTCTGAACTTTTTCTGAACGATATCAGAACGAATGAAATTGAGTACATCGATAATCTGATTGGTGCTCCTTCGATTATCTGCCATTTGATAATCCACCAGTCCCGGCAGAGTAAACGATTTGAACTGCGATGGGGCTGCTCCCTGAAATCCATAGATAGACTGTGCTTTGTCGCCAATAATGCCAACGATGGTTTCTTCTTGTCCAACTTGCTCTAAGATTTTCGTTTGAATGGGATTTGTATCTTGAAACTCATCTACAAAAAAATAGGGAAATTTTGCCCGTAAAATCTGTAAAACAAAAGGGAAGTTCTTAATCAATTGGTAGCTGAAGAAAAGAATGTCATCGTGGAATAATATGCCTTTTTGCCAGTACTTTTTTTTGTAAGAGAAAAAATCCGTTTCCAAAATGGATAAGCACTCATTATTCAAGTATCTTCTCTCATTGTTATCTATATAAAATGCTTCTCCCTTCTTACTATCGAATTTTAGATCACCAGATGAGTTAAAAGAGTAGTGTAAAGATGATAACCATCTCTTGAGCGCTTCTTTATTTTGCTTTAGTAGCGTTAATTGTCTATAAGTGTAGGGATGTCTAAGTTTCCTTTTCTCTGGATGTGACTCTATCCAATTTTTCACATATCCGAAGTTTACAAAAGGATCATCGTGTCCATCTATCTTTGGAGCATTCACCCCGTATTCATCAGCAATATGAATAAAATAAGGCTTAACGACATGTTTGTACAAAAAGCTATGTATAGTGCTTATCTCTATGTGATCAACTGCGTCACCTGAACTAACTAAAATTGTATCAACAGCCACATTGGTGTAGGTAATACAAGCGATTTTCCGGGCTTTACCTAACCTTTCCGATTGATGCAATACATTCCTGATGTGGTTAACCAACCAATGTGTTTTACCAGCACCTGGCCCTGCAGATACCCTAAAATGGTGTTCAATAGGTATGAGTGTATCCGAACTAATTTGCATTATTGGCATATCCAATGAATTGCTTCCTTGATGTAATCAGGGACTGTAAAAGGATCTGGAGCTTCTTTCTTTCGATTTTCTTCTAAAGCATAGGCCAATTCCAACGCATTTTCACCTTTACTAACCGATTTTAGATAGCGGACTGCAATAATGGCTTTTTTCTTATCATCTTCAGGCCAGGAAGTATTCGCTTTTTGTATACCATTTATTACTCGCGTTTTTTCATCGCTGCTTCTCAGCTTATCATTATAATCTGAAATGGGTTTACCATCCTGATAAAGCTCCATCAATTCTTTAATTTCATCCCGGTTTTTCGTTGAGTCTGTAACAAGAAGTTTCAAAGTTGGGTTTGATAAAACCATATCATATTCAAATGTTTTGCCTTTGCCAGCATCTTGGCTAAAAAAGCGAATATTGGGGTGGTTTTTGTATTGGTTAATTTTCGTGGTGGCATTATCTTGATAGTCGTATTGAGTTTTATCTTGGTTATACTCAAAAGGATAGCACTTCTCATAGCTGCTACTTGCTTTTTTTTTTCTTTCAGGGTCTCTATCAGTTAAACAAGCTATTTTCTTTGGGATAGCATACTGTTTAGTGGTGTTGAAAAGATGCAAAAAATGCTCAAAGTACCTGCCACCCACATTTATAACTGCAATGTGCTTATCTTCCAATGATTTATCAATATACTTGGCCATTACAGAAAGAAGTAATTGCTCTGCTATCCCCTCTACAAGGATTACTTTCTGGGCAAAAAGCATGTCTGATTTTGTTGCGTCCAAAAAACGCTGAACATAGGCTTTCGCTTTTCGCCCTGTTTCATCATTGGGAAACACCTTCCCTGGATGGCCTACTGTGAGTGTACCATTTTCATCATGCAAGCATATTATTTCATCTAACGAAACAGCAGACGTAATTTGTGTCGAATGAGTTGTCACAAATAATTGCCTTACTTTCTTCTTAGCATCTTGATTTTCCCTCAAAAACTTCAAAAACTTATACTGCATTGCAGGATGCAAATGTGCCTCGGGCTCTTCAATAGCCAGGATTGGAAAAACCTTTGCATTACTGTCTAAATAATCACCGTTTGAGTTGACCTGCATTTTTGCCAACAATAAGGACATATATATCAAGTTGTTATAGCCCAGACCATTGTGTGTAGCGGGTATTTCTATTCCCGTTTCATACTTTACGATAAGCTTTAAAGCGAAGAACATTTCTATATCAGAGAGACTGCCTTCAAAATCGGGAGTGGCTTTGTTGAAAGCAGCGCCTGTATCTTGGGCATACGACAAAATCTGCGCCTTTCCTTCCTTCATTCTATCTTGAAGTTCTCCAAGTAACCCTTCTGCTTTTGTAGAAAAAACTTGTTTCTTTTGTTTGATCTCTTCTTTTTTTTCTTTCTTTGACTTTTTTGTTTCAGGTACAGATTTTATGTCATAATCCATAAAGAAATCCAAAATTTCGCGCAAAAGCGTGTTTTGCCCGGTAAACATGTCTCTCTCAACGTCCCGAATAGGATCCAAAAACTGAAAATCAAATTTTTGTAAAGACTCGCTGTCAGCAGTATTTTGCAAACTTGAATCCCCACCAAAAATCTTATAGGTATAAAGCCTGATAAAATCGTGCTTGATGATTTGCCAAGCCTTTTTTATGTCAGTAATCTGTTCTAAAGCTTTTTTGTAGTTCTCATGTTGTTTTTCGGGGAGAGAAAAGTTAAAGGTGAGCAAGGCTTCATAAGGCTGTTCTAATTTAGTGAGCCAATTACTAACTGTAACCAAATCATCGCGATCAAGGTCTTCATCATTACTTTGAGTAATGGTTAGTTCAATGATAATTTTGGGTGGGTTTTCTTTGAGTTTATTTAGGGTAACAGTTTTATTAAAGTCGTCAACATTCAATCTTTTTGAGCTTTTAAAATCAATTACCAAGGACAACGCCTTGATGAGATTGGACTTACCAGCATTGTTATGCCCGATAATGACATTCGCACCGTCGTTAAATACTACTTCCTTATCCTTGAAGTTTCTGAAGCCTTTTATATGAATTTTGGATATATACATAGTCTTCTACAAAACAGTCAATTTTTGGTTTTTCATTGCGTACACCAAACTACGTAACAGCTAACAGTTTATGCACAAGCTTCCGCCATTAAGGGATATCTTAAACCTCCATCCCCTTTAACCATGCCAACTCAGCTTCTCTCCATACAAACATTTCCGGTAATACCGGGAAATTATTATTTACCACACTTTGAGAAAGAAAGTCAACCCCCCATTGCATACTTTTTTAAAAATGAGTATTTCTACCTATCCTCCTACTTTCTGTATTTGGTCCTTCATTATATACCATAAACCATAAAAACCCATATATTGCTGTAAGTTCTGGGCACAAATTAGGCACAGTCAAGTGAGTGGCCATTTGCAGTTTCAAATCTAGTCGGTGATGGCATTTCTACGCCTTTCTTCGGGATATGAGCGAATCTGTCGCAGCATATCGTCAGTGTCGAGCATTTTTAGCCCTGTCCGAAGTTTCGCGAAACAATCAGAACGCTGAGCATAACTATGACCTACTGATATGTCATAAATCTGATGTCCAGGGAATGCTAGTGTGTTATCATCTGTTTTCCCGCAGTGTACACATGCCAGTTTCTTCTCGGTTTTGTATATCTGAGTCTGCGTTGTCTCAGTGTTAATGGACGGTTTCTTGGATTTGAGGAAATCAAACAGTGTCATTGTTGGACTCCTTTCGTTGCCTTTTAGCAGATAACTATAATTATACAAAATTAGTATATCATGGATTTATTGTCCAATATGTTCAAAGAATTCCTAATTCCTTTACGGGCATGCTTACGCATTTGAGTGGGGCTCACACCTCCGACTCACCTCTCTTCGCCCTGCCAACTCAGTTATTCTCCATCTATACATTGCCGGTCTTGGCGGTAAATTAATGTACTTTTACCTGACCCCATACTACAGATGAATCAATTACCCTTACTGAGTTCTTCGATATCCTGATGGTCTTTCAATAACACTCCCAAATACGGCAGTTTTGATAGTTCTTCATCTAAGCGCTTAAAGTCGATTCTCGTATCTAAATTCAGAACCTGCAGCCATACAAGTAATTCACTTGTTGCCGGACGTTTTCGTAGGGCACGGTTACGCAAAGTAAGGAATCGTTGGATAGCCATCTTTAAGAATTCCTCGCTGAGGTTCCCAAACTCATCTTTTCTGACAGCAACAGCCTTTTCTATAATCCTGTCGTCAAAGTGAATATGGTGATACACGCAACGTCGTAGAAAAGGTTCAGGTAAACGCCGTTCGCTGTTAGAGGTGATGAAAACAATGGGACGTAGATGTCGTGGAGCAGAAATATTATCACCAGTTTCCTTGACAACGAATTCCATCTTGTCCAATTCATGGAGCAAATCGTTTGGAAAATCGCGTGGGGCTTTATCAATTTCGTCAATCAAAACTACTTGAGGTACGCCTTTTTCTTTTGCCTGAATAAATGCTTGCCAAAGTACCCTCGGCTCAACATAGTTGTTCTTATCCAGTTCTGGATAGCTGTGCCTTTCAAAATTTCGCAGGTTGGCGTCATGAAAATAGCGTACTGTGTCAAAATGATATAGCAAATCGTGAGCGGTGCTGTCAGATTTAACCTGAAAATGAATAACCGGCTCAATATCCAATTTATAGGCAGCATAATACGCCGTCTGTGTTTTACCTGTTCCCGGCTCACCAGTAATCAAAAGTGGTTCTCCAACCGCAATCGCAGTATTAATCGCTGTGTCTAATTGTTCACCTGGCACAAACCGCCTGGCATCAGCACGGAAAGTCCGATCTATGTCTGAAAAAGGCCGTTTGCACAGTATACTTTTATCCCCTAACTGTCCTTCTCGTTCAAATTGAACTAAATGAAACGGATATTTATTCATACGCACTCCTTTCAATAATCATATTTTTCTTGCAACTCTTCATTTTTTTGTCCATCTTCCTCACTTAAATCCCATGCACGTTCTAACAAGTGTTTTAACTCTTCAACGGTTTTCTCGTAATGTCCACCGGTTTTTTCCAGAATAACCTCGAGAACCTTATCGCGGCGTTTAATAGGGAGATGAATATTATGTGTACGAAGAAAGTCGAGCAAATCAGTACGGGCAATACGTTCCATCTTATCCAGCAGTCGGAAAACTGTCTTATCCAAGTAGAGATCATTCAATCGTTCTTTATCGATGATACATTTACGGAATGTTGGAGGTTTTTTCACCACAAAAGATATTCCTAATAATGCAAATTGCTGAGGTTCCAACAACGATACAAACTCAGCATCCCACCATTCCAGGTACTCCCTCAATCTTCGTGGATTGATTAATTTGGGTGATGTGACAGGGATATGACGCATATACACCAGGGTCTGTGTGCCGAACCTGCCATGTGTTTCAGTTCGTATCCGGGCAGGAATATCTGTCATAGAGTTAACTTCAAACGCTTCAGTTAGCATATCGCTAAAAGATCGATTTACATTATGAAATTCCATAGGCCATTCCGGTCTCACTTCATAAAGGTGCGTATTTGGCAAATCCCTGCGAATATCTACATTTAATCGCTGATGAAAAATTTCGATCCCTTGGCCTTCTTCACCATACCATACAAAGGCGAAGCTGCGAGGTTTTCTCTCACGCAGCATTTCCCTGGTATAATGGCTTACCTTGGCAAATTGTGCAACTCTGTCAATCTTGAGATGCCAGTGCGGATCGTGAACCAACCGATTGGCTGGCGTGGGTGGATTGGAACGCCAAGTGTCATAATGGCAATGGAACACTGGGTTCATCCACCTTACATTATCCACGCTTAAATCGAGCGCATTCATGTCACTATACAGGTTTGCAACAGCTTTATGAGGGGGAATCCCTTTCAACAAAACGCTTTCCCAGAACCTTATTGCCTGCTCCTGCGCGGTGTCAATTCTAGCTACAGTACGGTTCGTAACAACTGCTGGTATAAAATCTTCCAGTTGCATTCCAGCCCCCAAAAATCCAGCCGCATTCCCCTGACAACAGTTGATATAAACTAAACACGGTTTACTGGTCATGTGCCGCAGGCAAAGTGCAAAATTTGCGATTGGTACATCTTTACACTGCTTATCGGTACCAGTGGCAAACAGCAATGCTCCTTTATGAATATTTCCTTGCCCGTGACCATAATAATAAACAATTTGTGGTTCAAATTCTTTGATTAACCTAGTAAATTCTTCCCAGGTAGTGGCTAACTTTAAGTGGCTACCAAACAATAAACGATGATCGGCTCTTGAAAGTAAATTTCCCAACACTTCAAGATGATTTTCAGCCCTGGTCTTTGCAACATTGAGTGGTTGAGGGGCTATGACTAACATCCTGGGTGAAGGAGGTAATTCGTAGTCGCAGATATCGCTGTGGCTCGAAAGTATTATAGACCAACCTGCTGTAGAGAGAAACACACCTTTGTTTGCTAACAGTATCCAGGGTAATCCTGAAATGTGTTCATCCTTGGTAATGATGCGAACTTCCACATCATCTGCATCATTGTGGTGATGACTCAGTTTGCCAAACAGTTGATTATAAAGGTAAGTCCCGATTTCCAATTGCCCACGCTCATCAAAAACATTCTCAAGAACGCTTTCATGATAATCGACTAGCGCCTGAATAAGGGAACCTAGTGAGTACGAATGTCCTTTAATAGAAATTTCAACTTCTTTCCCCAATTTGAGTTCGGGCAGTGATATGGCAACGTTTGGATTGCCATGATGAATTGAGGCGATATAGCGATCTTTTGAAAGTTGAATTTCCACGAAATATCTTACAGATGTTTTCATTTTTGCTCCTTATTTAGACGGACCCTCGTAAACCTAATCATGTTTGTCGTATTTAGTTTTTGGAAGATATCATTCCCTCACCCATACTTCAACCCGCCGACTTTTTGCTTGGCTCCGTGCAGTTGGATTGAATCCAAATGGAACTTCTTCTCCCATACCCAAAGTTATATACTTTGTATATATTCCCTTCGACTGAAGTTTTTTCTTAACTTCATTAGCTCGCCTTAATGATAGACTAATGTTAATATTACTAAAATATGGACCTTTAGTATTATCACAAAAACCGATAAGAATAATTTCCTTGAATGACTGATTTTTCAAAAATTTTACCAATCTTTCCATATCATAAAAAGCAGTATTATCTAAACTGTAACTGCCGATTCTAAAGTAGAAATTTATTGAAAGTCTTTTTGCATTCTTTACGGCCTCCATATAATCATTATTCTGAAGCATATAGTTATTATCGATTTTTGAAATGAAAAACGGAACAAAACCACTTTCTTGTACAATTTTTTGCCCTTTAAAAGATAAAGCATAGTTTAGAAAATTCATATTTAAAGGATTACCTTGATTTAGCTGAGTATAAAAATAAAGACGACTAGATAATGGATAGTCTCTTGTTGCAATATTAAATTCACTTGGGGCAAGAGTCCGGGTATTCTGTTCAAATAAAACGATCGCTTTGCAATTACCAATAAAAGAACGACGGACTATACCAATAGAGTACAAATCCTCGGACACCATGCTGGAAAGATCAGAGAGGGAAAAAGTACGTTTTGCAGTAGAGACAAGGGATTCTTCTTTTACATCAAGAACATATCTCTTGAAAGTACTGTACGTCTCAGACATATCATTTGGAGCATATACCTGAATAGGCCCTTTATGGCTTCCGATTTGCGACCAATCGGACACTTTTCCACTAAAAATATCGGAAATTTGTTTGATACTCAATTGATTAATTGGATTGCCTTGATTTACAATCACAGCAATTACATCTAATCCTATGACATGTTCACTGATAACTGAAGTCATGTCAGCAAGATGAGGTAATTCTTCTTGCTCTTTCTTAGTAATACTTCGAGAGGCCAAAACAATATCACATCGATTATTTTGGAGATCAATAAATCCTGCTGATGTTCTCTGTGCTAGAATTTCTATCCCGATTTTCTTTCCATCAATGTTCCCTTCAATTATTTTTTTATCAGACCTTTCTGAGATTGTAGTGACCTCAGTTGCTTTTAATACATCTATCAGAAAAGTTTTTGCTAATTCAGGAGCAAGTTCTTCAACAATAGTAGTTGATCCACTTAATCGTAATATAACATCTTTTTCTTTGAGAGAAGAAATAAATCCTGATAAAGGACGTATTAATAAAATAGGCTCTCCATTTCCTCTTGCCTTAGTGTTGTCTAATACTGCCAAAATTTCTGCCTCTGTGACAAAAATATTCTCTCCAGGTTTAAAGATTTCTTCCAGTTTGGTAAACCAAGATATATCTTCTCCTTGTCCTATATTCACCGAGCGGTCAAATTTCGAAAGGAAATCCTCAAAGATTAACATTTCAGGGATTTTACCTGCCGTCCACCAAACCAATTGGCTGCAATTAATCAGGGGACCAAGATCATCCTGAATATATTGGATTGTCTCTTTTATATTCCATGTTCCATTGTTATCCGGTAGGATTCGATATAAAACATCTATAGAATTGGTTTTAAGCAGGGTATCACGGAAGCTTAGTAATTTGGAAGTGTCTTCTGACGAAAGATTCCTGGTGCCAATTTCAATCCCGACACTTCTCAGTCGATCTTGTGGTACTTTTTCTCCTATTTTTTCTTGCCAACTTTTTAGCATACCAGTAGTTGTCCCGAATTCCGACAAGGTACAATATTCTACAATAAGGTTGATGTCTGGAAACTCTTCGCTGCAGGGTCGTTCAATATATTTTTGGGCCAATACAACCTGAAGCATTCTGTCCTTCTTAACTGTAAAATCCCTACTTGGTTTATTGTGACCTCCTCCATATACTGTCAGGCGATATTTACCGTTGACGGTCAAAGTATTTTGAATAAGCGTGTTACTTCTCCCTGACATCTCAACCAGCCATTCATTGCCATTCCATTTTTCAATCAATACAGGAACATCATTAAGTCTAACAAATTCAGAACCATCTCTCCGTACCACCTCCCAAGTTTCCTGCCTTATAATGCTACTGCCATTAGAAGACAAGAAAAAGTATGCACTAATACTAAAACTGCCACCAAAAGATACTACCAGGCAAAAAAGAAAAATCACTATCAGTCCCCACTTCCATCTTGGCATCGAGGACATCCCAAATCCAGGAATTTCCGGATTATCGACAATTTGGGTAAGCCGTTGTAAGGCATGATTGTTTTTTGGTTTAATGCGTAAAGGAACCTTGTCCTGTTCTCCCTGGAATCCAAAATTTTCCAGTTCAGCTCTGATTGTGTCTCCAAGCGGTGTTTCTACCAATTGTGCCAACCGTTTTAAATCATTGTTTTGCTCCAATTCCATACGTACTCGCTCTTTCTTTATTTCCCACTTTAAATATGCCAAGCTATCTTTTTCTTTTGGTTCTCTTTCTTCTATCTTTTTTATAAGGAATCTCAAAACATCTTCCTGTTCAGACACACTTCGACGAACCAGGAAACCTGTGCGTAAAATTTTCAATACCTCAACGGAAAAGCGCAGGCCAGACACTGTCCGTGTAGTTCCAGGTAGTCGATGCAATCGTTCAATTCTTCCAGGTGATAATACAGGATGGAATTCACGACGCAGTGCATCTGCCAATCCCAAATTGACTGGTTGAAACATCGCACAATCTTGTGCCCAGGGTAAGGCATCGCCGAGTAATTGTTCGATATACCCTTTGAGTGTTTTGTTTGCCTGGGAAGAGCTTTCCTGTGCTTTCTTCGCATTTTCCGAAAAATCATCTTGTGGGCTTTCCTCTGTCAGGAATCTTACAACAGCTTTCTTTATACCTTCAGGTGTGGCAGGATAGATCGGAATGCCGAAGCGGAGGGGTATTTTTGCAGTTTCATCCCAAAATCGTTGTTCCCTGAGTTCCAACCAAGCAACCATGGGCCATCTAGAAATCTTCTCCAAGAAAAAATCGCTTTCACGTTCAGTAAAGCTTCTTCCGTCAGAAAATATTAACAATAGATAGCCACTTCGTTGATCTTCAAAATCATCAAGGTAATATTTTAAATTATCCTCAGTTCTAAAAACTTCCGGTGTGTCTATAAATTCACCATACAACACAGGTATTCCTTGACAACACATGCCCATTGCTAGCTCTTTAGCAATAGGGTTCCAGGCAGTCGGTTCTGCATAGGCGTCTGCCAGGATTAGTAATGACCGAACTTTTTTGCATTTATAAAATTCGATTGCTGGAATCCCTCCGCAACGTACTGTCGCTTCAATAGATGCTCGTAAATTTAGCACCTTACCGGCGTGTTCACTTTGAAAATATCCCATCGAATCGGCAAGCTCACTTAGAGTCTCTTCATCGAAACTAGGCACAGGTTTACCACCAATTGAACCTACTGAAAAATGGCTTGGTTTATTCTCATCCCACTCTACTGATTTATCTTCGGAAATTTTGCTAATAAACCAGAAATACAAAAACCAACATAATGCAAACCATGCTAAAGCTAAAACAATACCTACAATATATATACATTTTTCTGAAATTTCGAGTGGTTCGTAGACGAATTCTTTTGCATCGTAAACATTTGCAAGTGATTCGTTTTTGATTTCTTCTATGTCGTAGACCTTTGCGTAACGTGTATCTATAGAAATAGAGTATGTTGATACACTATACTTTAAATTAATTATCTGGGGGCTATTGGATGCATCGTAAAAAATCTCTAAGGAAGCAATGCGAGACCCCTCAATATTGGAAACAGGAAAAAATTTCACAGAAATGTTATAACTTTCCCCCGCAGCGATGGTCCTATTTTTATATTCACCTATCAAACTAAAATCGTCTGCATACGGTCCTGAAATTTTAATGTCCTCAATATGCAGTGGCACCGAACCCCTATTGTTAATAGTAATTTCTTTTGTCCCTTTTTCACTGAAGTTCAATTTCGTTGTACTCAGCCCAATTACCGGCTGGGGACTTGTTGAGATAAAATGTTGTATTGCCAACACTCCTGCATAGATAAGTACAATGGATAAAGCAACCAATAATTTAATTTTGAGCCAAGATTTTTTTATATTTGTTTTTTTCTGAATTGGTTCTTCTTTCATTTTCTTTATATGTGTATTTGACTTTTGGGAAATATTGCACCCCTGAGTTAACTGTTGCAAATCCTCCAATGCTTTTTGTATATTTATGTCTGCAAACAATTTTTCTTCTCCGGGTTTAAGTTCACGAAATTGCTCAAACCGTCGCCAAATAATCGTCTGTTGATATTGGTCTTTTGCCAGAAGTGCGCTTAATGTATCCCGCAGCCGTTCGAACGTCCAAAATCCTCCTGTTTGCAAAACGAGTTGAATCCGCCTGTAATCACGAATAGTCATACATATCCCATCTGAGGCAAGGGATGCCAAAAAAGACTGGAATGGAATAATTCTCATCGTAGAAAAAACCACATAGGATTGCTTTACTCTATTTTCATAAAAGTTATGCTTCTCTAATATTTTAGGAGAATGAAGAAACGTGCGAAAGCAAATCTTTTCTGTCTCAAATGTATTCCAAATGTTTTTTCATTGGAAAAGTAGTAAGTAAATTCAGTTAAAGCAATAAAAGTAATAAGCTTCCTCCATTAGGGGATGTAATCTAGCCTCCATCCTGTTAACGATGAGTACATAGGTAACACTTTTGTCATAGAAAAAAGGGGCCGGTGCGTGCAAAAGTGCAAATTTTGGACTAAAAAAAGAGATGGGCAAGAAGAATACGAAAATCTAAAGTCTCTCATTATCTCCCCGTCATCTTATATTTCTCCTTGCCAACTCAATTGTTATCCATCCAATCTTCATCAGTTCTAATTCTGATTGGGCTTCCGCCCTTAGGGTCTGAGCACTTTTCAGCTCACCCCTTCTGCAATTTCCCACTTGATTTGTCCTTTTCCACTTAACCACTGCCTATCTTTCGTCTTCCGTTTTAATTGGAGCTTTCAACATCCACTTTTCTTCAACTCATCAGCTCTCCAAGTTATAAGTTATCACAGAAGAAAAAAAATTTCAAGCTTTTTTAAAGAAAAAAATATATCTTGACTTTTCTTCTTTATTATTCTGTCAGACCAGTAGCGAAAGCCAGAACAAGCGAGCGTGTAGTTAAAGTGGAGGTAGTGGTGTTGGAAGAGAGATGATGGAATTTGTGGTAGGAAACCGATATGCGGCAAAAAACGCGATGTAGAAAAGTTACCTCTGCCCCACCGCTTCTTTTAAATCTATATTATTCGACTCACTTTCCGGCATTTCAAAACTGTTGACCAGCCTTTGCTGCCATTCCATCAAGGCTTTTGCATATCTTCCGATGGTAGAGATGTTTGCATGGCCCAGGGTGGCCTACAATGAAACCAGATCGCCACCTTTTCTCAAAAGCGCATACGTTGCAAACGAATGGCGTAAATCGTGGAACCGTGCCCCTTTGATACCCAGGCGCTTTAATAGGCTCTGCCAACTTCGCTTGAAATCCACCATGGGTTTACCGGTTTTCGGGTTCTCAAAGGGGGTGGCACCCCCAGAGCTGCGTCAAAGTCTTTTTAGAAGCTTGACGCGATTAATTATGAGTGAAGAATGATGAATGATGAAGATAAAACCATCTAAAGATGAATTATGAATTATGAGTATTGAGTGATGAAGATAAAAAAACCTTTAGCTGAATTACCTTTTTTTCATCATTCATCATTCTACATTCATCATTAGACTTTGACGCATCCCTGGTGGCACCCCCAACCCAAAAAGGCCCTGCGGGCCATATCGAAGGCTTCCTTAAATGAATCATTTCATTAACAAAGACCCATAGACCACAATTTAATGTACATGCACAGAAAGTCGCCACCTGGAGGGGTTTGGAACAGGGCTACGTCAAAGTCTTTTTTGAAGCTTGGCGCGATCAATTATGAATGATGAGTTGGTTCGATGAATGATGATGATAAAACCATCTAAAAACCTCTGGTTTTAATCACTTTTCTTTTTCATCATTCATCGAACCAATTCTGTATTCATCATTGAACTTTGACGCATCCCTGGGGTTGGGAAACCTTTACTCATAATACATTTAACAGTAGGTATGGAGGAATGAAGAAAAACTTTGTTTTTTTTGCGTGTATTTATAGAATATTACTAGATATATATCAATTGCCGTTCCGGGAGAGATTCAGCTTGTAAAACAATTCAAACATTGAATGGTTAAGGGGAATTCGCCTGATTTTCCTGGTTTTGCTTTTCTGGGCCACAACTATGATAAAAGCACCTTCCAGGTTTACCTGGTCACAGCCCGAACCAGCCGGAACCAAAAAGAGCTGGCTTGTCCGGGAAATTCCAAATTACAAATTCCAAATTACATACTACTCTGCGGAGTGGCTCCGCTACGTAGCACGAGTGCTACTCTGCGAAGTAGCCTCGCTACGTAGCACGAGACGAATTCCAAATCCAAAATCCCAAATTACAAAACAAAAAAGGTGAGAAAAAAATTGTCTGTAAACATTCTATATTAAACTCTTTACAGACTTGTCAAAAAATATCTTGCCAGAAAATGGCAAAACTTTATGATTAAGTAATCACTCAAGGTTTAATATTTCGCTTTTCCTCATGCCGGTATTGATTGCAACCATTATAATGTGCCGGAGAGGGGTCTTTGAATTGTCGATAAGCCGCCTTATTTCCAGCTCCGAGAGAATCCGCTCCTTTTGCTCTTCCTTTGCCATATCGAACTCAATTGTTTACAATTAGGTTCAACGAAATATGGCGTTACATCCATCTTTTCGTTAAGTAACTAGAACTCTTTCATTTGAAGTCAAAGTTTTTTAATGATATAATTTCTTTATGAAAAGAGCATTCATAATCGAATTCCAGGTTACATTTAATTCATATTCATTGGCGCGAAAGCTTGAAAATTACTCCGACTCAGCTTTTGATTCTAGCTTAAATTTGATTTCAAGTGGGATTCCGAAATACAATTAGGAGTAATACATAATGAGTATCGATAAACGAGTCGAAAAAAGTCAATACGAAATAATGCTAGAGAGAATTGGAGTCATTCTTGATGAAGGAAGAACAAAAGCTTACTCTACTGTCAACAACATCCTGATAAGAACGTATTGGGAGATTGGTAGAGAAATTGTGGAATATGAACAGCAAGGCAAAAAAAAGGCAGAATATGGTTCAGAGTTGTTGGATAGAATCTCGAAAGACCTTAGAATGAAATATGGAAAAGGTTTTAGCCGTCGGAATGTACTTGATATGAGACGATTTTACCTGGTTTTTAGAAAATGGCAGACAGTGTCTGCCAAATTGAGCTGGAGTCACTATACAATATTATTGAGTCTTTCAGACGATTTAGCAAGAAACTTTTATGAAAAACAGTGTATTAAAGATAATTGACGGTCAGGGAGCTAAAAAGACAGATACAATCAGCCCTATTTCAACGAATTGCTTTAAGCAAAGATAAAAAGGGAGTTCTTCAATTGGCTCAAAAAGGTCATATTATAGAAACCGGTAAGGATATTGTAAAAGATCCATATGTAATGGAATTTCTCGGACTCTCTGAAAATCATCGCTATTCAGAGAAGAAGCTGGAAGAAAAAATTATCGATAATCTGCAAATGTTTCTTTTAGAATTAGGGAAAGGATTTGCTTTTGTAGGACGTCAATATAGGATTACGTTAAATAACCGGCATTACTATATTGACCTGGTATTTTATCATCGGATATTAAAATGTTTCGTTCTTATTGATCTTAAAATTGGATTCGTTGACCATGGAGATATTGGGCAGATGAATATGTACCTGAACTACTTTAAAAAAGAAGAAGGCGTTGAGGAGGATAATGAACCAGTGGGCATTATTCTTTCTGCTGAAAAGGATGAGGTATTTGTAGAGTATGCACTTGGGAGTATTTCCAATAGCATATTTGTGTCCAAATACCAGACATATTTACCGGATAAGAAAATCCTCCAGGCTAGATTGAAAAAACTTCTTGAGGAAAGCAGTAAGGATCGATAGAAAATTTCAATACGACTAAATGTTAAAACCCACCAATAGCCACAATTTAGGCACAATCGGGGGATGTGGGGCTAACAAGAAAAAACGCCAAAAACGGAGAGCCTTGATAATAAATGAATTGAAGGTTTTAATCGGAAGGATTTAAACCTATGCCTGTTGTTTGATGAGAACAAAGGGCATACTTTGACGTTTTGACCCACCATCCCCGCGTTCTAAAATCCAGTCATTAAAAATCAAAAAATAAGCAACGACGTAACCCGGACGAGTCGGAACCAAAAAAAATTAGCCCACAGAACACACAGAAGACACAGAAGTTTTTTGTTATAATCTTCCTTTATTTTTCTGTGTTTTTCTGTGTGTTCTGTGGGCTTTAATATATTAGTCACTTTAATTACTTTCTGCCATTTTCAGACAAGATTTTTCTGAGAAATAATTACTATCTACGAATGACTATCCTTCTCGCGGTTCCTCTTCATCCTGTCTTTGTTCATTCTCATCTTCACCTCCATCTTTATCCGTGAGCGGTTCGTCGTGGTAGTAATAACAGTAGTCTTGCCTAACCCCTTTCTTTCTTTTTTTCCAACAATTATTTTATCTCCTCAACGTGCAGTTCCCATTCCTCTTCTTCATTTTCTTCTAAATAATATATTTTATCACTTTCAATTGTACTTAATTTTACCCCCAGAAGCTTAGACATCAGTGAAGGCTTATTGAACCCAGGGATGAACACCTCTTTTTGAATATTACCCTTCATATCCATGATAATATATTCTTCCTTTTTGCTTTGAAAGAGTTTTTTTTACATTAGTTATTATAAATAGTTAAATTGAAGAATACATCTTGTTTTCGGGGAATGACGCTTTGCTTTCGGTAAATGGCGAGTGCCAGGTTCTTGAGCTCAACTTTGAAAAAAATGAAGATTACGACATTTTTTTGTTGACAAATATAACCAAACTGGTTATAATTTATTTATGAGGAATTTAATATATGTATCCACCTTTCAAAATGCCTTGTTTGGAAAGTCACAGGTACGTATTTCTAAATCGAGAGTTACATTCAAAATAAAAAATAAAGTAAAGGAGTTTACCATGAATCATTCGAAGAGTGGGAGATTATTCTTCCAATTTATTTTAGCGATATTACTCATTGCATCCAGTTTGTTTGTAATGGGCCAATCAGCACCCCTCGCCACCACAGGAGCGGCATCCGGGGTGGGTTCAACAGATGCCACCCTGAACGGTACAGTGAATGCCAATGGTGTGGAGACCGCGGTCTTCTTCGAGTATGGGTTGGATACCAATTACGGCAACACAGTCCCAGCGATCCAGAGCCCGGTGACCGGCACTTCTGACATATCAGTAAGTGCCGTCATCTACGAGCTTTTTCCCAATACCACATATCACTACCGGGTGGTAGCCCAGAGTGCCAACGGCACCACTTATGGAGCCGACATGACCTTCACCACGCTGCCGCTTCCTCCCAACGCCATAACAAATACGGCCTCGGGGATCGGAGCCGACAGTGCCACATTAAACGGTACGGTAAATGCGCGTGGCAGCAGTACCACCGTCACTTTCGAATATGGTACAGACACCAGTTACGGAACAACCGTCACCGCCGATCAAAGTCCGGTGACGGGTACCAGCGCCACAGGAGTAAGCAAAACCATTACCGGGCTTGCCAACAATACCATCTATCATTACCGGGTAAAGGCAATAAACGCAGGCGGCACGACATATGGTTCGGACATGACCTTTACCATCAATGCTGTGGCACCGACAGCGGTTACCAATGCAGCGACCGGGGTTGGTAACGATATTGCCACACTCAACGGTACGGTAAATGCCAGCGGTTCAGAGACCACAGTCACCTTCGAGTACGGACTCGATACCAGCTACGGCACCACGGTTACCGCAATTCAGAGCCCATTGACCGGCACCACTGACACGGCTGTAAGTGTGATGGTTGACGATGTTGTGCCAAACACCACCTATCATTACCGGGTAGTCGCAGTAAACGCCGGCGGCACCACGTATGGTTTGGACATGACCTTCACCACGCTGCCCCTCGCCCCCATTGCTGTCACCCATACAGCCTCGGCAGTAGGAACCACAGGCGCCACCCTGAACGGCACAGTGAATGCCAATGATGGCAGCACTATTGTAACCTTCGAGTACGGTACCGATACCACCTACGGTACCATTGTCACTGCGGACCAGAGTCCGGTGACCGGTTCAACTGATACAACGGTGAGTAAAACCATTTCCGGGCTGAGCGAAAACGTCACCTATCATTACCGGGTAAAGGCAGTTAACGCAGGCGGGACAACATATGGTGCGGACATGATATTTACCACCGGGAAGGTTGCACCTACAGCGACGACCCATGCGGCCTCCGGGATAGGTACCACCAGCGCCACGTTTAACGGAACGGTGAATGCCAATAATGACAGCACCACTGTAACTTTCGAGTACGGAACCGATACCAGTTACGGCAGAACTGTCACTGCGGACCAGAGTCCAGTGACCGGTTCCTCTGATACGGCGGTTAGTAAATCTGTTTCCGATCTTATTCCCAACACCATTTATCATTTCCGGGTAGTGGCACAAAACGCCGGGGGCACCACCAATGGTGCGGACCTCACATTTACTACGAAAGCTGCACCCACTGTTACCACCCATACAGCCACAGCAGTAGATGCCACTGGGGCCACCCTGAACGGCACGGTGAATGCCAATAACGATAGTACCACCGTAACCTTTGAGTACGGTTTGACCACTGCCTACGGTACCACAGTGACCGCTGATCAAAGTCCGGTTACCGGTAACACCAACACTGCGGTCAGTAAAGTCCTTACCGGGCTGGCCAGCAACACCACCTTTCATTACCGGGTGGTAGGACAAAATGCAAACGGTACCACCTATGGTGTGGACATGACGTTTTTCACCTCGGCACCGGCTGCCCCCACGGCTACCACACAGGCAGCGACATTGGTGGTAACCGACGGTGCCACCCTGAACGGTATGGTAAATGCCAATAATGCCAGCACTACAGTGACCTTTGAGTACGGTTTGACCACCGCCTACGGCACCACGGTGACTGCCGATCAAAGCCCGGTTACCGGTGCCACCAACACCGCGGTTAGCAAAGCCATTACCGGTCTGAGCAACAACACCACCTACCATTACCGGGTGGTTGCGGTAAACGCCCAGGGTACCACCTATGGCGGTGATATGACCTTTAATACCGGCAATGCACCCGCGGCTGCCACCAATGCCGCTACAGGGGTAGGGGCCAGCATTGCCACGCTAAATGGTACAGTTAATGCCAATAATTTTACGACGACAGTGACCTTTGAGTACGGAACCACCACCTCCTACGGCACCACGGTGACTGCGGATCAAAGTCCGGTCATTGGAACCGGCAACACACCGGTGAGCAAAACCATAACCGGTCTGCTCCCCAATACCACCTATCATTACCGGGTGAAGGCCCAGGGTTTCGGAACCACCTATGGCGCTGACATGACGTTTACCACAGGGAGTTCGCCTACTGCCACCACCAATGCAGCTTCATCGGTAGGTGCCACCACCGCCACTCTTAACGGCACGGTTAATGCCAATAATGTCAGTACTACGGTGACCTTTGAGTATGGTCTGAATACCAGCTACGGTAAAGTCGTAACAGCCGACCAGAGTCCGGTTACCGGCAGCACCAACACAGCGGTCAGCTACAGTCTGAACTCTTTAACTCCCAACACCACGTATCATTACCGGGTGAAGGCCAAGACCGCCACCGATACCGTCTATGGGGCGGACATGACCTTTACCACCGGCGGTTTAGCCCCCACTGCCACCACCAATGCAGCCTCTGGTGTAAGCACCACCGGCGCCACCCTGAACGGCACAGTGAATGCCAAAAACGACAGCACCACCGTCACCTTCGAGTATGGTCTTGACACCGGTTACGGCTCTACTGTCACCGCAGTTCAAAGTCCGGTTACCGGGAGCAGCAATAAAGCTGTCAGTGCACCCTTAACCGGTTTGACCAGTAATACCACCTATCATTACCGGGTGAAGGCACAGAACAGCTCAGGCACGACTTATGGTGCGGATATGACCTTTTTCACCAATCCGTCAGGACCCACAGCCTTCACACAAGCGGCTTCAAATGTATCACCCACCAGCGCCACCTTGAACGGCACGGTTAATGCCAATAACAACAGTACAGCTGTCACCTTCGAGTACGGCACCGATACCAGTTACAGTAGAACCATTACCGCAGACCAGAGCCCGGTTACCGGCTCTGTCGACACAGCGGTTAGTGTCACCATTACCGGTCTGGTTCCCGATACCACGTATCATTTCCGGGTAGTGGGTCAAAATTCCGTTGGCACCAGTAATGGTGCGGATATGACCTTTAACACCAGCACCTCCTTACCCACGGTAACCACAACGGCGGCTTCGGATATAGGGCCTGACAGCGCGACATTGAATGGCCTGGTTAATGCCAATAACAACAGCACCACTGTCACCTTTAAGTACGGCACCGATACCAGTTACGGTACCACCGTGACTGCGGATCAGATCCCCGTCACCGGATCTACCGACACAGCGGTTAGTGCTACCATTACCGGTCTGGTTCCCAATACCACGTATCATTTCCGGGTAGTGGGTCAAAACATCCATGGGATCAGCGAAGGTACGGACAGGACCTTTACCACCAGTCCTCCCCAGACTCCCACTGTGACCACTGCAAGAGTGACGAAAGTAACCTTTAACAGGGCAATATCCGGGGGTACCGTGATCGATGAAGGTGCTGCGCCGGTTACGGCCAGGGGTGTTTGTTGGAGCACAATCCCCAATCCCACCACTGCGGATTTTATCACATCAGACGGTTCCGGCCCCGGTTCCTTTAAAAGTAAACTCAAACACCTGACCGAAAATACCACCTACTATGTCAGGGCCTATGCCACCAACTCATACGGTACCTCCTACGGAGAGGAATTCCAATTCACCACCGATAGTAAAAATGTCAGCGTAACTCTTATAAAACCACGCGAAGGAGATGTCGTATCGGGAACAGTGACCATCCAGGCTGTGGCCAGGGCAACTAAAGCTGGCGGTTACAGTCAGTCCAGGGCCCTAAAAATCGTCAAAGTGGCGTTTTACATCGACGACACACAGATCGCAGAGGATGAAAAGACGCCTTATAAAACCAATTGGGATACCACCTCTTACCCTGACGGCAGCTATACTGTCAAAGCCGTGGCGTACAATACGAATAATGATAGTTCCCAGGATTCCGTTACGGTGACGGTGAACAATTCCTCCCCCCCAACATCGACGATCACAACAAACCGTGACCAGTTATTTTTCAGAGCGGTCCCCTTCGGTAAAAAGGATTTCCTGTTTACCAAACCCCAACTATTATTGATCAAGAACAGCGGCAGCTATAAAGTGAAGTGGACCATATCCACGGATGCCGATTGGCTCTCTACTTCACCGCGGTGGGGTAAGGGCTCGCGTGTGGTCATTGTATTTGCGAATCCAAATGGCAAGGACGCAGGTACCTATTCCGCTTCATTAAACATTATAGATCGCGATACCTCTACTGTTTTGGTTACAGTGGCCGTCCGATTAACCGTCTACGAAAGCAACGCCTCACAGCCGCCTTTCGGGGCCATGAATGCGCCAGTGGATGGCGTTATGGTCAATAACAATGTCTCAATCACCGGATGGGCCCTGGATGATATCGAGGTCACCGGGGTAAAGATTTACCGAGCCCCAGTAGCCAATGAAGGCAGCAGTCATATATACATTGGTGACGCTACCCTATTGGACGGCGCACGACCGGATATGGAAATCACTCACCCGGATTTCCCGTTAAACTACCAGGCCGGCTGGGGTTATTTACTGAATACCAATTCCCTGCCCAACCAGGGCAATGGTACCTTTATATTGTATGCCGAAGCTACAGATAAAGAGGGCAATACCATCACATTGGGCAGTAAGACCATTACCATTGACAATTCCAATGGGGTAAAACCCTTTGGCGGTATTGATACACTCACAGTGGAAGAAACCACTGAAGGGGCGAATGCAGTGAGTTTTGGCTGGACTTTGACACCTCAGCCCAATACCATTCCCATTGACGGTTCTTCCATCACTGTCTGGGTGGATGGTTTACCATTGGGAAACCCGGTCTACAACCGGTACAGGAAAGACATTGCCGCCTCCTTCCCGGGTTACAATAACAGGGATGGTGCAGGTGGTTATTTCTCCTTAGACACCTCTTCGCTTACCTACGGTGTTCACACCATGGCATGGTCGGTGGAAGACGACGCCGGAAACAGTGATACTGTTGGCTACCAATACTTCTCTATCGAGAATATTGAAACGCCTGTAATGACAGATTCCACTGGCATAACCTTCACCAGTCTTGAACAACTTGAGAATACCGAACTCCTGCATATGGAGCCGATTTTTTTCAAGAAAGGTTATCGCCCCAATGGAGAAACCGGGGTACTGCTCCTGAATGAGAAAGGAATCGGCACAGTGACGATTAATGAATTGGAACCGATTGAACTGGAATTGGGGAAAAATATTACTGCTGCAAAGGGTTACCTGGTGACTGGCGATCGCCTGAGGGATTTACCTATTGGTTCAACCCTGGATTATAAATCTGGCCGGTTTTCCTGGTTGCCGGGACCGGGATATTTTGGCAAATACCTTTTGGTGTTTGTATTAAAGGATACGGATGGTCTGTATACCTGGACACGTGTTCAGGTCACCATTGAACCGAAATTCAAAAAATAAAAAAAACAGGCGTGCCAAAGGGGACTGCATTTGCAGTTCCCTTTGGCACTTCACCAAAATAGAATTCCTGTTCAACTTAAATCTCGCTATTAAAAATAGAATACCTGATCCCATATTTTTTTTTCACAAATTATTGGGAAAAAATTTTCTAAAGTGCAAATATGGAGGCTCTTATGTGTTGAATATAAATAGGAGGTTTATATCATGAAAAGAATTGTAATTACAATAACAATCCTATTTATAATTTTATTTTCAGTTCAATCTTGCAAAAAGGTAGATTCCCGCTCAGGCTATGAACCGATGGTAAGAGATGACGGCTGGCTCATATCTACTGCTTCAGAACAGGGAGTGGATACGGAAAAATTGAATGATGTCTACGAAGCGGCTGAGAGCATTTCAAATATATACAGCTTACTGGTGGTGAAAAACGGATACTTGATTGCAGAAAAATATTTCAATGGCAAAGGGATAGATAATGCAACTCCCACTGCTTCAGTAACCAAGAGTTATATCTCTGCTCTGGCAGGTATTGCCTTAAGAGAGCAGGTATTAACCAGTTTGGATCAAAAGATGATGGAATTCTTTCCTGAATTCGACTGGGAGGAACTGGACCCCCGGAAATCCCAGATTACCCTCCAGCACATACTGCAAATGCGCTCAGGGTATCCCTGGGAGGAGTTTGACGGTTATCTGAATTCACTCTTCTCCAGTTCCAATTGGATCCCTCTCATCAAGGAATTCCCTCTCATTACCGATCCGGGAACGAGATTTGGTTATTCAAATTTTACGGCTCATATGATGGCCATTATCCTGGCAAGAGCGGCCAACACCTCCTTAATGACCTTTGCCAGGACCCATCTTTTCGATCCATTGGGGGTAGAGGTGGCATCCTGGCCGGCCGATGCCCAGGGATACTATTACGGAAGCGGTGATATTGCGTTTACTCCCAGGGACATGGCAAAGTTCGGTCTCCTCTATTTAGATGGGGGTATGTATAATGGCAACCAATTAATCCCATCGGACTGGGTTATTGAATCTTTCGAATCCTATTCAACCACCACCTATAGTTCTGACATTCTATCATACATTCGCCAGCTGGAATATGGGTATTTATGGTGGTCCGGTACTTCAGGAACCCATCGCTTTCATTTTGCCTGGGGGCATGGAGGACAACTGATTTTTATACTCGATGATTTAAACATGGTGATTGTTACCTCTGCCGAATATTTGGGTGGTCAGTTCGGACAGGAGGCCTGGCGAAAAGAGAGCGCAGTAATGGAATTGGTGGGGAAATTTATCTTTTCCCTCTAAAAAATCCATCGCCAAAAACAAGAAATAGGAAAAATAGTAACGAAATTAAAGGGTCGCGCTCCGGCTCGTCTGATTTAGGTGTCATCCTTTTTGAAATCTCATTTACGGAGAATGATTCTTAATATCTCCCGAAGTTGAACATAGAGAAAGGCAAAAAGAACCCCAATGAGTATGTCCACCAGTCGTAAATCCATTTTCGCCGACAACGAACCGGAATACCTTAAAAAAGCAATAAAACCCGCTGCCAATACAGTTGGCACAAACAGGTCATGGCGTCCTTTTACTTTTTCGTAAACCATAAGAAAGAAAAGAGTCATTACAAAATAACCAATGGATTGCAGCAGCAGAACTACATGCGGCGGCAGCGGAAGAGATACCCTGCCGAGTTTCAGGTAATGAATGGCAAAATAATGAACGTAAACAAACATCAAGGAATTCCTGCCCACAACGGCAAGATGGCTTTGAATCGTTTTTGAAAAATTGACTTTTTCCCGGACCCGTGACCAGGTAAATTGAAAAAAGAAAAACAAACCACTGACCACAAACAAAGAAAGAAATATATAGGATAATGTCATATGGGATTTATTGATGGGTATCCTCCATAGGAAGATGGTAATTGCACTCAGGAATCCCGTGGAAAGTATCACTGATATTGGTCCGTTTTTCTTATCCCTGACATGGAGCAGCAGCGTACCATAAAGAAAGTACCCGGACCAGGGAAAGAGAGAAAAACCACCGGGACCAAATAAAAAATATTTCCAGGATCCAATGATATTTAAAAAAGGAATGTAACCGGCCTGGTAACAGAGATGGATCAAAAACGGGATAGGAAAAAGATAACCGGTAAACAAAGGATTTTTGAACAGCTTCGCCAGCAAGAATACAAACAGTATTGCGAGAGCACTGAGCTGGAGAAACTCCGGGAAAAGGGATGTTTTTAGAGGGTGGGCAATCTTAATCTGGGTATACCCGCCGAAAAAGAGAAGAGTCGCAAAAAAAATATGATAAAAATTGACCCATGGTTTCCCTTTGACCTTTTTATTAATACCCTGCAAAAACGTGCAAAAAAAACAAACTTTTTCGCCGTTCCCAATCTTTTCAGTCGGCCGGGTGGCATCTTGGGTTGCGGGTGCCACCCGCTTTTTGATAAAGAGAATGGTATTCATCCCTGAGCAGAAAAAAAATAAGGCAGCACCGAAAGTGCCGAAGGGGAACAGCCCCCTCCCTGCGATGTGGGACAAAACCATCAGGAAACCGGCCATACCTTTAGTGATATCGATTTCAACAATTCGTCGGGAAGGCGATTTGGTTTCATCTTTTTCCCATAGATATGAAAATTTTCGCCTGAACCAATAAGCCAAAAAAAACAGCAGGAACATGATAGAAAGAACGGTTAATATATATCCGGCGGTTCGGAGTACCCGGGCAATTTGTGCTTTTGTACAGAGTTTTTTCAAAAAGGCAAAGGAAGAGTGACGGGCATTCATGGAGAATAGAAGCTCCGCCGGGATGGGTCTCCTATCTTTGTCTTTCCCGGGTTTCCATAAAAAATTGAAAGGAAACCTGGATTCAGCAGAAAAGAATTCAATGGTAAAGGGATGCAGCCCCAAGTCCAGGTACACCTCATTGGACTTATTTTTTTTCCTCTTAAGATTCGAATCTCCTTGAATGAGCCGGTTATCGATATATAGATGGGTCGCCTGCCTGGGTAAAAGGAAAAAGGTGTAAGCGTCCGGTTTCTCAATCAGTAGAATGCCCCGGATGGTTAAACGAGTGGGGGTCAACGATTTTTTTCTTATTCGATCCATCACCTCTATTATCCTCTGGTTGGATAGGCCGTAGGTATACGCCTGGTAAACATCCGTTTTTTCCCTGAGGGCTATGGAGATTGACAACCTGTGCAGGGGGAAAAGAGTATGTCCTTCCGAATAGGAAACCATCAGGAAAATCCCTCCAAACAGGCAAAGAAACAAAAAACCAATGATTATAAAATAAAGAATTCGCTTTCTATTTGCCTGGTTCATTTTTTAAGTTGTGGTAGAAAGAACTCATAAAAACAAAGAATATCTATAGATACATTGATATATTTATTAAGGGTATTAACGGGTAAAGCGTTTAAAATGCTCCCCAGTCCTGGTTAATGTGAACAAGGCAATGCTAAAGATAGTCTTCATCATCATAGTCATCCTCGTCCTCTTCGTCATTCTCTTCCTCATCTTCGCCTTCTTCCAGGACTTCTACATTGACATCCTGTCCACACTCGTCCCATGAAACCTCAAGCAATGCATCGCAGCCGTCGCAACTAACTTCTTCACTACCATTTTTTGTTTCGACAGAGTCTAGTGTCATGGAGTAGCCACATATGGGACAATAAAAGTCAATTGATGGTATTTCAATTAAAGTTACATCATCCACCTCGGCCGAGATAGAATAGGTGACCTCCATTGAAATACCGCAATTTTCACATTCGATTACCGTAGACCCATCCTGGTAATCTTCAATCTCAACGATGTTGGTGCTATTACAGCATGGGCACTCTACTTCAACGCTCATTTTTATTTTTTCCTCCCTTTTTTCATCGAAAAAATGATTGGAGGTATGGTTTGACTCACTCGCCTGACAGCCAGTAATAAACGAATAAAAACTCCCTCTTCAATCACCTGTATATTTTACTGCAAATCCAAATATATTTCAATAGGAGCAATAAACCCCGATTCACCATCAAAAAAATGGTGAATCGGGGTTCAAGGTTCTATGTTCAAGGTTCAACGTTGATGAGCTTAAAAGAATAATAAACTTTTTTAAGTACTTTGAAACAAACATTGAACTTTGAACACCAAATCCACCATCTTCTAAAAGTCAGGTGATGAATTTGGATAGGCCCCGATTCACCATATCCGAACGGTTCGTAGGGGTGATCCTTGTGATCGCCTGGATTAATCCTTTTAAAAAAATGGCACGCCGTTACAATTTTAATGAAACTCCGACTCTTAATTGAAATCCGGAAAGGTTGAGGCTGAAATCTGAAAGGCCCTGGGTTCCATACTCATTGCTGGGGAATTGGTAAGGTAATTCTCCCCATTCGTTCGAAAAAGAACTTGATACAACAGCCCACGTCCCTTCCCAGGAGAGAGATTCGGTATACCCAACTGAATTCAAATCAGTGTATCCGGTTTCCGAACGTCCAGGTCCGGAAATGTTACCTACTCGTTGATATGAATACCCGCCTTCAACAAATAAGTCGATGTTCTTAATAACCTCGATATTCACTCGTACACCTGCATCCAGCGCAATGCCAGTGCCTTTTCCTTCAATTTCATAAAAGAGATTCCGTTCATACCAGTATCCATAAGCGTTTGACTGCCTGAAATAGCGCTGCCGTGCAAAACGGCATGATGCAAATAATGGCCCTGCGGTCACATAACTCTCGAAATTGACAAGCCGATTCCGCCCTACTTTGTAATGAATTCCCACCAGCGGCGCATATCCTGTTACAGAAAGTGTATAAGGAGCGTTTTCTATTATTGATGAAAATTCATCGTAAAAATGGAGTGCATCTGGGTTTACTGTCCGAACATCGTAGCGATGAGTCACCTGGGAGTTCTGCTCTTTTGACAGGTATTTGAAACCGAAGGAGACTGAAATAGATGGATTCAGGCAATACTTTATTCGAACACCCATAGGCAGTGCATGCTTTATTTTTTTAAATTCTCCCTCCCTTTGACCGGAATACGTGACGAAATTCCCATATAAAGAGTGATAATAACTGTACCTGTCTTCGGTGAAATATTGTTCGTAGGAGTGGTCATACTCGGCCCGCCGATTTAAATCAACCGGGTTCAACAGGGAAAAGCCACCGTAAACTTCTATTTGAAACTTCTTCCCATCGGTTCCAGATGCATATAAGTGAGGAACACGAAAGAGAGAACCCCCAAATACAAAAATTAGAGTTAGATAAAGTGGAATATGTTTCATTTTGTCCTCCGTTTATCGGAATAGGTGCTGTATTTTTGAAGCAGTGATTCCGGCGGTGTCATGTCTACCTTTTGTTTGTGCATGAGGTGGTCAGATGAAGACGGGGGTCCGGCGGCGGAACCGGTTTGTTCTCCCAGGTAGAGCCAGTCTAAAAAGCGATCGGTCATATCTACGCCGGAATAATCTTCCAGGTAATCCAGGAAATCAAAGGTCGTAAAGGGTGAGAATGAGTAATTGGTGTGAACATACCTTAAAAAAGCAATCATTGCATTCCTGCCTCCCAGTTCCCTGGCCACAGCCTCCATAATATGGGCGCCTTCATCGTACGCCCGGCGGTCGAATCCTACACCAACAGGCGATCGGCCGCTGACAATATTGGACCTGTAACTATCGGGCATGGGATAAAAGGTTGGGTCAACCGATAATTCATACCACTCGTCAATCGCCTCGTCCAGCCATGAATCCCGGTAGGTTTTATTGATGGTACTGCACCCATAGTACATGTGAAACACTTCATGCAGCAGCGCCCAAACTGAAGTAATTGTGCCACCGTAATATTCCATGCCGCCGCCGCCGCTGGTGAGGAAAATGCTCAATCCCCGGGGCATGGGAAAAGGGCCGAAATTGGCTTCCAGCTCAGGCAGCCATGGTTCTAGCATGTTAAAGGCCGTATGAATGGAAGCACCGCCGACAAATGCCAGGATTCGAACATCCGTGCCATTGATATTCCGCTCTTCAAAGACCGTATCTTGCTCAGGCAAGAGCGCAAACATCACAGTATACGACGCCACTTCCCGTTCCGTATCCAGCGTCCACTCCTGGACATCGGCATTGGTTTTCTCTACTAAGCCCGACCCGATGCAGCGAAAGGGGGTATTGCTGTGTACCCGAAATGTAAGAAAATGCCGGGCCAGTTCATGGGGGGTGTTAATGGTGGGAAACCGTTCCTCATTCCCCCTGCCTTCAAGATCGGTCACCTCAGTGGAAAACCGCGGATATCCTTCCGGTAGGGTGAGCTGGTACGACATTTCAAGGGTGTGTACAATATTTGCCTCCAGGTCTCGCTGGAATTCCAACGCCTGCTCGCTGGATTCATCAAAGCTGATAATGCGTACATCCGATTCATCAGAAAGATTCAGTGTCTCATTGTTCAACTGGATGGCACCAACGGTACCGGCGTTATCGCGGATCGCCGGCGCCAGGTGAATCACTGGCCGGCGTTGACCACTGCGCATTGTAAAGTCGACGACAGCATGGCAGTCGGCATAATAACCTCCTGGCACATAGTCAAAGGTGACTGCAATTGTTTTTATATCGATTCGGAAAACACTATCGAGCAGTGGATCTTCCACCATTTGCCAATGTGAAGGCGGCGGGATTATATGACCTATAATCCCTACCCGGTTCTCCAGGTCACGTGGATACGAATACGCTCTGGATGCGGATATGCTCAATAATAATCCCGCAACTAGAAGAACCATTAAAAACGATCGTTTAACTGTTTTACTTTTTTCCATTTTTATTACCTCCTGCGATTAATAGTATAGTTATCGTTATCATAAGTTTCAAGATCACTGATTTTTTGACGGACTGACTGATAGTAAAAAACACCGAGGGTACAAACCCTCATTTTTTTTGCATCATTTCTCCTCATATTAATATAACACAAAAGAACATAAAAAGTGTTACTATTATTTTTCGTACTAATCCGTGTTCATCCGTGTTTATCCGTGGCTAAATATAATTTTACTAAAACAAGTGGTAGATTTCAGACGGATCGTCGAAAATGAATTGAAAAACAGGGACTTCCAACCCCCTATTTATGCCGATTTCATTGTAAAGTGGAGACCGGGCAGGAAACACATTCTCCTTATTCTCCGGCATTGTTACCTTTGCATTCATGTAAAAATTCCCCTCCCCGGATAACTTATGGATGATGGCCAGGTGAACAGGATTAAAGCCTTTGCGGGATGTATAAATGGCTTTTCGAACCGCTTTCACTACCTGGCGCATCTTTTTATGGGAGTCGCTGGCTTTGCGGGCCTTTTGAAGGCTCTTTATGAAATACCGGGTTTTTTCTGCCAGGTAATGGTCCCAGGAATAACGACCGGTAACGGGTCGACCCCTGTAACGCCTGGATTTGAGCTGCCGACGCCAGTAAGCCGCGGACTTCCCGGTTATCTCTGCCATGACTGCCCATATTCGCTCCCCATCTGCCTGAATTAAATTCTCTATGGCTTCTTTATACAGGATCATGTTGACAAAAACCTGGGTACTACTCCAGATCCGATTGATGGAATGAGTGGTGGAATCAAAGTTGATAAAGTCTTTTTTTAACGCCGTGGTATTGATAAAAGGCAGATATCCATTTTTTAATTCTTTATCCAGGGTGGAGTTATCATTGATCTGCATAAATATAGTTATCAGAGGATTCTGAATGGTTTTATGCTTATCAGTTTCCCCGGACAACCGGACTATACTAAAATATCGCTCGCCATCATCGATAAAATTCCAGGCTTTTAATTTCCGGCTCTCTATCTGAAAATAATGCGAGGTGGCCGCTTTATCGGAGCTCTGACCATGAGGATAGAGGATTTTTCCCTCGTTTAATTTTAATTGATCAACCCTGAAAACAGATCGTCTTCTTAAAACCCCTAAAAGTCTGAAAGAATTCTTTTTTTCCGTGAATGTATCCGTGATGGTTTTCTGATGACCCATTTGCTTCAACAATGTTGGATCACCTTCCTGCAGCATTAGGTCCAGGGCTTTTCTTTTCCGTGGATTGGTCTCCAGGTCGGTGATGTCTATTTCCACATAATCCCTATTAAGGGTCCCTTTTTGAATGTAGTTTTTTAATATCGGTATACGAAACGTGCTGAACAGTTCGAAAAGGATTCTCAATTTCAATTCATCGTAAAAACTTTTATCCTCCCAGAAAATGGCACGACGGTTGTCTTTGAGACTAAGGAAATGACGACGCAAATATATTTTGGATGACGTTAAGAGACACTTTAACGGGAATTCAAAGGGTTGGAGCCTGAGCCTGCCCCGGCCTTCCAGGTAATCTTCCATCATGACGACATGATTTTCGGGTAAGTTTCTGCCTCTGCTTTTAAAAGGAAGCAAGAGATTCAGGATAAATTTATCATGGAATCGTCCTGCGTTCATGCTCGGGACAGGATAGACCAGTGTATACTTTTTGATGTACGCCACATCGCCGGAAAGCACAAACCCGTAGCCCAGGCGAAAACCGATTTCCATGGAATCTTTTACCAGCCATGTATCCCTTTCACTGGTGGGTCTGGGATTCAATTCGATTTCACGGTTCATACGTAAAATAATTTTACTAACAATCCACGGGTCCAATCCAAACCATTCAGGGTCCAGTACAATATAGTTAAAAGAGGCGAGTATATCGACAAACGTGTCAATGCCCAGGTTGCGAAAGCCTTTACTCGCCATCGCAAGCACCTCATTAAATCGGGGGCCGTAATAGAGGGGGTAACCTTTAAACCAATAGGTTTTAAGCTTTCCGTTTACTACGGCATTGTCAGGGGTCGTCAGGTAACGGTCAAATTTCAGTAGGGTGATTGGTTCGCCTTCGGGGGTTTTCTCCCCTTCCAGGAAAAAGGCCTTAACCAGTTGGTTTCTCCTGGAAATGAGCTTTTCCACCACCAGTTTTCGAAGGGATTCGGGCCATCCGGCCAATGAAACCGCATCGGTGATTTGCTGCCGGGTAAGCCGGGCAATTAACCGAACCATCCATCGGGCATCTGAATAGGTGATGTATCTAAAACCGGTGTTTTTTTGGAAACACCGATACGTCATATGAATATACTTTTCGTCTCTTTTCTTTACCAGGTCCCATTTGAATAAACCGGGCCTTTCAATGTAGGTGGAACCAAAAGCAAATCCCATATCGTGCTGAATATGAAAAAATTTGTAGCGGTCCCCATATTTCCTGAGAATTAATTTGTTATTCTCTGCTTCTTTGAGGTCCATGTTAGCCACCCACATATTGAAGATAAAACTGCCCCGGACCTCCCGCAAGCCCCCGTTTCCATTCAGCCCATAGGCCCAGGGTCCGACCCTGAGTAATCCTTTGGGTTTTGCTTCCAGCACACCTTCATAAAAAATAACGTAATAACCTTCTTCATCTTTTCCCTGCTCTTTAATATACCTATCCATTTCGTATCGGGTATAATAGGATTCCCACTCCCTTCTAAATTTGTAGTGAGGGACCTCTCCCAGAATCACTTTGAAATCTCTCACATACTTTGAAATATCCACGGAAAAACCCAGGGTTGCGAAAAGGGCGGCACAGGTGATCTCCGAATGGACTTCTGCCCCCACCTTCAATTTAAGTTCCCATTTCTTCCCTTTGTGTATGAAAAAAAGATCTATTTTGGGTTTGGTCTGGGTTCTCCTGATTCTCTTAAAAAACGCTTTTTTTTCAGGGAACACAATTTCCAATCCTTTATGAAGGGCATCCTGGCCGGTTTGGTAATGCTTCTTCACATCAATACGAGAGACGGCATGGTCGGTCCAGAAGGTGGAATCGGAAGGGGGATTTAGTTTGGACATATCACCGCGTTTTTTCTTAAATTTGATTAACTCTTCCTGGCTGAAAAAAAAACCGGTTTTGGGATTCACCAGGTTGGAGGCTTCACCTTCAACGGCCGATGTGGTCGGTATTTTTACTTTCTTTAAGTAGTAATACAGCTTTTCCGCCAACCGGATGCTGGATAGTTTTACCCCGGAGACTTTTAAGGCATACTCCAATTCAAAGATTTTTAATGCCAGCCGTTTAAATTTTTGTGGATTTTCCTGGATTTTTAATTGTTCGATGTAATCCAGTAGAATTTTATAGGAGCGGAGCTCATCGTTGGATTTGATTTTTTTTTTGGCTTTTCCAGGAGAAAGTCGCTGCTCCAGGCGATAACGGTTTTTAAGGTTTTGTTTCACTTGCTGGTATCTTCTGGTTATGGCTGATTGGTATTGAGTTATTTTTTCCAAAGATGGACGACTATCTTTATAAAAACTCTCCCTGATTAATTTTTCCAATTGGGGATTAAAGGGCAGGCGTTCGGACGCATAGGATATGGATTCGGCATGTGCCAAAAAAGAGAGCCCAGGTAACGTCAAAATCAACAGGAGTATCAGAAATCTCAGGCCCTTAGGAGTGGTTATAAGCCAATATGGTGCAGCTGTTGTAGATGTAGATAATGTTAATCGGTTCATTTAGAAGTAGACGTTGGAACTTCCTTTTGAACGTCTTTTAACTTTAAAACAGTGTCGATTATTCTGGCATATGGGGTGTGTCGGGATTTTCTTATGAGATTTTCTATATTTTTTTTGTTTAATCGTTTAAATAAATCCCTGTTACTGTTTAAAGATTTTTGGAAGGTTTTTCCCTGCTTCTCCAAACCGGAAAGAATACTTTCCATTGTCAAATAAGGTTTGTATGTCTCCTTCTTTGCATCAAAGCGGAAAACCAGGTGATCGAAAGGAAGGAGGGTATCAGGACAAAAGAGATTGAAAAAAACAAAATAGGCGGTCAGTTCTTTTCTATCAAAAAATTTTTTTAATATCCTTCTATACCCATTTTCTAATTCGTAACGTATTTTCCGCAGTCGGTGAGTGTCAGTGTTAAAACGAATAAAATAATTGCCCTCATCATCTCTGACCTGCTCATAGATGATTTTTTCCATAAGGTAGATACCAATAAGCACCGCATTCATTTTTAATTGCACCACCAGGGGAGAGGAGCGCTGCAATTGCCAGGTGTCTGCCCGTCTAAACAGATCATAAATAGACGTTCGTTCGTTGTTTAATTTATACAGGTTATAAACAGAATCATCGATATTCAGTTGAAAATCCATAACAGAATCGTGAAGAGGTCTTATTTTGATCCGGTAATTTTTTTTATCGGTTTCAATCCACGTTACATTTATCCACTGATTATCGGTACTCATCCGGTTGTTTAAAGAGATCAGGTCATCGGGAGATAATTTTAATTCAATGAGTCGTTGGACCTCGTGGTTGATCCCAAACATGTTTCTACTGTATTTTTTGTTTATTATTAAAAATAGGTAAAGTAACAAGACGCCAACAGCCGCAACGATGAGAATCAGTTTAAGCTGTTTTATTTTTTTCAATAATTCCTTCATCTTCAAATCCCAACGGCTGTTATATTGGTTAGCCTGCGATTTCTCCTCTATATGAAACGACGTTGACGACAGAGATGTTATCCATTTCTTTGATTTCTTTAATCATGATGTCTTCCATGCCGTCTACAAAGCGAATTTCATAGATGATTTCAGTGCCGTCTTGATTATTGCCTTTCAGTCGTAAGTTGTATCTTTCCACGCGAGCTGCGATAATGTTTCTTAATTTTTCTTCATCGATATAGGAACCTCTTACCACCAGCAAATAGGGGTAGTTTTCCAGGGTACCTCTTTGCAGCACAAAGAGTATCAGGGCGATGATGACAGAGCCGATAACGGCGATGACATAGGCACCGGTACCGGCAGAGAGTCCCGCGGATATTCCCCAGAAAATAAAACCAATATCTTTGGGGTCTTTGATGGCGGAACGGAAACGGATAATGGATAACGCTCCCACCATTCCAAGGGAGAGGGCAAGGTTGGTACCAATCACCATCATTACCATGGCCGTCACCATGGTGGTCAATATGATGGTGACATTAAAACTCCTTGAATACACCACACCGGAGTAGGTTTTTTTATATACCCAATAGATGAATGTTGCCACGATTAATGTGACAAACATATTGGTGATCACCTGCCAGGCTGTTAAAGCGGCATTGGCCGACTGTATATAACTGATTAAATCCATTTTATCGCTCCATAATCAATATAAATACCTTCCCAAACAATACTTGCTAATAGCATACCGTTCCGAATGAAAGGTGGATAAAATTTCACTTATCCATGTGGGTAAAAATTTGTTGTATTTTACTTCTACCACCATGGTGGGATGATTAAATACGGCCTGCATGTTCAGATTCGGGTTAAACATATCAAAATCAACACTGCTGCCCCGGATATTTTTATCAAAGGTAATCCTGATATGCTGGACAGGGCTGATATACGCTTCTCTTTCATAATCGATGATAACCACAGGCCTGTAATAATCTTTAGCCATTAAATAATAAACCCTGTTCAGTATGCTGTTATTACGGTTTAACAATATCTCATTGTTACCGCCAATCAATGCTTTGGCCTCTTCCTTGCTGAGGCTGGCTGTTTCTTTTAATATGTATTGTTCATATTTGTTTTTTATCTCAATTTTTACCCACGGCTGATGAACGTTATAGGTGCGTAATCGAATTTTTTTGCGGGTAATGACCCCCATCTGTTTTTCGTAAAAATCATCGTTATCGATGGTATCAAAGTACAAACTCCTGATCCAGTATTCATTGTTTTGGTTACCGTTGGGGTCTTTCTCCATGGTATTGCGAAAGGCTTCCGAAAGGATTTTATGGTTGGTAAAACTGATAAAAAATTTTAATTCATGTCTGTATACTTTCACCTGCTCATATGGGAATGCTTCGATTCCCCGAACGCTCTTAACCGGCATGTCTAACATTGTTTCATTCATTTCCCATTAACTCATTAAAAACGGTTAATTACCTATTCTAATTTTAACATATTTTTTTTGTTATTAGTAGAGTAAGAGAGAATAAAGTGCCTAAAGTAGGAAGTGCCTAAAGTGCCTAAAGTTGTGGTGCGCCTGAGAAACGGCGCGCCATACCTTTTTAGAGCTATAAGGTAAATGGCGCGTAGCGCCGCCTAAACTTTAGGCACTTTAGCTCACTTTAGGCACTTTAGGCACTTATCTTACTTCCCTATTGATTAATGGTTTTAATTGGCCAACCTTACTTCTTTTATTTCAGGGATTTCCTCAACAATGGTTTGTTCCACATAGCCTTTAATGGTCATGGTACTCATGGGGCATCCGTGACAGGCGCCTGTCAGGTTCACCAATACCACTTTCTCATCATCCAGAACATCTACCAGTTCAATCCCGCCGCCATCGGCTTCCAAAGCAGGTCTCACTCTGTCTATGACTGAACTAACTCTTTCTTTTAAATCCATTTTTCACTCCTTATAATTTATATTTGTTTTTTGTAATTTTCTTTCTTTATTTATTTCCTTAAGCATATTTTAGCATTTCATTTAGAGCTTTTACTGCACGCTTGGCAATGGATTCCTCGACGTTTATCTCATATCTTTCGTTTTTTAACGCTTCATAGACATCCTTTAATGATGTTCGTTTCATATTGGAGCAGATTTTGGCTCTAAATGCCGGGTAGAACTCTTTACCGGGGTTTTCTCGTTTCATCCGTTCCAGAAGTCCCTGTTCCGTAGCAACAATAAATTGTTTATTTTGGGATTTGGTTACATATTGTAGCATACCGTTGGTGGACAGCACCTCATCCGCCATCTCAATGAGTTCCATACGGACCTCAGGGTGGACAACTATCTTGGCTTCCGGGTAACGTTGCTTCATCGCCTCTACTTCCTCTTTCTTTATCCGGTTGTGAACGTAACAATAGCCTTCGAAAAGGATAATTTTTTTAGTGGGTATCTTTTTCTGCACATAACGGCCCAAATTCCTGTCCGGTATAAATATTATTTCGTCAGCATCGATATTCTTTACCACCTTTACTGCGTTGGCAGAGGTGCAGCAGGCATCGCTTTCCGCTTTGATTTCAACACTTGAATTGACATAGGTAACCACTTTTGCGTTTTTATTTTGTTCCTTAAGTTCTCTTAGTTCTTCTACAACAATCATATCTGCCATTGGGCATCCAGCGTCCAGGCGGGGCAGCAGAACTTTTTTCTGCATCGAGAGGATTTTAGCGGTCTCTGCCATAAACTTTACGCCTGCAAACACAATCATATCATGCGTTACTCTGGCAGCAATCCGGCTTAAATCCAGCGAATCTCCCAGGTAATCAGCCTCCAGTTGAACCTCTTCCACCTGGTAATTATGTGCCAGGAGCACCGCGTTTTTCTTTTCTTTTAATTCCTTTATTTTTTGTGCTAAATGTTCCATTTTATTATTGAATTTGTTAAATTTCGATTTTATTATAAATTTCACGTTTCGTCAAATTTATTTTTCCCTTTTCCTTTACTTGACCAAATTTGTTTTGGGTAATATAATTTATCTTAATAACAAATGAAACAATCACCTACAAATTTAAAAGATTGAACACATAGAATAGGAGGCATGATGAATATTTCCAAACGAGCCAGGGATGTCCAGGAATCTCCGATTCGGAAATTGGCAGGCATTGCCAATGGGGCAAAGAGTAGAGGCATTAATATTTATCACCTGAATATCGGCCAGCCGGATATTCCGACACCGGAAGCATTTTATAACAACATCAATGATTTCTCAAAAAAAGTACTCTCCTACGGTCCTTCCGATGGATTACCGGAATTAAAGGAGGCCATGATCGATTATTTTTCCAATTATAATATTCATTTAAAAAAAGAGAATATTGTGGTGACAATCGGAGGCAGCGAGGCAGTCGCCTTTACCTTTTGTACAATTGCAGACCCAGGCAATGAAGTCATTATCCCTGAGCCTTATTATACCAACTATAATGGCTTTGCTACCCTCTCCAATCTTACAATCGTTCCAATTGTAACAGAAGCAGAAAAGGGATTTCATCTGCCGGAAATCGGGGAAATTGAGAAGAAAATTACAGGAAAAACCAAAGCCATTATGATTTGCTCTCCTAACAATCCTACAGGAACGGTGCTTTCTGAAGATGAGATTCGCCAATTGGGCCAACTGGCAAAAAAATATGATCTATTCCTGGTGGCGGATGAAGTTTATAAGGAATTTACCTATGACGGTGAAAAACATTTCAGCATCCTGGAATTGGAAGGATTGGAAGACAGAGTGATTGTGTTGGATTCCATATCCAAACGTTATTCTGCTTGCGGTGCACGAGTCGGTGCAGTGATTTCAAGAAATACAAACGTCACACAGTCGATATTGAAGTTTGCCCAGGCCAGGTTATGCCCCCCTACCCTTGAGCAGATTGGGGCCATTGGGGCCTATCGTCTGCCCATGGATTATTTTAAAGGGATCCGGGTAGAATACCAGAAACGCAGGGATATATTGTTTGATATTTTAACCTCTAATAAAGACATTGTACTGCAGAAGCCCAAGGGAGCATTCTATATTATGGCTAAACTACCGGTGGATAACTCTGACCACTTTGCCCGATGGATGCTGGAGAGCTTTGACGTCCAGGGGGAAACGGTAATGATGGCACCGGGTGCGGGTTTTTATTCTACTCCAGGCAAAGGAATACAGGAAGTCCGGATGGCCTACGTACTGGAAACCCAAAAATTAAAAAAGGCAGGAGATATTATCCTTAAAGGTATAGAGAAATACAATTCTTAGTAAGTGGTAGGTAGAAGGAAATTTTAGATTCAAAGAGATAAAAAAATTTTTTTCTACTCCTTACTACTTACTACCTACTAAATTTTTTTTCTCTTGATCTCTTTTAAAATTTTGTTATAATATACATTATGAAAAAAGGATTTACATTGGTTGAAATCTTGATCGTCCTGACCTTAATCGGGATTTTGGTGGCTATTATACTACCCATTCATCGAACAGCGGTTATAAGAGCCAGAGAAGCTGTTCTGAAAGAAAATTTATTCCAGATCAGGGATGCCATTAATAAATATTACTATTATAAGAAACAATACCCCACCTCTCTGGATGATCTTATCATTGCCAAGTTATTGAGAAGAGTCCCGGAGGACCCATTTGTCAGGAAAGCAACCTGGGAAGCGATTCATTTTGAGCCTGAGGATATGGAAGATTTTGATCCTGAAATTGCAGAAGGTATCATCGATGTCAGGAGTTTAAGCCAGAACACAGCCCTTGATGGGACAAAATATAGTGATTGGTAAAACATGCGTTTTTCCAGAGTATTAACAAAGAAGGGATATGCCTTATTAACCGCCATTGCTGCGATTAATATTTTTGCTATATTGGCCCTAACTGCCCACTCAATGTGGGAGACCGAGATTCAATTGGATCTTGAAGATGAGTTATTATTCCGGGCCCGGCAGTATAAGATAGCCATTGAATTGTATTTAAGGAAAAATATAAATGTGTATCCCAGGAAACTTGAGGACCTCTATGAGAAGAAATTTCTAAGAAAACTCTTTACAGATCCCATGAGCGAATCCGGGAAGTGGAACTTTGTCATGAGAGGAGGAACCGGTGGAACAAAAGGTTTGTTGATTGTGCCGGAAGAGCTGCTGGAGCAATATCTCACCAAGGCCCGAATCATTGGCGTCTGCTCGACCTCTCCTGAGGAAGGTATCCGAGTATACAGGGGCAAAAAGAGGTACAGTGAATGGGCCGTCTATGTGGGGGAGAAATTGGATAAAGATATGCCAGAGCTTACATACGTTGATGGGAGTGAGAGTGAGGATGAGCGTGAAAAGGAGCGTGAAAGGGACCGTGAGGGGGGCCGTGTTGATGTTGATTGATGCTGAATGAAAAATATTCTCATTATTGCTGCGGAAAATTCAGCAGAAAATTACGGGACTCAAATCATCGACGAATTTCAAAATAATAACGCCCCGGTCAACTTCTTCGGTTTGGGAGGCGATAAATTTTTAGATAGGGGGGTCGATGTTATTATTCACAATAAAGAACTGGCCGTAGTCGGTATTATCGAAGTGATCTCCAGTATCGTAAAATTAAAAAAATACATGTCCATCCTGGTGAACGCCGCAAAAAAACGAAAAGCAGACGCCGTGATTTTAATCGATTACCCTGATTTTAATATCCGCATTGCCAAAAAATTTAAACGAGCGGGAATTCCCGTCTATTATTATATCAGTCCCACGGTGTGGGCGTGGCGATACTCACGGGTAAAACTCCTAAAAAAATATGTCACCCATATGTTTATTATTTTCCCCTTTGAAGTCCCTATTTTTGAAAAAGAAAAAATTCCCTTTACCTATACCGGTCACCCCCTCCTACCCATGATAAAAGTGAAGGAGAACAGGAAAAATTTCAGGACAAAAATGGGAATTCAAGAGTCGGAATTGATGGTATCATTACTGCCCGGGAGCCGGAGGTCAGAGGTTAATTTCCTGCTGCCTGGAATGCTGAAGGCCATGGAATTATTAAAAAATGAATTTAAAATCACCTTGTTTTTACTCAAAGCAGTGACCATTGAGCGAGAATTAATATCCGATTTTCTTAAAGAGAGTTCGCTTCATGTTCAGATTATTGAACAAGAGCAGGGGTACGATCTCATTCATGCTTCGGATATTGTATTAACCACCTGCGGCACCTCCAACCTGGAAATTGCCATCATTGGCACCCCTTTTGTGGCGGTGTATCGTGTTAACAAACTCTCTTATTTGTTGGGGAAACGGTTTGTTAAGATCGATCTTTATTCTATTGTCAATATCCTGGCTCAGAAAGAGGTAATCAAGGAGTTGATCCAGCAAAATTTCACGGCTGAAAATATTGTGAAGGAGATGCAAAATATCTTAGCCAACAGGGATGTCAGGGATAAGATGCTGGCAGAATTTGCTCATATTCGTACCTTGCTGGCCCAGGATAAGAATGCCCCGGAGATCATTTACAAGAAAATTTCAGGGGATATTTGTTTAATAAAGAGCCCACAGAACACACAGAATGCTTCTCTGCGGAGTGGCTCCGCTACGAAGCACGAGAGACACAGAAAAGTGGGAAGAAATGAGGTAAGAGGCTGAAATGAAAATTTTTGGCGATTGAGAAAAAATAGTGATTTCCTAAGCAGTGTACAAAATGGAACAACGAAATAGAGGAAATAAAAAATCAAAATTTGTTACAAATATAGGGTATATATTTATAGGATTCTTTGGATATTCGACAACGTCAGCCCTGGTTCAAAGTATTATATTTCTTTTCAAACCACCCATTGAATTACTCAGAATGATCTCACCAGCCACAAATATAGACATCACAGCCTTCATGCCACCTGCATTCATTTATATAATGGAACATATTCATCTCTTTTTGTCGGTTTCGTTTGTCTTTTCCCTAATCTCATTAATTGCTTCCTTTGCTTTTTTAAAGCGTCGGAACTGGGCAAGAATTTTTTTTGTTGTCTTTATGATTGGTACCATTGGTTTTAGTGTTACCGGGTTCCTTTTTCACGATGCGCTTATGGTTGAAATTCCTGTTGATGAGAATTTACAGGAAATAGTCGCATCAATGAATAAACTGATCAATATATCTCTTATCGCCATGGTCGTTATTATTGTCTTATTTCATACATGGCTTGTTTATAAATTACTCTCGAAAAGTGTAAGCGTTGAATTTGCTTCCGAATAGCAATAAGCCAGCGGATAGCTGATGAGAGATGAGATGAATTAATGGTAAACTGAAAAGAAAAGAATGAATCGGGAAGATGCAGTTATTTTCTTCTTTCTACTTTATTTTATTTTTTTATCCAAATACTTGAAATTTTTTTTTTATTTAATACAATTTAATTTCATGAGGAAAGCTTTTAAAAGCCAATGATTCAAGTTAAAGTAAAATTAAGATGTTTAAATGTGAAATGGAATGACCAAAAAGTCAAAACAAAAAAGTGGGAGGTATAAATTATGAGTTATAACGATGGAATGATCTGGGTAGGACAATCCTATTACAGAATATTATGTCCGGGGAATAGTTGCGCTGAGCCTGAAAGCAAAAAAAAACGCAAATGTTATGTGCATGAAGCAAAGTGGAGGGGATGCTGCCGCAAAGTACCAGATGAACCCAAATGGATTGTACCTGGTAAATCGAAAATTTTTCTGGTACACAGGGATAACGTAAAATCCAAAACCCGGGGAAAAATTTTTGGTTACTTTGTAGTGAAGCGTATCGAAAAAATACAAAAACCCGAAAAAATCGCACCACTGCAGGTTAAAAAAACAGTGGCATTAACAGCGAAAAAATTAGAGGAGTTAATAAAGAAAAATGTTAAACCTACACTGGAAGGTTTTGTTTACCGTACGGATAATGGTGAAGCGATCAAAGGTGCAGAAATCCGATTTCAACCTGAAGGAAAAGAGGAAAACATGGCAGAAAAAACTACCTCAGGTGATGATGGTCACTATAAACTGAAACTTTCACCCGGATCCTATCTTGCCACTGTTAATGCTGTATGTTATAAGGAGGAGACATTAGAAGGGGTGCAGATTTCGTATGAAGAAAAAACCACGCAGGATTTCTATCTAACTCCCCAAAAATGTGGTGAGAAACTTGAGCTGGAAATGGAGTGTTGGAATGGCGATAAAATAGTGACTCATCGTTTTGAAGGAGGTGAATGGGTCGAAACAGGCAATAAATGCCCGGACCCCCCGAAAAAACCACCAAAATGCAATGACGGAGATGTCCGAACACAGGAATGTTGGGATGGTACTCGTGTGGTCACTTACCGGTGTAAAAATGGGAAATGGATTAAAACAAAAGATAGTTGTTCCTCACCACCTAAAGAACCGGTAAAATGTAAGGAGGGAGAAGTAAAAGAAAAAGAATGTTGGGATGGAACTAAAATTGTGACTCATCAATGTAAAGATGGGAAATGGGTGGGGACATTTGACAATTGCCCGGAGAAACCCGAATGCGAAGATGGTAATGTAAAAGAAAAAGAGTGCCCGGATGGTTCAATAATTGTCACTCACATTTGCAAAGATGGAAGATGGGTTAAGACCTATGAAAAATGTCCCAGGGAACCTGATGATGATGACGATGATGATACTAACGATGATGACGATGATGATGATGACTATAATGGCGACAACGATAATGGCCCTTTTGATGTTCCTATCGATTATACAATATTCGAATATCACAGGTCGTGCAGTCTGAGATTAAGACCGGGAGGGGTTTATCTAGTAGATGCGCTAACAGCAGAAATAACCGATAGTTTCAATAAAGAATTCAATACTTCCGGGATATGGGAGAAATATAAAAATGCCGGGAACGATAGAAAAAGAAAAGAGCTTATTAAAGAAGGGAACGAACTTTTTGCTAAAGTGGTGAAAGAGATTCACGCACACAGAAAACAAACGACAATCGTCCCAAAACCTCTTGAAAAAAAAGTGGACGTTTATGGGGAACTTATTTTATTTAAAGATCCACCCATTTTAGAAAATCAACCCCAAGCTGCTTTTCGGGGGCTGAGACGAATCAATGGAGATCGTTTAATCAGGCAAATAATTAAGGGAGTCCGAATCCCAGCAATAAGGTATTATGAAGATGAAGATGAATCGACTACCTCTAGAAAAAGATTGATAAATAAAATTTCAAAGGAACATAAGATCAACGAGGCAACATCGGAACGTATTCTAAAAGAAATTACCGATTTTATTCAACAGGAATTAAGAAACAATGGCCGTTTCAGCCTGTCCGGGTTTGGTTCTTTTTCAGTTGCTCACAGGAAAGCACGTATAGGGAGAAATCCGAAAACCGGTGGAAAGATAAATATTCCTGCCAAAGATGTCGTAAAATTTAAACCAGGAAAAAATTTGAAGGAAACAATTCATCCTCAAAAAGCACCCAAAAAAACCAAATAATAGAAAATTTTAGAACAGGCAAATAAAATCCCATCGATTAAGAAGCAACAGCAATATCGTAGGGTAACTGAAAATTCCCAGCAACAACACCTGGAACCGTAATATCTTCGTCCAAAGATTCCCAACGTAATGCATAACCATCTAAACGAAGAGTCACTTCTTTTAACTGTTCATCTGATGCCTTTTTCAAAATCTTAAAGCGATCCGCAGGAAAGCCAATGATTCGTCCATCAGTCAATTCAATGAATATAAATCTACCTTTCGCCCAGGCTTTTATTGCAGTTGGTTCAATGGTAATTGCTTTTTCATTTTTTTTGGAACATGTATTGACGTTTGTGCTGAAAGCATCATCACATATTCTATTATGGGAAAGGGCTTGGAAGAGGGTCTCGTTTCGACTGATTGAGGCTGATCCAAAATCCGCCATCTAAAGATGGCGAGAACTCGTTATGAGTTACGATAGTGGCGGTGCGGGTTTACGTGGTAGAGCACTTAAAAAACCTTATACAAAAGTTACCTCTAAAGCTCTTTTACCTCGCAACTCGCAACGCGCACCACGCAACGAGTCCCACCACCAGTTCTTAAAATCAGGTGGCGGATTTGGCTGATCGTCGATAGTTGATTTTCCTTTTTTTTTGGTTTATAATTGCTTCTTCAGATATAAATATTGTAAGCCGAAGGTCTTAAATATGCTTTTTTAATTAACGTGGTTGAAATAACCTGCCCTACTTTACCGTCGAATATGGAGGATAAGATGAGAAAAAGAGCCGTTCTTTATTTAATTTTAAGCGTGATATTCCTTTTTTCAGGGACTATTTTTCCCCAGACCTACGAACTTGTACTTCAATGGGGATCAAATGGCACCGGGAATGGAAAGTTTAATGGGCCAGATCAAGTTGCCGTTGACTCAGCAGGCAATGTTTATGTTGCTGATTACTTTAATGATCGTATTCAGGTATTTACCCCGGACGGTACCTTTATTACCAAATGGACGGCAAATGGGGCATCGGGAGTCGCCATTGACTCAGCAGGCAATGTCTATGTCTCTGATTACGACGGAGATCATATTCGGAAGTATACCGCAGACGGCACCCTCATAACCATGTGGGGATCAAATGGCACTGCCAATGGAAAATTCAATTCTCCATGGGGAATTGCCGTTGACTCAGCAAGCAATGTGTATGTTGCTGATTATGGAAATAATCGGATTCAAACGTTCACCCCGGACGGTACCTTCATAACCAAATGGGGGGCCAATGGGGCAGTTGGCGTTGCGGTTGACTCATCCGATAACGTCTATGTTTCTGATTATAACGGCAATCATATCCGGAAGTATACCGCAGACGGTACCCTTATAACCATGTGGGGATCATATGGCAGTGGAAACGGAAAGTTCGATATCCCATGGGGGGTGGCCGTTGACTCAACAGATAATGTGTATGTTGCTGATTACGGAAATAATCGGATTCAAACGTTCACCCCGGACGGTACCTTCATAACCAAATGGGAGGCCAATGGGGCAACTGGAGTTGCGGTTAACTCATCCGGTGACGTCTATGTATCTGATTGGGACAATGACTGTATCCGGAAATTTTCCCCGGTTACGATACCCACGGTTACGACAAGCAGTGTCACTTCAATTACCTTAACCAGTGCGGTATGTGGGGGTAATGTCACCTCTGATGGAAGAAAAACGGTAACGGCAAAAGGGGTCTGCTGGAGTACCTCCTCCAGCCCCTTCACCAGTGATTCAAAAACCGTGGATGGAACCGGAACCGGCAGTTTTACCAGTAATATTACCGGTCTGAACTCCAATACCATGTATTATGTCAGGGCATACGCAACCAACAGCATTGGAACGGCCTACGGCGCGGAAAGAAGTTTTACAACTTCCCTCCCGATTCCTCCGGAAATTTACATCAACCAGAGCCAATTGAATTTTGGTTACGCTCTTGGCGGGAATTATCCACCTACCCAGGCAATCACCATCTCTAACACCGGCGGAGGTACCCTGAACTGGACTGTTACAGATAATGCAGACTGGCTCAACTGCAGCCCTGCTTCAGGAACGGGTTCTGCAGTTGTAACTGTATCAGTCGATCCTTCAGGATTATCAGCCGACACCTACACAGGTATTATCAGTGTTGAAGATACCAATGCCTCTAACTCCCCACAAACGGTAAATGTATCCCTGGTGATATACCGTTCTGGTTCGACGAGTGGTCCTTTCGGGAGTTTTGATACTCCGATTGCCGATTCGACTGTACGAAGCAGTGTGCCGGTCACAGGATGGGTCCTCGATGATATCGGAGTGGACGGTGTAAAAATATACCGTGCAGATGGAAAGGACCTCGTGTATATTGGGGATGCGGTTTTTGTAGAAGGCGCCCGCCCGGATATTGAGCAGGAATATCCTGGATATCCAATGAACGATCAAGCAGGCTGGGGGTATATGATGCTAACGAATTTCTTACCGAATAATGGCAATGGAACCTTTACCTTTCATGCAATAGCCACAGATATAGAGGGGAACCAGGTCACCCTCGGGACCAAGACCGTTACAGTAGATAATGCCAATGCAGTAAAACCGTTTGGAGCCATTGACACACCCACTCAGGGGGGAACTGCCACAGGCAGCAGTTTCGTGAACTGGGGTTGGGTATTAACCCCGCAGCCCAACACTATTCCCACAGATGGTTCAACCATTGATGTATGGGTCGATGGGGTTAATCTGGGTCATCCCACCTATAATATCTACAGGGAAGATATTGCGACTTTATTCCTAGATTACAATAACAGCGCTGGCGCCATTGGCAATTTTTCTTTAGATACAACCACTTATGAAGATGGCGTCCATACCATTGCCTGGATTGCAGCGGATGACGCAGGGAACACCGATGGAATCGGAAGCAGATATTTCTCTATCCTGAACTCAGGGACCACCACCGCCAGTAAAAAGGCTTCGGTGTTCAATGTTCGACGTTCAATGTTCAATGTTGAGCCAGGTCGAATTCCTGTTAATTACTCTTACCCTGTCAGTATTAAAAAGGGTTATCATCCAAACTCCGAACCCATGGTGATTTATCCCAATGACAACGGTATTATAACGATAGAAATAGAAGAATTGGAACGGGTGGAAATCCATTTCTTCGATTCAACCTTGAACATTGAACATCGAACATGGAACCTCTCACCACTTCCTATCGGATCAACCCTGGATACTCAAAGAGGAATTTTCTACTGGCAACCAGGTCCGGGATTTATAGGATCATACAATTTTTTCTTTATAAGGGAAGAAAAAAACAGTGAATGCAATAATAAAATCATTCCAATAACAATAAAAATAACCCCAAAAAGTGATCATAAACAAAAAATTTATTAATAAATACTCTCCAATTTCCACATAAAAAAAGGGAAAGTGCATAAAAACAGGAATGATACTTTGTTTTATGACTTATCTATGGAATATTTCCCATCATTAAAAAAAATAAACTTAATTTTTTTAGATTTTTTTATTGACAACTAAAAATATTTCAACTATAATTGGCTCGTATTGAGAAGGAGGTTAAAAATGGATTTCATTAAAAGGGTAAGTAAAAAAGGGGAAAAGTCTACCTCCCCCATCAAAAAATTTGGTCTCTTCGCTTTGGCTCTCACCGTTGTAATGGTGAGCGCCTCTTACGCACAAATCAGTGTGCTGAACAGCCCTCTGTGTACGGACCTGATGGCTGGAAAGAATATTGATGTGGGGAATGTATGTGTAGAAGTGTCGGATGATATGCTTGTGGTTATCTACACCACAACCAATGGCTGGGAGCTGACAGAAGCTCACCTCTGGGTCGGATCAGATCTGGCTCATTTGCCCCAGACCAAAAAAGGAAACCCGAAAGTCGGGCGGTTTCCTTATCATTCCGGCGATATCACCGGTAAAAACGTGTATATTTTCTCTATCCCTCTGACAGAGATTGGAGGTGACAATTATTATGACACCCTGTGTGGTGAAACTTACTTAGCAGCAGCCCATGCCGCCCTGAGAATTGAAGATGGTTATGGAGGATATCGAACAGAGAGCGGATGGTCATCTGGAAATCGAATTGTCAGTAAGGGAAATTGGGCAATGTATTTCGATTTCACTTTCGTTTGTAAGGATATACCGACACCTATTGAATGTAAAAATGCGTTTGGCTATGGTGACAAAGATATCTCGGGTGTGCTTGATCCTTATGGAAAGACCCTCACGTGGGGATGGCAAATCACAGTTCACGCGGGAGAAAGAATCTGGACGCCAATCTATATGGGTGCAACTCAAAATAATCCCAACCAAGGCACTGTTGTGGGAATCCTTTACATTGGTTATAGTGGTTCACAAATAGCCGTGGAGTACTATACCATTTCTCCTTACACCATGTCTGAAACTCACCTCTATGTAGGCACCGAGGAGATCCCGACAAATCCCGGGCAAGCGTGGCATAGTATTAAACTGCCGCCAAATGACCCTACAGCTGCATATCGAATCTCAATCAGTGGCGACCCGGTCTTTGTCGTGGCCCTTGCGTCGGTCTGCGAACCTGGAGAATAATTTAGAATCTTAATTTCGGATAAAACCAATATCGGATTTTTAGCGAATATTTCTATATAAATTCAAAAAAATTATCATGAAAAGTTGACAAATTGAAAAAATTATACTATATATTGACCGACGGTCGGTTTAGACTGGTGGTCGGTCTAAACCGACGGTCAGTCAAGGAGGCTTTGAATGGTTAGAATAACCAAAGAATATGATGAACGGCTGACAGAGTTCCTGGATACCGCCCAACAGCTCTTCTTTGAAAAGGGCTACGAAAGAACCTCTGTCAACGATATTATCGGAAAAATTGGGGTCGCCAAAGGCACCTTCTACCACTATTTCAAAACCAAAAGTGATCTCCTGGATAAACTGGTCCAACGATTCGCTGAAAGAATGAAAAGCGAAATAACTAACCTGGTGGAACGAACAGACCTCAACGCCATTGAAAAGTTGAACGGAATATTTGCATTAGGCAGAACCATCAAAGCAGAGAACATCGAACTGATGAAGTTATTACTCAAGGTATTGTACAATGATAATAATCTTATGCTGCGCCATAGAATCATAAGAAGTAAAATTAAAATTACCACGCCAGAATTTGTTAAAATTCTAAAACAAGGGAATGAAGAAGGTTCTTTTAATGTTGATGATTCCTGGGAGATAGCAGAATTAATTTATTTACTGGGGGCGCATCTTAATGAGATCGTTGGTGAACTTATCCTTAAAGCGACTGATGACCCTGAAACGATTGACGAAATCAACCGGAAAATAAAGGCTTATGAATGGAGTGTTGAAAAAATCCTGGGAATAGCTCCCGGCTCTATCACTGTTGCTGATCGCGAATATATAAAATTATTTCAGGTTGAAAGCAATAATAAAAAAGGTGGGTGATATCAAATGCCGTATGAATATAAAAAAAATAGCCACAGATCAACACAGGCGAACACAGACAAAAAGGCACCGTTCTTTTTTTGTCTGTTCCTATTTTTTCTTTTCCTTTCGTCTTCTTTGTTAATTGCCGATATGGATATCTTTGGATACTATGAAAACCGGTTTTTCCTGATTAATAACCATGAAGAGAGCTGGAAAAACCTTAAAGATAAATTCAGCCTGGGGGATTACAATCGTTTGAGATTAAAATATAAGGCTTCTCCCTCGAAGAAAGTAACCGTCAATGTGGCCATCGATTTTTTCACCTTCCACGGTTTCATGACCTCTCCATTGGGAACTTATGGTAATACGGAATCCCCGGATTCCGAAAGCAAAAATCTGGAAATCGACCTGGACCGGGCCTATGTTGATCTTTATTTTAAAAAATTCGATATCTCCATTGGCAAGCAGCGGGTGGCCATGGGGGTTTCTTATCTATGGGCGCCGTTGGATGTATTTAATCGAATAAACCTCCTTGAACCCAAGGAGGAGAAACCAGGGGCCAATGCATTTCGAATCTATATACCGTTGGGAAAATCCTCAAGCCTGACCGGTGTTTTCTCCCCGGATAATAACTTTAGTACATCAAAATCAGGTTTCCGCGCAAAAACACAGGTTTGGGGTATTGATGCGGCATTAACCTTTATCCGATCAGGAGCCACTGAGACGTCGATATACGGCCTGGACCTGAGAGGGGAGAATTTTTTCGGGTGGTGGATTGAAGGGGGATATTTTGTCTCCCCACTGCAAAAGGATAAAAAAGTCGTGCTGGGATTCGATTATACCTTCCCTTTTAAAAATGGGTTATACTGGCTGAATGAGCTCTATTACGACTCCAGCGGAGGAAAAGAGAGTTCAAAATATGATTTTGATCTCCTCTTTTCAGGCGATCGATTTACCCTGGGTCAAAAATATTTCTTTTCCATGCTGAGATACAGTTTTTCTGATTTTACGACAGCATCCATCAGTTATATCGGTAATTTGGGAGACGGCAGTTATTTTATCAACCCCACCCTTCAATACGAGATCAGTCAAAATATCCTTATCTCCTCCGGTTTTTATATACCCCTGGGGAAAAAGGGTGGCGAGTTTAACAGGAATGACCAGAGTATCTTCTTTATCTGGTTAAAAGTAAACTTTTAAAAGGTATGAAAAAAATGAAAAAAAAAGAGCCCACAGAACACACAGAAGGACACAGAAGTTTCATTTTTTATCTCTTCGTCTTTTTTCCGTGTATTCTGTGTGTTCTGTGGGCTCTTATAATAAGGAGGTAAACATGTCCTTGATACGATTGGAAAATGTTTCTAAAATTTATCGAACGAATGGTATCGCGTTTCCAGCCCTGGGAGGCATCTCTTTTTCCGTTGAAGAGGGAGAATTCCTCTCCATTGCCGGTCCCTCTGGTTCAGGCAAAACCACTGCGTTGAATATTATCGGCTGCCTGGATAAGCCTTCAGGCGGTTCTATTTTCCTGGATGAGATGGATATCAGTTCCAAAAAGAGCACGGAGCTGGCAAATATCCGACGGCATAAAATCGGCTTTATCTTTCAAACCTTTAACCTGATCCCTATACTGACCGCTTTTGAAAATGTGGAGTTCCCATTAATTCTCAAGGGTAACATGAGTCAAAACGAGCGGAAAGCATGGGTTGAGGAGATCCTGACTGATGTGGGATTAAAAGAATTTATGCACAGGAAACCCTCCCAAATGAGCGGTGGCCAGCAGCAGCGTGTAGCAATCGCACGGGCACTGGTCAAAAAACCTATGCTGATTCTGGCGGATGAGCCCACGGCAAACCTCGATTCCAAAACAGGAAAGGAAGTGCTTGAATTAATGCTTCAATTGAACGAAAAAACAGGCGCAACCTTTATTTTTTCTACCCACGACAAAATGGTAATGGATTTTGGCCGACGCCTCATACTGCTCAAAGACGGTCTAATCAGATCGGATGAAAAAAGGGGGTAACCATGTTTACGTTTATAAAGCTTGCATGGCGGAATATCTTTCGCTTTAAACGACGGACAATTATTACATTTGTTTCCATTTCCCTGGGGCTGGGCCTGCTCATTATCACCATCTGTTTGATGAACGGAATCGATAAACAATCCATCAGTAATATCATTAACTGCGAGACGTCGCATCTGAAGATTTTCAAAGAGGGTTACTTTGAAAAACGAGACGAACTCCCTATGGAATTAATGATAAAGGATCCTGAGCGTATCCGCTCCCTTTTAAAAGAGATACCTGGAATCGAGGGAACTGAAAGCCGGGTTCTTTTCGGAGCCAGCATAATCAAAGGTATGGATGAGATGCCCTGCCTGGGAGTTGCTGTAGACCCGGAAGTGGACCCCGGTTTATTCATTATCAAAGACTCCATAATAGACGGCGCCTGGTTAGAACCTGAGGATGCAAAAATAGTGGTTGGAAGAGATATGGCAGAAGATATTGGACTCTCTGTGGGAGATTCCGTTACCATACGAATGATTACAGCCACAGGAGAAGAAGATTTTAGCTGGAATGCAGTCGATCTTGAGATAAAGGGAATTTTCGATTCCGGCCACCCGGCTGTAGACAACATGAGAATAATCATTCCATTGCAGCAGGCCAGTGAAAGTTTAAGCCTGGACTCTGAGGTAACGGAAATCGTGGTTCGCTTGCGTTCGGACGATGATAAGTTAATCTCAACCGTCCAAAACAAGGTAGAAGAGGTGCTAAAATCTCAAAATGAGAACTTCGAGGTGGTGACATGGAAGGACCTGGCAGGTACTTTCCTGGCAGTCAGTAAAATGAAAACCCAGAGAAGTGCAATAATCATCTTTATTATGCTGATTATAGCCAGTGTAGGGATCATAAACACCATGCTGATGGCTGTATTCGAGCGGACCCGTGAGATTGGTATGTTTGCTGCCATGGGAATGAGAAAATCGGAAATCATGAAACTTTTCATATTTGAAGGCGGATTCATTGGTGTGATCGGCTCCCTCCTGGGTTGCATATTGGGGGCACTGGGCAGTTGGTATCTTGAAGTTGAAGGATGGTCGTTTACCTCAATGGGAGAAACTTTGAAAAAAGTATCGGAAGCCGTCTACCCCATAAAGGATGTCTATTACGCCGACTTAACCTTGGATGTGCTGGTAATCATATTTATATTTGGCATTGCGATTTCCCTTGCGGCAGGTGTTTACCCGGCTTATAAAGCTGCAAAACTGAACCCCATCGACGCATTGAGGCATATCTAAAATGAAAAAATTAGGGCCCACAGAATACACAGAAAAACACAGAATTTTTATTTTTATTTTTTTCTGTATCTTCTGTGTCTTCTGTGTGTTCTGTGGGCTCTTAAATAAAGGAGATAAACATGTTTGGAAATATATTTAAATTCGGTTGGAGAAATTTACGGAGAAATAAAAGAAGAACCTATCTGACCCTTACTGCCGTCGCTATCGGCGTTATGTCGATTATATTTGCAAAGAGCTACTTCAGGGGTATTTTCAACAGTGTTAGGGATACAGTCATAAAAACCCAGATCGGTCACATTCGAATCGTACACAAGGAATTTTTACGGCTGGAACGCATCATGCCCAAAGAATACCTGGTAACGGATTTAAACCGGGTAAAAGCCGACATTTCCCGAATACCCGACGTTGAATTGATGAATGAACAAATTAGATTTAATGTAATGTTGAATCACGAGGATGCCAATGAACCTGCAATTGCCTTCGGTATCAATCCGGCGAAAGTAGATAAAATGATGGATCTTTCCAGTACGATTGTGAACGGGAAATATCTCGACGAATCCGGTTCAGGCCTGATTATCGGGAAAAAGCTTGCAGAAAAACTAAAAGTAACGGTTAATGACGAACTCCTCCTGGTGACCACCGACATCAATTATTCCACCTATGCCCTTCCCTTTAATATAGTGGGTATCTTTGAAACCGGGTTTTCTTCGTTAGATAAACATATCCTGTATGTTCCTATGCAAAAGGCACAGGAAATGCTGGACTGTGGGGATGCGGCCCATGAAATCCTGGTCTACTTAAAAGAGCGAGAGAAGGCCGGGATGGTCTGTGAAAAAATTGAAAAAATTTTCTCAAAAAACAATCCGGGGCACTCTATTGCCATCATCCCCTGGCAAAAAAATGATATGATCGAAAGTATTCCTTCGCTGATGGCTATTTTTGATGTCATTATAGGGATAATAATGTTCATTGTCGCGCTGGTGATTTTAAATACCATGTTGATGGCAGTAATGGAGCGGTATCATGAGATCGGGATTATAAAAGCCCTCGGCTTCAAAAACAGCGAGGTCTTTTCAATGATTCTTGTAGAAGCCCTTTATATCGGAGCTATCGGGTCTGTGATCGGCGGAATATTCGGCGGAACCCTATCTGCCTATCTGGAAAAAACAGGAATTGATGTTATGCAATTGACCGGTGGATTTATAGAAAAAATAGATATCCCGATTCCCTATTTGGACAAAGTCATCTATTTCGATTTAACGCTTACCATTCTGGTCGGTTCATTGATCTTCGGGATTTTTACTGCACTGGTGGCTGTTCTTTATCCTGCCATCAAATCATCCAGGATGCAGCCGGTAGAGGCGTTTCGTTCCGAATTAAAAGTGTGAAAAAATGAAAGAATTAGAGCCCACAGAACACACAGAAAGACACAGAATTTTTTTATCACAATCTCCTTGTATTTTCTTCTGTGTTTTCTGTGTGTTCTGTGGGCTCTTAAAATAATAAGGAGTATAAAATGAAAAGAGTCAGCTTAGTGTTTATTATAATTTATGTTTTATCGATGGGATGCTATTCCCAGGAGAATCCCACTGCTTTTGATATCCTCGATAAAATCGATCAAAACATGGTTTTTGATACGGCTTACAGCGAGACCGATATGATTATCACCATCAGGAACCGGACGATTACCAAAAGTCTGATCAGTTATGCTGAGGGCAATAAAAAATCTTATATTGAATTTTTGAGTCCGGCACGGGATAAGGGCACCAAAATGTTAAAGCTCGATGATATCGTAAAAGTCTATTTCCCGTCAGCAGAAAGGGTCATGCGGCTCTCCGGGCATATGCTGCGGCAAAGTATGATGGGCTCTGATTTTTCCTATGAAGATATGACCGAACGATCAAAAAAAATGAGAGAAGAGTATTCAGGCGAAATCAAAGGCGATGAAACCATCGATGAAAGACCCTGTTATGTGTTAATTTTAACCTCAAAAATTAAAAAGCAGACCTATTTTACCCGGAAGATGTGGGTGGATAAAGAGCGTTTCATCGGGTTGAAAGAAGAACTCTATGCAAAAAGTGGTAAACTGTTAAAAGTTGCATATGCCGAAGGTATTAAAACCTTCAAGAACCGTTTTTACCCCACCAGGATAACCATGGAAGACAAGCTCAGGAAAAATTCAAAGACTGAAGTGGTCTTAAAAAAGATCGATTTTGATATCCCCATCCCTCCTGATACGTTTAGTGAACGACGGTTGTTGAAGAAATGAGCCATAATTATTTTTCATGCAATAATGCGTTTGTGTAGGAAATATAATTTTTCAAGGAGAAAAAATGAGTAATGAAATACCCAATTCGCTAAAAACAGATGATGGATATATAACTGTAGATGAAGATATTCGACTCTATTATCAGAGAGTTGGCCAGGGGATTAATATCGTTATCGTTCCCAATGCACTCTATTTATATAAAAATTTCAGATATCTTGCATCGGAATCAGATCGAACGGTCGTTTTCTATGATCTGAGAAATCGAGGCCGTTCTGACCCTATCTCTGATACTAAAAAACTGGAAAGAGGTATCCATCTTGATGTGGATGATCTTGAAAAGATTCGGCAGTATTTCGGCCTGGAAAAAGTTGATTTGATCGGGCACTCTTATTTAGGTCTCATGGTCATTTTATATGCCTTGAAATACCCGAACGCTGTGAATCGTATCGTTCAGATTGGAGCAGCCCCTCTGAAACACGACACAAAATATCCAGAGCACTTAACTGCCAACGAAAACGGAGCTGTTCCAAATCCTGAAGAAATGGAAAAACTTGAAGAACTTGAAAAAAAAGGATACCACCTCAGTCACCCGAAAGAATACTGTAAAAAGTGGTGGGCGGTGGTGCGAGTTATGTTTGTAAGCAATCCTGAAGATGCAATAAAAATTGGAGACGAATGTTGTGATTTCCCAAACGAATGGCCGATAAATCAAATGAAACATTTAAGTGATAATATTTTTCCATCAATACAACAGCTTGACATTCCAATTGCGGAGATTAAAAAAATTTCTAACCCGGTTTTAACCATTCATGGTACAAAGGATCGAAATGTTCCCTGGGGCAGTGCGAGAGAGTGGGCGTTTAACCTGCCCAATGCGCGCCTGGTTACTGTTGATGGCGCTGCTCATTTGCCCTGGATAGAAGCTCCAAAGATCGTATTTCAATCGATACAAACATTCTTAGAGGGAAAGTGGCCAGAAACAGCCACACTGGTTAAAGCAGTAGACCCAATGGAGGATGTTTAGCTTTTATTAAAACCTTGACAGACAAAACGTTCATGCAAACGTCCAAACGCTGAACATTTATGCATTGAGAGGCTTTATAAAAGCAAAATATTTCAATGAAAAAATTAAAAGTTTCCTTTCTTCTCTTGAAAACTTTTTTTGGATATGGTAATTATTCCTTTTAGAAAACGGACCCTTAAAAAAAGAAATTTATCATGAGTAATTCCTTTTCCTTTTACGATCGATTTACATGGAGATTGCCGCTGGCCTTAATGCTTACCACACTTGTCACATTGTGTGTAGAGCTTCTATATTCTCGTTTCATTTCAGTGCTCTTCATGGCCTCGGATGCATACTGGATAATCGCCATTGCCCTATTGGGTTTTGGCACCGGTGGAGCTGTGGTGGCAGCAGTCGGTAAAAGTCTTTCCAAACACATTGATTACCTCCTCCCCCGGTTGATGTGGGGTATAGGCCTTACAGCAGTCTTGCCTGTTTTCGTTTTCCGCAATCTTCGTCCAGAATTGGCGGTTGGTGGATTTTATCCGGAACAGTATACCCTTATCTTCCTGCTGGTTTCTTTTTGTTGTTTCCTGGTTTTCCTCCTGGCCAGTACTTTTTTATCATTGATTTTTATGCATTATAGAAAGTTAATTGGGCCTCTTTATTTTTTCGACCTCCTTGGTGCCGGGCTGGGGTGTTTTATATTCGTCATCTGTCTCACTATCTTCGGCCTTGAATATTCGCTTCTGGTAATGTCCGGACTGGTGGTTCTGGCTTCTCTGCTCCTTATCCCACGTTTCTCATTGACCATCAATGCTGCATTGGGTGTCGTAATCGTTATACTTGCCGGGTGTGCTGTTTTTATGCACGGTACCAGCCCCCTGGCCCCCTTTATCGGGAGAGAACTCCGTATGCTGTATGAGTATCAGGGGGAGAAAGTCCATGTTGAATATCAAAAGTGGGACCCCATAGCGCGGATCGATATTGTTTCAATACCCGGTGAAAGACTCGAAATCCCGGATGAAGCCAGTTATAAGCTGCTGACACAGGATGGGGGGGCTCCTTCTATCCTGCTTCAATTTAAAAAACCCATCGAAGAACTCACGTTTCCCGAACAGAGTCTACTGGGTGCTGCATATTGGACCAAAGAAGCTCCCTCTGTTTTGATCATTGGACCCGGGGGAGGTCCTGATGTGGTGGCAGCCCTACGATATCAGCCGCGGAAAGTCACAGCTGTAGAACTAAATAAAACCACCATTTCCGCAGTCCAGGATCATTTCCCCGAATTTGTCGATGGAATATATAATCGGCCGGAAGTGACTATTATTCATGACGATGGCCGCCATTTTGTGCGCACCAATAGTGAAAAATACGATGTGATCCAGTTAACAGGTGTGGATACAACCGTCCTTGCAGCAGGGGGAAACCTATCTGAGAATTACCTGTATACCATCGAGGCGTTTGGTGATTACTACGATCATCTCACTACCGACGGTGTTTTATCCCTTACTTATCCGGATTTTCTTCATTGGAGTTTCCGTGCCATGTCCATGCTCCTAAAGCTCATGGCGGATCGGGGAGTATTGCACCCGGAACAGCGATTGGTTGTCAGCATGAGCGGTGGTTATATCAACATTCTTCTTAAAAAATCACCCTTCACCCGTGATGAAGTTGATGCCATTGCCAAACACTTCACCAAACCCATGTACGGGCTTCTTTTACCCCTCTGTTATCATTTATGGGGGCAATACATGCCAGAAGAGAGTTTTCCTCTTTATACTCAGCAAAACCATTATCAGCAGCAGGGAATACTCTATGATCCTTATCATGTGCGTAATAATTCGTACAATACCTTTATTCAGGCCTGGAGGCAGCACCCGGATTCACCGTTATTCTGGGAGGCAATGGGCGGTTTCAAACCGGCCCGAGATGATCGTCCCTTCTTTTTCACCCCTATTTTAGTGGGGAAACATTTCGCACATAGAATTATCTGGATACTGGTGCCCATTGCTATATTCATCCTTGTCCCTCTGGCTCTTTTTAAACGGCAGGGAATGAAGGTAAGCGGTGCCTTTTCCTATGCAATTTACTTCGGCTGCATTGGCTTCGCTTTTATAGCCATGGAAATGATCTTACTGCAGAAGCTTGTCCTCTTCCTGGGGCACCCCACCTATTCTTTTGCAGTGGTGCTGGGTACACTGCTGGTAACCACAGGAATCGGCAGTCTCCTGTCCGAACGGGTGGCAGGTAAACCATTGAATGGAATTTTTCTAGGAATTGCCGGGATAACTTTATTTACTATTATTTTTGTGTTGTTTATGGGCCCCTTAACCCAGGCTCTTTTCCAGTCTGCTCTAACTCTTAGAATCGCCTTTGTTGCTGCGTTGATCACACCTTTAGGTTTTTGTATGGGATTATTTTTCCCAAATGGGATACGTCTCCTGGGCACAAGATCGGATGATTTTGTACCCTGGGCCTGGGGTATAAATGGCAGTGCTTCTGTACTTGGCAGTCTTGTCAGCCTTTTTCTGGCTATCCAATTGGGTTTTTCCAATTTGCTTCTTATTGCTTTAGCTGTCTACTTTTTGGCAGTACTTTCAGCTATAAGATTCACAAAGTTGCCCTCTCGATAAAATGGGACCGCCGCCCCCCTAAAAGGACATTGAAAGCGCCTTTGTTTCGTTTATATTCACCGCAGAGGTCGCAGAGGTAAAAAAATGATTTTTGATAAAGCCTAATTGTCCTTGCTATGAAGCGTTCTCTGCGGTTAAATAAATGTTGCTCAATCCTTAAGTGCAATTAAATATATTTAAAATTTTGCTCTAAAATATTAATTTATTTAAGTTTAAAATTAATAAAATTAATTTTTTGAACTATAAATATTAAAAAAATTAACCGTGAGGAAAGGATATGGGGGCGGTAATTTAGAATTTGTATTTTTTCCCTGACTCTTTATTCACTAAAATTAATTGATAAATTCTCAGAGCAAGATTAAAAGGGTGAGGGGAATTTGTTTGAGGAAAAGACTAATTGTGCCGATAACAATTCGTTAGGGCTTTAAAAATTCTAAAGAATTATGTGTGTAAATGCGACCGAATATTGCTGTCTCTTATGAAAATTCTTCATTTTTAAATAATTTCAATTGTATCTCTTCTTGTTCTTCCTCTAAACAGTGTTCTATAAAATGAGTTAGCACATCGTCATATTGCCTGAAATAAAATGTAATTTTTGTTTTATTCTCGTCCAACCATTTTGCTTCATTCAACTCAACAAATTTTTTGCACGCGCGGATAACCCATTCTCTTTTAGGTATCTTCGGCTGCCGGGCGGATTCTTTGTCATAAAGTCTTCGGAAAGAAAAACCTTTATGAAGTTTTTCTATTATTGTTTCAATATCCAAATCGATTTTAATCTTTTGATTTTTTCTAAGTCTTTCAAACCGTTCATCTTCACAGGCCTTTTGCAGAACGACATGTTCCCAGATAAGTTGTAATAAATATGGGAGTTGAGGCTCATCATCATAAAGTTTTATTTCAGAATAAAGACTGATAAAAACTAGCATAGGTACGGAAACACCATACTTTAATTGCTCATCTATATTCTTTTCTGAAAGGTGCCCAAAAGTTCTTCGAAAAAAATAAAACGGTTTTGCCTCAGCTGACCTATTGAATTCTACTATTGAAAACGGTCTTTTAATTTCTATTTCTGTTCCTTTATTATTTTCATAAAATTCTTGGACTGCAACACTCCTCGATTGATGTAGAATCAATACAACATCATGAGAATCAACCTTTTCATCATCGGAAGGCCAACCAATTAAATCATCATCATATGACATTAACTGTTTAAATGTTTTGAACCAGAGCTTCTGATCTGCTGGGAAACCCTTTTTCACCTCACCTATAACACCACTTTTTAAAGGCAGCAAAATTCCGATGTCCGGGGTAACATATTCCACCTTTTCCCCTTTTTGATTTATAGATTTTTCTGGCGAAGGCTTAAAGCGTCTACCCTGGAAGACAACTATATCATCCCTTATTATCTTTTTCTTGTCATCATATCTAAAAAAATTCATAAAACCGACAATTGCATGAATTGTCTCGTTATAATCGTCTATTTTATTGCGGATTTCCTTAGTGTCACTCAATCAAGAGCCTCCCTATAATCCCTAATGTCTCCTTCAGCATAGGTATCGAAAACATGATTAATAATTCTCTTAATTGAAGAAACTGAGGCTTTCATCTGAGGGACTATAAACAATTGACTCGAATTTAGAACCCAGAGGTCAAAAATACTACCATCAAAATAGTCAACAACGGATAAATGTATATACGGGTTGCCATGAATAACTGAAACAGAGGCTTTATTGAGGCGCTTCATCGATTGGATAAATTTATTATTTTCCGAAGCATCAGCAAATTGTTCTATGCCGAAATCAACTGTTAATGGCTTTGCAGAGAGCTTGCGATTGCTGAGTCTACCTCTATTACCAAAAAATTCTATATTTTCATGGATAATTTTGCATACCGGTATGATAAAACCTTTAAACACTTTTTCATACAGGTTATTTGTCACTAACACCCCTTGCCTGGTAATTGAAATTTCTGCAAAGGTAGAAATATGTCTTTTGGCCTTAAAATTCAAAGATTGGAACCAACCATTATTCTCATATACCCATTTAAAAGCCTTACTTAAATCCATTTGCGGCCAGCTAACCATTGGAACTATTTTTTTATTTTTACCCTCTTCGTTGAAACGAAATCTCTGGGAAGCCCTAGTTATTATTATGCTTGAAAATTGGTTCTCTTCTTTAAAATTTTCTAATAATTTTCTTAGTTTCTTGTGAGTAATAAATGTCATCATTATATGTGGGAAAAGACTCTCGAAGAAAGGTAACATTATCCGACGGAAAAAATCTCCCGGCTCAAACGTTATTGCGACATAAACCTTTATATATTCAGGATGTTCATATATAAAAAAATCACCTTCTTCTTCCCTTTCTTCATTACCATCTCTATAGTTGTAAGTCATCTGAAAGAGCTGAAGCCCATCATATTTTTTAAGAACCTTTATCTTTCTTGATTTAGTCGAAATTTTTGGAAACCATTCAATTGGAAGCCTATCACTGGTGAATGGAATAGATTTTACATTAAGATCATAAGAGCCAAGAAGCTTGTCGATATCTTCAACAAAACCTTTATTACTGTGGTTTTGATTATAAAAGGGAGTAATATAATCAAACCTTCCGGATATCAATTTATTTTTAGCTCCTTCGTTTATCATAACAAAATTATAAATGAAATAAAATATTATTTCAATAGAGTGTTGAAAAAAGTGGTGAAATTCTATATCCACAATAATTCAAATATTCATCCGATAACATCGAAAATATTTTCAATCTTGTCTCCTAATCTTGAGGCTCGCTTCTCCATATTATTAGGGACCTGCCGGAAGTAAAGCCACCCAGGAAGTAAAAAAGTAAATGTAAAAAACCTTGCAGTTTTCTTTGATTTGTGTTATCAATTATTATTGCCGGAAAAAATCTTTTTAACCTGGCGAAACTAAAAAGGAGAAGGAAATGAGTAAAGTATCGATACTACATCTTTCGGATATACATTTCAAGAAAAAAGAGAAGGAGGGTTTCAGGTATTTTCAAGCAGATGTGGAACAAAAGATGATTACAGCAATAGGGGAGCATGTTAAAAAACACGACATACCAGGTTTTGCCGCCATTACAGGAGATATCTCTTTTGACGGCAAAGATTACAAGAAAGCCGAAACATTTTTTAATAAATTAAAAGAGATATTACCCGGTACCACTTTCCTTCCTGTTCCCGGCAACCACGATGTGGATAGAAGGGAAGTAGATGATCTTTTTTCATTGCACAATATTGTTGAGGATACCAAAATAAACCAATTTCTTGAAAACAAAAAGAGAATCAAAAAATATATTATCCCAAAATTTAGAAAATTTATAAAATTTGCCAGAAATTTAAACGAGGATCTTTATAAATTAAAAGATGACTATTTCTGGGTAAAGAACTTTAAGGTGAAGGATAAAAATATCTCTTTTTTAGGCTTGAACAGTGCCTGGGCTTGTGAGAATAATAAGGATAGGAACAGTATTACACTGGGTTATCCACAGGTAATGGAAGCCTTCAAAAGATCGAAGAAAGTTACAAATCGTATCTTATTAATGCATCACCCGGTTTTTAACTGGTTTAATGAGCCGGATTTTTCCAGTTATTATACTGAGATATTCAAAAATTGTGATTTAATACTTCACGGCCATACCCATAAAGATAGGGCGTTTCTATATCAAGACCCCTCAACCGGATGCATCTGCCTGGGGGCCAATGCATCTTATACAAGGGAAGAAAGTTGTTATATCGGTTTTCAATTTCTGAATGTTGAATTTATCGATAATGGAATAAATGTTAGAGTATGGCCCTATATTCTTGATGAAAGGTTAAAGGATTTCGAGCATGACAGAATACAGTGGGGAAAAGCGCAGGAAGGTAGAGAGTATTTTGAGATTAGTTCTCTGCCTGACAAAAAAATTGGGGAAAAAAGTGAAAAACGGGAAGTTCATTACAAAAAAATAGATTATGAAAAGATTTTTGGAAAATATAAACAATTCGCTCTGAATGAACACCGCCACCTGCCCTTGAGGGGATTTGAAACAAACCTGAGAGCGCCCATAGAGATCGAACAGGTCTATATCACCATGCGTGCCAACATACAGTTTTATAATTTTGAATATACTATTAATGGTATGAGAGAGTTAAGAGATAGAATCGAACATGAACAGTTATCCGACTTAGACATAAAAGGTTCTTTTAAGGCAGCACAGAAACAAAATATAAAAGATATCGTTATATTGGGCGACCCTGGTTCAGGGAAAACAACACTGCTAAAGTATATCCTGGTAATTTTGATAGAGGGCAAGGGAGAAGAGAGACTCGGCCTCGATACGAACATGATCCCCTTCCTTGCCCCCCTGCGGGAACTAAAAGACCCGGACAAAGAGAGTTTTGTCGATTTTATTTGCCGGGTATGCTGTTTGAAAAAGTTTCCGGTTGCAAAAAAAAATTTCAAAAATCTCCTGGAGCACAGGAGAGGAATCATCCTGTTGGATGGCATAGACGAAGTAGCAGATGAAAAGACCCGCATAAAGACCTGCAAATGGATCGATGAAGCAAGGAAATCGTTTATAAATACCTCTTTTGTGGTTACGTCCCGTTTTGCTGGTTATTTGGGCGAAAGCAGGTTGGAAAGTAATGTGCTGGAGCTTTCCATCCTTGATTTTACTCAGGCAGAAGTAAAAGCCTTTCTTTTACGCTGGTTTGAGACTGTGGAGATTGCCCTGCATCCTGGTGACAATAATGAAGAGAAGTGGAGGGAAAAGGGGCGGGAACAGGCCCTGGGATTAGTACGGGATATAAAGAATTCCGAACATATCTCCAAGTTGGCTGTAAACCCGCTTATGCTGCAGATTATTGCCCTTATCCGTCGGGATCGAGGCACAGCCCTACCTGAGCGCCGGGTAGAGTTGTACAACGAGTGTGTGAATGTTCTCCTGGAAAAATGGGACATCGCCAGGGGGATGGATACCATGCTCAGTGCCCGGGAGTCAAGAAGGCTTTTGCAGCCCTTAGCTCTCTGGCTCCACGAGAAGGAGGGGCGAAGGTCTGCCCCGCTTAAGGAGATAATAGAGCAGGTAAAAGAACCTCTTGAGAGCCTGGGAAAATCGAGTATCGATCCCAGTAAGCTGCTGCTTAACATCCGGGACAGGAGCGGGATTTTTATGGGCTACAGCCAGAACGAATACGGTTTTGCCCACTTAGGTTTTCAGGAATACCTCACCGCAGAAGAGATAAGAAACGCCACCAGGATTGAACTTTTGATAGAAAATTACGGTAACAGATGGTGGCGGGAAGTGACTCTCCTTGCCCTGGCCTTAGATAACCCTTCAATCATCTCACCCTTTATGGAGCGGATTGTTCGGAAAGACTCTTTTAAAACCGATATTACACTGGTTAGCGATGCTGTAAACGACTCATTGATCAAACCCTATGATCCCTTTATTAACGTGCTGTTTGATGAAAGCCTGTCCATAGAAGCGCGGCAGAATGCTGTGCGGGTGCTGAGCCAGATGGGTGGAAACAAAGCTGAGGCGGCATTAAAAGAAGTGGTAAAAAGCAGTAATAATACACTGGCTAATTTTGCTTTTAGTGCTCTTGAATTCTTGCATGCAGCTGAGGGTATAAAGCCGCCGGAGAAAGAAAAAGTTCCTGGAATTATTAAGATAAAAGAAGACAGCTCGGAGATGGTACTAATCTCTGAGGGAAGTTTTATCTACGGCAGAAGAGAAGATGATAAATTAGCATTCGATTGGGAGAAGCCCCGGCAAACGATCTATCTTCCCTCTTTTTATATGGATGTCTACCCGGTAACCAACAGGCAGTACTGCGCGTTTTTAAACCAGGTAAAGCCGGGTAAAAAGGACCTGGAGAAGTGGATCAAATTGTCTGGAAAATGGAGAAAAGAAAAATGCAGGATAAGCAAAAAACGAGACAATTACCTTGCTGAACACGGTTATGAAGAACATCCTGTTATCTTTGTCTCCTGGTTCGGGGCGGAAGCCTATGCTTGTTGGACAGGCAAACGCCTGCCTTATGAAGTAGAGTGGGAAAAGGCAGCCCGCGGGATAGAGGGTCTGATTTACCCCTGGGGTAATACATTCGATAAACGTTTGTGCAATTCAGATGAAGGCGGTATCGGTCATACCACGGCAGTGAATGCCTATCCCCAGGGGAAAAGCCCCTACGGCTGCTTTGATATGGCAGGAAATGTGTGGGAATGGTGTGCAGACTGGTTTGATGTGAACAATGATAAGACCGGCAGTGGACTTAAAGGACCAGAAGCTGGATTCGCCCGCGTTCGTCGTGGCGGCGGTTGGGGCTATCCTTCTGGGCGCTGCAGGGCCTCGTTTCGCGATTACCGCCGTCCATCCACTCGCGCCCGCAGCCTCGGTTTTCGTCTTGCCTGGTCTTTGTAACCCCTTTACTATTTGAGTTAGTAGGGGGAGTAGGGTGAGTAAGGGTATTGAGGTAATTGAGCTTGATAAAATAAATGAAAATAGTAATCATCTCCCCACTCAACCATTCAACCAAAACGGGATAGGTGTGCGAGGAAGCGCAACCAGAAGCGAAACTGCACGCTTAAAGGGCAGCCGGAGGCAAAAGTCCACACCTGTGATGGGTCAAGCTCTACCTTTTTTTACCCACAAATTCCATATAAGCGTGCAAACGAAAAAAAGGGAGACATTCCAAAATATCTAGTGTCAAGAAGATTGATTGGTTGAGAGTGATGGATAAGTTCTTTTTATTCTTTTACTGTATTCATAACATATTGATACAACTCGTCATCTATCACAGATCTTTGAGTTCCTCTAAAGTTTTCAAATCAGCTTTAAACTCCTCGATCCCATAGTGAACAGGTATTTTCCTGCTGGCGAGTAAATGCTGAAACTGGTACTGGCTCATATCCGCCAATTTACATGCCTGTCCGAGAGTTAGTTTTCGCATTTGAAAAAGCATAATAGCAATTTCCTGTTTGAGCTCTGCATTAGACATACGAGTGGCTTCGACGATTTCCGCCGGAATAGCCAGGCCTTTCTTTTCACTGCTTAACTCTGAAGTCATCTCTATAATAATAACTCAATTCGTTTTTTATTTCCACTTTTTTTTAATTTTTTTTATAATCTATATCAATCTATGTGATTCGTCGCGCGTTGCGTGTTGCCAGGAGAGCTCTTTAGTACTTGTGGCGGGTTGCGAGGAGAGCTTTTGAGGGTTTTAAGGCTTGTCATTGAAGCTTTTAAGTTCTTGTCATTGAGTGCTTTTAGGATTGTCATTGGGACTTTTAAGTACTTTTCATGGGGCTTTAAGGTTTGTCATTGTGACTTTTGGGTAATTGTCATTGAGAACTTTGAGGTTTGTCATTATGTTCTTTAATGCTTGTCTTTGTGGCTTTTAAGTATTTGTCATTGAGGTTTTTAAGCACTTGTCATTGAGAGCTTTAAAGGGGTTTTATTTTTCCCCATTGACAAGCCCTGGAAAGCACCCCTGACGTGAGCGAAGCAAACAACTGACGCCGAAGGCAAATGACAAGCCCTCAAAAGTACTCCTTGACGTGAGCGAAACGAACCAATGACACCAAAGGCCAATGACAAATTCTATGGAATCCGTAACGAGTTCTTGCCATCCTTAGGTGCCGGATTTAGGCCACCGCACCGCCTTGATTTTTCTCCCTAACTGTGGTACTTTGGTATGTTGAGAATGCTTTGATTTCATCGGTTCAGCAATAAAATGTAGGTGATTGAGCCGGTCAAACGAACAATGCATGAACTCGAAATATGTGAGTTGGCCCAGCTTAAGGGGTCAGATGTTAAATGGTTAAGCCCCCTAAAGGCGGAAGCATGTCTCCGTTCCCAATTAACCATTAATGATTGATTATTATAAATTCAATAAGATAAATTATCAATTATAGGAAAATTCAATGAAAGTTATTTATTTTAACAAAGCGGAGAATTATGAACCTGAAAAGGATTGGAAACGGGTGAGCCTTTGCAATCAACAAGATATATCAATTGAGCATTTCGTTAAACCACCCAGGCACGCCTCTCCCCGACACAACCATCCCAACGCACAGGTGCTTGTGGTTCTAAAAGGAAAAATTGTAATCCTAACAGACAGCGATGATGAACAAGAACTTTGTGAAGGTGATACAGCGTATATCCCAGGGGGAGAGACACACGTGGTCACAAATCCCCTGGACGAGCCCTCCATTGGCCTGGATATCTTCGTGCCCGGTCGGTCCTTTGATTTTTGGCTGAAACGAAAAAGATGAGAAGACACGCGAAGGGAAAATAGCCCTAAAAGACAAAAAAAAATGTCAAGAAATAAAATTACAAAATACAAAACACAAAATACATGCTACTCTGCGAAGTAGCTTCGCTACGTAGCACGAGAACAAATCACAAACCACAAATTACAAATAACAAACCTGCACTTAAAAGACCTCTCAAAATTCTATTTAAATTTTAAAAGGTTCTTAAAAATTCGTCAGGGCTGTTTGTAATTTTGAATATTGGAATTTGTAATTTTTTTGTAATTTGTAATTTGTAATTTGTAATTTCCAGACAAGCCCGTCTTAGGGTTGCGTCCCGGCTTTTCTGGTCTAGGAGATTTAGAAATGATGAGAAACACAATATCAAACCTTGTTCTAGCACCCTGGACAATAAATGTTGTCTTTATAGGCATTCGTCTAAAGGTATTCTCATTTCTCTCCAATAAAAAATTAACAATTGAAGAGTTAGCTTCAAAATGCCAGGCCATTCCAGGCTTCTTGAAAGCCCTTATGGATGCATGTGTGAGTATGGGGCTTATTGAATGTGAGGATGATACCTATATGAATTCACATTTCAGTCAGGTTTATTTCGTGGAAGGAGAACCCTTTTATGTGGGTGATTTCATCGATATTGTATATACGGAATCACTTCAATGGTATAAACTCATCGATGTCATTAAAGGAAATAAAAAAGTAAAAGAGGAGAAGCCGTCAGAAATATTCAATTACAGTCGATATCAATTTATTAAGGCGATGAATAATATAGGAATGCTGGGTGAAGCAGAGGCTCTAAAACATACAGTGGACCTTTCAGGGTGTAAGGAAATGATTGATGCCGGCGGCGGGTCGGGTCTATTTTCAATCGCTTTATGCCAGAAATACCCGGAGTTAAAGTCAACCATTTTAGATGTGAATGAAACCTTAGAAGTAACAAAAGAGATGATCGCAGGCCATAAGGAGAAAGAACGTATTACATTGCGAGAAACAGATATTATGAGGGATTCCTTTGGTACAAATATCGATGTCGTACTATTATCCGATGTTATCTATGATGAGTCAATAGCAATACCTATTTTAAAAAATGCCTGGAATTGCCTCCGTCAGAATGGATTGCTGATAATCCGCGGCTACTATTCAGACCCTGAAAAATCCAGGCCTCTCTTCGGTGCTTTGTTTGTTCTTAAACAGTTGGTCGATGACCCAGATCAGAAAATAATGACAATTTCATCGTTAGAAAAAAATGTGAGTGATATTGGTTTTACTATTTCCAGGGTATCCCCTTTAACCGAACGGTCTACTGTTTTAATTGCCAGAAAATAGGTAAAAAAGTTGAGACCGATGCTTGAGAAATAAAAAATGTTATAGGGAGGATAGAATTATGGAAGATGTTAGAATTATTAATACCGATGAAAGCAATATTCATGAATATGCGATGTGCGGGTACAAAAATATGAAGCAAGAAGGATACCGGCGAAAGATCGAATGGTTAAAACAGCGCTTTCTTGAAGGCATGAAACATAAAGTTTTATTCTCGGAAAAAGATGGAGCTGTGGGTGCAATCGAATATGTCCCGGGAGAGTATACCTGGAGAGCAATCGAGGCAAACGGATATATGGTCATCCATTGTATTTATATAATGTCTCGTAAATATAAAGGTAAAGGCTGGGGGGAACGGATGCTGGAAGAATGCTTAAAAGATGCACAAAAAGAAAACATGTCTGGTGTGGCAGTGGTCACCCGTAAAGGCACCTGGATGGCAAGCAAGGAATTATTTGTCAAAAACGCCTTTGATGTTGAGGATAAGGCCCCGCCGGATTTTGAGTTACTGGTGAGAAAAATAAATAACGATGCACCACCTCCGAAATTTAAAGGGGATTGGGAAAAAAGGCTCCTTAAATATGACAAAGGCCTGGTGATATTTAGCTCAGATCAATGCCCATACACAGCAAAAGCAATTAAAGAGATATCCGAGACTGCCGAAGAGAATTACAGTATAAAACCGAATATCATAGAACTAAAAGAGAGCCGGGACGCCCGGGATATAAGTCCATGCGCCTTTGGAATCTTTTGTATGGCTTATAATGGAAAATTAATCGCTGAGCATCCGATCAGTAAAACACGGTTCAAAAATATTATGAATAAGATTTTATGATGAGTGAAACATTAATAGCTGATCTTCGTCAGGAAATTGAAACCGTCACAGGTTGTCGTCAACCCAAACCGGATCGGAAGTTTCACAAGCATAACGAGTATGTATGCTATGGCCTGGGAGCGGCCGATGGGCGAAGGATTTTAAAAGAATTTCGGCCGCGATTCCTTGTGCTGTCGCTGCAGGAACGGCTGGACCTGGCAGAACACTTGCTGCAGGAGCATGTGGGCGAACTGGGACACATCGGGATTCACCTCCTCGAGCTCAGCAAGAAGGAACTCAATCCCAGTCATTTTGGATTCATAGATCGCTTGTGCGATCACTTCAAAAGCTGGTCTCATGTGGATTACCTGTGCCTGGAATTGGTAAAACCTTGGCTCTGGCGGTTTCGGGAGGAAACCCTTGCCCTGCTGGCGGAGTGGAACCGTTCGCCGAACCGGTTCAAACGCCGGGCCAGCGTGGTGGCTTTTGTGCGAAAGGTAGGGGAGAGCGGGGAGTTTACCGAAGAAGTACTGCGGTTGTGCGAAAACCTGGTCTGGGACCACGAGGATATTGTTCAAAAAGGGGTGGGATGGGCCCTAAAAGATAATTTACGATCCGCACCGGAGCGAATCATTTCATATATCAAAGATTTGCGTCGTCGGGGAGTATCTTCCACAATCATCCTGTATGCGATTCGAGATTTGAAAGGAGCAAAAAGGGAAGAAATTTTAAGCATAAAGAAAGGAACGGGAGACAAAGGCCAAAATCCACCTCCTAAAACCAGGTAATCGGTGGATTTTGTGTTCAATGTTCACTGTTCAACGTTCACTGTTTTTTTTAGAGCTATCAAAAAGCTCGTTCAGAGTCCTAAATTTTTCAACTTTGAACATTGAACTTTGAACTCCAAATTCACTCACCATCAGGTGCTGAATTTGGGAAGGGTACTAAGCCGTTAATCCGGTCTCTTCAAGGAGTTTATAAAATAGAGCAGGTGCCACACCGGTTTTGGGGTTTTTAGGCGGTGTGCATCCCTTTGCTTTTAAAATGGAAAGGTCAAAGGTGCCGATCTTCCTGGCGATTTCAACGGTTTGCTCCTTTTCAAAACTGATCAACGGGCTGTATACAGGTAGTTCAGATACCATCCGGTAGGCAAAGAGGTTTTTTAATGTCTGGGACGCCACCTGGGCCAGGTTATCGCCGGTGATAATCCCCAGGGCATTTTCCTGTTTTGCAATCTCTCCTGCTTTTTTGTGCATCAGGTACTTGCACATAATACAGATATAGGGGTTATATCGATTATTATTGTATAATTGCGAAAATTTTCCTTTAAAAATATCATCCCTTGGAATGATAATCAATTTGAGTTCCCCACCCGCCGCATACTCTTCCAGTTTTTCCTTTAATTTTAAAACTTTTTTCGTATCTTCTTCAGTGATTTTAAAATGGAGCAGGATGGGTTCCACTCCCCGTTTCATCATCAGGAAGGTTGCCACTGGCGAATCAATCCCTGCAGAGATGAGTGAGACCAGTTTCCCTGCGCTTCCAAAAGGCATCCCACTGTAGCCGCGGATCTTTTCCCCAAAAAGGAATATTCCATCTTCACCGATCTCAATTTGAACCGCCAGTTCCGGTGCTGTTAAGTCTACTCGCGTTTTGGTTTCTTTGTGCAAAATCTCGCCGATGATCCGTTCCACATCAATGGATTTAATGGGAAATCGTTTATCCACTCGCTGGCAGCTAACCCTGAAGGACTTGGCATCAGCCACCTTAGAAACAAATCCCAGGGCCTCATTTTTCAGTACGTCCATACTTTTTTCAATTTCCAGTGCCGGGCTGTAAGAGTGAATGCCAAACACCTTCTCTAATCCAGGAAGGGTATTTATACCCCGGACATAGATTCTTCCCCTTTTTACGACAACCTGTGAAAACGTGATTTTTTGATTTTCCAGGAAACGTTGTATATCGGATTTCAGTTTCAGTTCGAAGGTTTTCCTATTTTTCCCTTTAAGACTAATCTCCCCATACCGTACAATAATCGAGTTAAACCTCATTTTATTTCCCCCCTCTTTTTTATCCGTGTTCATCCGCGTTTATCCGTGGCTAAAATTTTTTCAACCTGGTAATATGCTCCAGCAGAATTTTCCCGGTTTTGTTTTGATAATATTTTTCCAGGGCTTTATGTTGGGAGGCGAGAATTTTTTCTTTGAGATTGGAATCCGTCAACACCTTATCCATTAACGCAGCGATGCTGATAAAGTCCTTTTTTTTGACCAGGATGCCGCCATTATTCATGGTTTCTTTAACAGCGCCCGTATTAAATGCGATCACCGGGATATTTAGATAGAAACTCTCTGGCACCGGTGCGCAAAATCCTTCATGTACGCTCATATGCAGGTAAAGGTGGGATAATTTAAAGTATGAGATCAACTCATCATCCGGGATATGGCCGGTGAAATGAACCTCTTTCACCCCCAGTTTCAGGGTAAAATTGTGTAGGGCAGAAAGGTAGCGTTCAAACCCCCGGTACTCGCCCACAATAAATAAGCGAGAATTGGCATGAAAATGTTTTTGATAGAGATAGAAGGTTTTGATAACATCCTCCACCATTTTGTTAGGAATAATACGTCCCACAAAGAGGATATTGGATTTCCCGTCATCAAACAATTCTTTTAGTACAGGTACAATCGGTCTATCGAATTTTTCAAAGTTCATCACCAACGGCAGTACGCCGGTATTGGCAAACCCTGCATCTTTTAATTCTTGTTCATTGTAAGACGAATCCCCCAAGGCCAGGTCCACCTTGTCCACCAGGTTTTTTAATTCGATCCTTCCTTTGTAACAATCTTTTGCCAGTATCCGGTGATAATCCAGGAAAAAGTGGTGCGGCGTGATATTATGATAGATAATGACCTTTTTATCCGGTGCCAGTAAAAACTTTCGTGTGACAGGAGAGCCGATGGAGAAGTGGAAGATAATAATATTATCTTTATCTGAGTAATGGTCATATTCCCGGTAATTAATAATTTGATCCGCGTATTTAGGGTGATACAGATGGGCGAAAATTTCCGATTGATAGCCTTTTGTTCTTAGAAAATTTCGTATTTCCAGGGCCTCGTTTCCAATGGCATCCCCATAGGAATAGGAGGTTAAAAATTGATGGATGTTCATTTTTTCCTGGTTTTTCTCTCCCCTTCCCTGTCACCTTCGGTAAATAATTTTTTTTCAATCGCACGTTCTCGGTTTTCCAGGAATTCGATTTTATCCTCCAGTACTTTGAGTTTTGTTTTCAGCAACTCTTCTTCGATCTTCAATTTCGAGGATTCCACGATCATATTGTTAATGATATTATGCAGCAGTTTTATATATTCTTTACTCTGGAAAGTAATCGGTATTGTTTGTTTCAGGTTATGGATATCTTCTTTGTTCAGGTTATGCAGTTTGACTGTCAGGTTTTTCAAGTCGCTGACAAAGGGGCGTAACATGAAGCGGAGTAGGGGCATAAGCAGGCCCCGGATTTTTCCCAGGATTTTTTTTACCAGACCTGCTTCTATTTCCGCCTCGATATGAAACGGCTGAAAGTCTTCGGCTTTATGTTCCGGGTAGAGGTGGGGTTCGTAGACGTTGGGGATTTCAAGGAAATCAGGCAGGGGGAGCAGTTCCATATCTTCGATTTCATCGATTTCAGCCTGTCTCAGCAACCCTGAATCTTTTTTTTCCTGGATTCTTTTTTTTATCGATGCCATAATGTCTTCGACGTTGATATCTTTATGGGTAGAGATAAATCCGTTTGCCCCGTGATTATTATTATTTTCAGGCATGTTCGACTCCTGGTTTTTTAAGAATAAAAAGAGATTGCGCCTGGAGGGATTCGAACCCCCAACCTTTTGATTCGTAGTCAAATGCTCTATCCATTGAGCTACAAGCGCAAATCAAATTTAGACTTTTTATTATATACCCATTCCCCTTTTAAATCAAGGGTTTTAGGGAGAATCTTTAGTTTTTAAAATGTTTACATTTTTTTCAAATTGAGCCGGGGTGTCATTTTTTGTCAACTTTGGTGTCATTAATTTTGAAAAAGTTAAAAAAAAACAGTTCACTTAAGTCTCAAAATTTCCAAAATTTGTGATATAATATATATATGAAAGAATCGGAAAAAAAAGGAAAGAAAGGCAAGTATAAGGTCAAACTAAGTAATAGAAATAAAAATGAAAAAACTGTCGATGGTATAACAATAACCCAGGAGTGGAAAAGGGTCAAAGAAAAAACGAATGAATTGGAATTACTTGAAAAAAAGGGTGAAATTATAATTGAAGAGGTCGAGGACCCGGAAACCGCCGGTAAACTTAAATTCACCATTGAGATTGACGACCAGGGGGCACCTATAATAAAAGATTCCCAGGGGAACATACAAAAACGAACCGGTGCAGTTGAATCCGGTACCGGGAAAATGTCAAAAGGCTTCTCCTCTGAGTGGGCGTCAATGGCGAGTTTAATGAGATGGCACCCGGAAGCCGCCCGTATACCTAAATTCACCATTGAGATAGACAAAGGGAAAGCGATAGTAAAAGACACGCAGGGTAACATCCAAAAACTTACCGGAGCCGGTACTATTAGGAAACAGGAAATACAGAGAATACTGAGTTTGCAGAGTGCCCCATCAAATACACCAATAACCGAAGAAAATTTACGAAAAATAGTTGAAGAGTTATTAAATAAAAAATTCGATGTAAAAGTTGAAGGGACAATTAAAGATAGAACCGAAACTCCAAAGGCTGAGGAGAAATTTGAAAAAATGAGATGGTTAGGTAATTACGATCAATTAAAATATTTTATTCAATGGTTAATTTCTTGGTTATCAAAAAAGTATGAAATATATAAAGCAAAACATCCTGCTGAAAATATCAACCTTAGAGTGCCTGATTTTTATTGGAAATGGGCATTTAATTGCTTTTCAAATAAGTATGGAGAACCATTAGAAAATTTTTTAATAAACAAAATTTGCATGGATTCTAAAGATAATAGAATTGAAAAGCTAAGATGGTTTGGCTCCAACGTTCAATTAGCCTATTTGATAAAATGGTTTGCAGACAAATGTTCATTCAAAAAAGATAAGGATTTTGTAAAGGAGAATTTAATTCCTAAAAACTCAAATTATTGGAAATGGGCAGGGAGTTTTTTCCGAGATAAACATGAGGATAAATTTAAAAAAAATGCACTTGCAATGTCTTATTATAGATATATGGAACATCCAGATAGACTAGACAATATTCATTCTGAATCAATCATGGAAATCTTACCTTTTGCTAACCCCCCATTTTTTCATTCAGAAGTGCTCCAAAAGTCAATAATATCAGTGATTTTGAGGTATTTTTTTTCTGGAAAAAAGCTCCTTTAAATGGTATAATAAGAAATGGTTAAAAG